>JYMV01051933.1_pt1 | contig 12771 bp, 9 predicted proteins | sample 338911 | NCBI WGS metagenome assembly JYMV01 (sample SAMN03354496, study PRJNA234377) | hydrothermal vent metagenome | biome: Deep sea; feature: Hydrothermal plumes at the Eastern Lau Spreading Center, Western Pacific Ocean; material: Seawater | place: Tonga | collected 2009 | depth 2000 m m | reverse complement strand
CCTGGAAGAAGGTGAGGGTCGTCGACCATACGTGGAAGGAACCCCCGTAGAGGGGAAGAACCATCCGCGCGACCAAAGGCTCCATCGTGAAGAGGAGGCAGGCACCCAGGAATACGAAACAATGCAGTTTGAAGCTGATGGTCATACTAACTAACTGGAATTTTCTTTTTCACAGTGAGAGACCGTTGAAAACAAACACCATAAAAGTCTTTTATTCTGACTGGGTGCAGCAGTTGTTGGTTTGCCGAGTTTGCGAAGTTTTGACGAACGGGCGTGTGCATCGAAAAACGACTATTTCCCTGCGGCTTTCAATTCCGCACGCGTTTTGCCGCCGTGTTGGCGCAGGAGATCGGCAATATCCTCGTGGCCCGCCCTTACCGCATAATCGAGGGGACTTTTTCCGCTTAGAGCCGTGACATTCACTTTCGCCCCGTTAGCCAAAAGAAGTTCAACGATTTCCTTCTGACCCGAACCAAATGCACCGTGCAGCGGTGCCCATCCACCCTCGTCCTTGGCATTTGCACCCATGCCACCAGCCAGATGCAGCTTGACTCCTTCAATGTTTCCCGTTCTGGCAGCTTCGTGAATTGAGATGTCTGGTACTTTGGCTGTCGGCGGTTCTAGTTGTGCAGCTTCAGCAACGGGTTCAACTGGTTTGGATTCTGCCTTTGGAGACGGCGGCGTTGGCACTTCAGCAACTGGTTCAGCGGGTTTTGCTTCTGCTTTAGGAGACGACTCCTGCGGCTTCCCACAGCCCACCAATAGCACAGCTGCGATTGTTGTTAGTAGGAGGTGTTTCATATGCGAAAGAGAGCCTCAGCAGTTTAGCTGACAATTTCAAGAGCCGAATGCTGTAACTGGAGTGCTTTAATCAGCTTCGACGGGGTTTTTGTTTTACCTCACTGCTTCGCGAGGGACTACCTCACACCTCCGCCCACATGTCGCGCACGCGAGCCTAACCTAACTTCAATCGCTTCGCTTGCCGCTTGGCGTGTTCATCATTGAGGTGGCCATAAACCCGCCCGATCAGAACCCCACCATCTTTGTGGCCGACCCACCGGGCAATAGTCATGTAGTCGATGCCGCTCATCACGGCGTGACTGATGAAGTAGTGGCGGCAATCGTGGTAGCCGAAGCCGTCCACACCAGCCAGTTCCCGGGCTTTGTAAAGTGCTCCTTTGAGGCTGCGCGCCGGTGCATCCTCCCCGAACATCCGCGGTGCGGGAAAGAGATAGGCTGAACCGTTGCTTCTAGACCGCATCTCCTCGAGCAGTTCAGCCAGTGCATCATTGAAGTCCACGGCCCGAGATTCATGGTTCTTGCTCAAGCCGTCCGAGCCGATGGTGAGCTGTTGTTGACCCCAATCCACATCCGACGTCTCTGTAGCGCGTGAACCACACCGCGCCATGAGACGCACGTAATCGGCCAGAAGCTGCCCGTGTTTGCAGTTTTGGAGTGCGGCATGGCCAAATTTTGGCCTCGATTTGTTCCGGGGCGAACAGAGGGCGTTTTTTGGGTTTCCAGCGGATGGGCTTTAGACCGGTGGTTGGGAGTGTATCGATCAGGCTGTTGTCCTGGGCGTGGTTGAGAAGGTTGTTGAGGATGGTGATGGAGAGATTCGCGGTTCGGCCCGACCAACCTCCTTTGATTTTTGCTGTTCTGTATTTGATAATCTTTTCGCGACTGATCTGATAGATCGGCAAGTTGCCAAAGTAAGCACTCCATTGTTTGAGATGTTGATTCTATGAATCGTAGGTTCGCTTTCTTTTCATATTGGCAATAGAAACCAAATAATGATCGCGAAATGAGTTGAATGGTTGAGACTGACGAATCGAAAGATTTGAGGTTTTATCCAAAAACTTCAACTGCCCGAGTTCACGCCTTGCATCTTGAACTGTCTTCGTTTCAAGAGGCACACGCCGATCAATCTTTTGCCCCGATCCATTGTCGATGAAGAGTCGGGCATAGAATTGTTTACCCCGAATCCAAAGACCCCGAATAGGTTTACCTTTTGAATCTTTGACTCTCTGGAATTTCGGCGTCTTTAAGCCGTCGTTTGAAGAATTACCGGCACAATTACCGGCACAACCTTGGTTTGTGGTCTTGTGTTTCATGTCGTTCGTTTTGTTGACGAACTGACTTAACCACTGAAAACAAAGAGCAGATTGAAGATGGTACGCGCGAAAGGAGTCGAACCTTCACTCCCGAGGGAACCGGATCCTAAATCCGGCGCGTCTACCAATTCCGCCACGCGCGCACCCTGAAAAACCTTAATAAAAAGGGGATTTTTAGCTTTTTAAACTCCACCCTAGCACCCCTTTGTGCTGCTTTTTGTGCTACTTTAACAGCATGAAATCCACTGAAACACGGCCCAACAAAAAGTCCCGGTTTGCGGCCAAAACACACAAGCAGGCGGCGGTTAAGTATCAGAAAGGTTATGGCGGGCGCAAGCGCAGAGTTCGCGGACTCTGGAAACGGGGCGACACCTTCTACGCACAGCTGGCACTACCCGACGCCAACGGGACCAAAAAGGTTCGCTGCGTCCCGCTTGAGGCTGCCACCACAGCGTCCGCTTCTGACGAACTGCACCGCATGATCATCAGCCGCGACGACAACCACCAGCCTGCGATGGTGGAAAACTCCGACAAGGTGAAGTGTATCACTGGCGTTTATCCCGTGTGCAACATCGCCAGTTACCCCGGGCTTAAACGGGCCTGCGGAGCCTACGGATTAACCGTCGAACAACTCGAGGACGAGTTAGCCAAGCACAACTCCATCGATCGGTTGGCTCCGCTGGCCAAGGCGAAGGTGCCCATCTTCCACATCACGGCGACAAGGACGGCACGGTACCTTTGGATAAAAAGTCAGCCATCATCAAAGAGCGATATGCCAAGTTGGGTGGTTCCATGACGCTGGAAGTCGTCAAGGGGCAGGACCGCAACATGTAGGCCTCTCATCGGAATAAGTTGCCCTCCTATGTTGTTGGGCGCACAATTTTGGGCAACCAGCATGAACCCAATCTTTTTCTGTCTTTGCGTCGCCACGCTCGCCTTGACGGTGTCCGTCGCGCGTGCCGAGGACGACAAACGTGTGCGCATCGGCTATCGGCTTGACCAGCCCGGCAGCATTTCGGTCGCCGTCTACAACTCCAAGGGACAGCTCGTGCGGGAGCTATGCCGCGGAGAAAGACAGGCTGCCGGTGAGCATTTTGTCTATTGGGCCGGATTGGACCAGTCGGGGCGGGCGCTGCCTCCCGACGAATGTCACTGGAAGTTTCTTCGCATGCCTGGTTTCAAGGCCAGTTACCAACTTACAGTTGGCACCAGTCCAAAAACGCAGGAGTGGGTGCGGTGGACGGGAAACCATTCCGGGGTCACTGGCATCACCGTTGGCCCGATGGTGCTTGGCGACTCCGAAACGAAAAAGAGGCTCATCGGACATTTTAGTGGGTGGAGTTGGGAAGGGTATGTCGAACTAGAATTCACCGAGAACTATCGTTTCACGACGCAAAGCAACGACGGAATCCGCGTTTGGCTGGATGGCGCCTTGATCATTGACGATTGGAACGCCTTTGAAGGCGGGGTGCTGTATCAATACACGTGGAATTCGCGGATGGACCAGACCACGAGCCGCTGGGTCCAACTCCAAGCCGGCCAAAAATATTCTCTCCGCGTGGAGTATTTTGAAAATGCCAAGCATCAATCGAAACCGTTGGCGCAGTGCCATCTGATGTGGGAATCGGCGGTCACAAGGCAACGGCAGCACATGCCCGGTCGCTTCCTGTATCCTGGCAACATTCCTCCACGACCTTCGAAATGAGAACACTGCTTTCGATCCTCATCTTTTTATCAGTACCAGTGCATGGTGCTAAAGCTAAGCCTGCTGCCAAGCAGCCCAACATCCTATTCTGCATTTCAGACGACCAGTCCTATGCCCACACCGGGGCCAACGGTGAATCTCAGATCAAGACACCGGCCTTCGATCGTGTCGCCCGTGAGGGCATTCGCTTCACGCATGCCTTCTGCGATGCGCCCAGTTGTGGCCCGTCTCGCAGCGCCATCCTCACCGGACAGCCTATCTGGCGCCTGGAAGAAGCAGGCAACATTCACAGCACTTTGCCCGCTAAATTCACAACCTATACGGAGCTGCTGCGGGACGCGGGTTACGCCATCGGATTTACCGGCAAGGGATGGAGCCCGGGGAGACTCGAGCCGGGAGGTCGAACGGCCAACCCGGCTGGTGCGGAATTCAACAGGAGAAGGGTGAAACCTCCCTTCCGGGGCATGACCAACAAGGATTATGCGGCAAACTTCGATGATTTCCTTGGCCAAGTTGGCAAGGGTCAACCCTTCTGCTTCTGGCTGGGGACGCATGAACCGCATCGGGGCTTCGAGGAGGGTGCCGGGCAACGGACGGGAAAGGACCCCGCCAAGGTGATCGTGCCGCCGATCTTTCCGGACCATCCGATTGTGAGAAATGACCTTCTCGATTACTTGGTGGAGATCGAGCATTTCGACAAGATGGTCGCCCGTGCGATCAATACCCTGGAAAAAGCCGGTCAACTGGACAACACCATCGTGGTGATCACCAGCGACCATGGCATGCCATTCCCGCGCGCCAAAGCCAGTCTTTATGATGCAGGCACACACGTGCCGCTGGCCATTCGCTGGCCCAAAGGCATCACCTCTCCGGGTCGTGTGCATGACGGCTTGGTAAACCTCAGCGCCCTTGCGCCCACCTTTCTGGCCGCGGCCGCTCTGCAAGTGCCTGAGATGATGACCGCTGGCCACCTGATGGACGTGTTTAGCAACAAGGGGAAACCGGAACAAAGACTTTACAAGGACCTGTCCGCCGCGTTCATCGCGATGGAACGCCACGACGGGTGTCGCAAGGGAGGCAAGGGCTATCCTTGTCGAGCCGTGCGCACCCGGGAATATCTGTACATCAGGAATTACGAATCCGAACGCTGGCCGGCGGGCAATCCCGACCGCAAGTTCTGCGCACGCGACATCCCTTTTGGCGAGGTTGATTCCTCACCCACCAAGACACTCCTCATGAACAACAAGGACAAGCCCGGCTTTAAGCGCTTTTTTGATTTAGCCTTTGCCAAGCGCCCCGCCGAGGAACTTTATCAGGTGCGCAAGGATCCCGGACAGCTGGTGAACCTCGCCGGCAACCCCGAGTATGCCAGTGTGCAGAAAAAGCTCAGCGTCCAATTACAGAAATACCTGGTTCACACTAGGGACCCGCGCGCCCTGGGCCTGGATGCGCCCTGGGACTACTACCCCTACTACGGCAGGCGTCTGAACAAAAACTGGAAGGTCGATCCGAAACCGTGAACTTATCCCTTCAACCAGAATGAACACTACGAAGGCGCTCCTTTTTGCCGCCTTCGTCCTGGCGGTTTCCACGCTGAACGCGGACGATCGACCCAACGTTCTGTTTATCATGTCGGACGACCACACTTCGCAAGCCATTGGCGCGTATGGCAGCCGACTGGCAAAGCTGAATCCGACGCCGAACATCGACTCGCTGGCAAAGGGCGGCATGCGGTTTGATCGCGTGTTCTGCAACAATTCGATCTGCACGCCCAGTCGGGCCAGCATCATCACCGGGCAGTACTCAAAGGCCAACGGCGTCCTCGATCTGACCGGCAACATCCCGCCCGAGCGACAATACCTGCCCATCGAAATGGGAAAGGCCGGTTATCATACGGCGATGATCGGTAAGTGGCATCTCAAGAAGGAGCCCGCTGCGTTCGAGTACTACTGTGTCCTACCGGGGCAGGGAAAATATTTTGATCCAACGTTTCGCGTCCGGGGCGATCGGCCTTGGCCGCGAAATACCATCAAAAAAGATGGTCAGCATTCCAGCGACGCGGTCACGGACATCGGCCTGGAATGGTTGAAGAACGGATGGGACCGCGAGCGGCCGTTCTTCCTGATGCATCACTTCAAGGCACCGCACGACATGTTCAAGAACGCGAAGCGCTACGACGGCTATCTCGAAGACGCAACCATCCCCGAGCCCGCCAACCTCCACAACCAGCCGGCGGCCGGCTTCGGTTCCGTAGCCAGTCGCGGCTATGGGTCCGGCCTGGCCAAGGGCCATGAGAGCTGGCAGCTCGGCCGCAAGCTCGGCATCGACCAGAGTCTCCCAAACCCGGAGTATACAAAGGCCAACTACCAGAAGTACCTCAAGCGATACCTGCGTTGCGTGAAGGGGGTGGACGACAATGTCAAACGGCTGGTTGACTTCCTGCGTGCCGCCGGCGAGCTCGACAACACCATCATCGTCTACACCGGCGACCAGGGCTTCTTCCTCGGCGAACACGACCTGATGGACAAGCGCTGGATTTACGAAGAATCCATGCGCATGCCGTTCATCGTCCACTACCCGAAAGCTGTCAAGGCCGGCTCCACGAACGACTGGCTGATCAACAACACCGACTTCGCGCCGACGATCTTGGCGCTCGCGGGTGTCACAGCTCCGGATCAGATGCAGGGCAGCAATTTTGCCTCCGCCTTGCGCGGGGAGCCACGCCCTGCGGATTGGCGAACCGCCACCTACTATCGCTACTGGATGCACATGGCCCACAACCTTCGGGTGCCCGCCCACTTCGGCATCCGCACCGAGAGATACAAGCTGATCTTCTTCTATGGTTGCACTCCCACGGGCGGCCAAAAGACTCCCGTCGCATGGGAGTTGTACGACCTTAAGAACGACCCGTTCGAAATGCAAAATCAATACGCCAATCCTAAATATGCCGAGGTACTTGCCGACTTGAAGGAACAACTTTGGAAGACGCATACGGCCCTAGACGAAACAGACCATGACTATCCGCAAATCCAGGCAATCATCGATGCCAACAAAGACAAATGAAGTTCCCCATGAAAAAAGGCATTCTCACACTATACGCCTTGGCCTTGCTTATGCCGGGTTCTTGGCTTCATGCAAAATCTAAAAAATATGATGTGCTGGTTTATGGTGCCACTCCGGCAGGTGTCTGCGCCGCAGTCGCTGCGTCGCGCGATGGGGCTTCGGTGGCGCTGGTCTCGCCCTACGACTACGTGGGCGGGCTGATGAGCGGGGGCTTGAGTTTGAGCGATGGGAACCAATGTGTTCGCCAATTGATGGGCGGATTGTTCATCGAGGTGCACAAACGCATTTACGAGCACTACGCAGACGCCGGCGTGAAGCTCAATTACAAGATCGATCTTTCGAAGAATGACAAGTGGACCTACGAGCCGCACGTGGCGGAGAAAGTGTTTCACGACATGATCAAGGAGGTCGACGTCACGGTGCATCTGGAGCACCAGTTGGTAGGCGTGACGAAGGAGTCGACTCGGATCAAGACGATCAAGACGAGAAAGGGCGTGTTCCTTGCCGGGCAGTTCATCGATGCGACTTACGAAGGCGATCTGATGGCGGCGGCGAAGGTGTCGTATGCCATCGGTCGCGAAAGCAAAAAGCAATATGGCGAATCGCTTGCCGGGCACCAGTTCCCCAAGAAACGCGTCAAGATCGAGCCACGCGATGAAGAGGGCAAATCGCTGCCGCTATTGACGGGCGACTCGCTTGGTGAAGACAACGGCGACGAAAAGATCATGACCTATAGCTTTCGCGTCGTGATCTCGACCGACCCGAGCAATCAACTGCCGATGCCGGAGCCGGCCAATTACGACCCGGCCCACTTCGAGCTCGCTCGTCGCTACATCAAGGCCAATCCAAAAGCGGCGGGGGGCATGGTCTCCGTGGACGGATATCCGCTGCCGGGCAGGAAGGTCGACCTGAACAATGGAATCGGCCGGCAGATTTCATCGGGCTTGGTTGGAGCGAGCTGGGCTTGGCCCGAGGCGACCTACGAGGAGCGGGAGAAGATCTGGGAAGCGCACAAGCAGTACACCTTGGAGCTGATCTGGTTCTTGAAGACTGACCCGGTTGTGCCGGGGTCGGTTCGCAAAAAATTTGCGGCCTACGGCCTCACCAAGGATGAGTTCCGAAAATACGACGGGTGGCCGCCGGCGCTTTACGTGCGCGAGGGCAGACGCATGATCGGTGAGCATGTACTGACGCAGCATGACGTGCGGACTGAGGTCGAGAAAGAGGACAGCATCGGCATCAGTTCCTTTCCAATCGATTCGCATGACTGCCAGCGGGTACCGACGGCCGATGGCAAGGGGTGGATTAATGAAGGCACGATTTTCCCCAAACGTATCAACGGCAATCGCCACGGACATCCATACCAGGTGCCTTACCGCTCACTTACTCCCAAGCGCACAGAGTGTGTCAACCTGCTTGTGCCGGTGTGCCTATCAAGCAGCCACGTGGCACTTTCCAGTATCCGGGTGGAGCCGACGTGGATGATGCTCGGCCAAAGCGCCGGAGTGGCCGCGGCTATGGCCAACGAGACTAAGGTCGATGTTCAGCAATTGCCGTACGACAAGTTGAAGCAGCGTTTGTTAAAACAGAAACAGGTAATTGATTTCCCGGTGGGTTACGTGATTGGCGAAGATATGCCCTCTAGAGTGACTGAAAAACTATCGGTCATAGTACTGGATGATCGCGTGGCGAAGAAGAAGGGAGTCTGGAAGGAATCCAGGAACTTTCGCCCTTACGTTGGCGATGGCTACGTCCATGACGACAACGCCGGCAAAGGCGCGGCCAGCCTGACCTTCGAGACCAAGGTTCCCCGCGCCGGTCGCTATGACCTGCGTCTTGCGTACTCGCCTCATCCAAGCCGTGCCAGCAATGTTCCCATGAACGTCCTCGTCGGTGGCAAGAGCCGGAAGATTTCTGTCAACCAACGTCTGCCCTTGGATTCTGGCTCTGCATTCCGCACCCTCAACACGCTTGACCTGCAAGCCGAGCAGAAGATCACTATTCGTTTGAGCAACGAGGATACCGATGGCTTTGTCGTGGTGGACGCCTTGCAACTTTTGGAGCACCCGAAAAAATGAAGAAAAACATCCTTATCCTCTGTGCCCTGGCGTTACTGACGCTGGGCGCCTCACTTCATGCCGCTGCCAAGCAACCCAACGTCATCCTCATCCTGACCGACCAGTGGCGTTTCGATGCATTTGGTTATGCCGGCAACAAGGATGTCAAGACGCCCAGCATCGATCGCTTGGAAAAGGAGTCGATCAATTTCACGCATGCCCTCAGTGGAGTTCCCGTGTGTTGCCCCATGCGGGCCAGCCTGTTGACAGGGCAACGCCCCCTGACACATGGCGTTTTCATGAACGATGTGTCGCTAAATCCGAATGCCAACTCGATTGCCAAGGTGTTAAACCGTGCTGGATACAACACAGGCTACATTGGCAAATGGCATATCGATGGCCGGGGGCGCTCCAGTTTTATTCCACGCGAGAGGCGGCAAGGATTTGAATACTGGAAAGTTCTCGAATGCACTCACAACTATAACAACTCCTTCTACTACGCAGATGGCCCGGAAAAGTTGAAGTGGGATGGCTACGATGCCATTGCCCAAACGAGAGATGCCCAGCAATACATCAAAGCCCAAGCGAAAAACAAAAAGGCCTTCAACCTCTTCATTGGTTTTGGCCCTCCTCACGCTCCTTATCACTCCGCCCCTGAAAGATATCGTGCGATGTATGACCCGAAGAAGCTCCGGTTGCGACCAAACATCCCTCATTATTTTCGCGAAATCGCCCGCAGGGATCTCGCAGGCTATTACGCCCATTGCACCGCTTTGGATGATTGCGTGAGGGATCTTTGGGGAACACTCAAAGAAAGTGGCCAGGAGGAAAACACCATCATCATTTTCACCTCAGATCATGGTGACCTTATCGGCTCGCACGGTGCCTATAAAAAACAACAACCATACGATGAATCCATTCGCATCCCTTTGCTTATCCACTATCCTGCAAAATTTGGCCGTAAAGGCAGGCGTTTGCAGGCGTTGATCAACACCGAGGACATCATGCCCACTTTGCTTGGTTTGAGCGGCGTGGCGATTCCGAAAACCGTTGAAGGATCAGATTTCAGCCAATTAATTGAGGGCGGGGAAAATCCAAATGACGGCGCCGCGCTCATTAGTTGCCCGGCTCCGTTTGGCCAATGGGCACGCCGATGGGGTGGCAGGGAATTCCGCGGCATCCGAACAGTTAATCACACCTATGTTGAGGATCTGCGCGGGCCTTGGCTAATGTTTGACAATGAAAAAGATCCGTACCAGTTAACCAATCTTCTGACCAATCCGGGGAACGAAAAGTTGGCCGAGGATTTGAGTAAAATCCTAAGACGAAAACTTAAGGAAACAAACGATGAGTTTCTGCCGGGCCATTCTTACGTAAAGAAATGGGGTTATCCACTGGATAAAACGGGAACAGTTCCATATAAGAATTAGTACTATCAGAATTCAAAAGACCATCAACTTACCGGAATGAAGAAAAACATCCTTATTCTCTGCGCCTTGGCGTTACTCACGCTGGGCTTATCGCTTCACGCTGCCGCTCTGCGGCCTAACATCGTGCTCATCTTTGTGGATGACATGGGCTACGGCGATCTGGGTTGCTACGGGAACAAAAAGAACAAGACGCCGAACATCGACCGGCTCGCTGCCGGGGGCCAGCGCTGGACGAGCTTTTATTCCTCGGGCGCGGTATGCGTGCCCAGTCGCACGGGATTGATGAGCGGTTGTCATCCACATTTGTTCGTTGGTAAAAGGGACTTACCTAAAACGCGGGACAAGCTCATGGCAGCCATGCTCAAGAAACAGGGATATGCGACGGCGATCCTGGGCAAGTGGCATCTGGCGGGTTATCCCAAGGATTTCACCCAAAGCCCGATGCATCCCCTGGAGTGCGGCTTTGATTACCACTACGGCACCCCGGGCAGCAACGACGTGCCCGCGCCACCGGGCAAGCGCCAGACGCGCAGTCTCTTTGATACCTGCGACAAATTTACCTTCAAGGTGCCGCTCATCCGCGGGCGCAAGGTCTTGGAGGTGCCCACCGATCAGGAGCTACTCACCAAACGTTATACTCAAGAAGCGGTGAAATGGATCGGGGCCAACAAAGACAAGCCATTTTTCCTATACCTCGCCCACAACATGCCCCACGCGCCGGTATTTGCCTCCAAGGCATTTCAGGGCAAGAGCAAGGGCGGCCGTTTTGGTGACACGGTTGAGGAGATCGACTGGTCAGTCGGACAGGTGATGAAGGCGATCAAGGAAGCGGGCATTGATGAAAAGACACTGGTCGTGTTCACCAGCGACAATGGCCCATGGTCGATGTTCGGGCCGCATGCTGGCACCGCCAAGCCTTTGCGCGGGGAAAAGGGAACCTCCTGGGAAGGCGGTTACCGGGTGCCCGGCATCTTTCACTGGCCGGGCAAGATCAAGCCGGGCAAGGTGGATGGACTGGCGGCGAACCTTGATCTCTATGCCACCTTTGTGACCCTCACCGGTGGCACGCAGCCCAAAGGGTTACAGGGATATATTTCCAAGGATATATCGGGAGTTTTGTTGCGCGGTGCGTCCAGCCCGCGCAATAAGTGGTTTTACTCCAGCGGATCAATCGCCTTCCGATCCGGCAACCACAAGATTCACCTGAGCACCAAGAACCGCTCCTCCAATCCCGATACCCGCCAACGCGAGCCCATCGCAAAACACGATCCGCCGCTGCTTTATGATTTATCGACCGATATCAGTGAGCAAAAGAACATCGCCGATGATCACCCTGAAATAGTCGCGCGCCTGCTCAAGGAGATGGCGGTGTTTCGCGGGGGCAGGTGAAGTCACCCACCCGCAGGAACGACTTTCCCTTTTGTAACGGATGGGCGCTCAGTTGCTGGGCCCGCCACCGTGGTGGTCCGAAGCGCCCAAGTGGATTGCAAAAGAGTACCAAAGATCTATTGGAGCCTGCGGAGGCACAGTCGGCTGCAACGCCGTGTTATACGGCTGCTGCGCAGAACCTCGAAGAACGGCGATGACGTGAACTTACCTTTTGCAATTCAAGGTTGAAGCTAAACGACGGAGTCACTCTTCTGAACCTACCAGTTTCTTGGCCTTGCGACAGTCGTGACATTCCACAGCCAAGGCGGCGGTATGCCCTTTCGCTTCTTCGTAATACCATTTCTGATCTTGAGCACGCCAGATTTCTCGCTTTCCGCACAGCCGACAGACAAATGGCCGATCAATGTAGTATTCCGGAAGGCTTCCGTATGTGTTGATGTGGTCAAGCTTGCCGGGATCAGCGGGAAGAGCAGATGGATGATGTTTCTGTTGGATTGGGTGAAGCGCCGAGATTCACTCTGCTTCGCGAAGATCTTTTTCGCTCGGATTTCGTCCGGTATTCGGATTCTTATCCATAAAGTAGCCGTATAACGATACGCTCACCCATAAGATGCGGATTATTGGTTGCTTGCCCGGATAATATGCCGTCGAATTATCAAGCAAGGTCGTTGTAATCCTTTCCGGTTCAGAGAGTTGCGCCCGATGCCTTGTCCTGTTTTATTCAAGACAACGTCAGTGTGACAAAACCAGGTTGCCGGTCAACAACCCTTTGCCAAGGCCGAGATTTCCCTGTTCAAAAAGGCAAGGCCAGCAACTTGGTCGCCGTGTTGTCGGCAATGCACCTGCGGTTTTGGACGAAGAGTTTGGATTTAATCGGCTTGTGTCGCATGAGAATCGAGTGTCGACAGACTGCGCGATTGTGCGGGCGGCGGCGATCTTTTCAGAGCAAACTCACTTTGGCGGGTTGGCCTTTTCCGCTTTAAAAGCCAAAAAGGAACTTGCCGCTCGTTAAA
>JYMV01004984.1_pt1 | contig 12775 bp, 14 predicted proteins | sample 338911 | NCBI WGS metagenome assembly JYMV01 (sample SAMN03354496, study PRJNA234377) | hydrothermal vent metagenome | biome: Deep sea; feature: Hydrothermal plumes at the Eastern Lau Spreading Center, Western Pacific Ocean; material: Seawater | place: Tonga | collected 2009 | depth 2000 m m | reverse complement strand
AACCGTCTCCGGAGTAACAAAAATGGTAATGTATAGGTCAGGGGCGTTGGCCTTTCTTCCTAGACATATGTTATACGATATTTTTTATACTGCCTGATTTAGAGGACTACTGAAAAAATTGGGTAATAGTACCAGAGATATATTCTTTTGATGAAATTTATTACAGAAAAATTTCAGTCAATCGTTTTGCTCGTCGGGGCGATTTGGATCGTGGAGATCGTGAATTTTTTTCTCGGTCACAGTTTAACCAAATGGGGAATCCTGCCACGCAGTATTACTGGGCTGATCGGCATTCCGTTGGCGCCCTTTATTCATGCCGGTTTTTGGCACACAGTTTCCAATACAATTCCGATGATCATTTTAGGAGGGCTAACACTTGCATCAAGCGAGAAGCGTTTTTGGTCATCAACCATTGGAGCGATATTGTTCACAGGTCTCTTCGTTTGGTTATTCGCGCGCAGCTCTTATCATGTTGGCGCGAGCGGATTGGTTTTCGCCTATTTCGGCATCTTGATGGGGCGAGCTTTCATTGAGCGCAATATTATGTCCGTCATCGTTGCTGTTGTTACGGTCACTTTATATGGCGGATTGCTATGGGGCGTTCTCCCGATTAGAAGCTTTGTCTCTTTTGAAAGCCATCTGTTCGGATTGATCGCGGGCGTAGTTGTTGTGTGGTTCGACAACAAAATTGGAAAAGCTCAACCAGGATAGGCGAGCGGCCCTTTAGACAAATTCATCTCCCGTAGTTTAACCGCCTGAACTGTATGCACGGCTCCCAAATCCACCCCGCGCAACGGTGCGGGTCCGTACAGGCGGTCGTTTGACTTGAGATTTTGCAACCTGTGTGCGTCCATCGCGCGCGACAGACCCAATTCTGCCGTTTGACGCGGTCGTATAACTATTGGGATTGCTAGTGGTTCTGTAAAGGGGTTGGGGATAAACTCCGGAAGACAATCTTGGCGCTATCATATATCCGACCATAAAGGGCAACCAAAAGCCCGAACTCGTTCGTTGGCAGCGATTATACCCAAAGTCGGAATAACATTCATTCTGGCGGGCATATCGGGGGGCAACTTGGTTGTGGAGTTCCCGCGCCTTTTGGAATTCTACTCGACAGGTATTGGCATCCTTTACACCTGCGCTGATGCATGATTCTACCGAGTTGTAGGTAAGCGCCTCTTCCTTCGCCTCGCCACAAGCGGTTAAGACCAATGCCGTTGCGCTTAAAAGAGTCGCTCTCAAGGAGGATTTGATTTTCATCTTATGTGCTCCCGTAATTAAAGTGTCATGCTGGCTGCATTGAGCATACCGCCCACGAGCGATGCTGCACCCAGCCATATGCCTGCCGAAACTTCATTGTTTTCGATACGTTCGGAGATTCGCGGCATCGGCATTCGGACCAGGAAATAAACAAATATTTGAATGACCATCGCAACGACAGCCCATAGCGCCAATTCGATAACATTGGTGGAGTTCAACATGACGCTCACCAGCGGCAGTGCAAAGCCGATAAGACTTCCCGAGAAAGCGAGTGCTGCCGCGGTTGATTTTTCTTTTATGAGTTTAAACTCATTGTGGCTCGTAACACGCCAATAGATCACCGTAAAAATCAATGTAAGTAATACAGCTACCATGAAAAATAAAAAAAATTCTCCCAAACTTGTGATGAATTCATTTATTTGAAAGTCCATGTTTCTCTCCAAAAAAGAAATCTGTTTAAAAATTTAATCCTATGTGTCCGTCGACTTATTAGCCTGTGCTAACCCTGAGCCATATATGTACGGAAAAGCTCAAATAACCCTCAACATCGCAAATTCCAAATCTACACCCACCATAAGCTCAACGGTTTTTTCTCCCTCATAAGAGTCTACCGTTACCAACAAATACTCGTTTTTTTTGTCATCCCCTAGATTTCGACCAAACAACATGGTTTTTTGATAGTTTTCCTGGTGATCATCCGAGTCCGGGTCTTCATATATGTACTCGGTAAATTCGGCTGGATCGGCATGTCCCTCCGTCGTATCAAACCACAGGCGGGAGTATTCCGTGCCGTCTTTTAGCTGAAATTTTGGTGCCCCGAGTTTGCCGCCATTTGCCGTCCATTGCAACCATTCAGCGTCGTTTGCTGGATAGTAACTTTGGTGCGGCACATAGAGAGTAATTTCTTCCACATGCTGATCTTCCATTCCGGCCACCGTCAGAACCTGGATCATCGTGTCGTTGGCTGTGTAGTACCGATGAACATAGGTTGAATCGCCGAGTTCTGCGTAGCCCTGTGCGACGATCAGAAGCGTTTCATCCGGCAGTTCAACATGGAGATCATCGGCATGGATGCGCAGCGGTAGTGTATCGATATCCACCGCGGCACCAATTCGAAGACCATAAGGCGTGGCAAATTCGTCGTCTTCCTTTTGGTTGGAAAATTTGTTTTTAATATCGCGAACGCCACTTTTAAAAAGTGACTTCATTGTACCACCAACCATGATACCTCCATTAAACAGGTTATCGGGGCCATCCCTGTTTGCTATTTTGAGCTCAGCTCAGACCAATTAATTTCTGACGGCTCGATCCGCCGAGACGACATGAAGTATAAAATTGTCCTGGGATCAACCTGATACTTGGACGGAGCGTTCAACAACAAATCATCGCCCAATGCGCTTTGAGCGACCCCAAAGAGTGTCGCATCATGAGATTTTTTGAGCTCGGTAAACAACGCGCCATAGTTTACAGCACCGGCATTCTCCGGGACGCGAAGACTGAATTGCGTCGGACCTTCCAAAGTTGATAGAAGTTGGTGTTGTACCCGACTTGACCCAGGGTCTTGGGCTGAACGAACCATCATTTCTATGGAAATTGAGACATTGCATTCAGCGTGGGCGCAGTGCGCCTTCAAAAGATCGGCAAAGCTTTGTTGATCAAAATAGGCGACCATATGAGCTTCAGAGTTTACGGCTGCAGCGCCCAATGCGGCGGAAAGTGTTTCGTTATCATTATCTCCCAGCGCGATAATATATTTCGCTGTTTTTGCGCCGGCCCGGGTCAACAGATCTGGCGTATTTAGTGCTGTGCCTCGAACAAATTTAACTCGATCAGGCATGGGATTTTCAATATCTTCCGCGGCGCATAGAACAATTTCACTGTCTTTGCTATCTTCGTCACCGCGAATATAATCAACCATATGCTCCGTTTTTAAACCATGCCAGCCGAGTATAATTATGTGTTCAGACAAGTTTTTGTAATTTGTACAACCGCGCATCCTTTTTCTCCATTTATTGGTAATTTGCTGAACTACTTTGGCGATGATTGTGGTAAAAAGGGCTATGCCGCCAGGCATTATCCATAGCACTGTAACCAGTCGCCCGATTTCGGTTGCTGGTGAATAATCGCCGTATCCCACTGTTGTAGCGGTGGTGGCATAGAAATACCAAAAGATGTTGGCATTTGATATTTTTTCACCATCGATGGAGCCTAGCAGCAGCCATGAGATCACAAAATGACTCAAAGAAAGTACGAATACTATGTCCCAACTTAGAACCGAAATTCTCGCATAAATTCGCTTGGCGACTTTTGTTAGAATTAAATTCAATTTAAATAATCCAATTAGGGGCTGTTTAAATCAATTTAACTCATTGATAAATACGGCTCATCATTCAATACTATTATTAGGTGCTCGATTTTTATACTCAAACATATATTATATTTTAACTTTACATGTAATCTAACATGTAATATATTACATGTAAAGTTACTCATGAAATACCAGTGGCAGAAAAAAAAGCATCATATTATCAGTCCAGATACCGTGATCGCCTGCGTCAGCAGGGATTTGTAAAAAAAGAGGTCTGGATTCCACCCAAATACACGCAGGCTCTTAAAGCATGCGAGAATGCATTGAGAGAGGGTGTTTTACCAATTGATCCAAAAGTGGATAAGGAGAAAAGAATGAATCAAGTGAATAACTGGGATACTCAAACTTTGTTTGAGGCGCTCGGACAGTCCGAGCAGGTTGTTGATGGTTCCGTAGAAATCGAAATGGTTGAAGGTGCAGATCCAGACATATTGATTACGATGAAGGATTTTGGTGACCTGCCAATTTTACTCGGTGTCAGTGGGAGCCAAATCATCGTAAATACATTGCTTTGGCCAATTGATGAAGTCAATGACACAGCTGAATTCAATGATCTGATTCTTAGAACCCATAAGCTTTTTCCTTTATCGACATTTAGCATAACGCGAGGGCCAAACGATCGGGATTATTATGAGCTGTTTGGATCACTAAGTTCGGGATCCATTTTAGAATCAGTCATATTTGAAATTGAAACGCTCGCTGATAATGCCATGCAAGCTGCGGAAGCCTATCGATCAGACTTTAAAGATGTTGCCTAAATGATTGCCTGAATAAATGCGTCAATGGGTTTGTATAATAATTTTGGTGAAGGAGTAATTTTATGAGTATTTGGGCGAAAGTAGTAACGGCAGTTCGTGGCGGTGTTAATGAAGCTGGAGAGGCGATCGTTGATCATCAGGCCTTGCGGATTTTGGATCAAGAAATTCGGGATGCAGATGATAATTTAAGTAAATCAAAAGTAGCGCTCACGGGAATTATCGCCAAACGCAAGTTGTCTGATAAAAAAGTGGAAAGTCTGAAAAGCTCCGTGGAGGAGTATGAAGGCTACGCCATCCAGGCTCTCGAAAAAGATGATGAAACATTAGCGACCGAAATCGCTGAAAAACTCGCCGGCATCGAAACCGAGCTCATGGGTGAAGAAGGGATGGCAAAAGCTTTTTCAGATAGTGAGGGACAATTGCGAAGGGCCGTCGCTCAAACGGAAGGCAACCTAAAAAGGCTCAAGCAGCAGGTAGACACTGTGAAGGCGACTGAACACGTCCAAAATGCACAGGCAGCGGTTGCTGCTCGTCACTCTGGTGCAGGCAGCAGCATGCGAAGTGCTGTTGATAGCCTGGAACGATTGAAGACAAAACAATCAGAACGCGCTGCTCAATTTGAAGCCGCTAGTGAACTCGCTGGCTCGACCGAAGAAGTGAGTTTGGACGCCAAACTTAAGGCAGCAGGAATTGTCGGTGGTGGTGCGAGTGGTAACGATGTGCTCGCTCGATTAAAAGCCAAACGCAATAAATAATTCTGATTGATCATCAGTTGAGAATGGAATTTGAATGCAGCGAATTTCTGTTCCTCAACGGTCTGATTTGAAACTGGTCGCAGCAGAGCACGGTTTCGATTTTCATGACGATGTTGGAATTCCCTATTGGAATGAAACGGCATACTACAAATTTAGTTTACGCCAAATTGAGGAAGAAATAGAAGCGTCGGTCGATGAAATCGAGGGCATGTGCTATGAAGTTCTAGACCGTGCAATTGCAGACGAAACAATTTTACAGCGTCTTAATATTCCACAGACATTTTGGGGCTTTGTGGCCGATAGTTGGCGGCAGAAAGATAAAGACCTCTATGGACGCCTCGACTTCAGTTATGACGGTCACGGGCCGGCAAGATTGTATGAGTACAATGCCGACACACCCACCACGCTATATGAAGCAGCTGTTTTTCAATGGGAATGGTTACAGCAAACTTCTCTAAGCGGCGCCCTACCCAAAGAGTGTGATCAGTTCTGCGAGATACACGAAGACCTGGTAAAAGCTTTTAAAGCTATCGATATTCCGAATCGGCTGCATTTTGCGTGCTTGCAGAAAATCGACGACGACAAAGGTACGGTTGATTATCTTGAAGAATGTGCAATTGAAGCAGGATTGGATACATGCTCAATGTCGATAAAAGATATCGGCGTTGATCCCGATGGTAAATTTACCGATCTAGAGAATTTTCTAATTGAGAATCTTTTCAAGCTTTATCCTTGGGAATGGATCATGGAAGAAGAATTTAGCAAATTCGTTACATGTAGTGGCACACAGTTTATTGAGCCGCCGTGGAAATCTATTTTATCCAATAAAGGGCTTCTCCCGGTGCTTTGGGAAATGTTCGAAGGACATCCAAATTTAATTCCTTCGTATTTTGTTGATGACCCGAAAGCGAATAATCTTTCTAGTAAACATGTTCGCAAACCACTTTTATCTCGGCGCGGCCAGAATGTTGAAATATTTAACGAAGACAAAGTGCAACTGCAGACTGAAGGACCATACGGAGACGAAGGATATATTGTTCAGGAGTTTCATTCTCTGCCAAACTTTGACGGATATTTTCCGGTGCTTGGGTGCTGGGTTGTTGCCGGCCGGCCCGCAGGATTGGGAATACGTGAAAGCCGACAACTGATTACGACCGAAGATGGTGATTTTGTGCCGCATGTTATCCTTGACTGAAACTCACAGGAATTCCCAACTATGATGGCTAATTTTGGCAAAGGGGAAATCAATTCGACGAAGAATATTAATACACCCGCATTTATTATCGACGAGAAAATACTCCGCCATGACACAGAGCATTTGCGTAAGATTGCAGATGAGGCTTCTTGTCGATTGTTATATTCCCTTAAAGCCTGCTCGCTTTATCCGGTGTTGGATGTCTTGTCTGAATATGTTGATGGATTCGGGTGGAGCTCTTTATATGAACTCAAACTGGTAGATCAAATTGCAAAGTTGAGGCAATCAATCCATCTCGTTAGTCCCCTAATAAGTGAAGATACTATTTTACCTTTCGGTGACAGCTTGGGATACGTCACCATGAATTCATTATCCCAATGGGGCCGCCTCCGGAATAAAATATCCTCTCTTACCCAGGTGGGAATTAGAATTAACCCTCAACTCTCCTTTTTAAATGGTCCACGATATGACCCTTGTCGGCCAGATTCAAAACTTGGGGTTCCCTCGGACAAACTGGCTAAGCTGGTTGAAGCCGATTATGATCTTCTTGAAGGCATAAGCGGTCTTCATTTTCATACCAATTGTGACGAAAAGGATTTCTCCGGTCTCCTGGCAACTGTAAGGCACATTAAGGACGTGATACCGAGATTTTTAAAACAAATTAACGGGGTCAACATGGGAGGCGGTTACCTTATTCAATGAAGCAGAAAATTTTCCATTTTTGTTAAAGCGGTGGAGATTCTCCGAGACGAGTTCGGCCTAAATGTTTTTATCGAACCCGGCGCGGGTATCGTACGCCGTGCTGGTATCATAGAGGCAAACTCCACCCCTCTGTTGAGGACAACAACAGAAGTGCAAAACCCATCAGAACTGGCAGCACGGATCGTTTCATTCCATAATGATGACAGAAAGTGGGGAAGAATTGAAGTTAGTTGGTGGAGTAGCTTCAAAACCCTCTCACATATACAAAGGACCCTAAATAAAAATAATCATATCTCAGCTAAGGGGTCCCCCCTTGGTCTACTCAGGTAAACCTCCTCTACAATCACTCTGTGAGTCAATGTAAGCGTCACTGAGACTCATTTGGAGGTATCAGAATCCCTCCCCTGGACTCCAGAGAAGAAAATGACTCTGTGTACCCCTTTAAATGACTCACAGAGCCGATTGAAATTACTGTGTGGATTGCTCAGGTGGTTCTTGAGAAGGCTGATGATTACCTGAGAAGGTGGTAGTACATTTATCCCTCTTTACAATGAACTCAGGTATACCTAGTTCACCATATAAAATATGTAATAGTTTATTATTTTTTCGGCGTATCAACCTTAAACTTCATAGTGGAGCAGCTGTCCAGCTATCGTGTAACGCCATTTAGACGGGTGGCGAGAATATACCCGCTGTCACCAACGGATCCATCGGTGGTTATTAACCAAAGTCCCAAAGCGCCCAACTATTCTGGGGTTTTACCCAATAAACCTGTGTCTTCACCTATATAAAATTGTTGGTTTTCTGCCAGAGAAATTTGCATCCGTGGCTTTTATGGTTTTGAGGCTATGCAAATGCTCATAATAGGTATGCAATTTTTGCATGGTTGATTTTAACCAGGTTTAGCTTATAGTCACTTCACTGGGTTTCCCCGTCACATTGTTTGCATAAATTAAAAATTCAAATGTTATAGGTTTTACAGTCATAATCTGTGGTTGGTAATTGGGAAACTGAAAATAAGCTCAAGCTTATTGGAAAATAATGATAAATGTTATAGAGACCTGGAGGAAAGTTGATGGCGTCCCGTTCTGAAATGAACAAAAAACCGCAGGCAGAAAACCTGCAACCCAAAGTTAGAAAATGTCTTATGTGTTCAAGCTCGTTCCAATCTAGTCATATTGGTGAACGGGTATGTCCCGACTGTAAAAGCACTTCTACTTGGAGGCAAACGGGCATCGCGATATAGCCCTATTTGAACATGAGTCGTTAAAATCAAATACGTTTGATTTTTTCTAGCGTGCACTGCCCCAAGACACCAGTTAAGCCTCCAAGAAACATTGGTCACGTTTCTGGTGGTAAGATTTCCTGACGGCAGACGTCATCTATCAGATGACCCCTGCCAATATCATCCAGGTGCGCCTTTTTCTGATCGTTAGGTATGTTGACACCGACGCCCTGGGTCATCGCGAGTACGATAGACTGGTCACTAAGACCTAGCCAATAGGCCCGCCTAACCAATTTGTCCTCCGCGTCGCGAGCGAAGGGGTCTTCTGGGTTAACCCCCAGATTAGGAGAATAAAACTTCGTCATAACTGTTATCTTACTGCGTGAGTGCCAACTGTCCAGTGAGATAACAGTTATGTAATTATGCGCGGGGATAGACGCGACAAATCCCCCTACTTTCAAGCCCAAATGTTTGAAAAATTAATACTGTGACTGCTTTTAGTTTTTATCCTGGTTGCCTATAAATTCATAATTCAAGGGTGCGAGAATTCAGCAAACCATAGTTCTGGCATGTCCTGATATTGCATCTATTATCTGATAACCAGATAATAAAAACATGATTAATGTGTTGGATAATTTAAAAAACAGCGCCAGTGATATCAAAAAAGGCGGATGGTTGAACCAAATGCTGCCAGCAGTTATTAAGCCATATTTCAGGCTGGCGCGCTTTGACCGACCCATTGGTACTTGGCTCGTGCTGTTTCCTTGCTGGTGGTCTTTAGCACTAGCGACCAACAACTGGACGCCAACACCGGATGTCTTGGGTGAAACCCTTTGGCTATACCTTTTGTTTGGCATAGGTGCGATAGTGATGCGAGGCGCAGGCTGCACATTTAACGACATTACCGATAGAGAGTTTGATGCCAAGGTAGCTCGAACAGCCGACCGACCAATCCCATCGGGAGCCGTTAGCGTGCCGCAAGCGGTATTCTTCATGATCTTCCTTTCACTTATTGGTCTTACTGTACTTCTGCAATTAAACCACTTCGCTATTTTGGTAGGTGTGGCGTCGCTTTTTTTAGTGGCAATTTATCCATTCATGAAACGCATTACCAACTGGCCTCAGTTCGCTCTGGGGCTTACCTTTAACTGGGGAGCGTTTTTAGGCTGGGCCGCCGTAAGAGGGGACCTGCAGCTGCCCGCTTTTATATTATACGTCGCAGGTATATGCTGGACACTTGGCTACGACACAATCTACGCCCATCAGGATAAGGAAGATGATTTGATTGTGGGCGTTAAGTCTTCCGCACTCAAATTGAGGGATAAAACACGTCCCTGGTTATTTGTGTTCTACACGGCAACTGTAATTCTAATCGCCGAAACCGGTTACCTCGCGGGGCTTAGTTGGCCCTTCTACGTGGCACTGGTGCTTTCGGCATTGCAGTTATTTTGGCAAGCAAGAGATGTGAATATAGATGACCCTGCAGATTGCCTGACTAAATTCAAGTCCAACCGACTATTTTGTTGGATCCTACTGACGGGCATAGTATTAGGGCAGATTTTCTAATCAGAAAGAAGTATTTTACTGCAAAGAATGGCTAGATTTTTATCAGCTTCTTACCAAAGTTCTCACTGTGTAAGAGGTCAATAAACGATTTAGCCATGGATTCAATACCATCGGATATATCTTCCTTAAACTTAAACGTACCATCACGGACAAATCCACTGATATAATCCCGAGCTTCATCATACCTTTCAGCAAAATCAAACACGAGAAAACCTTGAATACGGGCGCGATTGACCAGTATTTGCCGAAGATAACGTTGACCAATATCTGGTTTGCCTATTTTGTCCGCGAGTGACACTACCCCGCACACTGCCACTCGGGCATTTAAATTTAAATTTTGCATAACTGCGTCATGAATTGGGCCGGCAGTATTATCAAAATAAACATCAACACCATTGGGGCAGCAATTGTTTATAGTTTTCGGGAGGTCTTCTGTCTCCCGATAGTTGATACCAATGTCGTAACCAATTTCTCGGCACCAATCCAGCTTTGCCTCGTTGGAAGCGACGGCAACTGCTCGACAACCATGAGCCTTGGCCAGTTGACCTGCTACCTGACCGACAGCACCAGAGGCTGCAGATATAAGGACTGTTTCCCCAGGCTTCGCCGCACCGACATCAAACAATCCAAAATAGGCCGTCATGCCCGGCATGCCGAGATAGCTCAATGAACTTTGAATCGGGGCAAGAGCGGGATCAACTTTTTGAGTGCTACCAGCACTGAGAACTGAATATTCCTGCCAGCCAAAATTCATCGATTCGACAAATTCCCCCTCACTAAACAATTTTGAACGAGACTCTATCACTTCGCCAACACCGCCAGCAGGCAGAAGTCCGCCGGGTTTCACTCCTGCAGTATAGCCGGCTTCTGGACTTATACGCCCCCGCATGTAGGGATCAACAGAAAGAAAATGAGCCTGAACCAAAATTTGGTCCTCTTCCAAGACCGGTAACGGCACGCTTGCTTCAAATTGGAAATGTGTTTCTTTAGGCATAGCTTCCGGATAATCGGCCAAAACCCAGCGTCGGTTTATTAGGTTTTTCGACATCACCGACTATACCTCAGTACCGCCTACTGTAAGTTCATCCAATAGAATTGTGGGCTGGCCAACGCCAACAGGCACACTCTGTCCATCTTTACCACAGGTACCTACGCCAGGATCAAGGGCCATGTCGTTCCCGATCAAGGATACCTTAGTAAGAGCATCCGGGCCATTGCCTATCAATGTAGCACCTTTGACCGCCGCCCCTATTTTCCCGTCTTCTACCTGATACGCTTCGGTACAGGTAAAAACAAATTTACCAGAAGTTATGTCGACCTGGCCGCCACCAAAATTTACTGCATAAAGTCCCTTCTTTACGGACTTTATGATTTCTTCTGGGTCATAGTTGCCATCCTCCATGATTGTATTAGTCATGCGAGGCATGGGAAGGTGGGCATAACTCTCCCGCCTACCGTTACCGGTGGCATGCTTCCCCATCAGCCTCGCATTCATACGATCCTGCATATATCCAGTAAGAACGCCGTCTTCAATAAGCACCGTCCGCTGGGTTGGGGTGCCTTCATCATCAACTGTAAGAGAACCTCGGCGGTTTTCAATGGTACCATCATCTACCACCGTGACCCCAGGGGCAGCTACCCTTTCACCAACTAATTCTGAGAAGGCAGAAGTTTTTTTTCTATTAAAATCACCCTCCAGTCCATGACCTATTGCCTCGTGTAAGAGTATGGCTGGCCAGCCAGGTCCCAGCACAACTGGCATCTCACCAGCCGGCGCAGAAACGGATCCCAAATTGACAATGGCTTGTCGGAGAGCTTCCTCGACGGCCATCTGCCAAGTATCAGAATTTATATAACTCTCATATGTCTCCCGTCCTCCAGTACCATAGCTACCAGCCTCTAACCTATCGCCATCACCCACAATACAAGAGACATTAAGCCTTACTAGAGGCCGGATATCGGCTGCGCGACTGCCGTCGGCACGAATGATTTGCACCGCCTGCCATGAACCTGAAAGTGATGCAGAAAACTGTCGAATTCGTTCATCCAAACCACGAGCATAAGCATCCATTCCACTCAAAAGTCTCACCTTGGTCTCAAAGGGCGTTTGGTTTAATGGATTATCTTCCATGTAAAGACTTTGATTTGTTTGCGCTGGCCCCTGAGCCATTGTCCCGTCGTGACCAACTTGAACCGCCTTTATCGTATCTCCGGCCCGCAGTAATGCCTCTTCGCTAAGCTCAGAGGCATGGGCATAGCCAGACATCTCACCCGCAACTGCACGCAATCCAAATCCTTGAGATGTGTCAAAATTTGCGTTTTTAAGCTGGCCATCATCAAAAACAAAATTTTCAGACTGTTGGTATTCCAAAAAAAGTTCGCCATCATCGGCATTTTCTAGGGATTCGCCGATAATTCTTTCTACTCGGGATTTATCCAACCCGGCGCGATTAAAAAACAAATCTTCTGTTTTTGCTATGTCGGTCATAAATTACGGTTCCTTTAAAACCTATTGTAACTGGCTATCACCGAATGCCAAGATGTAAGAACAAGTCAACCAGTAAAACAAATAAATCAAAGAATACTTCTTGACGATGTTTTAAATGTATTTATGTTTTAGAGGATCGTGGTGATTTGTTCGACCGGATTGCGACCACGTTAAATAAACAAGCTAAAAGGTCGGAGCGAAAGCCCCGACCGCCAATGGCAGGGGCTTTTTTGGAGCCTAGGCCTCATCTCAAATCTCCGTAGCACATAGGAGGGGCATAAATGGTTCGTAAAACGTCTAAACCCAACTGGCGTACCGCCACTAATTTGGTACGGGGAGGCACCAATCGTTCGGAATTTGCCGAAACAAATGAAGCTATATTCATAACATCGGGGTATGTATACGAATCTGCGGAACAAGCACAGCGGGCTTTCAAAAATCAAGAAGACCGGTACATT
>JYMV01035967.1_pt1 | contig 12777 bp, 11 predicted proteins | sample 338911 | NCBI WGS metagenome assembly JYMV01 (sample SAMN03354496, study PRJNA234377) | hydrothermal vent metagenome | biome: Deep sea; feature: Hydrothermal plumes at the Eastern Lau Spreading Center, Western Pacific Ocean; material: Seawater | place: Tonga | collected 2009 | depth 2000 m m | reverse complement strand
CCAAGCTCCTTTACCCTGTTTGGCAATTTGGTCAGGATGAATTGTTTGAAGGTATTTGGCCTTTTATGAAACGGGCATTACTGCTGTTACTTCCTCTGTGGGTCTACTTGATTTGTTGGAGTGCTGGGCTAAACTTGTTTTTATCAGCGATTATCGCAGGAATATCATTATCTTTTATTCAGGTCTTTGAGAAAATTAAATTGAAACGACAATTAGAATCAAATTCGGCCGGAGATAATGTCATTAAGTAAGGCTGTGAGTCGTTGTTAGAGTTGTTTTAATGGCGCTGTTTGAGTGGTTGACTGAACTGGTAGGGATTTCAACACCAACAACGCTTGAATTGATATTCATTGCTAGTGCTTTTCTAGGAACAGCCTTCTTCCTATTATTCATGGTATTGATGGTGTTAGGTGACATATTAGGTGGCGTGTTTGATTCTGCATTTGACACAGATTTCACAATGGATTCTGATCTTTCGTTTGAATTATTCAGTATTCAAGGGCTTGCAGCCGCAATAATGATGTTTGGATATGTAGGCATGTTTACGCTTGAAGCAACTGAAACCGAAGTCTATGCAGTCATCGCTGGAGGTCTAGCAGCGACCGTCTCTATGTATGGGGTGGGTAAGATGCTGAAAGGTATCAACAATCTTCAGTCTGATGGTACTATGAAACATGAGGATGCAATTGGTGAGCGTGGCCAAGTATATTCACGTATTCGAGCTAATGAATCTGGTGAGGTGCAGGTTGCCGTTGATGGCACCCTTCGTACTTTGACAGCGCGGGCGAAAGACAAGTCATTACACATTGATACAGGGGAATTTATCAGAGTCATCGACGTCATTGGTTCAACGTTAATTGTTGAAATGTTAGATGTCAAAGAAGAAATAGAAAAAGAAGAGGAATGAGGTGTAAAATATGGCAGCAGCAGAATGGGGAGTATTAACGTTATTTGCATTAGTTTTAGTACTGTTTGCGATGTTTTTTATGGTTGCAACACGGTACAAACGTTGTGCATCTGATGAAATTTTGGTAGTTTATGGACGAGTAAAGGGTGGCAGAGCATCCCGTTGTATTCACGGTGGTGCAACTATGGTTTGGCCATTGATTCAGGATTATAAGAAACTTAGTTTGGTTCCAATGACTATTCTGATTAATCTAACAAATGCACTTTCGCTACAGAACATTCGAATTCACGTACCGTCTACTTTCACTGTCGGTGTCAGTACAGACCCGCTCATCATGAACAACGCTGCAGAGCGTCTTCTACATTTGAATAAATCACAAATTGAGGAAATGGCTTCTGAGATTATTTTTGGTCAACTACGTTTGACGGTTGCTGGAATGACCATTGAGCAGATTAACCAAGACCGTGATAATTTCCTTGAGCGTATTACACTCAATGTTGGTCATGAATTGCATAAATTGGGATTGTATCTCATCAACGTTAACATCACAGATATTACTGATGATTCAGAGTACATTGAGAGCATTGGTAAGAAAGCAGCAGCCACAGCAGTTAACGCTGCAAAGGCAGATGTCGCAATCGCAGACCGTGATGGTGCGATTGGTTCGGCGGAAGCAAACCGTGCTCGTGACATTCAAGTTGCAGAGAATGAGGCAGAGGCTGAGAAAGGAAAGAAGGCAGCTAAAGCAGACCAACGTATTTTCGTTCAGGGCCAAGAAGCACTGGCTATTGAAGGTGAAGCCATTGCCAAGGCTAACATTGCAGAATACAATGCTGGTTTAGCAGAGAAAGAAGCCGAAGCAATGCGTCGTGCTGAAGTTGCTCGAAGAACTGCAGAGATGGAAGTTCAGAAAGCGCAATACCTGCTTGAGCAGGAGCGTCTGCGTGCAGATGAGATTGTGCGCGAAGAGATTGCTAAGACTCAAATTGAGATTGCTGCTGAAGCAGAAGCAGAACGCCTACGCCGTATTGCACGGGGTGAGGCAGATGCAATTCTTGCTAGGTATACCGCAGAAGCAGAAGGTGTGCAGAAGGTTTTGGAAGCAAAAGCAACTGGTTACAAGAGTTTAGTTGCAGGTGCTGGAGGAGACCCGAAGGCTGCAGCAACTTTACTCATGGTTGAGAAGATTGAGTCCATGGTGGAAGCACAGGTTGAAGCAATTAAGAATCTAAAGATTGACAGCATTACAGTTTGGGATTCTGGTGGTGATGGAGATGGAAGTTCAACATCTAACTTCATCAGTAGTTTGGTAAAGAGTCTACCACCACTTCATGACGTAGCGGCCAACGCTGGAGTTGAACTCCCTGAGTATCTTGGAACTATGTCAGATAAAGAATCATCAGAATAAATAATCTAAATATTGCAATCAAGCCTGTTGCGAAGGGTTATATCTGAACGAATCTGACCAAACGCCATGCAGTCTAGCATACTGACGACTCGACGCTTTGGCGAAGAGTGCGAATGTTGCTGCTGTCTATAAGCGGCGTAACCGATTTTTGGTACGCCACAAACAAATGGAGGAATGAGCGTGAGCATTGGAATAAAAACCGTGAAAGAAAGTTGGAATACCTTGGGTGGTAATTCAACTTGTAGTCTACCTAACAGGAATCTTGCAACACCGTTTTGGGGGTATGTGAATTGACCAAATTGCACATTCTTTATGAGAATGAGGCTTGGTTAGCACCGCTGGTAAAAGCGCTTGAGGATCGAAAGGTGCCATATCTTCTCCACTTCATGAACGGAGGTGGTTTTGACCTTACATCTGAACCGCCAGAAGGGATTTTTCTCAATCGGATGAGCCCATCTTCACACACGCGCGGCCACCAAAGGGGCGTGAGATATGTTTCAGAATTATTGAATTGGTTACAATTTTATGGTCGCAGAGTGATTAATGGCTCAACAGCATTTGACTTAGAACTATCAAAAGTGAAACAAGATTTAGCGCTAAGACGTCAGGGAATTTTAACCCCACATACTATTGTCGCGGTTGGAATTGATGAAATAAAATCGGCAGGTCAAGAAATGCCCCTGCCTTTCATCACCAAGCACAACCAAGGAGGGAAAGGCTTGGGGGTACGCTTGTTCTCGGACAGGCACTCATTTGAGGAATATTTGGCCAATGGTGAATTTGTCGATGACCCCGGGGGGATCACCTTACTCCAAGAGTATATTGAGCCTCACGAACCACACATTACACGGGTAGAGATTGTTGCAGGGGAGGTTGTCATGGCAATCCACTCAAGCACCGAGGGGGGATTTGAATTGTGTCCGGCAGTTGATTGTGAAGACGAGGAATTATTCTGTCCGGCTAGTGGTGTAGGCAAGTTCAGACCGGCAAAAATTGATGTTAAAGACTCACTTATTTTACAATATATTCAGATGATGGAAGTGAATAATATTGATGTTGCTGGTATTGAGTTTATTGAAGATTCACAAGGAAATCGCTATACTTATGACATCAATGGCACAACTAATTACAATGCAGAAGTTGAAGCCGAGCTTGGAATTGAAGGTATGGGAAAAATCGCTGAACTTGCAGAGCGTCTGCTTGCTGCTGAGTATCCAAAATTAATTCAATCTTCTACCGTTACAAACGGTGGTCAATTTACGACTGCACCGGCTGCCGAAATTCGCACGCTATCACCAAACGATTGAAGTTTGGTGGGCATTCGCCGCACCATGCGTCCACGTGCGTTTGCAATGTTAGTGCTGCTCACGATGATTGCACCAACCTTGGCTGGTTGTTTCGGCAAGGATGAACCTGCGGTAGTCAAAGAGCCATCAGTGTTTGATTTTGACCAACCAATTGCAAACAATACCTTCTATCATTTTTCAAATTGGACAAATGCGTTGGATATGTCCAATGACGAGTTAAATCTGTCAGGAAACATGACTCCAATTTGGTCACTAGGAACTTATTATGGTACAGGGTACGATACTTTTGAACCCACTATTGGTGTTACTTCTGCAGGGACACTTGTGTTCACAAATCACAATGGTTTGGGTACTGGGACCCACATTATTCGTAGTCAAGACCAGGGTCAAAACTGGGATGACGTTGGTCCATTTTTAACTGGGGCCACCGGTCAAGTTGCCAACTCTAACGACCCGTATGTCTACGTTGACCCGTGGACAGACCGTATCATGAAATTCGATATGCACGCCTTAGCAGTAATGTTTGTCGAATGGTCTGATGATGAAGGAGAAAGTTGGAGCCTACCTTTCCCTGCTTCCGGAGTTTATACCCCTCAAGACCATCAATCAATTGCTTCTGTTCCGCCTGGTCCTGATTTTTCTGGGCCGTTATTACATGAAACAGTCTATGTTTTCTGCATCAATACAGGAGCCCAAGGTCCAATTGGCGCTTTTTGCGATACCTCACTTGATGGTGGGGTGACTTGGGAAGGACAAGTAGCTGGCTGGCCAAATGGTGTTACACAATGCGCTGGCCTTCATGGCCATTTAATCGGTGCAAATGATGGAGCGATATATCGTGGAAATCCATCTTGTGATGGTCCTGCCGCATACCGCTCTACTGACGGAGGCCGCACTTGGAGTGAGCATACAATTGACACACAGCATCAATCGCGTGGGCATGAAGTTGCGATTGGAACTGATGAAGCGAGCAACGTTCACGCACTTTGGGTGGCAACAGATAACCTACCTTACTACTCATTTTCTTCCGACCAAGGAGACACTTGGAGCACACCTTTGATGGTCGCACCTCCCGGAGTCAACTACACGGGCTTTCCAACGATAGCTGGTGGTGCAGATGGAAGAGTCGTGTTCGGCTACATTGGTGAGTCAAACCATTCAGAGTGGTCTGGGTACATGGGTATAATCACAGATGCTTATGCAGAGAATCCTTTGATTACAACAGTTGCAGTCAATGTTAAATCGGATTATCTTGATGAGACAGAAGATTGCGGTTCAGTCCGTTGTGGTGGCTTTGGAGATTTCATTGATGTTGTAATAGATGTTGAAGGCAGGCCTTGGATTGCTTTGTCACATAATATCTACAATACTGAAGCGATAATTGGAACTCTTTCAGCAGGTCCTGCTCTTCGTGGTCCATTACAGCCATTGACTGAGTTACCACTTGGTGGCCCAGAGACCCTGAAGATGTAATTATCAGAGGCGTTTGATAGCGCCGTCAGCTCTAGCATAAGCCATGATGCCGCCTTTTAGGTTGAAAAGCGATTTATTATCGAAGCCAACCGCCTCCAACTTGCGTAGAGCAATTCTTGACCTTGCGCCACTGTGACAGATGATGAGGATGTCTTGATCACGAGGTAATTCCTTTCGCTTTTCAGCAATTTTACCATGTGGGTGGATGAGTTTAGTCCCTCTCACCACCCCTGTCTTATTCGCTTCACCGCGTGAGCGAACATCAATGATAAAAGGTCTCCAACCATCTTCAATTTTCTTGATTACTTGGCTGGCTGAGATGCCATTTGCACGGTTGAAGAAGTTCCACATGAACCGTTCGAGCCACTTGCTCTTATTGAATATATCTAATAATCTCTATATTCGAATATATGCTAATAGTTATATACCTCCAGTTATACCGGTTAGTATAGGTGAGAAGAAATGGCTACAGGAGAAACTGAGTCTGTGGTGTTAAACCCTGAATTTCTCCAAGAGGTTTCCGGCATCGTCAAAATGTTGGGTCATCCTGACCGCATTAGAATAGTTGAATTCTTGAAAGGCGGAGAGAGGAGTGTCGGTGAGGTGCAAAGGCATACGGGATTATCTCAACCAGTCACAAGTCAGTTATTACGTCAAATGAAAGATCGTAAAATCGTCAGCTGTCGTCGTGACGGAAACCGCATGTTTTACTCAGTACCAAGTCCGTTGATTCTCAAGATGTTAAACTGTCTTATCGAGTCACAAAAATTAATGTTTCCAGAATAGATGATGGTGAAAAAAATGAAAGAACACAATGATGAATTGGATTGCAGTGGGATGAACTGCCCATTACCAATCCTCAAAACGAAAATGAAAATTGATACGATGGATAATGGTGATGTTTTGAGAGTGATCGCAACTGATCCAGGTGCCTGTAATGATATGCCTGCGTGGACATCTCGAGTAGGGCATGAATTAGTTGAGAGTTGTGAAGAAGGAGACAAATTTGTTTTCTACATAAGGAAAGGTGAATAAAATGGGTGAAAGAAAATCAATGGCAATCATCGCTAGTAAGGGGACGCTCGATTGGGCCTATCCTCCATTCATTCTTGCATCCACTGCAGCAGCAATGGACATGGATGTCAAAATATTCTTCACTTTCTATGGGTTACCGCTATTGAAGAAGAAAATCAAGGCAAAGGTCAGCCCAGCAGGAAATCCTGCAATGCCGATGAAAATGCCTTTCGGTCCAAAAGCGTTCCAAGGATTTAATTGGCCAATACCAAATATGGTTTCTAACAACGTGCCCGGCTTTGAGACGGTTGCAACCAGCCTGATGAAGAAGACCTTCAAGAACAAAGGAGTGGCAACTGTGACTGAACTTCGAGACATGTGCGAGCAACTCGGTGTTGAGATGATCGGCTGTCAAATGACGATGGATGTATTTGGATTTGAAAGAGATGAATTCATTGATGGCGTAAACATTGGTGGGGCAGCTACTTTCCTAGAATTTGCAGCGGATGCGGATATACAACTATTCATTTGAGGTGAGCATTTGCTATCCTCTTTTACCGCAACCGAACTTTTTGAAGCAATTGAGTCAGACGACGATTTCGTTTTACTTGATGTAAGAAATGAAGATGACTACTCTAACTTTAGTGTAGAAGGGCCTAACGAGATAGAGATGTTGAACATCCCATATTTTGATTTCATTGAGAATCCAGAATCTAGTGTTGAAAAAGTTCCATCAGGAAAACCACTGAGGATAGTTTGTGCAAAAGAAGGTTCATCTGAATTTGTTGCTTCTGTGATGACCGAATTTGGACGTGAGAATGTTTCTCATCTAGAAGGCGGAATCATATCGTGGGGTAATGTTCTAGTCTCAAAGAGAGTTAACTCTGAGGATAATTCCTATGAAATGTGGCAATTCAACAGGCCCGGAAAAGCATCTTGTTCGTATGGTCTTGTATACGAGGGGGAAATGTTTCTCTTTGACCCCTCTCGGAATTTAGAGTTTTACCAGCAGTTTGCTGAATCTCGCGGTGCAGAAATATCCCATACCTTCGAAACTCACCTTCAGGCGGATTATATCTCAGGTAGCCCATTAATTGCAGAGGCAACGGGTGCGACTTTTGTTGCCCATGATGGTGATTATAGTTCTGGGATTCATGAATACCGGTCAATAATAGATGGCGAATCATTTGAGTTTTCAAATGAAGGCGGACCTTCAACGCTCTGCACTCATTCACCAGGGCATACACCTGGCTCAACATCATACGTAATTGATGAAAAATTTCTAATTTCCGGAGACACTGTCTTCCTTGTTAGCGTTGGTCGCCCTGACTTGGGGAAACAAGTAGTTGAATGGGCGAAAACTCTCTATGCTACTCTCAAAGAACGCATCACAATTCTACCTGACTCACTGATTGTTCTTCCGGGCCACTATACTGATTGGTCAATTGAAGCCGATTCTGAAATGCGCATAATGAATAATTTTGGGTCAGTTAAAGAATATAATGAGCAAATTTATGGTATCGATGATGTAGATGAGTTCGTATCTTACATTCAGTCAAATATGAGGGAGCAACCAGAAATATACGACCAAATTAGAAAAGTCAATTCAGGGCATTTGACACCATGCAATGATGAACAAAATGTGATGGATTTAGGCAAGAATGAATGTGCTGCCTCAAGTCACAATTAACTAACCGGTTTTACTAAAGATGATAGCTAGTTCAAGAAAAAATATGGAGGGTTAGATTGAATGACAAATTATGGTTTTGTGATTGATAATCGAACCTGTATTGGTTGCCATGCTTGCACAGTCGCATGTAAGTCTGAACACGATGTTCCAATTGGAGTTAATAGAACACACGTCAAGTACATTGAAACCGGTACCTACCCAAATACGTCGCGAGAATTCTCGGTGCACCGTTGTAATCATTGTGAGGATGCACCCTGTACAGTAATTTGTCCAACTAATGCATTGTTCAAGCGGGATGATGGCATTGTTGATTTTGACAGTGACCGATGTATAGGGTGCAAGTCTTGTATGCAAGCCTGTCCCTATGACGCGCTGTATATTGATCCAAACACTAGTACTGCGGCAAAGTGCAATTACTGTGCCCACAGAATTGAACATTCATACGAGCCTGCCTGCGTAATTGTTTGTCCAACCGAATCAATAACATCGGGAGATTTAGATGACCCGAACTCTAAGATTTCTCAACTGATTTTAACTCAAGAAACTACAGTTAGAAAGCCAGAATCTGGTGCGACACCTAATTTATTCTACATTAAGGGAAGTGAGGTGATGCTTGACCCGGCTGCTACTGAGAGAACAAATAGTGGAGTCTGGACTGAACAAGCATTTGGAGTCGGCCACTTTGCTAAGTATGCAGATTCACGTTTATCAGAAGCCGATACCCCGTCAATGATAGTTCAATTAGCACTTGAAAAGAAAGCCAAAGCCGCAGCCCCAAGGGACCAAGCGATAATTCGCGATGTGATGGCAAAACTTGGTGATGAGTCACCAAAAGCCAAGCGAGTTTACGACGCGCCTTCAAAAGGTGTCCTTTGGGGATGGGAAGTTTCAGCATATATTTGGACAAAGGGAATCGCTTCTGGAACTTATTTGATGGCAATGCTAGCAATGTTTGCTGGCATTATTGAGATGACCGATACAATCTGGTGGTCAATCATCGTAATTGGCTTAGGTTTCCTTGGAATTACTGGCCTATTATTGGTAAAAGACCTTGACAGACCAGATAGATTCCTCTACGTGATGCTTAGGCCTAACTGGTCGTCTTGGCTAGTAAAAGGCGCATATATATTGACCGGATTTGGAGGTGTATTGTCAGCTAGTGCGGTAATTCTGCTATTCGACCTTGACCGCTCCTTACTCACCTATCTAGCGATTGCTGGGATACCTCTATCTGCCCTAACCGGTGTGTATACTGCTTGGCTTTTCCAGCAGGCGAAGGCTCGCTCTTGGGCTCAAGATAATCTCCTACCACTAAAATTCCTAATTGAGACTGTACTCATCGGTTCGGCAGTATTGGCAATCATTGTCTTGCCTCAGCCACTAGTATTACTCGTTTCAGCAATTGTACTAGGGGCAGCATTTGTTCATGGTAAAGAAGTGGTTCAAAAACCACAGTTGGTAGCGTTATCCTGAGGTGTTAAAATGGTATTGAGGAGGTCAATCATCGAACGTCTCGCTGAGACTATGCACCTAATCCCAAAGATTTCAGAGAGGGAAATGGCAACTGGTGCCGAATTACCTCTTCGTAACTATCCTGACCCTAGTAATTGGCACGACCACATTGAACTTGATGCAAACGAATGGCCGAAGAAAGTAGAGAGAAATTACTCATTGGTTCCAACGACTTGCTTCAACTGTGAATCTGCCTGCGGCTTACTTGCATATGTTGACAAAGATTCTGGCCAAGTGGCAAAATTTGAGGGCAACCCACACCATCCAGGAAGCCGAGGCAGAAATTGTGCAAAAGGACCTGCAACTATCAACCAGATTCAGGACACTGAGAGAATTCTTAATCCATTGCGTCGTAAAGGTGCTCGAGGATCTGGTGATTGGGAAGAGATTTCGTGGGAAGAAGCACTTGACGAGATATCCTCTAAAATTCGTGCTTCGCTAAAGACCGGAGCAAAAGATAGAGTCGTTTACCACGTTGGTAGACCCGGTCATGAAGGGTACGCAAATCGTGTCCTCAAAGCATGGGGGGTTGATGGCCACAATAGCCACACAAATATTTGCTCAGCAGGGGCGCGCACCGGGTACGCATTATGGCACAAGCACGACAGACCAAGCCCAGACCACGCTAACGCGAAGGTAATTCTCCTTACCTCTTCTCACTTGGAAACTGGTCACTACTTCAACCCTCACGCACAACGTATTCTAGAGGGGATGATGGATGGTGCTAAACTCATTGTCATTGACCCTCGTCTATCTAACACTGCGGCAATGGCTGACCATTGGGTGCCTACATGGCCTGGTTCAGAGCCAGCGCTTTTCCTCGCGTGGGCGAAGATGATACTTGACAAAGGAACCTATGACAGAGATTTCCTAGAAAACTGGGTTAACTGGGAAATGTGGTTAGAAGCCGACCACCCAGATGAGCCACGTACTTTCGAGAGTTTTATTGAACTCATGAAGTCTGAATATGCTGAATACACTCCTGAATTTGCGGCTGAAGAATGCAAAATCCCAGTTGAACAGGTGATTGAAGTTGGTGAAATTGTCGCTGAGGCTGGCACTGCATTGTCAGCTCATGTTTGGCGTTCAGCAGCGATTGGAAATCTTGGAGGTTGGCAAGTTAGCAGAACTCTACATTTCCTCAATGTATTGACTGGTTCAGTTGGAACAGTTGGTGGCACTGCCCCTAATTCGTGGGCGAAATACAAACCAACCCTGTTTGATGAGCCTCCAGACCCAGACGGTTGGAATGAGTTACACTTTCCTCCCGAATACACACTGGCTCATTTCGAAATGAGCCACATATTACCTCACATGGTGAAAGAAGGAAGAGGTCAAATGGATGTGTATTTCACTCGTGTATTCAATCCAGTATGGACATTCCCTGATGGATTCGCTTGGATGGAGATGTTACAGAATGAGGATTCAATAGGCTGCCATATAGCGTTGACTCCAACATGGAATGAGACCGCATTTTTGGCTGATTACGTACTTCCAATGGGACATGCATCAGAACGGCATGATATCAATTCCTACGCTACTCAAGCCGGAAAATGGGTCGCATTCAGACAACCCGTTCTGCGTGAATTTGCACGGCGAGAGGGTAAGGAAGTTGAGTTCACTCACGAAGTTAACCCCGGTTCTGTTTGGGAAGAAGATGAATTTTGGATTGAACTTTCATGGCGAATTGACGATGGCACAATGGGTATTCGAGAGCATTTCATGAGTCCTTATCGTGAAGGTGAGAAAATCACCGTAGATGAGTATTACCAATTCACCTTTGAGCACGTTCCCGGACTTCCAGAAGCTGCTGAAAAAGAGGGGTTGACTGCACTAGATTACATGAGAAAGCATGGTGCATTCTTGATTGAGCCTTCTGTTTACAATGTACATGAAAAAGAAGGTTGGCCAACTCCAAGTGGAAAACAAGAGTTTTACTCAAAGACAATGATTGAGTTTGGCTACCCTGAGCATTCAATCCCTCACTATCGAATCAATAGTCATGTGCACCCCTCAAAATTGCAGGAGGATAATGCATACTGCCTTCTGCCAAATTTCCGCTTACCACAACATATCCATTCCCGTTCAGCCAACGCAAAATGGTTGACTGAAATCGCTCACAAGAACCCAATTTGGATCCACCCAAAGGATGCAGCGAAATTAGGGGTTTCAGAAGGCGAATTACTAAAAATAAAGACGGAAATAGGCTGGTTCGTAGACAAGGTTTGGGTTACTGAATCAATCAAACCTGGGGTAGTTGCTTGTTCACATCATATTGGACGATGGCGTAGAAAACAGGACCGCGGCAACAGATTCCTATCTAATACAGTTGAAATTAAGGACCTTGGAGACGGCAAGATGAGAATGCGAACCATAGAAGGGATCCGTCCTTGGAAGTCTAAAGATAGGGACACAAACCGTATTTGGTGGCGAGATGGTGGAGTTCACCAAAATATCACCCACGCAGTCCAACCTGATCCAATTAGCGGGGCACATTGCTGGCTTCAGAAGGTTTGGCTTTCAAAGCCAGATGATGGGGAAGAGTATGGTGATGTTGAAGTTGATATGAAAAAATCAATGGCTCACTACAAGAAATGGAACGATTGGGCCAAAGAAAGGGAAACCCATCCACGTGGAGAGCGTAGGCCACTATGGATGAAACGCCCATTGGGCCCGCGACCAGAACATTGGTTCATCACTGAGGAGGAGTGAATATGGAACTTGAGATAATTATTGCAATACTGCTAATATTGATGACAGCATTCATGTTTGCCCCGCTTGGACTAGGTGGTGGCGTTCTCTATGTGCCAATTTTCCTATTCCTTCTTGAATGGGATATTCAGCCCTCTTTGGTTGCTTCGTTGATACTCGTTTGGGCGGTGTCTATAGGTAGCAGGGCTGCCCATGAAAAAGGTGGATATGTTGTTGCTAGTGTTGGGAAAATGGGCACAAATGCTGCTTTAATGGGTGCGGTTTTTGGTGCAGTTCTAGCAGCCATCTTCATCAAACAACTTGGGGATATGTCAATTAAAATCTCTGCGACATTCCTTCTAATTTGGGTTTTATACTCAACAATAAAGAAATTGACTTCCGAACTGAATGGCAATGGAAATGGCGATTATCAACCACCAGAAGTTGAAGGAAAAGTCTTGAATATCTACCGCGCTGGTTGTTTTGGTGGTGGCGCAGCATCAGGATTACTAGGTATTGGAGGTGGTGCAATTTTCGTTACTCTACACCGTTCAACTCTAAAGTATAAGCAACATCAAGCAGCAGGCACATCTTACATTATTGAGAGTTGGATGGTTCCAATGGCCATCTTGACTCACCTTGTAATTGACCGTTCGGGAATTGCATTAATCGAAACGCTAGGAATCTACCTCCTATTAATCTGTATTTTAGTAGCGGGTACTGCTTGGGTTGGTGCGAAGGTTGCAATCAAGATGCTTCCTCAGCGAGTTCTGAC
>JYMV01018685.1_pt1 | contig 12778 bp, 11 predicted proteins | sample 338911 | NCBI WGS metagenome assembly JYMV01 (sample SAMN03354496, study PRJNA234377) | hydrothermal vent metagenome | biome: Deep sea; feature: Hydrothermal plumes at the Eastern Lau Spreading Center, Western Pacific Ocean; material: Seawater | place: Tonga | collected 2009 | depth 2000 m m | reverse complement strand
GCAGGTAAGTATTCTTCGATGACATAGTTCAGGCCCCACATCGCCAACGATTGCTGCTCTGCCCTCACACCCATCTTGAGTAGTTGTTCGAGAGCAGCACTCCACTTCTTCTTGCTCTGGAAGAAGGGATCGTTCTTCAGGGCATCCTTGGCTCTCTTTATATCGACATCTTTGAGTGGATGGGTGGGGAGCTTGTAGTCGATGATGTCCTGGGGAGTGACTCCCAGGAATGACGCACTCGGAACACAGAAGAAGCGATTGATGTGTGCTGCATTTCCAGAACCGACCTTCAATGTCCGATAGATATTCGAAATTCCATAGGGATCACAATCAACGAAGGCGTAGACGGGAATCTTCTTCTGGTCGCTCAGCTTCCGGATGAAGCGCCGAGTCGATCGGGTGGGGACGCCTGCCATGCTGACAAGGATGCAATCCGCACTTTTCCAGAACTTGTGGCTCTGAAGTCGCTGGAAGATACCACCAGTCTCTATCGCAAGAACAAACTTTGCATCGGTCTCGAAACTCAGGTGTTCGACCGATGAGGGAATTGAATAGGCACCACTTCCAAAGCGTGTGCAGTCGATCCTTTCAATCTCCCCGCTATCGAGATCGGGATCGAGCACCACAAGTTCACCGGCAACTGCACCGCCGTGTTCATCCGGGACAAATCTCAGCTGTTCACGGCTGACATCGTCAACAGAGAAGAGTGCTTCGATGTCGTCCATCACCGTGTCTGATTCGGATTGATCGGTGAACTTGGCCTCTGCCCAGTTCTTGGATTGGTAGTAGACATCCCGCTTGGTTGCAAAGTCGTTCGTCTGTACCAGTTCCCTCGAGAGACCCATCATCCGAAGCGTCTGCGCGAAACCCTTGACCGTGTTGACGGTCAGGGTCCGTTCCTTACGGGCTCGCCCGATCTCCAGGTAACCCTTTTTCTTGTCGTAAGAGACATTCGATAGGCTTCTGACGGGAAACCGCAGCATCGGTTTTCCCTTCCTCATGATCTTCTTGTAGATCTCCTGAGCAGTTCTTTCGATGCTGTCGACGGTTTTCTTGTCGCGGCGAGCGTTCTCTCTCTTCACGCGATCGATGAAGGATTTGGCGATTTTCTTGCTCATTCTATTTCCCCCTCACATCTTTCTGCTTCGTTCGAGGACATCGGCGAGTTTTCCTTCAGCCTTGGTCCTCTGGGTATCGCTCAGTTCCAGGATTTCTTGCAGTGCGATGCCGATCTGAGGGATATAGGTCTTGATGTAGTCCTTCTTGCGTTCAGCGTCAGCGAGCCGACGTTTCTTTCGAAGATGGGTGGCCAGTTTTCGGCCTGCCTCCATGATGGCCAGGCGCATCTCCTTGAGAATCTCATCGTAACTGGCTACCGCTTTCTTGCTCTCCGATGTGAAGGGGACCCAGACGCTGGCTATATGCAGGATGATGGCCAGCGAGCCTGTCGGTAAAGCTCCTCTGGCTTGCTGAACCTCGTAGTTCTTCCATGGCGAAGCGACGATTGACTGGGTTATTGCACATGCGCCCTGCTCGTACTGGAGGGGGACTCGATTCGCGAAGCGGTAGATAGAGGCCAGGTCATCTCCGGGAAGGTCTCCTCCCCATGCGATACCTGCCTCGACCTGGAACGGATTCCCCCGGTAAACACTGGGCTGGCGCGTCACTGTGATGACAATTTCTGGATTGAAGTTCCTTCGTAGAGTTTTTCCCATCAACTCTTCACCGATGGGCGAGAGGCAGTTGGTGGGTGGGGCCATGATGCGGGTGGCAGCGATTCCCTTGTGCAGAATTTTCACATCTGCTGGAGATAGCCTCTTGGGGTGTCGATCGGTGTCGATCCTCCGCCCCAGTCCCTCGGTTTCATCGCTGAACTTCCTGACTACATTTGGAGTTACCCGACAGAACTCCTGACACATGAAACCGCTCACGGTGCGTGCCGAGGTTTCCTTCATCATCTGCATCAAGATGCCCAGTTCTACACCGTGCGGATGTGGGAGGATCTCTCGTGGAGACTCCGGCAGCGACTTCGACACCCTGTCCCAGATGACAGGCTCTTCATCTATAGGATTGATGTACTCGATTCGAACATGAGGGTTCGCCAGTGATACCTGATCGAGGAAGGAATCGATGGAGTGCTTCCCCTTCTTGTACGTGCCTTCAAGTTCGATCTGGACCTGGGTGCCGTGAGCCCAGTCCACCTCGATCTCAACTTCCTTCTTCACCATCGGTTGGTTCTTGGCCATGTCGATGGCAAGGAAGAGTTCTATTGCGGGCTTGCGACGAGAGGTTCGGCTGATCACCCTCATCGGTTTTCCGGTCGTCAAGTTGCCATACATCCCCGCGGCACTGATGCCGATTCCTTGCTGGCCGCGAGTTTGTTTTCGGGCATGGAATTTGGAACCGTACAGAAGTCGCGCGAAGATTTTCGGTAATTGCTCTCGTACGATTCCGGGGCCATTATCGCGCACGATCACGACATGTTGATCGGGATTGATGGCTTTGACCTCGATGAACAGATCGGGGACCACGCCGGCTTCTTCACAAGCGTCAAGCGAGTTGTCGACTGCTTCTCTGACCGTGGTCAACAGGGCTCGGGCGGGGCTGTCAAATCCAAGAAGATGGCGGTTCTTTGCGAAGAATTCGCTGACCGAGATGTCCTTCTGTTTCTTTGCCATCTCCATTGCCATCTCACCATCGATGGTCGCAGAAGATCGTTGCTTGGCGCTCCCCGATTTCTTGGAGGCTGTTTTTTTTCTGGCCTTTCTGGTGCTCTTTGGCTGCGGCTCCGAGTCGAAGAGCCCGCCTTGCCTCCTGGAGGTGGCTTTGCTCGCCTTCTTCTTGTTGCTCTTGCGTTTTGCCTTGCTGGTCTTCTTGTTCCCAGCCCTGGCTTTTTTCCGGGTCAACCTCACTCCTCGTCATGATGTGGGCACGGTTTCGGCGGCCCGATGATCCTATCTGTTTCTGCTTCTCGATCCTACTCTTCCGGCCAGATCACGAAGGCTTGCTCTTCTTGGCCTGCAGATGCGAGGGCTTGACGAAGATGAGGCGGCCGGATATCGAGGTGCTCGAGCTGGTCGCAGTCTATCCAGGCCAGATTCTCGACCTCGGAAGTGCCGTCGACTGCCGGCTCGAATCGAGCGGTGGATCCCTCGATGGGGCAGCAGCGGTAGATCAAGGCGATGACATGGTGATCGGGGGGCATCCCGGGCGAGCGGTGCTCGTGCAGGCCAGCGATGAACTCGCGCAGAAACGCGGGACGCAAATTTTCCACCTCGAGACCCACCTCTTCTCGGATCTCCCTGCGCAGCGCTTGCTCCAGCGTTTCACCGTGATCGACATGGCCCCCGGGAAGGAAGTACCAGCAGCCGTCAGGGCTGGTGGCGCTCTCATCACGGGCCCTGAGGAAGAGGATCTTCCGGTCACGTTCGATGGCTGCACGAACGGTCATGGCAGGGCGTCGTTTGTACCTGCGGGAGGAACGGGTCCCCTGGCCTGGTTCGGTTGAGGGCACAGGAGATCTCCTTTCGATCGAGGTGGGGGGGTTGCCAGAAAGGTATGTTATCCTGAGCAGCGTGAACAGCGAAGCCAGCACATCCCCTCCAACCATTGCTGCCCGAGAAGGGAGACTGAATTGCGCCCCTGCTACGGATCACTGGCGATATTACTGCTGATACTGGCACCTGCCCTGGTCGATGCTCAGGTTGCGCGATCTGAACTTGAAAATCGCTACCAGAAGAAGCAGGCATCCGCATTTCTCAAGAATGCCATCTGGGAACGAACGCTGGATGCGGCAAAGGAGCGGGCCCGCAGAGATAACCTGCCGATCGTGGCCTACTTCACACGCTCCTACTCGCCGTGACCGCCCTGCAAAGCTCTGGAGGGGGGACCTCTTCAGTCCGCGTGGTGGAAGAAAGCCTCGGCGATGTTTGTTCCCTATGTGAACATCAGTGCCCAGCTCCCCGATAAACCGGATCAGGGGCTCTTGCGCGCCATCGGATCGCGCTCCTTTCCCACCTGCGTGATCATGGATACGGATGGCAAGGTCATCCTCCGCAATGACACTGCGGGGGCTTTTCGACCGACCACTGAGAAACGACTCCGTGCATCCCTGGAAGTGGTGCAGGAACTGCTGCAATTGCGCTCAGCCGTGAAGGCCGATCCCGAAGACAGCGGTTCTCAGGCATCGTTGAAGGTGGTCGAGTCGATCCTGGAAATCCGGTCGATTCCACTGGCCGAACTCGATCGCCTCATCGAGGAGCCGGGTATTTCTAAGCAACTCACGCAGCGTTTTCGACGCTGGCGAGCCGTCAAGCCAGTCACCCAGCTACTCCAGGATTACGTGGCAAAGGTCCGCAAGATCCCGAGGTCCGACACCGCTGCTCGAACCAGAGAGTTCCACAGTGCTGCGGGGAAGATGCTGGCATTTTACCGCCAGGGATTGGTCCTCGATGATCCTCGCGCGGGTATCTTCTCCGACTACTGGAGGCTGGTTTTCGAGGGCGCTCTTCAGGAAGAGGATGTTGAGGCGGCTGCCAGGGCGTTGACCGTCTACCGCCAGGCGTTTGGCTCGAGACCCGATCTGAAGAACAGGATCGATCTGATGGCGAAAAGGCTCGGAAGCCTTCGCAAGAGTCAGGAGCAGTCGGGACCAGATGAGAAGCAGGGGGAGTCCAGATGAATTCCAGCGACCTGACGGTCGAGATCATCGGAATGCCTCTCGATCATGGGGCCGGACGACGTGGGGTATCGATGGGACCTTCGGCGCTGCGGATTGCAGGCCTGCAAGAGGCGCTTCAGCGAGCCGAGATCAATTCCATCGATGCGGGTGATATCTTCGTCCCCATCCCGGAGGCGAGCGACGCTGGGCATCCATCACAGCGCTTCCTGGGTGTCGTGGAATCCGCCTGTACGCAGCTCGCAGAGAAGGTCGATACCTCTCTCGCTGCGGGCAATTTCCCGCTCGTGCTGGGAGGGGATCACTCGATCGCCATCGGTACCATCTCGGGCGTTTCCAGTCACCTGCAGGGGGCGGGAGCGACAAGCCCACCCAAGGTCGGAGTGTTGTGGTTTGATGCTCATGCTGACCTGAACACTCCCGACACCTCGCCAACAGGCAATATTCACGGAATGCCTCTGGCGTGCTTGCTGGGGAAAGGACCTTCCTCGCTGGTCGATATCGGTTTCTCAGGCGCAAAGATCGCTCCCCATCGAGTGGTGCAACTGGGTCTGCGAGAACTGGACCCTGATGAAAAACGACGCATCCTGGAATCCGACATCACCGCCTACTCGATGGAAGACATCGACAGAAGGGGTCTCCCCGAGGTGGTGGAAGAGGCTCTGGAGAAGGTGCTGACCGACTGTGACCACCTGCATGTGAGTTTTGATATCGATGTGATTGACCCGAGATTCGCTCCAGGTACCGGTACTGCCAGGCAGGGAGGGTTGACCTACCGGGAGGCTCATCTGGCGATGGAGATGGTGGCAAGAACAAGGGCGGTTCGGTCCTTCGAACTGGTCGAGGTGAATCCAGTTCTCGATGAGGGGAACCGCACGGCGGAAGTTGGTGTGGGGATCATCGCCAGTGCTCTGGGCAAGTCGATTCTTGACTGATTCGCTCTCCTTGTGGAGACCGATTCTGACCCTATGATACAGCAAAATCCCAGCGGAACCCGACGGGGAAAGGAGTACCGCGATGCCTGCAGATGAGAAGAACATTCCAGAGGGGTGGCCACCACCGCCCGGAAAACGTCCCGGTGGCCGGGGAACAGCGAAAGGCTTCACCCCGCCGAGAGGCATGATCCCTCTCATCATCATGATGATGTTGGTGGTATTCGTGGTGTACGTCTTTGTCAGTGGCAAGGGTGGAATCGTTGACGTCGCCGATACCGAAATTGCGGTGCTCGTCAATTATGTGACCGGTGAAGAGACGATCATCACCACGCCGGGGGTCACCATCTTCATGCCCTGGGCCAACGAGGCATTCATCCTCGACAAGGCACCCAACGAGTTCGTGATGAGGGGTAGGACGGATATAGATTTCAACCATGTCCGGGAACTCTCGATTCGTGCCAGTGACGGTTCATCTTTTCGCTTTGACGAGATGGTGATCCAGTACCAGTTGATTCCATCGGCGGCAGCGGTGGTATTGCAGGACAGCGGTGCCGGAGATGCTTTCAAACGCAACTGGGTTCGTGCCTATGCCCGTTCCGTTCTGCGAGACGAGTTCGGTCGTTATTCCTCCGATGAGATCGCGGATCCCAGTAACTACTCCACTGCGACCGCCTCCTCGAAGATCGAGTTGAACCGGCTGCTGGCACCTCACGGTATCGAGATCATCCAGATCATCACTCCCAAACCGAGTTTTGATGTGGCTGTGGAGAAAGCGATCGAGGATCGCAAGAACGCCAATCAGGAGGTGGAGCGCCTGCAGATCGAGCAGACCAAGTTGACCCAGGAAAGGATCAGAAAACTGGCGGAGATGGAGCGTACCAAGGCCGCTGAGTTCGAGCAGGTCCTGGGTACTCTCACTGCTGACAAGATCATCGCAGACAAGAACCAGGTGAAGGTGGAGAAGACAGCCGATGCCTACATGATCGCACAGGTCAATGCGGGTAAGGCGCTGGAGGGAGAGAGACTCCAGGAAGCGAGGGCTCTGGAGGTGAGTGCCCGTAAGGAGGCGGAGGGGCTGCGAGCAAGAGTCGAAGCGCTGGAGGCGCGCGGCGAGATCCTGGTCAGGGAACGACTCGCTGAGAAACTTGCAACGGTCAATTTCCGGGTGGTTCCCTACCGGAGAGACCCGACCCCGGTGCGGATCGAGCACATCGGAAGTACCCATCCGGATCTGGTTCCCGCCGGAACTACTACGAGGACTGGAGGAAACCGATGAAATTCCTGATTGGATTCGCCATCCTGTTGTTGTTGATCGTGCTCGGCGGAACTCTCATCTTCAACCGGATTCCACCGGCTGTGATCGGGATCAAGCAAGTCGTATTTGGTCCTGGCCAGGGGATCGTGGAAGAGGATTATTCCACCGGAATCGTGCTGGCAATCCCCGGCTACCATCGCTGGTACAGTTTGCCCCGCCAGACCCACTTCCTCCACTTCACCGGGGAAACACGGTTGAGACAGAATCGTTCAGCGCTGGGTATCGAGGACTGGCAGCCGCCGCTCGACATCCGGACCACTGACAACAACAACGTGGGAATCGATGCGAGTCTGACCTACAAGATCAAGTCGGGCGAGGGATTCAAGCTCGTCCAGGATGGTCTGCGGACATTTTACCGCGATCGAGTTCGTTCCGCGGTGCTCGATGTTCTTCGTGGGGAACTGGCCAAATTGACCTCCGAGGATCTGCAGATTCCCGCCAACCGGATCGAGAGAGCGACGCAAACCCTGGATCTGCTGAAAACGGAACTGGACAAGTTTCATGTCGTACCGGAAAGCCTGCTGATTCGGGCGGTCCGGTTCCTCCCCGAATACGAGAAGAAGTTGCAGCAGAAGCAGTTACTGCGCCAGGAATCGAAGCTGGAGGAAGCTCTCACGGCCCAGGCGGTCGAGGATCAGAAGGTCCAGACCCAGATACGTAAGATCACCGCAGCGGTGCTGGCCAAGGAGCGGGATTGGGATCTCACCATCCAGAAGGAGATGTCTGACTTCGAGGTCCAGATTGCTACCATCATGGCCGCTGCAGATCTGTACGACAAGACGACCCGTGCCGAGGGAGATGCAGAGCGGGACATCGCCATCGCCAACGGAACCCTGGCGGTGGAGAAGGCGAACGCCTTGCGAGATGAGTTGCGCAACACTGCCCTCGACTCGCCGGGAGGACGCATCTTGCTGGCGCTGACGGCGGTGGAAAATCTGAACATGCCCGAGGTGATCCTCAACAGCGACGATCCAGCGGTACCGATGCTGCTCGATCTATCCCAGATGACCAGATTGTTTGTCGGAAGTGCACCACCGGTTCCGGCTCCATCCGGGAACTGAGCGGGACGGGCCTGCTGGCCTCAGCCAGCAGAGATCTCTGCGAGGCGAACCAGGCCCGATACATCGGGCCTGGAGATCCGGATGGTGGTGATCCGTGGCCAGTGACCGAACTGGCGTGCGCGTTGCAACCACTGGGCCGTGGTCTCGTCGCTTTGAGCGGGATCATGGTGATCGGCATCGTGCAAGATCACCTCGATGGCGTCTTCACTGTGGCATCGTCCGATCCAGGTGCATCCATCATGTTGCGAGACCACCACGGTGATGCCGTGCAGTTCGCCCATGTGATCATGGAATGTCCCCATCGATTCAGCCGATCCGCGGTCTAGGCGTCCGAAGGTGCGCAGTGCTCCTCGAAGGCGTTGACGATATCGAGCGCAATCGACTGAGGATCGCGCCCTTCGATCATGTGCCGGGGGAGGAACCACAGCAGCTCTCGGCCCTGAAACAGAGCCATCGAAGGACTGCTGGGTGGGACCTGGCCACACAATTCACGGACTCGTTGCACCGCATCGGTATCCTGGCCCGCAAAGCTGGAGCCCCAGCAGCGCACCGGGACGGGCTCCACCTGCAGCACATCCACAGACACTGTTGATGATGACGAAGGTCGTGGCCCCATCGGGCGCCAGAAAGTCATCGACAGCGGTCGCCGTCGTGAGCTCAGTCACTCCGTTGTCGGTGAGTTCCCGGCGCATCGGGGTGACCATCTCTTCGGGATATGGCATCTCGTCGGTCCTTCCTGCCAGATATCGAAGATCCAGCTGATCTCTGGATGCTAGCGGCAGAACTGCTGCGATTCAACCGGACCCGACCGGGTCTCAGGAGCCGGAGCATCAGCCCTTGCCAGGGCTGGGTTCCGGCTTCTGAGCCGTCGAACTGCAGCAGGAGTCATCTCCACCGCTTCCATCGTCGGTAGCGATCCCGAACACCTGACCCAGGAAGGGTCGAGGACCTGTTCTGAAAACACTCGTGACGAACAGTAAGGTGAGCAGTGCCAGGAACAGGGGCTTGGCCAGATCGAATACTGAGCCTTCCGATGCCGCCGAGTGCTCGTGAGCACCGATCTCGGGCACGACCTCGATCGCTGACCAGGCGAGCGTGGCATCGACGGCGTAGCCGCATCCGATGGCTCCCAGGCCGACAGAAACGGCGAACAAAATCGCTGCCCGCTTGCCGTGAAGGTCGCTGAGAATGCCATAGGTGGTCACGTTGGTTGCAGGACCGGTCAGCAGAAAGGCCAGCGCAGCACCGGGGGAGGCGCCGCCGACGATCAACACGGCTGCCAGGGGAGTGGCTCCGAGTGCGCAGACGTAGAAGGGGAGACCCAGCAGTGCGAAGGCAGGAACCTGCAGCCAGCCGGGGATCATCGCGAGCGTATCGCCGTCTTCTACCATCGGTTTGAGCAGCGCCGCCAGCGCCAATCCCAGCACGATCCAGGGCGCGGTGCTGTCTACCAGATCGCCGAGGCCAACTCGCAGACCAGCGATGATTTTCTTACCGAGCGGTACCGAGTCATCGTCAGCGGGAGTTTCTGAAGGCGGAATCACAGATTTTTCGATGTACTTCACTGCCAGCAGTCCGATCACCAGCGCAAGTACCGCAGCGGCGATGATCCTGGCGATGGCAAACGGTTGGCCGATGAACTGGAAGGTAAGCAGCACGGCTCCGAATTCAAGCTCAGGGGTCGCCACCAGCAGCGTGACCGCTGCGGCGATGGGAACTCCTCGTTCCACCAGACTGCGGTACAGCGGTAGCACACCGCAGGAACAGATCGGTAACGGCAGCCCAAACAACAACCCTCGTACCGCCTGCATCCCTGTCGAGCCGCGTCCCATCCAGTCGACGGTAGCCTTCGGCAGCAGGGCATGGATCATTCCGGCGATGATGTATGCGATCAACAGTGGTCCTGCACTGGTTCGCGCCATCATCATGAAAGTATCAAAGAAATCCTGGGTGGCTTCTGTGGGGGAATGAGAGTTGCTCGGATCGAACACGGCGATGTAGATGAACAGGATACCGAGCATGGCTCCGCCAGCAGCGAGCCAGGGAGCACCGCTGATGCTGGATGTGCGCTGTCCCGTCGAGTGAACGATGACATGCAGCAAGGCTCCGCCCATCAGAGCCATCAGCGCACCTGTGGGGATCGCGTCGACCCAGGTCTGGAGCCCGGCACCTCCGAACCAACCGACCACGGTCAGCAGAGCGCCCAGAATCACGGCGCCGAGCGCGACTCTGCGTCCCCGGCTCGGTCGAAGCAGCCACCAGGCAGCCAGCCCTTCCGGCAGACGATGGATGATGATGGCCCAGGTCAGTCCAGAACTTTCACCATCATCGGAGGTGCTGACAGAAAGCATCACTCCATCGATCATCGAATGGAGCAGGATCGCCAGTACCCCGAACAGGAGCGCGAGATCATGAGCCTGTCGTTCTGCTCCTCGCTGGGTTTTTTCGATGATGGTGGGGATCATCAAGCCTGCGAGGGCCAGCCCGATGGCAGCGAATCCGACCGATTCCATGGCGTGGGGGATCACCTCGAGCAGCACCATGCCCGAGATGGAGACGAGTACGAAGCCATCCAGGATCGGCAGCAGAAACGGTTTTCTTGTCCCGACTACTGCCACCAGCGGTCCGCACAGAAAAATCAGGATGCTCTGGATCAGTGCCGTCAACGAGGCCGCCTCTCCAGTTTCCGAAGATAATGTAAAGAGCCGCTGATCAGAAGTGAAACCGCCTGGCAAGACCAGTTTGCGGCTGGAAACTCACGAGTTACCGATTCTACGGCTGCGCGTTATCGCAGTTCAGGACTTTCCTGTCCGCAACAGGTCCAGTGGCACAGCTCCTCGGGATACCGAGGGATTGGCCTCGAGACCGAACCAACCCTGCTCGATGGTCGCATAGAGGCGACGATAATCGGTCGTGTAGATCAGGTCATTTTTGACCAGTTCACCGAGGTCGGGCTGGGCACCTGCGAGGCCCCCTTTGACCTGACCTCCCATCCACAGGTGAGGAGCGGCGGTGCCGTGATCCGTACCCTGGTTGCCATTCTCACGCGCTCGACGACCGAACTCGGAGTAGGTCGAGATCAACACACGGTCCCAGTCACCGCTGGCCATCAGCGCCTTGCGAAGCGCGGCAAGCCCCGCTGCCAGTTCAGCGAGCAGCCGCGGATGCCGGCGAGGTTGATCGGTATGCGTATCGAAACCTCCGTGTGACAACTTGATCAGCGGACAGGGAACTGCTGCCGTGACCAGGGAGGCGGCGATCTCGCAGCGCTTGCCGAAGCGAGTGGCGGGGAATTTGACGCCATGCTTGGGCGCTCCGGCGCGTTTTTCTTCGATGACCTGGGCCGCTCGTTTCACATCTTTCTGCACATCGAGAAGGTGCCCCAGTGCCTTGCGAGCATCTTCACCGTGAGCGATGTCGGGAACAGCGCGTGCTTGCCGTGCGAAGGATACTGGATCATCGAGGTGGATGACCCGGGTGGATCCGCCGTAGAAGGGCCCAGCATCACCACCGCCGAGCACGATCCCGTCTGCGGCACGCCCGGGATCACGGGCGGCTCCCTGGATCAGCCGCGACAGCCATCCGTCCCTCAGTTCTTCATCGGAATCAGAACCCGTCTCCCAGATCTCGATACTTCGAAAGTGAGAACGGTTCGGTTGAGGATATCCGAGCCCCAGTATCCAGCTGGCCTCGCCGGCTTCCCATGCATCCGCCAGCGGCGACAGGGCATCATTCATCCCGAGGTGGTTTCCAAGGGCGATGATCTTTGAATCGGGAACCGCAATTTTCGGACGCAACTCCTTGTAACGCTCATCGCGGTACGGAATCACGGTATTGAGTCCGTCATTGCCACCCTGCAGTTCGACAAGAATCAGAATCCTGTCGCCGAGCGCCGCACGGGAGGCCGTCTGTTCATCCAGAGCCCAGGTTCGAACCCCGGGAAACATCAGGGGCAGACAGGCGGCGCCACCCAGTCTGAGAAATGTTCTGCGGTCAAACTCCATCTTCTTCCTCACTTCAACTGGTAGGTCGGGTCGAGCAGCACAGAATTGACACGAACACGGATCGGTCCACTGGCGACGATCTGGCCGACCGGATCGAGGGGGAGTAACCACTGTTGAATCAGAGTCCTTCTCGCCATCGCATCGTCACCGAGTTGTCGCCACAACTTTTCGGTCAACTTCGAGACCCTGGCAGAATATTTGCGGCGATCCCGCATCTTGATCCGTTGCGGAACTTCCTTCGATGCGTCCATACGAGCGACCATGGCAGCATCTGACGGTGGTTCCATCTGTGGGTCATCCGATTCTCCGGTATCGCCTTCCGGTTCATTTCCCGGGGCACGGTCTGACGGAAGTGGCTGCTCCTGGTTCATCAGGCACAGGATCGACAGGTTCTGTAACTCTGCAGAGATGAAGCGACGACGACCCAGTAGCGTCGTGGCATCGATCCACTGCTCGCCGCCAGGCCAACCGGCTACATTTGGCGGATCGAACAGAACCTGGCCCAGTCGACTGATGGTACGGAGTGCCGCTCCGGCCGGAGCATCTTCCAGTTCGAAGCAACGAATTGTCCCCACGACAAGATCAACAGGGCTCTTGACCAGCGATCCTCGATGGAGCTCACTCCAGAAAGCATCGCTGAGCAGCACTTTTTCCAGTAGCGCCGTGAGGTGCCAGTTGTTCTCCCTGAGGTGAGTTCCCCAGCTGGCGAGGACCTCTTCATCAGGGGTCGGTGATACGAACTCGATCCAGAATCTACGGCTGATCCACTTCGGGCACGCTTCATG
>JYMV01013235.1_pt1 | contig 12780 bp, 9 predicted proteins | sample 338911 | NCBI WGS metagenome assembly JYMV01 (sample SAMN03354496, study PRJNA234377) | hydrothermal vent metagenome | biome: Deep sea; feature: Hydrothermal plumes at the Eastern Lau Spreading Center, Western Pacific Ocean; material: Seawater | place: Tonga | collected 2009 | depth 2000 m m | reverse complement strand
GCAGACCAAGCAGGATCAATTGATGATGCGTGGCGCGGGGCGCCTCGCACCACGTGAAATCCTCGCCATCGTCGGTGACGTGGTGTCTGCCGAACTGGGTGCCAACATTCTTTCACAGCGTGCCGAGGCAGGTCCCGAGCGGGATAGCATTCGTGGTCAGATCGTGGCGGACCAGGAAGTCCTCAACAGGCAAAAGACCTGGCTTTCCGGCCTCGATGTCAAGAAGGTGCGCGTCGACGAGAATGGTGTCGTCAAGGAACCAGGCTCCAAGGTCGAAGAGGGGGTCAAGATCTACGACGATCGGTTCCTCGTCGTGCTCAAGGGATTTCGCTACGATGCCGGAGATGCGCAGTCAAATGATCAAAAGCTGAAAGATCTGGTCGTTGCTCCCATCGAGATGAAACTCGCAGAGATGTTCGGCGAGGGCGATCCCACCATGCCTCGTGTGAATCGCGAGGTCGGTGGAGAGATGAGAACCATGTTCCAGAAACATGACAGTTTCAAGAGCACGGGAAGCCGCAGGGGAGTCAGGGTCGAAGAGGAACGCGACCAAGGCGCCATTTTCTATCCATGGACGGTGACCTGGATTCATCCACCCCTTCCGGGATTAGTTGATGAGTCAGGATCCGCTGATGAAGAATAGGAGACGACAATGAATGACAAGCTATTCTGGTCGCTCCTCGGGGTCATCCTGGGCGGTTGGGTATTACTGTTCCTGTTCATGGTTGTGCCGAAGATGAACGAATACGATGCGGTGACCAAGAAACTCTCCAGTGAGAAACGGGCGATCCAGAAGTATGCCGACATGGACTCCTCGAAGCTTCCCACCGAAGATCTGGTCGAGGCCAAGGAGAAGTTCCTGACCCGTTGGCGCCGTCAAATTAAAAGTGCAGAGCAGTTTCATGAGAACCGTTCGAGTCTCTTCGCCGAGGGTGCCATCAGTGATCTGAGTGCCTGGGCAACTCGATACAGGGACAACTTCGAATCGCTTCAAAGTCGCTATAGCCAGCATACGGGCCATCAGTTTGATGAAGAGAGCAAGGATCCCCCGTTCGCGATCATCGACGACATTTCGGATCCTGGCCAGGTCGAGAAGTATGAGCGCTACTGGAAGGTGCAGAAGGATCTTGTCGACCGCATCATTGCAATTCCAGGTGCTTCCATCGACGGGTTGAGTATCGCCAAGAGGACCACGAGAAAGGCGAACCAGCCCGACTCCGGCGCATTCCCGGTGGTCATGTTTGCGAAAGTACCTGCTGCCAGTGTTGGTAGCCTGATCGATGGTCTACTTAGCCACACTTATGTCGACTTCGAAGTCAAGCATCTGGCCATCGCCAAGGATAAGTCGGGCCTGATCTTTGATGTGGTCGAAGAGGTGGAAGATGGTGCCGCAGGCATCGGTTCGGAGCCGGTGGTGTTGTTACTCCTTGAAATGGACGTGCTCGAAGGCGTGGTCGCCGAGAGCAGCCAGTAGGAACGAGGCAGGTCAGTGCAGAATATCGACAAGATTGCCATTGCAGTGGCAGGCTTGGTGCTGGTGGGTGGTTTCGCCTGGTCCTACTTGATGAAAGATCAGGGGGGGGAGTACTCGGATGCCATCGATAGGGCCAGTGATAGGATCAACGAGAGTTCTGCCGAGCAAAACCTGGGTTCCCAATCTCCTCCTGAAGTCGCGAGGGAGGTCAGAAGTGCCTATTCATTCCAGGGTGAAACCAGGATTCCAGAATGGGCCTTTTACCGCCGTCCTGCTCGACTTGAACTGTTCAGCACCTCCGTGGTGCTTCCTCCGGAGTTGAGTGAGAGCTGGATCGCCAGCGTCGAGATCGTCAGGGTGACAGCAGATCGCTCGACGATTCACAAGATCAGTGGTCGCCATTGTGCATTCGAGCGTGCCGAGATCGTTTCCTGTAATCTCGAGATGTCTGACGGATCCGAAGGCTGGGCCAAGGTGGCATCCTTCTCGGGAGTCGCTTCGGGGGCAGAGTTCACGCATTCGGTCGACGCTTCCCTCGAGACTGGAAAATCCTATCGATACCGGATCGTGACACGAGGCCGATCCACCAGTTCGATCGCCTTTTCTGCAGGCACCGATGTTGTGACATCCGAGGCGACCGGAGCGGTTCTTTTCCCATCAGATTCCATCTGGCGAGTCAGTGGAGCTCAGATCGGCAAACTGGATTCAAATGGCAACTTCATTCCCGGGCGAGTGACGATACAGAACTCCTTCTGGGACTGGGATTCAGCCTCGACAAAACGCAATACCAAGATCATCACGGAGAGTGCCCAGGGTGTACCTGGAATCGATCTGTTCGGTTCTGGATTCAGGCTCGAGCGGATCCAGGATACGGCAGACGGGCGCACCGTCGTGCTCAAGGACTCCACTGGTAGGCGGATGTATCTCAAGAACAATGCTGATCCTCCTCCGCTGGTTCCAGATGGCTGGACCAATCTGGATGGGGATCCTGCGAACGCATCGGAAGCTGCTTCTGATGCTGTGGCGATTCCCGAGGTGGCTCCTGATGAGGATAAACCTGTGCAGCCTGCGAAGCCTCGCCCCAGCAGCGGCGGACTCTTCGGAGGTGGAGACGACTGATCGACTGACAGGGATGCCGCCCAGCAGGTCGGCACAGCCGGGGGGCTGAATCGATCTGCAACGGCATCGATGACAAGGAACTGCGAGAGTCGCCGGGGCCTTCAACTGGTTCTCGGCGGACTGGCAGGTGATCCCGGGATCCGTTTCTCGGGGGTCGGAGTGGATGAAAATCGGAAGGATCGGGGATCGGAACATCCGATCCCTGGAGACACGCCCTTCGAGGGCCGGGGCCCGCCATGAGGTTCCGGATCCAGGGTTGGCCGTGCGAAGCAAGGAGAGATTGATGACGAATGTCCTGCGGGCATCTTCTGCGCGAGTCAGTGTGCTGATCTTCGCGTACTTCCTGTTGCTCGTTTGCGGATCTTTCAGTCCAGTGTCTGCCTATCAGACAGATGATGTGGATGAATTGATCCGTGATATTGCGCTCGAAGGCCAGGAGCGAATCAAGGCTTCCCAGTCTGCCACCGAGGCGGCGCAGAAGCTGATGAACGAACTCCGGTATGTTGAGGCTGAGGAGAAATTGCAGGAGGCAGTCCGCCTCGATCCTGGAAATGACGATGCCCGGCAGAAACTGGAGACCGTGCTGCTGATCCTTGGAGATCGAAGCGGCGACATCCGGGATCTTCGGAGGCGTCTGGTCGAGGAGAAAAACGTTCGCCTTCAGCAGGATGTGTTTGAACTGGAGAGGCTCTATCTCTCCGGGCGACGTGCAATGGACGACAACGAATACGACAAGGCGATCTCCACCTTCGATCAGGTTCTTGAACGGATTCGCTGGTTCCCCTTCGACTTCGATCTTAGCGATCAGCAGAACCGTGCCAAGCAATCAAAACAAGAGGCGACCCGGTTGCGCCAACAGGCGACTTCTGCTGCGCGCCGAGAGCAAGAGATGCGAATCCTCTCCCGTGCAGAGTCCGAGATGGCTCGTTCCCTTTCCTTCATCCAGAACCGGATCGAGGAAGTGCTACGCCAGGCCCGTCGCCTCTTTGCAGAGAGGGACTACGAGGCTGTGATCGACCTTTGTGATACCGTGCTGAATCTCGACCCGTCACGACGGGACGTGCGGGCACTTCGGAGAGAAGCCGCGGAGTTGCGACATATGTACGAGGTCCTGGATGCGGGCATGCAGACAGCTGTCGAGTGGGATCGCACCTTCATCTCTCAGCTGGAATCTGAGATTCCTTATACCGATATCTTCAATTTCCCATCTCGGGAGGATTGGATGCTGATCAGCCGCCAGGACCAGAGTCTTGAGCAGAGGCTGCAAGCCGTGGAGAGCGCCCAGGAGCAGAGCATTCGAAGCAAGTTGCGTGTCCGGGTGGCGAGTGTCGAATTCCCGGATGAGCCATTCGATCAAGTGATGAAATTCTTGTCTGATCTGTCCGGTATCAACTTCGTGCTGACACTGGAAGCGCGAGAAGCGATCGAAGGTGGCGATGGCATGGTGCGGCTTGCTGAGGTCACCGACCTACCACTTGAAAATGTGTTGAACCTGGTCCTTTCAGGGAACGAACCGCCATTTTCATACGTCATCCGATCGGGGGCAGTGCTGATCGGACCTTCCGATTCCATCCGGAATGATCTCTACCTGGAGTTCTACGAGGTTTCCGACATCACCAAGGCCCACCCTGACTTCCGCGCTCCCAAACTCGCGCTCCAGTCGAGCCAGGACGGCGACGCCGGCGGTGGTGGGGGTCTGTTTGACCTCGGAGGTGATGAAGATACGCAGGAGACCACACTCGATAGCGACCTGCTGGTTGAACTGGTGATCACTGCACTCTTCGGAGATGAAGGGGAACCCGACGGTGAAAGCGTCAAGTACCAGAACGGAAAACTGGTGGCGCGTACTACCCTGGTAAACCACAGGAAGTTGATCCAGTTGCTCGATGCATTGCGCAAGTCAACAGGAGTGATGGTGACGGTTGAAGCTCGCTTCATCGATCTTCAGGACAACTTCCTGGAATCGATTGGTGTCAACTACGGAAATCCCTTCAACTCGAATCTGCCGAATCCGATCAATGACACGGATGGTGCTGGTGCTCAGATTGCATCCGGTTTCGAAATTGTTGATGCACAGGGTGAAATCGATGTCAGGGCTGCAGCCTACAATGCATTTTCGCTGCCTCTCGGCTCCTCGGTCTCTCCATTCGAGATCAGTAACCGCGGAGGATTTGCCCTTCAATACAACGTCCTCGATACCTACGCTCTCGAGGCGATTCTCGAGGCGAACCAGAAGTCGCAACAGTTTCGTCGTCTCGACGCGCCTCGCGTGACTGCGTTCAATACCCAGATTTCTCACTCATTGGTGATAGATCAGAGCGCATATATCGCGGACGCCGAGGTCAACCAGACTGGCGTGGTGCCGGTCATCAATCCTGTCATCGAGATCCTCAATGCAGGTTCCATCCTGCAGGTACGACCCACTGTGAGCCACGACAGGAAGTATGTGATCCTGGAGATCGAGCCGACTCTTGCAGTGCAGTTGCCTTCGCGTTTCAAGACCCTGACGCTGGGACTGACCAACCTCAATGTCGAGTTTCCGGTGCTGTCGGTCACCAATATCAAGACAACGGTGACGATTCCCGATGGAGGCACTGTGCTGGTGGGTGGACTCAAGCGAACCGTCACACAGGACGCTCAGGTTGGCATTCCAAGTATCTCCCGATTGCCGCTGCTCGATTTTCTGTTGGGAAGAAAGGGACAAGCACGGATGCAGTCGAATCTGTTTGTACTCATCAGTTCGAAGATCACCGTGATTCGTGATGAGGAGAGCAATCGGTTCAACTGAGTCGTTGGTTGCCTGAAATTTTGTTGCACGGCATGATTGTCGTTGCCCGCGCCGGGGAGGCGGGGATGAATTTGATGAAGTCACAGAGCCGATCAAAGCGGGAATCCGCAAGGTTTCCGGTACTGCTTTGTTTGTGGGTCCTGGTGTCGCTTACCGCGACGCCTCTGGCTCCTGCACAGAGTATCGGTCGTGGTGATCTGACCAGCGAAGAGACACTGCTGGTGCGAGAACTGCTCGTGACATACAACAGCCCCGATCTCGCTCGCATCTGGATCGCATCACGTCAGAAAACCGCCAGTGTCTCGGGAAGAGCCACCCTTGAGTACTTCCTCGCAGATGCCCTGCGCATCGAGGGAGATGTTGATCAGTACGAGGAGATGATCCTTGCCCTCGCGAAGAGGTATCCAGATCACTCCCGTTCAAAGGGCGCAAAACTCGAGGCAGTTCTGGCTGCGATGTTGAGGCTCTCCTATGCCAATACAGAGGCTGTCTTTGCGACCAGTCCCTCTGACCGCAACAAGTTCATATCGGATCGGGATCGTATCTGGGAAGACGAGGTCCGCAGAATCCTGGAAGACAACATCCGGATTCAAAACTCGGAAGTGGATTCCATCGAGGCCAAGGTGATAGCCGTTTCACCTTCCAATCCAGAGCAGAAACAGCAACTCGTGGCCCAGATGAATGAAAAGATCGAGATCCGCGACCTGTGGGAGTTCCAGCTCCTTGCTGCCATTCAAACCTACTCTTCATTGCTGCCAGACAATTCGCCGAAGAAGGTCGAACTGTTCATTGAGCTTGCGGTAAGAGCCAAGGAATTTGTCGATCTTCGATACGAGAACTTTGGTCGTCGATACAGAGCGCAACTGATTTACGGACAGGCTCTTGCTGCTTCCGGGAAGCCGGAACAGGCTGCTGAGGAACTGGAACTACTTGTCGACATCGAACCGAGTGGGGACCCTCCCTATGCCAATGAAGTGGTTCAATTCATTCGTAGTTTGAGAATCGAGTCGCTGGCAGGTTCGCTTGCCGCTTATAACCGTGCCTCTCGAGCTACCGATGCGCTGGAGTTGCTCGAGTATCTGTTCGAGGAGATCGATCCCAATTTCCCTTACAGGAGAACGCCGGAGGATCCCGAAATCGCACCGCTTGTAGCGATGCTCGATGTCGAGGAAGCGATCTCTCGAATTGCTGGAGGAGATCGCCTTGGTGGGCTGTCGTTGCTGAATGATCTGATCGATCGCTACGATCACCCCGATTCCTGGAAGGCGGATCCAGCGGGCACGAGGGAGACCATCGATCGGCTTTCTCGTGGCATCAGCCGCCTGATCGACATGAAGGTGGGAGATCTCGAAGCTGAGTTGTATGTACGAGGTGCGGCAGGCTACCGCGAGCGTGGCCAACCGGCGCTGGCCGTCGAAACTGCAAAATACGCCCTTTCGTCCGGCGCAGATGACAAGATAGCGCAGCAGTGGAAGGCGAAGGCACTCTACGAGATCGGCGAATCGAACGATGCGCTGGGTAGGACCGAAGAAGCTGCATTGGCTTATCAGACCCTTGTCGAGTCTTACCCCGAGAGCGATGTGGTCGCGATGGCCAGCCAAAATTTCTTTGCCATCGTGGGGGATCTTGGTGTCGATCAGGGCGGTGCCTGGGCTGATCTGATTCCTGTGGCTGAACAGTACTTTGCAGATAATTCCCAGGGCCTCGGAAGCGAACAGTTGAAACTGCAGCAAGCAGCCGAGGCCGAGATGGAAGGGGACTATCGCAAAGCACGGGATCTGTTCAGACGGATTGGCGCCCACTACGATGATGGCGCAGGAGATGTCTCCGTTCCATTCTTCTACCGCGCTCGTGCTGGTGGCGCACGATGCCTGTTCAGGATGGGTACCGATCTCGAGCAGGCAACCAGGGATGCATCGGGCGAAATCCTTGCCCTGCTCGACGATGCGAGAAACGACCGAGATGTGTCGGGCGAGTCTGCACTCAGATATGAACTGGCGCGAATCTACTGGAGTGATCGAGCCAAGGACGCCGACAAGGCAATTTCAGCGCTTCAGCCCGTGCTCGATAGATTGACCGGTTCGGGGGTGTATCGCGAAGGTGCGGTTCTGCTCCTCCATGAGATCCTGTGCGCTGAAGGCCGAATCGCCGCTGCCGAGAAGAGCCTGGCGGAGATTCGCAGGAACTGGTCGAAGGAACACTCGCTGGTCGTCGCAACCTACCACCTCATCGATGTGTGCCGGTTATCTTCAGAATCTGATCAGAAGCGCCGTGCTGGAGAGCTGGTACTGGATTGGATCAAGTTGCCCGGGGCTAACTTTGAAAAATCTGATCCGGCGGTGCGACTCGGGTTGGCCAACATCCTGATCGAAGGCAATTTTGCGGATGAGGCCGCCCTGATGCTCTCCGCGGCGCAGAAGGCACTGGAGGGGACCGACGATCCGGTACTCGATATCGGAGTTTCTTACTTCCTTGCCAAGGCCGCAAACGCTGCGAGCAAGCATCTGGATGCTCTCAAGAGCCTCGACACCATCATCGAGCGATACAACGATGACACCTACAACGGTACATACCCCGATGCGCCATTCGTATTTGTGCAAAGGGCAGCAGCGCAGCGTGGATTGTACGAGAAAGACCGCGATGCCGGGCGCCTCGAGAAGATGGCGGATGATCTGACGGCTGCCCTGGCAATCCTCGACCAGCGTCGACAATCGCTCATCTTTGCCGATGGCCCGACGCCTCTCTTCGAGCGCGATTACTGGGCAACCTGGCTGCAATATCTAGAAGTTCTGAAGGCGAGACGAATGTGTGAAAGAGTGGTGCTCCTGATCAGTAGCCGAAGGTTGATGGCAGGTGGAGAGACGGCAGCATTTGCGCCAACTTCCCTGCAAAATCGATTCGACCAGCTGGAGAAGGATTGCCAGTGATGAAAGTTGAACGGATGACCCTCAGTATTGTCTCAGCTTGCTGTTTCCAGCTCCTCTGGTGCAGAAAGGTACTGCCTCTGCTATTGCTGCTGCCCGCTGGTCTCCTCGGAACCCTTGAATCCCATGCGGATGAAATTCATGTTACCGGGGGCCGTGATTACCAGGGAGTGACCATCACCTCTGCGACCTGGGAACAGGTTGAATACAGCCTTCAAGGAGTGACCACGTCTCAGAAGATCGCTGCAGATCGGGTGCTCGAACTGGTCTTCTCACTCGAGCCCGTCGCGATGGGTAGGGGACGGGGAGCACTGGAACAGGGCGATTACGAGGGGGCGGTAGACGCGCTCAAGAACTCCACCAACCAGGGCGATCCTAGACACAGAGCCAATGCAAAATACCTGTACGGGCTGGCACTTTTGCGCTGGGGTGAACAGGATCCCGTTCACCTTCCCCAGGCGATCGTTGCGCTCGGAGAATTCCTCTCAGAGTTCGAACAGGGCAGGGACTACTATGTTCCGCATGCCCGGATGGCTCTTTCTGAAGCTCAGCGTCGTTCGGGGAACTGGACTGAAGCGGGGCAGGCACTGGAGGTACTGGCCCGGGGCGACCTGGGAAAGCACTGGATTCTCGGAGCGAGCCTGGGCAATGCGGAGGTGTTACTCGCGCAGGATAAGTGGGTTGAAGCTCGTGAGGTGTTCTCATCGGTAGCAAACAATTCACAGGCGGGAGCCAGATTGTCCACGGAAGCCTGGCTCGGCTACGCCACCTGTCAGGTTGGGCAGAAGCAGTGGAGTTCCGCCACTGATACGGTGCGCCAGAAGATCCTGGAGACTCGGGATCGCAACGTCGCAACGATGACTTCCGCACGGGCTCGCGCATGGTTGATCTGGGGGCGCGCCACACAGGGAAGATCTCCTGATGACAGGGAAGAGTTACAGTGGGCGATGATTCGCTACTTCCGGGCATCAGTGATCGCGACCACCGGAGATGGAGAGATTCTTGCCGAAGCACTCTTCAGAGCAAAAAGCGCAGCAAAAGCACTCGGCCAGACGGACCGTGTGGAGGAATTGACGCAACGATTACAGCAACTGGTTCCGAATTCGCCATGGAATCGTTGATCACCAAGAATTGTTGAAGCTACAGGGAAATCCCCTGAGCTAGTGAGAGGAAACGCTCAGATGAACATGACGGGTCTTACCCGCGGAAAGCCTTCACGGCTGGCACTCATGATCGTGGTGTTGCTGGTCCTGGGGGCATTCGCGTCTCCTCTGGCTCATGCCCAGGATACTGTCGAGGTGGAGGCGATATCCATCCTGGACAATATTCTTTCCGCAGGAGTTGTCGGAGTTGTGCTGATCTTGCTCTCGGTTGCAGGTGTGTCCCTGATCATCATGAACGCAATGCAGATGCGTCGGGACGTACTGGTGCCTCCGGAGCTGGTTGGCCATGTTGAAGGTTTGTTCGAGACCGGTGACTACGAATCTGCGCTGGATGCCTGCGAACAGCAGCCCAGTTACTTTTCCAGCGTGCTGGCTGCTGGTCTTCCAAAGATTGACCGTCCCTATGACGAGATCATGGAGGCGATGGAGGAAGCTGGTGAGGTGGAGGCTGCGCATCTGCACAGGAAAATCAGCCTCATCTCGCTGATTGCTGCGATTTCACCGATGTTGGGACTGCTGGGAACCGTGATTGGAATGGTCACGGCATTCAATGTCATCGCCATCAGTAAGACATCGCCCAAGCCAAAAGAACTGGCGGGTGGTATCTCACAGGCGTTGATGACGACGATGATGGGACTGATCGTGGCGATCCCCATGACCGTGGCGTACTTCATCTTCAAGACGAAGATCGATTCTGCTGCGGTAGAGGTGAGTAGTACTGCTACAGAGTTGATGGAGCAGTTTGACGACCACCAGGTCCAGTAACGCGTAGTCTGGAGACAAGGCGATGGCGAGAAAGAAGAAGGCGAAAAAGGTCCAGGAGGGTGTCGAGATGGACATGACCCCGATGATCGACATCGTGTTCCTTCTGATTGTCTTTTTCATGGTTGTGACGGAGCTTGCCGTCCAGCAGGCGGTGGTCATCCTTCCGGTAGCCAGTGAATCGAAGGTTGAGGAACCACAACCCGGTTCCAGAATACTGGTCGTGAATGTTTCGTTCGGAATAGATGGAAATGAAATCCTCCAGTTGATGAATGGGCCACCGCTGACCTCGAAGGAACTGGAAATCGCATTGAAAGAGGAAGCAGCGGCGTACGGTAAGTTTGAAGACAATCCAAGCAATCCGACGCAGAAATTGTCCACCCTGCAAGTGACGATTCGGTGCGACCAGGGAGCAAAAAGCGGCAACATTCACAAGATCTTCGCAGCTTGTCAGGCAGCCAGGATCTATCAGGTGAGTTGCGCTGCGATCAACGACAGACTGGAAGACCCATATTCGACGCAGCCCTGAAGGCTGTAAGGACCTGTTGAACTGAACGAAAGCGATGGGAAGGAGGAAGAATGGCGCGCCGAGCAAAACCGAAACGAGATGGTGGCGATGTTGAAACTGACATGACGTCGATGATCGATGTCGTTTTCCTCCTGCTGATCTTTTTCATGCTGGCGACCAAGTTCAAAATGCCAGAGGGGACCTTGCGTTCGTATCTTCCGAAGAACCGGGGTGAATCCAACAGCCGACCGATGATGTCGGAAACCTGTCGAATCACCCTGATGATGAACCAGGGCGGTCAGGTGATCGCCTACGCAGATCAGGCTCAGGTGCCCGTCAGTGACCTTCTCGATTCGGATTTCGAGCAGCACAACGGGATACCGGGTCCGGATCTGCTCTTCATCGAAGACCATATTGGCCGCAGAAAGGCGACCTATGTGCCATTAGATGGTACGGGAACCCTTCCAGTGGTCATCGATTTCGCTGAGAATGTGCCTTACAAATATGTCATCGATGTCCTGAACATCTGTGCCAGAGGGAGAATCGAAAACATCGCCTTTGCCCAGCCGGAGATTCCGCTGGAGTGAGGTGATGGCTGCCGGATCGGAAACATTGTTTTTCGGCAGTGCTGAAGATTGAAAACAATTTGCCCAGTTCGTCGTCGTCCTCTTCAGGGAGGATGTAGGCGACAAAAGAAAGGGTGCTCTCGTGATCGAGACCCAAACGTCATACCCACGCGCATCGTTCCAATTCGCATGGGTGCTATGTGGACTGCTGTCTGCTGGCTTCGTCGTTTCATCGCTGGCGGGCTGCGCGGGTTCCTCCGGCGAGATTGTTGCCTCGGCAAGGAACGAGGTGACCGTTGAGCCACCCCGCACGGTTCCAGGCGACTCCAGCCAGGATCTATTCTCCAGGACCTCTGTAGGCAACCAAGACGCATCGGATGATGATGCGGTTCAAAAGATCGCTGACGAGATAACGCTCGAGGAGCAGGAGCGCCGGCGTACGGCACAGTGGCTTGTTAACCAGGCGGACCGTTTCTTCGCCGAGGCGGATTACACTGCAGCCGAGCGAGCATATCGCAGAGCACTCGACGCTGATCCCAGCCTGCAGGAAGCGAAGAGAAATCTAGCTCGCTGCCTGATGTTCCTTGGCAGACGTGACGGAGAAATCCTCACAGTACTCCAGCAGTTCGGCGAAGAGGTCCAGGTACTGGAGCAGCAGCGTCTCAGCGAGGCGACTCGTTTCCTTGCCGAGGGAAAGGCTGCTCTCGAGGAAGGCAGAACCGCGGATGCGCTCGATCTTCTGCAGCGTGCTCGCGAACGGCTGATCTGGTTCGAGTATGGAGTCGATGTTACCGAGATGCAGGAGGAAGCTCAGGCTCTCTACGATCGGGCCCGTAACCTCAAGATCTCATCGGATGAGGTGGACCGTAGAAGCCGTGAAGAATTCGCAATTCGCGAAGCGGAGCGACTCACCTCGAAGGCGGAACAGCGTCGGATCGAGCGAATTGCAACACTGATGGACCGCATCGAGGACGCCATGGTCCGGGAGGACTTCCGCGAGGCGGCTCAGTTGTGCAAGACGATCCTGCAGATCGACCCGCAGAATGGTAGTGCTCAGCGGCTCCAGGAGCGTGCTCAGGAGTACTTGTCCTCGCACCGCTATGTCAACTACCTCGAGCGTAACAGGGAACAGGAAACCAGGGTGTGGGAGGATCTGGAGCGTTCAGCGATCCCCTATGAAGATCCATTCCGTTTCCCGGACTCCCGTGATTTCTGGCAAACTGAGGTTCAGCAGCGTCTGAGCCGTCTCTCGACTGCGAGCCTCGAGGAATCGCCGGAGATCCGTAAGATCCGCAGAACTCTCGCCTCTGGTTCGACCTCATTTGATTTCCCGGATGCAAATCTGGCCGAGGTCGTCGATTTCCTTCGCAGCGTCAGTGACCTCAACATCAATATCGATCCCGAGATCGAAGGGGCCGATGTCCCGGTAAACCTGTCGCTCGACGGCGTAAAACTGGGTGAAGCACTCGACCTCAT
>JYMV01003929.1_pt1 | contig 12785 bp, 3 predicted proteins | sample 338911 | NCBI WGS metagenome assembly JYMV01 (sample SAMN03354496, study PRJNA234377) | hydrothermal vent metagenome | biome: Deep sea; feature: Hydrothermal plumes at the Eastern Lau Spreading Center, Western Pacific Ocean; material: Seawater | place: Tonga | collected 2009 | depth 2000 m m | reverse complement strand
TGACACATTCCCTTTTTATGTTGTCATCTATCTTTAACTTAAGATCATAATATTTTATGATTATCTAAATTACGTACACATACACTATTATGACTTCATGCACATGAATACATTGAATTCGTCACAGAAAAAAAATTGAAGATACGAAAGGGGTAATAGGAAGCCATATTTTGAAGGACAGACAATATTAAGCAGAGAGAGAGAGAGAGAGAGAGAGAGAGAGACAACCAATGGTCGATATAACACTACACACTAATTTACGTAAATTTATTTTTACTAGACTTGATTATGAATAACACAACGGGTGTCTTATAAGGAAAAGTAGCTTCTTACCATTCGTTAGAATCTTGTTTCACCCCCCCATTTCTTTCCGTAAAATTCTTGTCGCTCATATTTTTTAGTTTACTCTGTAACAGTTGTGATCTTGGTTTTGTTTATTTTGATTATGTGGATTGTGTCCATTGTTTCCTGTATCTGTGGATTGTCCATTCTTGATTGTCCTTTCGATTTTCTCTAATGTTTATTTCCATGTTTAACTCAGATTATTATAAAGTAGTGGGATTTTAAACTGTAACTAATTTTATGAAGTAGAGCAAAAACGCATCTCTTAAGGTGTTTTTTTCATTATAATTAAAATTTTGAATATTACTCACAAGTTTCTTTTATAGCTTCGTTTATCATTCTCTTCACATGCTTAACAAGCCGTTCTTAACATTGTATTTAAGAGTTTCATAGTTACTTAAGTTGAAAACACTTATGACTTTGACTTAAAAAATACTGACAGACAAAAATAATATGCCTTACACGGAAATTGTATCCTGTATAATACATCTACGTCTCAGACAAGTATCTCAAGAGTCTTATTGCCTTCGAAATAAGGAATGATCTCTTTTATCAACAACGACACCTGCAAAAACAACTGCACTAATTAGAAGAATAAGCCAGAGGGGACTTATATCTGGGAGAGTATGGTTAAGATTTGATTCAGCATTATTACAAGATTTGTGTTTAATAGACTTACGGTTTTACAAAGTGTGTATTCAAGTAGATTAAAAGACAAACAACAGAAAGAATTAACCAGAAATGAAAGAAATAATTAGTCGTGTGAACAAGAAATAAAAACTGTATATATTAAAACGTAAAAACAACGTACCAATGACAAAAACATTATAAGCTATAAAGGAATGAGTGAGTGATTGTTGTTTAACGCCATTTGAGAAAATATGTAGTTACCTAGCTTTCACGTACCTTTTGTATAAAATAATGACAAATTGGAATGAAGGTAACCTTGATGTCTATTTCAAAATAATTTCTTTGAACCGTAATGAGAGCGGGAGGTTTGGCGCCTTAAAATCTGATTCAACCCACCATTTCTTTAGAAATGCCTGTACCAAACTGATTTTGTCTGTTTATATAATTATGAGTTTTTACTTTCCCTTTGTAAGATTGTTCGGAGTTCGGTAATTTTGTTATTACCTTTATTCAAGAAATGCGACTTGTTACAAAAGAAATACAATTGTCTCTTCATTACTTTATATGATACTACATTTGCACAATTGGATGTATTGACCGACATCATACCACTAAATTATATAATACACTTTCGTCATGCGCTGTTTCTTTAAACTGTGCACATTAAACTGTCATTAAAAGATAGAAGCTGATTTTCCCACTGGAGTCATCATAGCTAATAGTTGGCATTTTGTTCATATTTTTGGTATATTGATGACTAACCTCAATGAGAAGATAACATTAGTAATGCTCCGAACGCACCTCCCTTGATAATCAGAATGGTACCATTATAAACACAACCATGATTTTTAACTACAAACCTATATAGTTCACTGCTTACGAACTATTGTGATCTGCACTATAAATAATATATTACTATGAATACAAGTTAAACATACGTGTCGAATGAAAACATGTAAACGTATATTAAAGTACAAACGCACTTTTAAAAGTGCTCCTAAATGAGGTTGTTGACATCTTAAAATCAGTTTTACAGAGAGCAACAATAATAAATAGGCATCCTCGCATATCTTCGTATACCGATATGGCTTTGGAAGCTCATCATTGCTTTTAGAAATTTTCATGTTTATCGGGACAACCAAATATTATCAGGGAGGAAAAACTCGGTCAGACATAGGTAACGGACAGGTGAGAGTCACTGCTTCAGGTAGATGCATGGAACCTTTAATATTTGAGTTGGATATCGCGGAGGGATGTACAATATTAGAAGACACGTGTTTATTTCGTTGTATGTTGTGCTGCTGACTAATGTCTGTGTACACGGGCATGATTCTAATGTGCTAAATATTGCTCATGCGTACACTAGCATGGTTAAGATGATTTACATACAGCTCATGCGCACAATGGAGTAGTTCTGGTGTGTTGCATATTATTCAGGTGTACATTTGTGTCATCATTATGGGTTAGATATTGCTCATGTTTACCTTGTCGTGATAAATACTGCTCATGCGCACAGCATTGTATTTCTAATGCACTAAGAATTATTCATACGTACACTGGTGGTATATCTACGTTTTTATTACTATCACTGTGTCGATATCTCTACTGTTGGACTATTAATCCCCAATGTTATCATCCGCCCAGTAGTCAGTGCTTCGACACCGACATGGTTTATTATATATTTAGTATAGAAATTTAGAGTTCCCAAATCATGTAATTATTATTAAAGCACATGTTCTCTTCCCGTAAACATAGGAGAACGTATCCGATTTTTGCTCTCCTATTTAGGTCCTTGGGGTTTATTGCTCTCAAACACTTTAAAATGTTTGACTTTCAAATCTTTCGGTTTTGAACGTGTCTGGTGAAGGTTATTCCAGAAACGCGTCGTGCGTACTAAATTTGACATCTACGTTTTTTTATTCTTCTGACGTAGTAAATTGCCCATGCGTACACTGATGTAATCATGATGTGTTAAAGCAATTCTCATTGTTCTCTCCTATGTTAACGATTGTGTAAATACCATTATCTTGTTTTTTGTTTGTCATGCCAGGATGTTTTCTATCACGACGTACATAACAGAATCTGATAAGGAAGTAAATTATTTCTTGAAATCTCAGTCATTTTATGCTTTAATGTTTCCTTTGTTGAAAATAAACCTCATTGTGATCAGTATCAAGTAGGATCATTGATTGATTGCTTGCTCATTTTGCAGCATATATACGCATAACAAATATAGGCTTAGCACGAATACGGTGATGACTTCTATTTATACAGTCATGACTGCCCAAGAGGTCACCTCCATTTAACAGTCACATGTGTTAAAAGGTCACCTCTTTCCTGTCTCGTCATATAGCATTTCATATGAGTTGAACCTCTTGTAAGAGTTCACCTGTCTTAACAGACTACTTTTACTTTGTCCCAATGATGACCTCTTAATACAGGTTTGCATCGTGACTTCTTCGCATATCTAGTCAATATATTGATGTGGCTTAATTGACGTCTCGGGATATACGTCATATATTCTTCCACAGTAGTACGTAAATTGTGTAGATATATGGTGGGTCATATGGTACCGTGATAATTAGATTTAAAAAAATAGCGGCGATAATAGGCTGAAATAGCACGTGTATGCACGGTATCATAGAACCTGCGCTACCACAGGATCGGACTACACATATGATATATTATTCATTTCCAGGACGGTCTCAGGAAGAGCGTAAGGGAAGCATTTTCGGTTGGAGAGGGGATGTTTTCAGGTCATAAAGCGAAAATCTTGACCGTATATCTTTGTGGTTGAAACCCCTTGGGAGCGACAGGCTCATTGACCGTGTATCCACTTCGAAAATATGTAGGTAAATGATAGCTGAATTTGTCCTTCATACAAGACTCTCCATATTTTTCAAGTTGTAAACAGAAGTTGTTGTTCCGGTTTTCACATTCTGTAGATTTATTTTTACTGATCAACGTTTTATATCTTGAATATGCATGAAATATTTGCCACTGCCAATAAGTAATAAACGATCAACCAATTCAGAGGGTTATGGGTTATGGCTATGGTGTTTAACGCCACTTTTAACAATAATTTAGATATATGGTGGCGGTCAGTTTGATTGGTGGAGGAAACCGGAGTACCCGGAGAAAACCACCGACATGTCGCTAGTCACTGACAAACTTCATTACATAATGTTGTATCGAGTAAACCTCGCCATGAACGGAATTCGAACTCACAATTTTAGTGGCGATAGACACTGATTGCATAGGTAGTTCAAACAACCATACAATCAAGACCACGACAGCCCCTCATTATACGTATTGCGTTGCTGCACTTATATAAAGCATAACAGTGGGTCAATCACTTTACAATTTCCATTGCAATTAAGTTTTACGAGTTTGTTTTTCGACTACCAGGAGTAAATGATATGCCATTATATATAAGCGTAATGTATAATCGATATCCCTCTTCGACGATTATTGACAAAAATCTTATTATTTTAAGATTATTTCCTTGTTATTAAATCTTTATTGTTTTTTTTTAATAAGATTGCAGAATCTTATTAATCACCTGAGATAGAAAATGTTTATAATATGTCAACTTGACCTTTACATTCGGAACAATAAACATAAATTCATGAGATGTACCGAGTTTGTCAGTGATTTGCGTCAGGTCGGTGTTTTCTCCGAGTACTCCGATTTCCTCAACCAATAAAATTGACCGCCACGATATACTTGAAATAGTGCTGAAAGTGGCGTTAAACACCATAACCCTACCCTAACCCTAACCCCTGCATCGATGGTGAGAAGCTATACTGCCATTCCTGACAATGACATTTAAAACGAGTTGTTGGATGCATCTCTATGTTTTTTTTCTATCTGGTGATGGACTATATGGCATTGCTACACTACAATCAGCTTCAACGACTACTAGACGTTTAATATATCCTGGTACCCACCGTCTTAAGCGGAGCGAATCGGAATGTCACACTTGTCGAACGCTCACTTCACAGAAAACACTCTATAAGAAACTGAACCAAAAACGCCCAATGTTGTTGTCTTTGTGCGTGTAAATTTCACATTTCTTTTGCACACATGGCATTGAGTATAAACACAATATGCGTACACTTCGAAACAGGACAGAAAAGCTCATCAGAGGGTCGCCTTTCTTCGTGTTTCTAAACCGTGTACAAACATTTTCATATTTGCCCACAATGTACGTATATTGTCTATGCCACATCAAGCACCGTTTTATGCCAAATAAGCTCTCATTCAAATTAAAAAGGTCTATACTCCTTACCAAAACAGCTATTGCTGTTCAATATTTGAATTTTGCATTCTCGTCGATGACTGGCTATTTGAAATGTGATCTCTGACCTCTGATATACCCGATACAGGATTTTGTTAGGTATTAGCATACTGCTAGTTAATAATTGTAATACAACTGATGTAAATATTCAAAAAATTATGTAGGTCTTGCTATGCCCCTGTCACTTGTAGTGAGGAAAACAAATAACCGATTTTGGACATCATGTTTAAGGCCTTTGCCTTTCTTGCTTCCGACGACTTTAAATAAATTGTTTTTTTTTTTACGCTAAGCATACCTGATGAATGTTATTCCAGAAAACGTTTCGTGCGCGCTAAAGTAAATAATATGAGACATTTTAATTTTTACAGTGGTATTTTGTTTCATTCTACCAAAACATAATTTGTTTTGATAAATCTAACGTTTTTGAAAGCGGGAGGTTTGGCGCTTTAAAATCTGATTCAACCCACCATTTCTTTAGAAATGCCTGTACCAAATCAGGGTCATTACAGTTTTCACAGTTTTCCGGTTGTTGACTGATTTTTTCTGTTTATATACTTATGAGTTTTGACTTTCCCTTTGGAAGATTGTTCCGAGTTCGGTAATTTTGTTATTACCCTTATTTTTCCAGTAGAAGGAGAAGTTCTGTGATTAAATAAATATCACCGTCAGATACATGAAGGTTTTAATGAACATAAAACATATTAGAAGAAAAGCCAAACAAAATTCAAATCAAATGAACTGACCAAGAAAAAAATGTTGTACTTAGTAGTTACCATGCGCCCTAGAGCTCCTATATATGCGATCAGACAAAGTGTACTGACTGCCTCGTCGGTCGTAAGATTACGGAAATCCCGAAAGCTAGGAAATGTTAAGATGCAATATTGAATATAGCTTTTATCGGTTTCCTTGTCATAAAGATTGTAAAGATATTAACGTCAGCAAAGATATTAAATTTGTACGAAATCCTGGTCTAAGTAACAAAAGAAGAAAGGTCTATGTGCACTGTTGCAATAAAAGTTAGATTTTGAAGATAATATAGTTGTTTGACTGTTATTGGATAGACAATAATTAGATTAAGTAATCTACCTAATGGTTTATTGGTGGAGGAAACAAGAGTACACGGAGAAAAACAGGTCGTCACTGATAAATTTTATCACATAATGTTGGATCGAGTACACCTCGCAATGAAAGGGGTTCGAACTCACAACTTTGCACAGGTAGTTGTAAATCCATCTGCCATGCGATCACATCTACGACGGCCCTTGCAAATATTTTTATTAAGACTCCTCTGAATCATTGTAACCTGGTTTTGTCATGCATGCGTTCATCAGCAGAAACTGTTGCTTGTCTAACTTTAAACGATTTCAGCTGTCCAATTTAGGCCATTTGGTTTCTCTGTTCTGAAATATTTGAAATTTATTTGGCTTTTACATATTTTGACTTTGAGCGTACCCGATGAAAGTTATTCCTAAGACGCATCTAGAGAATACTGAAGGGGCAAATAAGAATGAACAATCTATAGAAACTGGCAACATAGGGTACACAAGACAAAGAAAAAAAGGAAAAAACACAACACAATATGTGTTGAAAACCACTAATCGCAAACAAACACAAATAACGTAAATAAGACTTTCATCCTTGACGGTATATATGAGTAACACGGCGGGTGTCTTATAAGAAGCAAGAACTGCTTACCCTTCGCGAGCACCTGAGTTCACTTCCGGTTTCTTGGTTGAGGCCGTGTTGCCCATTTTCATTTTTTTTTGTGTTGTCCTATTATGTGTCTTTGCGTTCTGAGTTCCGTGTTGTGATGTCCGTTGTGATTTCCTCATGGAAACGATATATTGGTTCGTCTTGGCCTCCAGGTGTTTGCTGGAGCATGACTTATTTACGTTGTATGTGTTTGCTTGCGCATAGTGGTGTTCAGCATATGTTGCGTTGTGTTTTTGCTTTGTTTTTCTTGCTTTTGTGTTCCCTATGTTGCCAGTTTCTCTGTATTGTCCATTTTTGATTGCCCCTTCGGTAATCTCTAGCGTTTATGCAGGTATAATAATTGATTTGTAACGCCGAAAATAGTTATAATAAGATAAGTAAGGTAAATGAGGTGATTGATCTAAATTTTCCTGTCTGCTAAGGAAAATAAATTGGGTCTTTTAAGTCTTTGTGCATCCTGAAACCTATATAATTGATAAATATGATCTCGTTAATCATGTTCTCAAATTCCTGATATTAAGATGTTTATCCTTATCAAGCAAGCAATTATATATTGGTTAAAAGTCAAGCTGTTGTTCTGTCTGTTTCCTTGGTAATAAGATATTGCTAAAATACAGAGCACTTAATATGCAGTATTATATAAATACAGTCAAACCTGCCCGTGTGGTCACCTCTATTAAGCAGTCACCTGTATTAAAAGGTCACCTTTTTCTTAGCCTGTCATAGTAAGTTTCATGCGAATTTAACCTCTTTTAAGAGGTCACCTGTCGTATACGACCACTTTTTCTTTGTCCCAAATGTGACCTCTTAATACAGGTTTGACTATACATGTATTTTAAAAATCATTTGAAACATTGATTTGAAAAAAAAATCCTCAAAACTCAAAGAAAACCCATCAAATGTAATTGAAAAGTAATTGACATTACAGCAACGTTTCAAAAGTAATCATTACAAATGTCAAATTACATAGCATTACTTTGGGAAAATGTAATCATTATAATGTATTACCATTACACAGGCGCGCGGGTGGCTCAATGAGGTAGAAAGCTGGATTACCTAGCAACTCATACAAGCCTATCACCAATACGGCGTGGGTTCGCGCCCGGCTTTTTATATTACAAAAAGAGTTCACCCGACTCGCAGTCGCAAGTGATAAAGTTTACCAGTTGCTTGTCCGTGGTCAGTGGTTCTCTCCGAGTACCCCGGCTTATTCCACCACTAAAATTAGTCGCCATGATATAGCTGAAATATTGCTGACAGTGGCGTTAAAACACCAAAAATCAAAATATAATTTGGCTAAAATGTAGAGCATTTAATATGTACCGTTATATATATATATTCTGTGGTAATCTAATATGGTTAAAATACAGAGCATTTTATATGTAGCATCATATAACAATATGAGAAGCATTACCATGACAACAGTAAGATTAACTGTATCTTTTCTAATAAAATGTATATATATTAAGCTTAAACGATAGAAAATTAAAACAACGAATTGCAGATATATATCATACAAATTTCGGATTATCCCATTTTGGTATACTCGAACTTACCTTGCAATGGCAATTTTAGAAATTGTTCCGTTTAAAAAAAATGAAATTAAAAGATTTATGTATTAGTCGGGCATTGTAATAGAATATCCATAAGCAATATTGAACTAGGGCATTTGAGATTGTGTATCCATTTCTTTGTATTGACTTTAAGTTCCACGAAACAAAAGCGTTTCCGTACCTCATTGAGATTTATATTTAATAAACTTATTAGATCACGCAATTTGAAGTGATAAATGCAATCTATGTTTGTGTTATGCCATCACGGGATCCAGCTCCGTGGTGTTAACGATTAGAGTGATTGTCATAAGTTCTCAAGATCGTGGGTTCGTTCCTCGGTCGAGTCAAATCAAAGACTGTGAAATAGATATTATATACTTCTTCCCAAGACACGCAGCCTTAATGAGTAGTGACACGTACGGATGTTTCAATGAGGCAGTAGTGTGATAATTGTACGCAGTGAACTTGTTTAGTCTAGAGAAGTGTTTGAAGATACCAAAGGGGTAATCAGAATCCGTATATCGAAGAAGAACAGACAACACAATGACCAGAAGAAAAAGTACAAAAGGACAAACAACGGTCTACAAAATATGCACATAAACCATCATCATTGTCTAAGAAAAAAAACCCAAATTATTGATAATTAGAATTGTCAGACCAAGAACAAAAAGTAAAACAATGATCCACTAAACAAAAATAAAATAAAATTGATCAAAATCAATAATTAATTAATTTAAAATAATACTTAGATTACTTTAATTATATTTCTATTAGAACATATAACATATGTTGATAGGTTTGTGTTTTATCGGTTCAAATATTTAAGAAAAGTTTGAAGATACCAAAGGCGCATGACTTTTACACTGGTCCAGTGTCGTAGCATAAAGTTTACCACCTCACTCACATAAAGAATACACAGATTAAATACGAATCAGGTCTGTTAAACTCGACATGCTTATGACAGAAAGTTGGAAGATACCAAATGTGTAATAGAAAGCCGTAAATTGAAGGAGGACAAAAAATGGAATGGCAAAAAAAGGAAAAAAGGGCAAAAAATAATCCACAAAGCCCTAGACAGAACACAAAAGATTGAGCAACACGAACTGGGAGAGGGGGGAGTCAGGTACTCCGGAAGGATTAACAGTTCCGTATCCACTAGTGGCACCCATCACAAATGAACACAACAATTATGAAATCTCAAGACCTGAGTTCAATGCGGTTTTAGTGGGGTTCGTGTTGCTCAATCTTTAGTTTTCTGTGTATGTTTTGTAGATCGTTGTTTGTCCTTTTGTCCTGTTTCTTTTTGTCATTGTGTTGTCTGTCCTTCTTTGAATTACGGTTTCTGATCAACTCTTTGCTATCATCAAACTTCTCGTATAAGAGATCGGAAACACATTTCGTTCCATTCCTTCCCAGTAACGTTTAATTTGCAATCATTACCAACGCATTGTTGTCACAAATGATAATAATGAGATGAATAATTCTCAATAGCATCTAAAACATTCCCCAGACAACTACAATGATATCTTATGTTGAGACAATACAATTTGTTTTATTTTTATTTTTATTATTTTTTTATTAAGGATGACTTTACATTTACGAAAATGTCAATGTCCGGTGCTTGATGACAATTCATAATACCAGTATGACCAATTATGTCTTACATTACAGTGCAAGCCATGTAGTCTTGTTAGATTGCAAACGTAAATTGTTAATTGATATCAAGCAAAATGTACGTACATCCCGATAATAGCGTCACCCGAGGTGTTACTGTTAAACGACACGAACATCTTCTGATATAGAAATCGTGTTTGACACCTGTATTTTTAAATAAACACAAATGACATAGATAAAACATGAGCTCCCATAAATCAAATCTATCAAAGCAAAAACCCGGGTGGCTCAATGAGCTAGATAATAGGGTTATTTAACAACTCATACAAGCCTATCATCAATACGGCATGGGTTCGCGCCCGGCTTTGTAAATTACAAAAAAGGATGCACTCAACTCGCAGCCGCAAGTGATAACGTTTACCAGTTGCTTTCCCATGATCGGTGGTTCTCTCCGGGTACTCCGGCTTCTTCCACCACTAAAACTGGTCGCCATGATATAGCTGAAATATTACTGAAAATGGCGTTAAGCACAATCAATCAAATCAAATCAAATCAAATTTTACTTATTACATTTGTGTAGTAAATTAAATTTCTCCAGGTTACGTAATATAAGCCCCAATCTAACAACATTGGTTAAATTTACAATCAGAAACCACATGCTTTAGTTGATAGATAATAGATTATAATAATTATATTATAGTGTCTTTAGCTTGTAGGGCTTTCTGAAAACTCTGAAATGCGTAACGTTTCTGAAGCATGCACTAATAACATTAGTAGTGCAAGATATGGCACATTGTATTGGCTTCGTTCAGTGTATTTTCTCTCTCATTTGGTTAACAGGCATGATGAAAAAACATTTGAAAAAATGGGGCATTAAAATCTGATTTAATCTAACGTTCATGTGCACTTTATAAACGCTAGAGAATACCGAAGGGACAATAAAAATGGACAATCCAGAGAAACTGGCAACATAGGGTACACTAGACGAAGACGATAATGCCTACTCCTTGATACTCATTAAGAACTGCCACATTTTGTCTTCAACGCATATATAATCCAAAGCAATCATCTGTGGAACAATTGTTCTATATTAAATCATTGTATTTTACCACATGTCAAGTTGCATTCTATTTATATAACTTTATGGTTTTTCAAGGGTTAATATCCGGAGCGAACGACCTTTTAAAGGATGTCAGAAACATAAGGCAACAGCCATAGAAAACTGTAATTGAATTTTGTTTATTTCCTAGACAGCTTGATCGAATTTCCAATCTGGGGAAAAAGCTAGCTATTCATTTATTTGAGGACGTGAAAATAAATGATATCATTTAAATAGTAACAAAGTATGTACTAATAACTGAAAATCGATAAAAAAAAATAGATTAATAGCCTTGACACTTGAGACATTACAAACAGTTATTCTTGAACATCATCAATACGTCACTCAAATTTAGAGGAAGGGGGTTAGTTCTGATTGGCCATTGTACTTAATTGTTTTTAATTTATTTGTATAACCCGCAATAACCCCAATTCCAAACAAAACTTTTAACCATCTGCTACGACAATTCTACTGTCTATTGTAAGCAAAACAAAAACCAACATAAACAAATAAAAAACAAAAAACAAACAACAAAAAAACAAACGACAAAACAAAACACAGAAAATAAAAAAATATTAGTACCAGACGAACCCAGGTTGTCATTGGTCTTTTGTATTTTATTTACTTCCAACTGGCTGTATGACACGAGTAATGATTTATCTTGTGTGACGCATGTGTTTACCCTCTTTTGACGTCTTCAAGACAACGGGGAAAAAGCACAAGATTCAATACGCTGTTCAATATATTTATTTGTTTTGTTTATATTAAGGTCAGCTGTCTCGTTGACATGTTATTGGATTTTCAATTCGTTTATTGTAGTCAATGACAAAAAGATCGTGTTCCATAAAATATCATGAATATGCATTTTCTTTCTTATTTGTTTTTAATTTATTCTATACTCTATTTTGTTTGCAAAAATCGTGTTCCATAAGATATCATGGATAGACATTTTGTTTTTATTGTTTTCATTTATTTACCCTATTTTTGTTGTTGTAAATTTGCAATATATGATATATATCACAAACAATATAATACAATGACGTACACATCACAATATTACATGACAGTTCCATCGTAAATGAAATAGGAATAGTAATAGATCTATGGAATTACATTGTTTTGTATTCAATAGTAGATCCTAGTATTGCCGGTTTTCGACGGTTTAGCAAGCAAATATTGATATTTCAATAGAGTGACCAAAATAGATGCTTACCATAATTTGCCATAAATAACATGAAAAACCGATCCTTTGTATTTGATTTACTGAATTAAAAACATTTTCTTTCTTCTAGTATCCTCTCGTTCGTTAAAATCGGTCAACACCTGAAATCGGTCACCATTTTGGAATGCACTGTCACGTGAGTTCAGATGTCGATGACGTCATTTACCCTGCAAACTGCGTCCATAAATAGATAATGGATTTACTTTCACTTTGATCAAGACAACAACGAGATTTAAACAGATAAGAAAAAATATCTATATGTTTTGGTACCAAAATGGTGCCATTTTACTACTACATGTACCATTTTGACTT
>JYMV01029367.1_pt1 | contig 12786 bp, 11 predicted proteins | sample 338911 | NCBI WGS metagenome assembly JYMV01 (sample SAMN03354496, study PRJNA234377) | hydrothermal vent metagenome | biome: Deep sea; feature: Hydrothermal plumes at the Eastern Lau Spreading Center, Western Pacific Ocean; material: Seawater | place: Tonga | collected 2009 | depth 2000 m m | reverse complement strand
AGTGCCTGTGGTGCGCAATGACGCTCATAAAATTATCGAAGAATGTATGATCATGGCGAATGTGGCTGCTGCTGATATGTTGCACAGCAATAAAGCCGAAGGTCTGTATCGCATTCATGAAGAACCCAGCGAAGAGCGTCTAAAGTCCTTTTTAAGTTACCTGTCTGAGGTGGGGATCAGTCACAATCTGACGGAAAAAGCCACGCCCAAACAATTTTGCGATGTAGTGAAAAAAATTCAGGGCCGCCCGGATCAGGAACTCATTCAGACTATGTTACTGCGCTCTATGCAGCAGGCTATATACGATCCTGATAACGTCGGTCATTTTGGCCTGGCACTGGAAGCCTATGCGCATTTTACCTCGCCTATCAGACGTTATCCGGATTTGGTGGTGCATCGTGCTATAAAGGCTGTGCTAGATAAAAAAGCGCAGCGTAAGAGCAGAACCGGTGGTTATGAGTACAACGAGGACGAAGTCGCCCAACTGGGCGAACACTGCTCAATGACCGAGCGTCGGGCTGATGATGCTACCCGGGACGTTTCAGACTGGCTTAAATGCGAATTCATGCAGGCTCATGTAGGTGATTCCTTTGAAGGGGTTATTGCCTCGGTCACTAATTTTGGTTTTTTTGTTCGTCTGTGCGAATTCCATATTGATGGCCTGGTACACATAACCACTTTGACTAATGATTATTATCAGTTTGATGAAACCCGTCAGTATTTGATTGGCGAATCCGGCGGCACTATTTTCCGTTTAGGGGATCAGGTGCAGGTTAAGGTGATTGCTGTGAACCTGGACGAGCGGAAAATTGACTTTACCCTGGATATGCCTTTGCCTACCCGTAAATCCAGAAGGGCATCCAAAGCCAAATCAGGAAAATCTGACCAGGTTAAAGCAAAGCGCATTGCAGCAAAGTCAGGTCGTAAAAAGCCAGTTAAAAAGGCGACAAGCGCCGGTAAATCGGGCGCAGCCAGTAAAAGTAAAAAACGAGGAAAATAAATGGCGCAACAAGAATGGTTGTACGGTCTTCATGCACTTGAGGCGGTAGTTGCCAGAGAGCCTGAACGTCTGATTGAGTTGTATGTACTTAAAGGACGGGATGATGAAAAATTACGTAACATTATTAATCAGGCTCGTCGCTTTGGAATTGCGGTACAATTTTGTCAGCGCAAAGTATTAGATGATAAGGTAAACGGTGAGCAGCACCAGGGCATAGTGGCAAAAGCCAAGCCGGGGCGGGTACTGGATGAAAAAGATTTGGCAGATATCATCGCCGGTGAAGACAATCCTTTTATTCTGGTGCTGGATGGGGTGACGGATCCTCATAATCTCGGCGCCTGTTTACGCAGTGCCGACGCTGCGGGTGTGCACGCCATGGTGGTACCTAAAGATAAGTCAGCTTATCTGACGCCAACCGCCAGAAAAGTAGCCTGTGGCGCCGCGGAAACAACGCCCTTGATACAGGTGACGAATCTGGCCAGAACACTACGGCAGTTGCAAGAGTCGGGAGTTTGGGTAATAGGCACCGCCGGAGAAGCCGAGCAACTGATTTATGATGTCAAACTGTCCGGACCTATGGCCTTAGTGATGGGAGCGGAAGGCAAGGGTATGCGCAGATTAACCCGTGAAGTTTGTGACGAGTTGATCAAATTACCAATGGCCGGTTCCGTATCCAGTTTAAATGTCTCTGTAGCCACTGGCATTTGTTTGTATGAAATAGTTCGTCAACGGATTGGCAACTAAAATAGCCCATCATGGAAAGTGAGAGGAGTATATCGTGATGCAAAAGTTCTTAACCGCTGTTGCACTGTTGTTTGCAGTAAATACTGTTGCTCGGGAAGATATGCCGGATCACGATATTACTCTGTTCGATCTATTTGTTACCTCCGATACCATCAACATTTCAAACCCTGTACCTGTGGCAAACCGAGAGGGGTACGAAAACCAGCCATTGTTTATTGATGACAGCTCGTTGTATTTTACCCGCATGGAAGACGTTAATGCCGATGTCTGGCTTTGGCAGATGGGCCATGAGGTGGCTATCACCAAAACTCTGGAAAGTGAGTATTCACCAACGCCGATCCCAGGGAGAAAAGGGGCATTATCCACCGTTCGGGTGGAACATGACGGGACACAACGCCTGTGGCAAATAAATTCAGACGGCAGTTTTGAGCTGTTGTTTAGCGATATTAAACCTGTGGGCTATCACGTTTGGCAGGGTGATAATGTGGCCTTATTTGTTCTGGGTGAACCGCATCGCTTAGAGGTGACGGCACTGGGTCAGGAAGAAACCAAGGTGGTAGATGATGCCATTGGTCGCTGTCTGGCGTTAATTCCCGGCACGACAACGATTTCATATACCACTGAAGAAGAAGGTTATCACCAGCTCAGAACCTTTGATTTTGAAACTAATAAAAGTGGCGAGCTGATGAAGCTGCCGGAAAAGTCTCAGGATTACGCCTGGTTAAACGACAAACAACTGATTACCTCTAATGGTAAACAATTACTTTGGTGGGACGCCGTACAGCGAGTATGGCTACCCGTTAACATGCCGAAAAACCTCACTTTAAACGGTATTACCCGATTAGCCATTTCCCCTAATAAACGCCGCCTGGCTGTGGTGCATCACAAAAATTCCGGATAAGCCATCTATCTGGGGAAACTTCGCAATGCCTGGTTTTGGCAGGTGCATTCATAAAAATTATTACAATCTGATTTTGCATTGGTCTTCACTGTAGATTAGTTTTAAAGCTAATAAAGGCCAACATGCTCTCTTGTTTCTTCAAAATAAAAGGATGAATTATGCGCTGCCATGAAATTGATTATGAAATTCTCGGTACTTCGATGCAAATGGTCGAGGTGGAGTTAGATCCTCAAGAGACGGTGATAGCCGAAGCCGGGGCCATGAACTACATGGAGCAGGGCATCGAGTTTGAAACTAAGATGGGCGACGGCTCCGATGCTGACCAAGGCTTTATGAGCAAGTTATTCAGTGCCGGAAAGCGGGTGGTAACCGGTGAAAGTTTATTTATGACCCACTTTACCAATCATGGTTACGGCAAAAAGCGCGTAGCTTTTGCGTCACCTTTTCCGGGCACCATTATTCCGGTAAACATGGCAAATGTCGGCGAGCAGATCACCTGCCAGAAGGATTCTTTTCTCTGTGCTGCACTGGGTACCAAAATAGATATCGCTTTTAATAAAAAGCTAGGGGCAGGCTTTTTCGGAGGCGAAGGATTTATCCTGGAGCGTCTGCAGGGCGACGGCATGGCCTTTATCCACGCTGGTGGAACTGTGATTGAAAAGGAACTGAACGGGGAAACACTGAGAGTTGATACCGGTTGTATTGTGGGTTTTACCGCAGGTATAGATTACGATATTCAATTGACCAAAGGTTTGCGAAGCATGTTCTTTGGTGGGGAAGGGTTATTTTTAGCAACGTTGAGCGGTCATGGCAAAGTCTGGTTGCAATCGCTACCCTTTAGCCGATTGGCAGACCGCGTAATTCAGCACGCGCCACAAATGGGTGGTAAACGTCAGGGAGAAGGCAGTGTGTTGGGCGGCATCGGTGATATGCTGGATGGCGACAGATAAGAAAAAGGAGCGGGGCAAAAAGCCCCGTTCTATTAAAACCGATAGGCTAAAGATAGGGTGTAAACATAGGGATTAATGTCTACATCTACCTTGCCGGCATCAGTGCCTAATTTAAATGTGGCTTCGGAGTCGATATCAATCCAGCGAACCGAGGCGTTGAACGCCCATTTTTCATCAATGTCGATATCTATACCCAACTGGGTAGACAGGCCGAAAGAATCATCCAAATCCAGGTCTGAGAATCCGACTGTTTTGTTTGCCGCGCTAAAATCCTCGTCGAAAAATACCGTGTAATTTACACCAAGACCAATGTAGGGATGCAGATTACTGTTACCCATATCAAAGTAATACAGGGCTGATAATGTTGGTGGCAGGTGCTTAGTTTTACCCAGGGCTCCGACGGTATCCAGGCTGATATCATGAGAAAATGGTGTGGCTGCTAATAGTTCAACCGCCCAGTTGCTATCCAGGAAATAAGCAACATTAAGCCCCAACTGGGCATTGTTATCAACACTGACCCCAACACCCAAATCTGCTCCGGCAACAAATACGTTGCTGCTGCTGTCATGTGGATTGACGCTGGTGATGCCTCCTCGCAGTAACCAGTCTCCGGATTGAGCAGCCATAGTGCTTAAAGGTAATAGCGATATTGTTGCCGCTAATGCGAGCTTAGAAAATTTCATGTGTGTCTCCGTTAATTCGTTGTAGCTATTATCCTCACTGCTCTACGCTGAAATTTGATCTGGCGCAATACTGGGGACGGCTTGCAATTGCATTTGATTATTTCTTTGATCCGGGTCAAATTACCCCCACAAGTTCTCAACGACGGACATGGAAAATGCGAAAAATAACAACAAAATTGACTTTATTACTCTGCCTGATGGCATGCTTTAACCCGGCTTTCTCAGCAACTTTGATAAAGAACATCAAAGGCTATTCGTTTCATGAGTCTCAACCGGTCAGCTTCTCAGCTATTTTGATTGAGCAAGATAAAATCATCGGCGTTTATCAGACTTTGCCGAATGATCTCAACCCTGAAAATATCATTGATGCTAAAGGTGCCGCTTTGGTGCCCGGCATGATCGATGCCCATGGACACGTCCTGGGCTATGGCCAGGCGTTGAGCCGAGTGGTGCTAAATGGTGCTGCCAGTAAAGAGCAGGCATTGGCGCGAGTGGCAGAATTTATCAAGCAACATCCAGATGATAGCTGGATAAAAGGGCGCGGCTGGAATCAGGAACTCTGGCCCGGAAGGAATTTTCCGGATGCCAAAGCCTTAAGTCAGGTCTCAAAAGGCAAATTGGTGGTATTAGGGCGAATTGATGGCCATGCCTTGTGGGTTAATCAGGAAGTGCTGGATAAAGCCGGCATCAATGAAGATACGGTTTCACCGGAAGGTGGTGAGATTATAAAAGACAGTGACGGAAACCCTACTGGCATCCTGGTAGACAATGCGATGAACCTGGTTTATCAACTTATTCCCAGCCCAACCCTTGAGGACGTTAAAAATACCCTGGTGGTGAGCTTAAACAAATTGGCATCGCTGGGATTAACTTCAGTGCATGATGCCGGAATCGATTACATTACCTGGCAGGCCTACCAGGCATTGAGTGCTGAGCAGCGTTTACCCATTCGGGTTTATGTGATGCTGGATGTGACGGATCCTAATTATCCCGAGATGCTAGCCAAAGGGCAGATCAAGTCCGCAGACGATAAGCTATTTATTCGCAGCGTAAAAATATCTTCAGATGGCGCGCTGGGCAGCCGTGGAGCCGCATTGCATGAAGAGTACAGTGATAAAGCCGGGCATTACGGATTATTATTACATGAAATTCCAAAGCTGAATGAGCTTACCTTGCAGGCTATGGAAGCGGGTTTTCAGGTGAATACCCATGCTATCGGTGACAAGGCCAATACCGTCTCTCTTGATGCGTTTGCCAAAGCCATTGAGAAAACAAAAAGTACTGACTTGCGCCATCGCATAGAACACGCTCAGGTAATACAGCCCGAAGACTTTACCCGATTTAAGCAATTAGGGGTTATTGCCTCAGTACAACCCACCCATGCTACCAGTGATAAAAATATGGCAGAAAATCGCCTTGGCAGTGAACGCATCAAAGGAGCTTATGCCTGGCAGCGTTTAATGGCCAGCGGTGCGTTGTTAGCCGGTGGTTCAGATTTCCCCATTGAGCCAGCTGAACCGCTCTTTGGTATTCATGCTGCAGTGACCCGTCAAGACAGACAGAATCAGCCTGAGGGGGGCTGGTACGCCAATGAAGCTGTGTCACTGAATACTGCGTTTCAGATGTTTACCCTTGGTGCAGCTTATGCCTCGCATCAAGAAGGAATTATTGGTTCAATTGAAGTGGGTAAAAAAGCAGATTTTGTTTTGTTGGCTAAGGACCCGCTGGGTGTCGAACCCAGCGAGTTGTGGCAGATCCCGGTTTTACAAACCTGGGTGAACGGCGAGCCGGTCTGGCAGACGGAATAACCAAACAAAGCTGCATCACACCAGATAGCCCATCAGGATAGCTGTGGCTCCACAGCGTCCTGATTTAACTTTGGCGAATCCTCTGTAACATTACGCAGCCACTTTTTACTTAACATGCGCCATGAAAACAGGCCGTATTTAGTGGCTTCTTCGCTGTAAGTTGCGATAAATACCCACAATAAGGTGCCGTTACTACCGGCGACGTACCAGGTTACCGGAATTCCCACCATCCACATGCCAATCGTATCGGTAAACAGGCAAAAACGATTATCGGCACCAGATCGCAGGACACCTAAAGATATCGTCATATTAGCGGTTTTAATGGCGATACCCAGACACATTACCATCAGTATTTGAGTGGCAAGTTCTAAAGTATCTGCGTCATAGTTGGCAAAGGGGGTTAACAATAGATCACTGAATAGCCACACTATAATGCCAATCAATAATGCAATACCGGTTATTGAAAACGTCATGTTTCGCGCAATCCGGTAAGCCGATTGCATTTCGTTATTCCCCAGTTTCTGGCCGGTTAATACCGATGAAGCGGTGGCAAAACCCATAAACAATGAGATTAAAGTACCCTCAATTGGGGCCAGCATACTAATGACTGCCAGCGCCTGAGTGCCCAGGCCACCAAATATAATTTGGTAGACAAAGGTGCCCAATGCCCAGATTCCAAAATTTAGTGCCACTGGTAAACTGATGGTTATTATTCGAGACCAGCGACATTCTGGCTTTCGCAGAACTATAGACCTTTTAGTGGGCAGGCATAATTGCCTGGTTTTCATCATGTAAATCAATAACCCCAGAAGTAATAAGGCCCTGGAGATACTGGTGGCCCAGGCGGCTCCGTCGGTTCCAAGCACCGGTATTAATTGGGTATCACTGACAACCAGACCGTTGATCAGCAGGTAGTTAAGCAACACGTTAATTAGCATTGCCATAATGCCGAATAGCAGTGGAACTAACACTTGCGCCATACCGCGCAGCGCCCCTTCAAACACCTGATAAACCAACAGGATTAAAATAGAAGGTAAAGTGATGGTCAGATATTGGCTGCTGATGCGGATAACGTCAGCATCACTACTGCTCAAAGAGACCAAAGGAACACTAAACAGATTGCTCAACATCACCAGTGGCAGCATGAGGGCAACAGCGACCACCAGGATTTGTGCGATGATTCCCGCGATTGCGTGTTCTTTTTTCGCTCCTATGTACTGTGCCACCAGAATACCCGAGGTGACACCAAATGCGGCACCAATCATCAGTAGCACAAACTGTACTTTGCCCGCCAGACCGATACCCGCTACCGATGCCTCACCCAGATGACTGACCATAATAATATCTATCATGCCTAATGCCGCAGCCAGAACACTTTGTAAAGATACCGGCCAGGCAATTTTGATGCAGCGCATTAATGTTGATTGCGCCTGCGTAGCAGATAACTGTTCTGCTTCAGATTTTATCGCGGCCATAGTTGCCTCCTGAAAACCTCTTTTCGATGCCGCGTACTTTAAAGCATTAGATTATTTGCAACAGATTAGGAATTATCTTGTTTATGTTTAAAACTATCATTGTGTTTATTTAAGAGATAATATTTAGAGTAGGTTGTGCACGCAAAAGGGCAATGGTTCTGGTATGTTTCAGGAAATTCAAAATATTCACGAAGATTGCAATGAATTGTTCATTTGCTTACCGGAATTTAAAAGTCTGTCGCCAAACTCTGTACGTCTGGCGGGGATTTCAGAACTGCGCACTCTTTATCAGATAGGCAGAGTGGCGAATCAGACTCATTTACTACTGTTCACCCGCAATGGCTATGGACGCCTGAAAACGGCCGATGGTGAATTTGAAATAAGCCCTCAAACCTTGACCGTGTTACCCGCCGGCAAAGGCTTCTATTTTGAGTTGGCATCACAGGAGTGGCAAACCTGCTGGTTTATTTTAAAAGATAGTCAGCAATGGAAGGGTATTAATCAAATGCCGCAGGAGGTTTTTCATTGTCGGGAAGTTAATGTGGTGCATTCAACACTTAAGCTTTTGCATCAGCAACATGAATTAGAAGGTAGTGGAAAATCTGCTATGGAAAGTGAACTGATGGATATTCTGTTCCGCTATCTGAAGCTGGCATTAGGTAATCGTCAACCTGTGTCTGATGCAGACAGCCGTATCTGGGATTTCATTACACAACTTTCTGGTCGCTTACATATTCGCTGGACCACGGAGAAAATCGCCGAGGAGCTGCACCTGTCTGAACCTCATTTGTTCCGCCTGTTTAAAGCTAATGTGGGGAAATCACCGATGCAATATCTGACCGAATTGCGAATTCAGCATGCCAGTGAATTACTTAAGCACAGTAATCTGAGCATCGAGCAAATCGCTTTATGTGTTGGTTACAATGATGGCACCAGTTTTTCTCATCGTTTCAGAAAAGCTGTGGGGGCATCTCCGGGGATTTGGCGGCAAAATCAGCATTAATGCCACTACCGCTATAAATAGTACCGTCCCTGGTACAAAATTGGATAATTGAATTTACATGCTGACAACTATTCAAAGGTGGCTGCCAGAGCCTGTTTAGCTGCTACACGACCCAGGCAGGCTTTTAAAGGCGCTTTTTTGAATTTTTTCAGGCTGGCCTGGACAGGTTCGCTTTGTTTGATGGTGCCGGCCTTGTCAAACTCTGCACGACATTCAATATTATCTGAAGCGGCAAACTCCGTGTAAATAATGCGAACCTGGTCATAGCGCTGTACCAGATCCGCATAGGGATAACCGCTGCTAACATAAACCTGTTCGTAGTTAACTTTTGCTAATGTCGATGCTGAAGTAAATACAGCAATCAGTGTAAGGTATTTAATTGAATTAATTAATCTTGAACCTTTCATGTCTTAATCCTCGTGTTGTTGATAAGAATCTGTTGACAGAAATGTACGATTAATAAACACTCTCAACAAACGATCAATAATTAACTATGGTTAAGAAAAACTTAAGTGATAGAGCGTCGGTTACCCTCGTTAGGAGCACTCAAATATTTTAAGGTCGCTGCGGAAACTCTGAGTTTTAAACTGGCGGCTGAAATTCTGTTTGTCAGTCAGGCAGCAATTAGCCAGCACATCAAAACCTTGGAGTCACAACTGGGTTGTAAATTGTTTGTGCGCAAAAACCGCGAAGTCAGCTTAACTGCGCAGGGCCGGTTGCTGTTGCCCTATGTGCAAAAAGGCTTCAGTGAGTTCCAAAAAGGCATCTCACAACTGGAAGAAGACAATCACCCAAATATCCTGAAGATTAATGTTTTGCCATCCATTGCGACTTTTTGGCTGATCCCCAGATTGCACCTGTTTCGCGCAGAGCATCCGGATTTACAGGTAAAGCTCATACCCGACCCTAATGTTGTGGCTTTTGATGACTTTAATCTGGATTTGGCGATTCGGTTTGGACCGGGGAAATACGACAATCTCAGTAGCCGTTTGCTTTTCCCGGATAGGGTTGTAATGGTTTGTCATCCTCATCTGGTGTCAGAAAAGGTTACGCCTGACGATTTGCGTCATCTCCCGGTGATCACAGAAAACTACCATGATACCGATGATGCCTGGCAGCAGTTCTTACAAACTTACCAACTCAAGTTAAGTGACTTTAAAAATCATTTTGAAATACGGGATGCCACACCAGCATTGGTGGGAGCTGTATTGGCCGGGCAGGGTATTGCTATGGTAAAGCAGTCCTTAGTTCAGGATTACATTGCCAGCAAGCAACTGATCCCTTTATTTGGTTTTTCGCATCTTTGCGATTTTGCTTATTATTTAGTGGCGCCTGATTTTCACTTTAACTTTCCTAAAGTTATCGCGTTTGAATCCTGGTTGCGGGAGCAATCTAAACCCTTTATTACCGCATTGAGCGAACAGCTACCTTCAGACTAACAGGCTAAAGTGATCTTTGACGTGCAGCACGTGGGCCAGTGCATATTCCTCATGGGTTAGAGGACCATAGGCAAAGTGCTCAGCGAGTTCACCCTGATAGCTATTGAATTGCTGCAATGCCGTTAATAACCGGGTTTGTCCCTGTTCTGCACTGACATCATTAACGGAAGGGGCGCCGGGAATATCTTCTTCCAGGTTGTGTTTCATGTAACCTTTTGAAGAAAAAGCACTAAAAGCCGCTTTGCCAACGGTGGATTTAAACATTTCGGATTTGTGCACCGGATAGCCCGTCATCGAATATTCGATGCTTTGGGCCATGTGCGCCAGTTTATGCCCCACTGACCAGTTTGAATCGAAGTTAAGGCTGGATACCTTAAGCGCTTCTATTTCTTTTATCAGGGCAGTAATTGTGAGGTCTTCTTTATTGCGCGGTACCAGATGCCATGCAGTGATTCCGGTGACGCCCAGAAAACCCAGCGACAGTGATGATGCGATAAAGAAACGTCGATTCATAGCAGATAAGATTGTGCCCTTTAGACTAAGTCTAACCAGGATTCCACGGTTTCGCACTGAAATATTCCCCGGTCGGGCCTCCTTATCTGTTTCAGAATTTTACGAAACCTATCTGTTGTCGTTTTGAGCAGTTCCGCCTGCTTACTGTCAGAAGTGCAAAGGTTTGGTAAAGGCAAGAACTTTTCATCCCTGCCACCAGTCAGTTGCCCATAACCTATCGTTTATCAAGGAAACTGAAATTTGAAAACTAATACATCTGTATTTTTGGCAGTGATGACTGCCGCCTTGTTGTCTGGTTGTGGTGGTGGTTCTGACTCTGCTTCAGATAAATATCCCAACGCTTACATACAGTTCTATAACGCCTCTCCCGACAGTGCCGACACCGAACTGGTGGTAGACGACGAAGTCATTAGCTCCAGCGCCTATGGTGATGTGACTGCTTTATATACATATGATGCAGATAGTTACGAAGTGGAATTGCAATGGCATGACTCGGATGGTCAGAAACACACCCTGACAGAAATGGAAATTGACCTGCGTAGCAGTTATAAAACCATGTTGTTGATGGGCGGCGACTTTGAAAACCCGGATATCACCGAGTTTTCCTTTGAACGCTCAGAGCTTGAGGACGAGTTTTATATGTATGCCATGATGGGCGCTGCTGATTTGGGCAATTATGATCTATATATTGCTGAATCGGGTGTACCCTTTGCCGATGCGAATTTTGTGGGTAATTTGCTGTATCTGCAACCCGAGAAAATGCCTTATTGGTCACCTGATGATGACGAGTTCGCCTGGCCAGTGGAAGACTATAAAATCTTTTTAGCGGATCCGGATAGCGGTGAAATGCTGTTTGAAAGTCAGGACATTGCATTTAATTATGAATCGGATTACATCCTGTCGGTACGCAAAACGTCGGGTGCCAACGACGACAATATTGTGGTGGACATTATTCTCAACTCCACCAACCTGACCGCTGAACAGGATATTACCGCTACGGCACAATTCAGAGTGTATAGCGCTATGGAGTCTTCTGTCGCGTTGGATGTTAGTGTTTCCGACAGCGAGGAACAATACAGCACCACTGTTGCCGGAGGCACGTTAACAGACTTTACCTCTGTGCAATTTGGCGACTACCAAATCAGTGCTGCCACTGATGATGGTGAGCACAGTTTTTCTGGCCGCCTGATGACGCTGAATCAGGGCGACAGTAAAACTATCGTCATGTTCGAAGATCCTGACCTGGGGTTAACTTCCCTGACTATGGAAGACAGTAACCTGCCGCAATCCTTTGAACATCAGATATCGGTTGCCAATCTGTTACCGGAGTTCAGTAATCTGGACATATACCTGGTGCGCGACGATGAAACTAAAGACACCGCCGATCACAAAATGACAGGATTAGATTACGCCGATAGTCGTACTATTACCGTGCCAAACGACTACTACTCTGTGGTAGTGGTATACGAGGACAATCTCGGTATTGAATCTTTGTTATTTCGTTCAGAGCTGATCAATTTTAACGAAGATGGTGTCTATATCATTACCATTGAGCCGGTTGAGGCCACCGGGGGCTATCGCGCCAACGTCATTTGGTAAATGCCAAACCAAGGGGGACATGGCTTGAGAAACACAAGTTGTGACCCCTGTTAACCTTTTGCATACGTTTTCATTACAACTTTGCTACCGAAAACCGCAGGAGTAATTATACTGAGTTCTAAGCGTAATTCTGTATTGAGAAAGGTTAACAATTCATGAAACCCCGTTATATATCTGCGATCATCGCTTCAGTATTGGCGTTGTCAGCCTGTTCGAAAGCACCTGAAACATCTTCATCGGTAGCTGCACCGGCACAAGAACAGAGCAAGTCTTATAAACACATTACTCTTCAGGAAGACACCTCCAACTGGTGGCAAAATGCCATCTTTTACGAAATCTGGCCTCGTTCTTTTTATGATGCAGATGGTGACGGAAGTGGTGACTTTGATGGTATGACGGCCAAGCTGGATTATCTTCAGGATTTGGGCGTAAACGGTATCTGGTTGACGCCGGTATTCGAAGCGCCTTCTTATCACGGTTATGATTTTCAGGATTTCTACAACGTAGAATCTGATTACGGCACCATGGAAGACTTCGAAGAATTCGTGGCCGCTGCGCATGAAAAAGACATTAAGATTATTCTGGACCTGGTAATCAATCATATTTCTGATGGCCATGAGTGGTTCAAAAAGTCAGCCGCTAGGGAACCTGGTTACGAAGATTATTTTATC
>JYMV01003635.1_pt1 | contig 12788 bp, 11 predicted proteins | sample 338911 | NCBI WGS metagenome assembly JYMV01 (sample SAMN03354496, study PRJNA234377) | hydrothermal vent metagenome | biome: Deep sea; feature: Hydrothermal plumes at the Eastern Lau Spreading Center, Western Pacific Ocean; material: Seawater | place: Tonga | collected 2009 | depth 2000 m m | reverse complement strand
TTGGCTCGGGGATAGCGAAGCTGTCACCAGGGGCAATGGATTCGATGTGGCTTTGAGCGCCACAGGGTCAGCAATAGCGGACTTAGGCGTGAGTCAAATGCACTACCAGAGCCAAGATCGCAAAAGTTCCTACTTTTAATTTGGTAACGGAAAGCAACGGTTCCTGAAAACGAACTTTGGGCGTTTCCAGGTTTAGTGTATTCTCTTTTTGCCTATAAAGTTCCTGCTCTGTATATTCTAGGAACTTCACGCAACGCTTAGCCCACAACGAGAGAATACAAATGAAGCGCGATTGGGAAATCTCCGAACTCCAGGAACACTGGACGCTCCAGCCAGGTGAACTGGCGCTATTGGAAAATAAGAATGATGAAAACAGGCTTGGGTTCTCGCTTTTGCTTAAGTTCTTTCAGTATGAGGGGCGATTTCCTGAAACCAAAAATGAAATTCCCAAGAAATGCGTCGGATTCGTTGGCGAACAGATCGAAGTTTCAATTGAGGCTTTCTACAAGTATTTTGAGTACAGTACGTTCAATAGAACGGTCAAGTACCAAAGAGCAGAAATCCGTAAGTACACTGGTTTCCGAGAGTGCTCCGTAGCTGACGCGAAGAAAATGACAAAGTGGTTGCGCAACAACATCCTGCCACAAGGTAGTACGGAGGAGCAGGTAAAAGCAGCTGCTTACAAGCGCTTCATGGAGTTGTTGATAGAACCACCAGAAAAAACGCGAATTGATCGACTGGTTCGTTCTGCGATAAAGTCGCATGACAAGCTGGTTCTACAGAAGATCATGGATAACATTCCAAAGGCGGCACTACCTTGGCTTGATGCACTGCTGGAGAACAAGGAAGAGCAGCCACACAGCCACGAAGCGCTGAATATGAGCGATCTCAGGGAGGAGCCCGGCAAAGCCAACGTCAAAAATCTCATTCGTGAGATGGACAAACTGGAGTGTCTGCGACAAATTAGAATGCCGAAAAACATCTTGGCTGGGCAATCTCCAAGATTGCTTGCAATCTATAAACAACGAGTTGCAACTGAGCCGCTCAGAGAATTGCGACGTCATCCGGATCACATCAAGTATCCGCTACTGGCTATCTACTGTCGGCTAAGGACGGAAGATGTCACGGATGCCTTGGTTCAGATGTTGTTCCAAGTAACGCATGGTGTAGATAAACGGGCAGAGAACAGAGCGGTAAAAGAGTATGTCGCCGACATCAAACGTGTTCGAGGCAAACCGGAATTGCTCTTCAAAATCGCCCGTGCCGCTTTGGATAATCCTGACGGCACGGTACGAGATGTGATCTTTCCAGTAGTCGGAGAACAGACACTCAGAGACTTAGTCCAGGAATTCAAGGCGTCTGGTTCTTATTTCACTCAACAAGTTTTAGCCAAAGCGACGGCATCTCACAAGCACCACTACAACAGGATCTTCCCCAAGGTCTTGCGAATTTTGGACTTCCAATCCAAGGCGCCAACGCTCAAACCGCTAAAGAAGGCTCTCAAAATTTTCACGAATAAAGATAAGCTTGATGCCAAAGACTTGGCTAAGCTGCCAATTGAGGGTGTTATCGATAAGGAAGATAAGGACCTGGTGTTCAGCGTTGACGAGAAAGGAAAAAAAACTGTCGATGAAACGAAGTATCGAATCCTCATGCTCAGAAGCTTGCACAAGCGAACCAAAACCAAAGAGGCTTTTGTGCCCGGAGCGAACAAGTTCAGAGATCCGGACGAAGACTTGCCCGCAGATTTCGAGGCAAACCGCGCACAATACTATTCGGATCTGGAACTTCCAACAAATCCAGACCACCTGGTTCAGAAGCTCCAGGCAGAGATGGTCGAAGCTTTGACAGAACTGAATGCAACCATAAAAACAAATGAGAACGTAAAGATAACGCCGACTGGCAAGATCAAGCTGACCCCACTAAAGGCACAGATTACGCCTGCTAACCTCGAAAAGCTTGGTGATGCATTAGAGGAGCGATGGCCACAAACAACCATACTTGACGTTTTGAAAGAAGCCGAACTTAGAGTGGGATTCACCAATGAGTTCTACAGCCTTGGGACGCGTGAAGTTTTAGACCGTGACACCATAAGAAAGAGACTCGTCATTGCTCTTCATGCATTCGGTACAAACGCTGGTCTCAAGAAAGCACGCGCCGATCAGAAATATTCGGATCTCAAGTACATTACGCGCCGATATATCACACGTGATGCGGTTCGCAATGCGATCCGCCAAGTAGCGAACGCCATATTCAAGGTGCGACAAGTTCACATTTGGGGCGAAGGTACTACATCTTGCGCTGCCGATTCCAAGAAATTCGGTTCTTGGGATCAAAATCTGATGACCGAGTGGCACACTAGATACGGTGGCAGGGGCGTCATGATCTACTGGCATGTCGAGCGAAAATCTACGTGCATTTATTCACAGCTCAAACGCTGTTCTTCCTCAGAGGTTGGCGCGATGATTGAAGGTGTGCTCCATCATTGCACCAACATGCAGGTTGAAAAGGCATATACAGACAGCCATGGGCAGAGTGAAATAGCATTTGCCTTCTCTTTTCTTCTAGGTTTTGAACTGCTACCACGGCTCAAAGGAATTCGCAATGAAAAACTCAATAGTCCTGGAACCCAGATGGCTGGCGACTATCCTAATCTGCAGCCGATTATGGATAAAGTCATTAACTGGCAGTTGATCAAAGAACAGTACGATGAAATGGTCAAATGCGCAGTGGCGATAAAGACTAGAACGGCTGACGCTGAGGCAATCCTGAGACGTTTCACCAAAGATAATTTGAGCCACCCGACATACAAAGCGTTCTTAGAGCTCGGTCGTACCCTCAAAACTATCTTCCTCTGCCGCTATCTTCATTCCGAAGCATTGCGCCGGGAAATCCACGAAGGCCTCAATGTCATCGAGAACTGGAACAGCGTAAACAGCTTCATTCACTTCGGGCAACAGAGCAAAATTATATCCAACAACTTGGAAGACCAAGAACTATCGATGCTCTGCATGCACTTGTTGCAGATCTCGCTTATCTACGTCAACACATTGATGCTCCAAGAAGTTCTTAGTGAATCGGCTTGGTCAGATCGCATGACACCGGAAGATTGGCGCGGTTTGACGCCACTCGGATACGCCCATGTCACCTACGGGCACTTTGCCTGCGATATGAACCAGCGCATTCAGCTCAAAGCCGCATAAGGAGAAGCAGATGAGCAGAACAAATCCACAAAAAAAGGCAAAAGAGCTGGCGAAGCTGCTTCGCAATGAGCGGCCTGACTACCATTATCTGAAGGCTGTCTTTCGACATCTTAGAACGGAACTCAATGTATCTGTGATTACGAAAGCAAAGTCCCTGCCTGATATTCCGACGGAAGATGAGCTAAAGCGCTACTATGAAATTGTCTGGACCGGACAAAACACGCAGGACTTACTCATTGTCAAAACGCTCTTGTACACCGGAGCTCGCGTCAGTGAGTTAGTCAACATCAGGCTTACCGATGTTGATTTCAAACGCTGCCAAATACGCATTGAATCAGGCAAAGGAGCCAAGGATCGGCTCGTTCCGTTTCCGGAGTCGTTCAAGGAGATACTGTCCATGCACGTCAAGGACATGAAGGTCTCCGGCGCCACACATTTGTTTGAATCGTCATGGAAAAAGCAGTACACCGATCGCGGCATCCGAAAAATCCTTCAGAAATACGCTACGGCTGCCGACTTTGAAAAAACAATGTCGCCTCATAAGTTGCGTCACTTTCTTTTCACCTGGTTGAAAAAGCAGGGATTGGACGACGCAATGATTCAACCATACTCAGGACACGCAACTAGACAGTCTTTGGAGATTTACTCTCGGATGAGCTTGGCTGTGGCCCAGGAAGAATATGATCAGGCAATCAAGAAGTTCCCTGTGTGACAGCATTTTCTGTCTTCTTGAGAAGACTTTTGGCTCTGGTTGTCACTTTTAGAAAAGCTGGGTCTGCAAAGCAAGTTGGAGATGGTAATTCGGGGCTTTTTTGTCATTGCCCCTGGTGACAGCTTCGCTATCCCCGAGCCAGATTGGGCCAAAATTGATGAATTGATGCAGGAACGCAAAGCACCGCTACGTGAAATCAAAGAAGCAAAGGCGATCCGACAAGTTATAGAGCGCGGATTAAAGACCCGAGACAATCCGAAACCGCCACCAAAACTAAACGATTTTTTGAAGATCAAGCCAAAACCGAAAGATAAAGAACGAGGCAGGGACGACGATTTGACAAGGTAAGCGGAGCGCTACGCGCGGTTCTCTTGTATTTCCCCCCTTTTAGAACATAGAACCAGATATGGTGCCCTGCGGGCGCCTTCCTTATGCTGCCCTTGCTTTCATGCCTGGCAAATAGCCTAACAGCGTCCACCCAGCATCAAGCCCGAGCCGCTACGCGATGCCTTCGGCAGCCTTGACACCGGGGCCCCTGGACGCAGTTATTCAGGCATTGCGGCATGTGCTAGCGGGCAGCTTCAGCGGTCGTTACATCATTTTGGAGAGCACAGCAAAAACGCTGTTAGGCGCGACACATTGGACCATGCCGCAGGCCGCAAACATGGTCAAACTAACCCGCAGACAGAGAGGAAACAGCCACGGCGTAGCCGCTTCGTCGCTGCAAAAATCCCATTCGCGATCAGCGAACCAACCGAATTGAACGGTCCAAACTGCAACAATCAGACCGGCAAAAAGAAGGGCTCCAAACCACGACAGCATTAAGCCGAACCTCAAGATACATTGCCATTTTGCCCGAGACTGCCGGACTGGTGAATGTTGGTTATCCCACGCAGGAGGATCGCCCGCGCAAAGCGCGCGGCTGAGGGGGCACCGAAGCCGAACCATGAGGACGCCGCCAAGGCGCCGTAAGGCAGGATAAAGGCGGTTTGCCAAGAGAGCGAAACCGCCAATCAGATAGCGGTTTGATGCTTTCCAGTATATCGGTAATTACCCTATGGAAAGTATCTCAGCGGTGGGATATGCTGGAAAGATGACTTTTTTATAGTTTCCAGAGGTACGGCAGATGCCGAAACTTGACCGAAGAAATTTGCTAACAACAAGGCTAGCAGAAGGCGACATGATCCGTTTTCGCGAACTTGCCCAAGCCAACAAAACCACCTATAGCGAGCTGTTACGTGAGGCGGCTTTGTTCTACATGGACCATTACGACCAGGCGAAGCGGGACGAGATGGAAGGCGTTTACGCTCAGCAGCTCAAAGGCAGCACTAACCGAATCTGCGGACTGATGGCTAAAACGGCTATCGAAGTTCATGCAATTCTCGAGGTCTTGCGACGAGTGGACGGCGGCGACGAGCTGGTTAAGGATGCTATGTCGGTTGCTGCAAAACGGCTCAATAAAGGGCTTGAGAAAGAAGAACAAAAGATCCGGGAGCAAATGACAAACATAGTCGGTGCGGAGGGTGGCAAGGCATCATGAGCACCGCCCACGATTTTGGAGAGATCAAATCATCCAGCGATGAGCAGGTTAGTTGCCGGATGTGCGGTGCCACGGCACGCCTGACCGAGATTTTGGGAAATCCCAGCCTCATGTTCGATTGCAATGGAGGGCTCATGACAGAAAGCGATATGGGCGGCAAGCGGTTTGCATCGCGTGGTCTGGTTCACATGCTGATCCATGACGAGGAAATGAAAAGCTATAAGTCTGCGGCTGAAGTCGTTTCCGGGGCGGTGGATGTCTTCGCCATGTGTGGGCGGGACATCGCGGCGAAGGTGGCGGAAGTCGAAAAGGATCGGTCTGTGGTTTCTGCGCTTGCATTGCAGCGCTCTATGGAAGAAGCCCAAGCGGAAATCAGAGCGGATGAGGCTTGGCAGCAAGAAGTAATTAAAAACTTGCCCAAGCAAGACGATGAAGACGGGCTGACCGGACCGTTACGGGAAGCCTTCGCAAAGAGCAAAAAGGCTCGGCAAGTGCTTTTGCAGCAAGTGAATGAGACTTACGAAAAGTATTTCAACAAGTGAGGGCGCGTTATGGCCGCGAAAGTCTGTAAGGAATGCAATTCGAAAAACGGCGCTGTAGGCTGCGATCATTGGGAGCAGTGGCCCGAAAATCTCGACCGTCCACATATCTGGACCGGACAAATCAGCGAAAACCAAATGATTCGGTGTCTGGAATGTGGCTTAGAAACTACTATTGCAGACATATCTACCGGGAAAATATCTGCGTTCAATTGTCCCGAGTACAAGATTCAAAAGCCGAAACCAGTACCCAAGCGCGTAAAACTGAAAGTAGTAAATGCTTTCAAATCAGGTGAGCATCAGATCCTTTGGCTGGCAGGCGGTATGGCTATTTATCAACGGCCCGGCGTTGAGGAAATTTTCGAGACCCTGGACGATGCGATGAAGCATTGCCCGGTAAACAATATGACGCAGGATCAGCAGTTGATCGAGCAGTGGAAAGCAGGCTACGAGCTGCCCGCCGATGAACACTATGACTGGCCGTCGGCGTTCATCGCTGATGACACATAGGGGAACAGACTATGGGTGCTCATCGTTCAGTCGTAAAACATAGCTATCTGACCGGCAAAGATAAAGGCGTGGCACGCGCTCAGGCGCATGTACGCTACATCCAATTCAGAGGCGGCAAGGACAAAGAGGAAGGCACACGAAGCTTTTTCAACGACGTGCGAGACGAGATCTATAGCGGAGAGGTGCGCGAGGCGGTCAGCGACCAGAACCCGCGCGGAACGGTTATGCACAAGTTGATCTTGTCGCCAGGCGTCCAGGGCGCCGATGTCAAAGAATATTGCCGGGAAGTGATGGCAGATCTATCGAGCCGCAAGGGTCTGGATCTGGAATGGTACGGCGTTCAACACGAAAACACCGATAATCCCCATGTGCATATCGTGGTTATGGGAACTGACCAGAACGGGCATAAGGTCAGGCTCAACAAAGAAGACTACACAAAAATAAAGGAAGCCGGTGATCGTTACTTGGAACGAAACCGGCTGCTAGACAGGGAAGAAAAGGACAAAGAAAAAGACAAGGACGAAAAGGATCGCGGCGACCGGAACCCGGCCGCACGGTTTTTCGATGCGCTGAAAGCCGCCGCGCGCGAGTTTTCGCGAACGATTTCGAAAGACGAAAAGGGCGGCAAACCAGAAAGCAAATTTGAGCAACGTAAGCGAGAGAAGGAAGAAGAAAAGCAAAAGGAAGTAGCTGCATTAGGCGAAACCATCGACCTAGACGACTATTTAGCCAAACAAGTAGAGAAAGAGGAACGCGAAGAAGCCAGACGGGAAAAGGCTTGGAAAGAGTATTGCAAACCTATCGAAATCTCGCGCGACGGACAGGAACCGGCAAAATATGACCGCTCAAGCAGCCTGCAAAGCCTAAGAGGGCTGGAACGAGATTACAGAAATGACGACGCCCTGGCGCGCGCTGGCATGTCGGAGGCTGACGCAAAGCGGCTGAATGACTGGATTAAAGAGAAGTATCGCGATGAAAAGCGCATAGAAACTAAAGCGGAAAAGCTCGAAAGTATTGATGTAGAGCTAGATTCAGAAAGTAAGGGGAAGTGGACAAAGGGCAGCTCTCTTGAGGAATTGCGGAAGCTAGAAACCCTGAACGCACGTGGCGAGGTCTATTTAGACGACGCGGAGCGTACAGCATTAGCAAATTGGGTGAAGGACCAGGAGCTAAAGGAGCCGGTCAGAATCGAGCTAGAGCCAGGCGCTGAGCCGATGGTATATGACAAGGAAGATTCAAAAGAATCGCTGCAATTTTTGGCGAAAGAGTACGAGAAGGGCGAGCACTGGGCGACTCAGGGGTTAAGCAAAGCTGAATACCAGAAGGTCAAGACCTGGATAAAGGACAAGGATCGCCCCAAAGAGCTAGATAAAGAGCCAGGCGAAAAACCGGAAAAGGAGGCTGACCGACCGTTACATGTGGGCAAAACGAAGGACGGTAAAGACCGGTATGTAAGCAAAAACATGGATGCCGACACGCTCAGAGCGGCAAGAGACGATCTGAAAAACGGACCTGATGCCAAAAAGGAAGACCTGGACAGGCTGGATGGCTGGATCGACGCGCGCGAGAAAGAAGAAAATAAAGACCCGAATAAGAAGCCTTACCAAAAGAGGCGCAAGGTCACACCACGCGAAAGGCTGATGCAGCGGGCGATAAATCAAGGCAAGGCGGAACGATGGAATAACTATTACAAAGAAAAGACGGAGCAAAGAACTAGGCTTGAAGCTGAGAAAGCCAATCTGCAAGGGCAAAAGCGAGCGCTGAACAAGTACGAGAAAGAGCGCGAAACGGTTGACGGTCAATACTCGGAGATCTGGGGCGCCGATAAGTCGGCGTTGGCAACAACGGTGAAAGGTGCCAGTGTTGGCGGGTTGCGTCCGATGGGGGCTAATCAGTGGGTAAAGCTGATCACTCAAGCAAAACAAAATTTCGAGGCCAAGCAAAGGGCAGCGCGGGAAGATGCGGCCAAAACCCAGAAAGGCTTAGCCAGGCAGTTGGAAGAGGATAAGAAGACTCAAAAGCCGACTGAAAAGAACCAGGAAAAAGACCTGAAGCCCGTAACGGAAAAACCGAAAGACAAAGGCGAAAAGCCCGCGTCAGTGGACAAAGAGGCGGCAAAAGAGCCAGAGGTTAAACCGGTTGATAACAGCAAATTGGAAACAGAAACGAGAGAATTAGGGAAGGACCTGAAAAACAAGAAGAAGAAAGAAGAGGACCGAGATCCGCATAGGAAGCCAGACGACGATAAGGGCAAGGAAAGCCCATTCAAACGTGATCCGTGGGGGCGCTGGTAATGGGCAGCTATAAATCAATCGTGATAACAGATATTCCGGTAGCGGTCCTGGCGGACGTGGCTAATACGTCGCTTAGGCGTCTTGGCTGGGGTTCTATCTTCGTTAATGATGCACTGCACACGATCACGGCTGACTTGAACCGAGCTGAAAACGTCATGGGGAAGCTGTGGCATTACCGCTTTAGGGCGGTGCTTCGTTGGCTGTCGATGGAGGAATTTGCTAAAGCGGCTGCTGTTATGGGGCAGCGGCTCATTTGCAAAATGACTGATGGGCAGCTTGTTCCAGTCAATCAGGGCACGGTCTGGAACGAAGCGGAATTAGCGCGACTCAAGGAAGGCTCGGCTATAGAAATCAGTATTGATGAAGATAGCTACGGTTGGACCGATGACGAATGCCGGAAGAAGTTTGCAAGTCTTGTACAGGGAGTTTGGGAAGATTCACGAATTGCCGTAGAGGCCGGAAAGGTCGAACGCAAGAAGGGCGCGCGCTGGGCTACAGATGAAGAACTAGACGAATCGGGCTACATTCAGGGGCAAGGTAATGACCGATGTTTGATCATCACCAGAAATGGTGCTGATTTTCTACGGCTTCCCGAGGCTGATACTAACCGCCATGCCCTGGTTTGTGGACCTACCGGAACAGGCAAAACTACGGGGATTTTTGTACCCAACCTGATCGAGCGGCTTGGTACTTCGGCAATTGTCACTGAAGCAACGGGAAGCAAAGGCAGGGCCGACCTATACCAAAAAACTGCCGGTTACAGAGCCGCAAACGGTCACGCTATCTACTGTTTCAACCCCGACAATCTGGCGAGCGATCGGATCAATCCGCTCGATCGCGTGCACACTTATCGAGATGCCAGGCGCATTACCGAAATCATCATGCAGTCAACCACGTTGAGCAGTCACAGGGGCGATCAGACTTGGGACATGGCGGAGCGGCTTTTGCTGACTGCACTTATTTTGCACAGTGTCGGCGAGCGCGAGGAAGGCAATTGCAACCTTGGCTACGTGCTGAAGCTGCTAAACAGGGGGGCTGAAAAGTTAGAGCCGATCCTTAGCGAAAGCAACATAGAAGAGGCTCGGGAAGCCTATCAAGGTTTTCTCAATAACTCGACTGATGCTTACCGTAACTTGGTTGCAGGCGGTTTGATTACGCGCCTTGAGCTTTGGAAAGACCCGCGAATAAAGGCTTTGACCGAGACTACCGATATTGATTTTGAAGCGATGGCGGGACAATTATTTACCTGGTATCTGGCAACACCGGCAGACAAACCGGAGCTTAAACCGCTTGCAGCGCTGGTTTTTAATATCGCCCTGGATGTAATCGGAAACAGCAAATTTAAGTATGGCGTCGCTTTGTTCCTCGATGAATTTACGAACTTTGGCTATGTGCGCGGGATGCCAGCGAAACTATCGATCATCCGTCACGACAAGATCCCTTGTGTGCTTGGCATTCAGGACTACATACAGCTTGAAAATCTTTACCAGAAGGAGGCGCCGCTATTTCTCAGCCAGCCAGGTACTCGGGTCTTTTTCAGACCGAACGATCACCAGACGGCGGAGCGGATTAGCAAAGGCTTGGGAATCGTCGAAGAGACGCGACGACGGATCACAAGCTCGGGGCAGATTCACGATGATAAAGACAGGTACCCGCTTTTGAGCCTGGACGAGTTATTAAATCTGGACGCCACTAACCTGATCGCCTTCACTCCCAAGACTCGGCCGGTCTTGAAGAAGGCGCTTAGCTGGCAGGATTACGAGTCAGAGACAAATGAAAGTGACTACGCGCCACCAGCACGAGCGCCGCTAGAAGTAGAAGAGAAGCTGACAAGGCGCGACCGCAAGAGTGAGAAGCCCATAACGCCGAAGAAAGAACGGCCAGCAAAACCAACGCCGGAACCAGTGAAGCTAGCGCCGTTGCCTGCGAAGGTGGCGAGCAATCCGCTTTTATGGAGCAAGGAAATTAAGATCGAGTGGTCCCCGTCAACGGGCTACCAGCCGAAGACTTACACGCCTCATAGCGCTCTAAAAGAGCTTGAATTACTTGTTTACGCTTACGAAAACAAAGACCCGGACGCGCGGAAGTTTATGACAGATGCCGACTACGAGCGGGTTTGTTCTTGGATAGTTGCGCGTGAAACAACGGAAGTTATAGATCCTGTTCCATCAGAAGACGCACCGGAACCGGTGCCACAACAGCCCGCTTTCGATCCGGCGGCGGCTGCGGTTACTCAGGATTTGGAAACCAAAACGAAACCGGATCAAATGGAATCCCGTCAGGACGATGATTTTATGGGGGCATGGGGCTGATGAATTGGAGATTAGCAGGGCTAGGCGGTGGCTTTTTGGCATTCTTCGCCGTCAATATTTTTATAAGCGCCTTCATTGTGCAAGGCTTTGTAGAGACGTTTGTACCGGGTGCAATCGCGGCATGGTTCACCTGGAAATGGTGCACAGACAAAGAAAAGGCGGAACTGATGAAGCTTCTAAACCCGCCTGAGGAAACATGGCAGGTGCCGCTACCAGTTGCCTGGGGTACGATTCGCGATGTTCTCGACACATCGAAAGTGCACACAGGAACAGGCGGAACGAGCGGCTGGCGCGTGCAAAAAGAAGACGATTCGCGCGGCATCATTCAGGCTCAATTGAGTTTCAGCGAGCAGGTTGGCGGCATAACTAACGCGCAAGTGTTGCCGCGAACTGTTGAAATACAAGCATTTTTGAAGGCGGACGGCGGAACGACAAAAGTAGAAACGCATTATCAAGTTTTCTCGCCGATGAATTTTGAGAAAGTGAGAATGATAGTAACCGAGACGCAAAAAGAGCTAAGCGCGGCAGCCGAGCGCAACAAAGGGGGCTAGATATGAAAAGACATATGCCACTACTGGTGATGCTATTGTTTCTGGTTTGCGGCGCTGCATTTGCGCAAGGCTTTAATCAGCCGATAGGTGCAGACCAGCCAGTCATCAGCGATAGAGAGTTTTATAATCGGATTTATACGTTAGCTACAGAACCAACGGACATCAGAACGGCACAGGCGGGTAACAAGCTCGATTTCTCAACAACGTCCGTCAGAGGCGGTTCTAACTCAGGCAAGCCGCTGGGTATGTACTCGGTTACTCCTGAAGTGGTTTACCGTTCTGAATATGCCAAGCTTGACCCGAAAGACTGGGCGACCTGGACATGTGCGCTGCAAGAGTACATCACGAAAAATGGCGGCGGCTGGGACAATTATCAGCGCTATGTGCGCTCTGGTACTCAGCCCGGACCGTTAGACGTTCTAACACCCGATCAAGCAAAATCACAGGACCCTTGGGACCGTTCGCATGTACCTTACGCCAAGCAAGAAGAATTTGCGAAACTCTGGTGGGCGCACTATTACCCGCAGTTTCGGAAACTTGGTTTTGTTTGGAAAGATTGGTGGGTAAATGATGCGATTCTTGATGGCAATCTGTTGATCGGGCGCGAGCACCTTCGTTATCGCGGCAGCGCGGACGGCGTTTCGTATGAGGATGCCAACCTGGGGCAACTAGTGAACAAGAAGTGACGGGGGCTATTGCTCATTCGGTCGTCTTTTGCTTGTGGTGACAGGGCGAGCAAAGGACAGGCCGAACGCCGGAAGGTTTGAAAGGGACGACCGTAACAGCGCCGCAATTATCGCAAGGCACTTCAGCGGCGTAGCCTGGATCTTTCCCTTCTCTCTTGAGCCTGTGAGCGAGCCGACAACTAGGGCAGCGTTTTGGCTCGTTTGTGAGCTGTTTAGCGGCGTAAAATTCTTGCTCACCGGCAGTGAACGCAAACGGACGCTGACAAACCATGCAGGTTAGTTCTTTATCTTGGAAAGGCACGGACGGGATACCGGTTGTCAAGAGGGTTGGTTTTTCCATCATGCCGCATAGACCGACGGTAAGGATCCTGGACAAAACCCTTATGGCTTCTTGAAAACGATTTGTGAGACAAGCTCTGTGAGTTTTATGAGGAGCAGCTT
>JYMV01033693.1_pt1 | contig 12791 bp, 20 predicted proteins | sample 338911 | NCBI WGS metagenome assembly JYMV01 (sample SAMN03354496, study PRJNA234377) | hydrothermal vent metagenome | biome: Deep sea; feature: Hydrothermal plumes at the Eastern Lau Spreading Center, Western Pacific Ocean; material: Seawater | place: Tonga | collected 2009 | depth 2000 m m | reverse complement strand
GCCGCCATTCTTATCTCGGCTATCTCAGCCCGGATGAGTATGAAAAAAAGAATGCGGCTTAATTAACTGTCCACTAATATCGGGAAGATCATGATTCCCTCCAAAAAGGGTGACCGTGTTGCCACTTTTCAAAAAATAGCCCGCGTGAAAAATTGGGTCATCGAAATGGAGGGGAATCTAGGAGATGACCCAAGCAACAGGTCGGTTTTTATTAAAAACCCATATTAATTAATCTGAGTTTTCAATTCATTTAGATTAAATTTATGCCCACTTACTATATCTGTCAATCCTTCCAACATTTTCTCAATGTCAATTTGGGGAAGATATACGCTCCATAAATTGCCAATAAATAAAGAAATGTGGGGGGAAAAAGACCCTACCTAGCCCCTATTTTTTCTCAATAAATATCCTTATAAGGAAACCTTTTTTTGCCAAATCACCCGCTTCGGTTCACTTGCGTCCTATTTTCCGTGTGCTGGGAGGTGCGTAGATTCGGGGAAGGCATATATTTATCAGATAAAGACTGACAAAATTTTTGGGAGAACAGACCATGGCCAGTTATCTGATGCTAGGCAATTTCACAGACCAGGGAATTAGAAACGTTGAAGAAACTATCAAACGTGGAGAGCGCTTCAAAGAGATGGCTAAAGAGTGCGGAGTGGAGGTCAAGGAACTCATGTGGTTGATGGGAGATCATGATGTATTCTGCATCGCTGAGGCTGAAAACGACCATGCCATCACCACCTTGCTCCTGAAGGCGGGATCAAAAGGATTCATCAAGACCAGCACCTACCGGGCCTTCAACAAGGACGAGATGGGCGCCATCGTCCAAAAAATGTAATGGGGAAATCCTTCAGTAATAAGAAGCTGGTAAATTTTTAAAACACGTAAAAAGGATTAGGAAATTATGCAGAGGAAGCTCTTTTCCCGTCCTATAAAAACCCCCTTTATACTGCCTTGGAAAATTATCTAAGGGGGGGGATTTGGAAGGGTTGTTACTCCTGCTACTTTTTGATTTACTGGCAACCGACCCTTTCAAGGCCCGACTTGGTGCTGACAAATGTTGGCAAGCGACCGTTATTTGCTAACAAATAGTAGTATAGGTAAACTAGGAATCCGTAGGCCCTTATTTATTATGGGTAGTTTGGGTTGATTTTCTGAGGAAAGCCACCACAATGGGAACAAATAACCCAAGATTGAAAATACAAGAAAACCTAAATCCAGGGTTGACTAATTTGAACTGGAAAAATATTGATGGAGGACTAATTAAGGGTATCTCCACCTGAAATCTCTATTAGCGATAAATTTATTTAAAAGCTTGCAAATTGACTCAGTAGAATGTCAACGGAGGCTGAATATTTCATAGACTACGAAGAAGTATTTTCATAAACTTTTTTTGGTTTAAAATATCCCGTATGGATCCCCAGCAAGTTCACTACAATTATTGCAAAGGTCTCACAACCACACCCCTGCCACCCAATACCAGAGTTTTAGTTACGGGGGCCAACGGTTATGTCGCCCATCGGTTAATCCCGGAACTGGTGGATCGTGGTTACCATGTCCGCTGTATGATCCAAAACAAAAATTTTTCCTTTGTTCTCAATCACCCAAGGATTGAACTGGTGTATGCCGACTGCCTAAATAAAGATGAACTGCAACCGGCATTACAGGATATTGAGGTCGCGTATTACCTGATCCACAGTATGAAGGCCAAAAAAAGTCAGTTTGCGGAAAAGGACAAAACTTTGGCGCAGAATTTTGTGGACGTTGCGGAAAATTGCGGCGTCAAAAAGATTATTTATTTAGGGGGACTGGGAGAAACCGACTCTCGCTTGTCCAGCCACTTAAAAAGTCGGATGGAAGTAGGAGAAATTTTATCCAACAGTTCTATTAAGGTTATCTGTTTACGGGCCGCAATCATTATCGGGACCGGTAGCATTTCCTATGAATTGTTAAAATCTATGGTTTTACATAATCGTTGGATTCCTTTTTTAAAGGATTTCAATAACCTTTGCCAATGCATCGCCATACGAGATGTGATCAAATATCTTGTGGGGGTTTTAGAAACCCCAGACCTTGAAACCCGGGTATATCATATTGGAGGGCCAGATATTCTAGCCTATAAAGATATGATTTTACGTATGTCCGGTATCTTGGATAAAAAAGTCAGATTGTTCGAGGTGTTTTGGGTCCCTCTTCCAGTGAGTTTTTTGTGCAAAGTTTACGCCTTTTGGCTGCATTTTTTCGTTTCTGTACCGGTCAATATCATAACTTTGTTACTGGACAGTTTAAAATGCGATGTGGTTTGTCACAATTATGATATTATAAAAATCATCCCATTTGAACCTCTCGGATTTGACTCAGCAGTCAAGTTCGCCTTGGAAAGAGAAAAAAAATCGCAAGTGTATTCACATTGGGCGGACGTGCCTCCAGAAAAAATGAAGGATTTGATGCCTCTTTGTGAGTATGAGTCGTCCAATTTTATTGTTGAGGAACATTCAATTGAAATTCCTGCAAGTTCCGATCAAGTTTTTAAACTAGTTACTCAAATTGGTGGAGAACAAGGCTGGTTAACAGGCAATATTTTGTGGAGGGTTCGTGGGTGGATCGACCGATTTTTTGGCGGAGTTGGACTCCAGAGAGGTCGTAGGGACCCGGCTCATCTGAGAGTAGGAGATTCACTGGATTTCTGGCGAGTAGAAAAGTTGGAACCCAATAAAGAATTACTTTTGCGGGCTGAATTGATTTCTCCCGGACTGTCTTGGTTGCAATTTCAATTGGTACCGGATTCGAATCAATCGACTAAATTAATCCTCAAAGCTCATTTTATTCCCAAACCATTTTGGGGACAGGTTTACTGGTCTGTACTCTCCACATTTCACACCTATATTTTCACAGGCATGCTGGAACATTTTAAACAGCAAGCTCCTAAGGGGCAATAATATAAATTGGAACAATTATTTTTGAAAAGGGGTCGGAGGTTCAAAACCTCTTGTCCCGACCATTTTGGATAAGGGCTTAGCGGTTTTTCCGCAGGCCTTATTCTTTATAGGCAGGGCTTTTGAATTGATATTAATATTGATTTTATTCAATTCACCTGAAATGACCCACAGAAGAAAAAGATTTCTTCCAACCATCACCCTCTTTTCAATTTTCCTCATATTGAATAAGGCTGTATTGGCAATGACAACCTCATCATTTCCAAAATTGCCACCACTTCTTCATCAAACCATCCATAGCCCAATTAATCCGCTTATGGAATAATTTGGATTGCCCTGCGACATATTCAGCACGTAAAACATACACATCGCAACTTTCACAATGCCAATAGCCTATATTACTAGTAAGTGGTGTATTCATGGGCAATTCCGATCCATCAAGTTTAGCATTCACCTGAAACTTGGAAGACATCGGCAACCCGCACAATTTACAGATTTCACTTTGCATTAGTTTATCCCCTTCTTTTTGTCTGAATCACTACTTCCAGTTCATCCATTTCCTCTTGACTACAAGTTGCTTTTAAAGTGATCGTTATCCCCATTGCAAATCCAACTTCTTTTTAAGCCAGCGTATTATTGGGAAAATTAGAAATGCTAAAATGACGACAGGAAACCTGTACTTAGTAAAAAATCCCTCCTCTACATGCACACCAAATAACCAATGAATCACATCGGGCAAATATTCAGCCGTAGAGTGGATGATGGCGTATGACAAAACCAACGCTATAATTATGACAATATTTTGAGTAATAAATTTCATTTTTATGCGGTTCAATTCCTCTCGTCCCGACCATTATAGATAAGGGCTTACGTGTTTTCCCATAGGCCCTTAATCTTTATGAGTAGCCGGAAACAGTTAGCCTTTTGTTGGTTTTGGTCCACACTCTGGCTAACACTTGAAAATCATATCTCGTTAGTGATATCTTTGGGTTTCTGATACAATCCCACCATGCGATTCCATTCGCATATTATCCTACTACATCCTTGGCCGCCCTTCTTGTCAGTTGCCCTCAATCCAACGGGGTTTTAAAAATGGAACCAGATACTTATGCGGTTTCAGTCCATACCGCCCCGGCAAGAGAAAGACCACAATATCGAAAAGAACCGAGTGTTGTGATAGGAGATCGCTGGGAATGAATGCTAAACAATTCATAATCTTGCTCACTGTCACTTTTCTATCTCTCCTTACCATTTCATCCGTCATGTTTTATGATGATTTCCAAGAAGGTTGGAGCGCCTATGTAAAAAAGGACTATGAGACAGCACACAGGCTATGGTTGCCGTTAGCGGAACAGGGAAATTCCAGAGCGCAATTTTTTATGGGATTTATGCATGATTTCGGGTTTGGCGCTCCAGAAGATGATCCAGAAGCCGCCAAATGGTACCGGCTTGCCGCGGAACAAGGAGATTCCAGAGTACAAATTTTTATGGGATTTATGTATGACTTTGGATATGGAGTTCAAGAAGACGACATTGAAGCCGTCAAGTGGTACCGACTTGCCGCCGAAAAGGGATATACCCAGGCAAATACAAGTATATATGCTTGGCAGAAAAGGGTGTTCCGGAATCATTTAAAAATTTGTTAGATACCATAATTTCTGCAAAAATTAGGTAGCAAGAAGGGCCACCATTGGCTTCGATAAAAAAGTAAACGCGAATTTATTTTTTTTACGGAAATACACGATGGGCCAAAAACAAATTGACAAAATATTGGAATTGGCGCAAGAGTTTTTTCAACATCGGAACGGATTGAAGCATTTCCAAAGGATTGCCGAGTCGGCTGAGGGATTAAAGGCGGTTATCAAGGTCAAACAATCCGGGCGGGGTAATTTGCCAAGGTCTCCTTTTAACAAGTTCCCACGGTTTATTTACCTATTTTCACAGATTCCCTAAAGTTTGTTACAAAAAAAGCTGATAACGAGTTAACAAAATTATTAATTTATGGGGGATTAGATCATGCTAACTGAAGATACGATCTTTTGGAGCCTCAGTTTCTTTTTGGCAACCGTGGTTGCTTTTTTAGTCTTCTCACATATCCTGACTTAAAGGCTTTTGGCTTAGGCCTTCGTTTATCCGGAACATTCATATTTGCTAAATTATGTGTAAATATGAATGTTCCGGATAAGATCGGAAAATAACCGCAAGACAAAAAACCCGGTCCGCTCAAGCGGACCGGGTTTAAATTTGCAATTGCAGTTAGAAAAAAAGGCTAATAAGAACCTTTCGTTTCTTCCACACCCATATCTCTTAAATCATCATTTGACCATCCTTTGGAACTTTTAGAATCACCGCCTGAACCACCCTGTTGAACCCCGGCGCAACCGGCAACCACAAACATGAACATCAAAACGCAAAAAAACATTTTTACTTTCATTTTCTCCTCCAAGTCTCGAAGTCAACTGTTATTACATCTAATGAACACACTCTTATAAATAAAACCAGAAGCAGGGTATTTTGAGCAATACCTTCTGCGATTTCGTGAGCCCTATTGATCCCCCAGCTCTAACTATATATATTTCAGCAATTATGCTATTCTTATAGCATATTATTCAGATAATTTCCAATTCGTCTTTATTCTTGCGAAAGTGGGCTTAAATCCATGAAAAACTGGTTCATGCTGTCTCTAATAGGACTCGACCAACCCAACATTGTCGCTCGCTTGAGTGCGGGACTTTGTAAAAATAATTGCAATCTGGGCGACTCTTCCATGGTCCGACTGGGAAAATATTTTACCATCATGTTGATGGTCGAACATGAAGGGAGCAAGGGTTCATTGAATGCCATCATCGCTTCCATTTGCGATCCCCTTAAACTCAACGCCCATTTAGTGGAATTGGATGATGGAACCCAGCACAATTGCGAGCCGGATGTAAGAATCAGCCTGTTCGCTGAAGACCGTATGGGAATCGTGGAAGATGCTACCACCCCGCTCGCTCAGGCCGGATTAAATATTCTACATCTCGAATCCAATGTTGGGGAAGCTGGCGAATCGGGAACCTATTATATCCATCTCGAAGGCACCGTTTCGAATGGACTGAACCCCCTCTATGAAATCTTGGAAAAGCTGGAAAAGGAAAAAGGCATCAAATCCCACTTGATCCCCATTAACGCTCAGGTCACCTGATTCTCTAAAGGTAGGAAAAGAGTTAAACCATTTCATCGGCACCGCCACCCATAGCAAGCTTTCCAGCTTCTTCAAGTTTTTTACAAACATCAATAACCTTCTGCTGGGCTTTTTGAACTTCACTGATTTTTTTCGGCCCAAGAGATTCAAGGTCTTCCTTCATCATCAATGCGGCGCGTTCCGACATATTGGAGAACAGTTTTTCTTTCAACTCATCGGTAGCTGTTTTCAAACCAATCACGAGATCTTCCATGTTGATCTCTTTCATGATCATTTGGATACCGGCGTCGTCAATTTTAAGAATATCTTCAAACGTAAAGCGGAGGTCACGAATTTCTTTAGCCAGATCAGGATCTACCTCATCCATGGCTGTTAAAATAGCCGTCTCTGTAGCCCGATCCAAGGAACCCACCACTTCCGCCGCGATTTGAACACCACCCATTTTATTACCGAAAACCGCACCTGAAGTCCTGAATTCCTCCTGCAAGGCTTCATCAAGCTCGCGGATCGCAGTGGGCGCAACACGTTCCAGCGTTGCCAGGCGATGTATAATTTCCATCCGTTTTTCTTCCGGCAACTCCTGAATTGTCAAACTGGCAACCGGTGGATCCAGGTGAGCCAATATAATCGCCGCAGTTTGAGGATGTTCGTTGGTGATAAACGAAGCAATGACTTTGGGATCCATCAACCGGACCGTTTCCAGTCCACCGCCCATTTCTTCACCCGGCGTGGTGATATTGTTCAAAATTTCTGTCGCCTTGCCGGGGTCCAAAGCCTGCATAAGAGCGGTTTTTAGAAAATCCATCCCGGCAACACCCAAACCACCCGTCCCCGTTTCCACCATCTCATAGAACTCTTTATTGATAGAGTCCATGACACTCATGTCTACATTCCCAAGGGCCGCCATATAGTTACCAATATTCTGAATTTCCCGGTCATCCAAGTTAGCCAGAACCTTGGCGGCAGCTTCTTCCCCCAAGGTTATCAGCAACACTGCGGCTCTTTCTGGACCTGATAGTCTTTCTGCCATAACTTATTGATTTTTAAAGAGATGAATTAATTTACTTGTTAATAATATGACCCTACCGGGTTAACTTGTCAACCCTAAATTCCAATAAAATTTTGAGTGACCCCAAGCGGCTCTTCCAAACTCTTGAGAATCAACTTTCTCCCCCGTTCTTGCTCGTTGCCTCCACGGGGGGTACTCATGTAATATCGTCATATTTCTATTAAATGCAAAGTTAAATATGAACTTAAAAATAGCGGATTTTTTCATCGGCACATTTTCCGGGGGATTAGTGGCTCTCGTTGTATATTTAATCCTATCCTCTCCGTCAAATATGCCCATGGCCATGGTTCTGGGCGGATTGATAGGAATGGTATTGGTCATGCCACTTACAATTCTCCTCATGCCCTTTGTCGGCGCATTTGAGGTGATGATCCCTCTGGGCATCATCGGAATGGGAGTGGGCATGACAACAGGAATGTTATCGGCGATTCCTGCCATATCCGGATATGCTGTAATTGCCTGGGGCGACCTGGCCGGCTTCACCGTTGCCATGCTCATCTATTTTTCCAATAAACACCTTATAAACCAATGAAGATAAACAAAAAATCCTATGACGGGGTTGCCCGGATTTTTGACTTTATGCGCGGTGGAGATATGCGCCGGTGGGGTCCCGATCAACGCGCCCTGTTCAAAAATCTGAAAGGCAGAGTTTTATATATAGGAATAGGAACCGGACAGGAAATTGTCAATTTCCCACCGGGACTGGATATCACCGCAGTGGACCTAAGTTATGCAATGCTCACCCGTTCCCATTCACGCGTGCAAAATTATAATGGCAGAATCCATCGTTGTCAGATGGATGCCCAGGCCACCGCGTTTCCGGACAACACCTTCGATACTATATTGACGGTTTGTGTCGATCTGCCTGAAAGAACTGAAACGGGTGCTGAAACCCGATGGCGAACTGGTCATGTTTGAACATGTGTTGAGCAAAAATCCGGTTTACGCACTCATCCTGAAATTCATGTCGCACATTACCGAATATCTGGAAGGAACCTATCTGGACCGCGACACCGTGAACAATGCCGAGATGGCCGGATTCAAAATCCACTCGCATAAAAATGTTTATCTCGATATCGTCAAGGCTTTGAGGGCCAACCACTAGGCGTGGAACCAGTGTGGCGGTGACGCTGGCGCGACCGCCGAAACCTAAACTTCCCCCTGATAAGGGGGGCCAGGAGGGTTAAACATTCCCTGTTTAAGCACAACTTTGGAAACCTTATGATTCTTGGACTCGAAGACATACCCGGAGGCACTCCCCTCTTCTCATTTTTTACCTGGCTGGCTTTATCCGGATTGTTTTATCTGGTTTGCTACATGGCGGTGCTCAATGTTCTGGATGATCTGACCCGCAACAGCCTGCTAAAAATTCCCGCAATGCTCGGTGCCGCCATTCCCTCAGCGGGATTAATGGCCCTGTTCCAATACAAACCTTTTGTATTAGGAACCCTGATTTTGGTGGCGAATTTTTTCCGCGTACGGGACAAGATACAGAACACCCCGGAAAAATGGGAAAAAATCAAAATAAACCCAGCCCTGTTTTATATCGCCAGTTACGCTTATATCTTCCTGCTGATAGCATTAGCACTATATTTCCCCACACTGGCCCCGGCTACCGGGGAGTAAACGGTCCAGGGGATTTGTTTTTTCCGTCCTTGCGAGCGATGGAAAGGAGCGCGGCGATCCAGTTTTGTTAGTCGGCCCTCCGCCTAGGAGCCACTCGGCGTGGGGACAATGGGGGGTCATCCTGAGCGCGTCGAAGGATCTCTGTTTTAAATTTCATTGGCTGTCGGGCCATCCCGACTAGTTTAGGTTGGCGCGACAGCGGGCGATATAGGTGAGGTTGTTCATGGCGTAGGGTTGAATTTCGAGGGCTTTTTGAAAACACCGGATAGCTTCTTCATACCGTCTAAGATCAAACAGACATAATCCCATCCCGTTCAAGGCGCCAAAATGGTGCGGAATCCGGCGTAACACTTCCTCGCATTCTATGACCGATTCCTCGAATTGATCCATCATGAAAAGAAGGGTAGCGAGTTTGTTATGCGCTTCCGCGAAATCGGGGCATTTCTCGACTAAGGCCTGGAACATTTCAAGAGCCTGGTCGTGTTGCTGACGGTCCATCAACCGGGTAGCTTCATTCAGTTCCCGCTCCCTTTCAGGGCCCGCCTGACTATGCCAGAGGATCCATAACTCCCGGGTCGCATGCTCCCGAACGGAAGGATCGTCACTTTTAAGGTCTGCAAGGTATTGCCCAGTCTTGTCCATAAATTAAAGATACTACCAAGGGGGGTATTTTGTAAACGCTCCCTTTCATTTCCCTGACCAACCAGGTAAAATCCGACCTCAGGAGGAAAACTCATACTGTAGTCAACAATGGGTCTCTAAATGGAATTCGACAGCGGTCTTGATTCAAGGGTCAGATTGGCCGCATTTAGATTCTTGGAGGAAACCACGCATCTGAAAGGCGAAGTGTTCTCCCGCCACACTCTTCTTTAAGGTTTTAAATTTGATAACATCCGCATCCCTCTAATAAGCCCACAAGGTATTTTCAAACCGAAAATACTAAAATTTCCTCTGACTATAACCACTGTCCCACCAAACGAAAAAAAATCAAAACCCTATGATGACAACTTTAATGGGGAAAACCTAGAATATCGTTACCGAGGTACCGACCCAAACCATCCTGATAATGTTGGCTTGAGAAAAGCCATGAAACTACAACTTCCTTTGATTTATTTCTTTGGTCTGGTACCAAACAAATATTTACCTTGCTGGCCTGTCTATATTGTTGGAGACGACACAAAAAATTTAACCTTTAAGGTGCTGTTAGATGACCCAAAAATGGTGGAAGTGGAAATAGAAGAGTTTTGTGTCGCGGAGGATGACTCAGAGGCCAGAAGACAATATATAACCTCTAGCCTGAAAATTAGACTACATCAAAAATCATTTCGGGAGCGGGTGCTGAATGCATACAAGGAGCAATGCTCAATTTGCCGACTACGGCATAGGGAGTTATTAGAAGCCGCACATATTCTTCCCGACAAACACCCGTTAGGGGAGCCCGTTGTTTCCAACGGGTTGGCCCTCTGCAAACTTCATCATGCGGCATATGATAGAAATATTCTAGGAATTAGTCCGGACCTGCATATTCAAATCAGAAAAGATGTCCTTGAAGAAATAGATGGGCCGATACTTATTCATGGTCTGCAGGATTTTCAGGGAACTAAAATTTTTACCCCGCGATCTTCATATTTAAAACCAAACCCTGCATTTCTTGAAGAACGCTTCAAAATTTTCACAGAGGCTCATTAACAATTGAGCTTCACAGGTGTGGGTAAATTTTTGGAAAGCCGGGTTGTTTAATTTAATTCCATTTGCTTAGCCAAATATGGACCTAAGCTATTGGTCCTTTGAAATCAACTTTCCCACTTTTCCTTGAAAAGGGAGTTTAATATCTCTTTAGATTTTTTTTCTAATTCCTGATTATTTAACTCGGCGGCTAATACCTTTATAAGTGAGTTGAGTGAAATAAAAGTCATTAGCAAAATATGAGAGAGGGTTTTTCTTAAATGAGTTTCCATCTCTCGCGGGTTTTTTGGCCCTCCCCCTGGCTTGGCTCCCCCTAATAAAATCATTGAACCATAAAAAGTTCCATGTGGAATTTCTGAGGCATCTGCGTAGATCCCGAAAAAACCCATCTGCAAATTCTTAGAAATTTCTTGACCATATTTGCTTGAAATTAGCTCTAAACGATCCACAATAGTTTCTGGGGTCCATTTAGTAATTTCTTTTCCACGCTTGGTGGTAAAACTTTTTAAAGCTTCCTCTATTTCTTTGCTAATTTTTAAATTTTATTTTCCTGTCCATTTAAGTTTTATGATTTGATCGCCAACCTTGATTCCTCTATCTAGGTCCCTTATGGTTCTTTGAAGCCAATGTTTTTCAGCTTGTTTGGAAGCCTCTTCGCCTTTTGCAAAAATAAAAGTCACGTTAATGATTGTTTCAATAATTGTCCGGCTAATTATAAAACTGTCTCTAATTTTTGGGAATTTCCCTTTTGGTCTTTGACTTAACAAAATTAGAGAATCACAAGAATCTAAAATGGAATGAAATAGTGGAATAATAACATTCAAAAGTTTCTTGTCTTTCGGTAAAGTCTTAACAAGTAAAACCTCCAAAATCCTCATTTGCTTTTCAATATGGGTTCCTAACTCACGGTTTACATATTCCGAGCCATATTTTTTCTCTTTCATTGGAAGCTTAGATTCCCATAAAGATAAATAAAGTAGATAAAGAGGTAAATCGAGTAGATACTCTTTCAAGGGTTTAGCAAGTCCTTGGCTATTGCAAACCCCCTCAATCCCCCTTCACAGGGGGAAATTAATAAATCCACTGGGTCGTCATCGCGAGCCGCTGAAAGCTGAGTGACGATCCAGAATTTTTTCTGGATTTACCCCTTTGGGACACGAAAGTTTAGGTGAAACATCACGCCTTCGTTACACTCGCAATGACGGCAACCCCCCCTAGCCCCCCTTGTCATGGGGGTTTCACGCTGGCCCTTCGATGTTTTACTCAGGGTGACACATTAATCCCCCTCACCTAGCCTCTCCCTCCAGGGGAGAGGGATTCTAAACCTGTTCCATCTCTGTTCATCCGTGTTTATCTGTAGCTAAGGTTTGAACGGCAACCACATGGGGGTATCGGAACGGTACTTTTCATATTCCTCACCAAACTGTTCTTTAAGCGCCTGTTCTTCAAAATGGATTCTAAACTGGAAACCAAACCAGGCCGAAAATGTGCCCAGTCCACCGACAATCCATGAGTGGGTCGTTACCGCATAGGCAAGTATGACCAGCATCATTGCTGTGTAGGTGGGGTGACGCATGAGACCGTGCAACTGGTCGGTTTTCAGGGTCTGTTTTTCTCGAAAGGCGATATTGAACTTAAAGCGCAACACCCCCAGCTGAACTATAGCCCAGATACGAAATACCGAGCCGGCGAAAAATAGTCCCGCGATCACCATCCCCTCCCCCAAGCCAACGGCAATACCGGTGGCACGGGCAACAAATGACATGCCCACCAAAGCCATGCAAATGGGTAACACATGCCCAAAGAGCTGTTGAAAATAAGGTTTATCAAAAGTGGTGTCTTCGGGCCTCTCGGTCAGGACAAAAATGACCATCTCTATAATTCCGAAAATAAAATTGATGCAGGAAACGAGCAGGAATCGTTCTATATTGGCATCGGTCATGCCCAACGGCACCAAGGGAGCCAGATAGGTGAGCCCGACCAGAGCAATGTTAAAATTGCGATTCTTGGTCAAACAAACGGCAAAAACGACGCAATATAAGGCAAAATTAATCTTTAACAGGAAAATTGCTTCCATCCCCACAACCCCTCCCCCATATAATGGGCCGGCTAGAGCCCCTGAAACGTGTCATTGCCGAATCTTTATAGTGAATCTGCTATACTACTGTTTTTCAGGGTAGTTTTATTATAAGATAGTATAATATTCAACCCGTGTACCCAATTTGTGACCCATTCGGTCAACAACGCAAATTGGGAATTTAACGGCTCGGTATTTCGTATCTGGGCC
>JYMV01015873.1_pt1 | contig 12801 bp, 13 predicted proteins | sample 338911 | NCBI WGS metagenome assembly JYMV01 (sample SAMN03354496, study PRJNA234377) | hydrothermal vent metagenome | biome: Deep sea; feature: Hydrothermal plumes at the Eastern Lau Spreading Center, Western Pacific Ocean; material: Seawater | place: Tonga | collected 2009 | depth 2000 m m | reverse complement strand
TTGGTTTAAAACCAAGATTGTAAATGAAGAAGAACAAAAAATAAAAGAAAAAGCATTTGAAGTCATTGAATTTTTAAACCTTAAACATTTATCCAATGAACTTGCAGGAAATTTATCGGGAGGTCAAAAAAAACTTTTAGAGCTTGGAAGAACCATGATGGTGGATGCAAAAATTGTTTTGTTGGATGAGGTTGCGGCAGGAATAAACAGAACCTTATTAAAAGAGATTAGTAATTTAATTTTTAGACTTAACAAAGAAAAAGGTTATACATTTTGCATGATCGAACACGACATGGATTTCATCAGTCGAATGTGTGATCCTGTAATTGTGATGTCAGAAGGATCTGTATTATTTCAGGGGACCGCAGATGAAGTTAAAAATAATGAACAAGTAATTGAAAGTTATTTAGGACGCAGAACAATCCTTGAGAAAGAAAAAAATTGATATGAATTATTTTTCTGGAGAAAAAATGACAGGTGGTTATGGAGGTCCTGATATTATTACTTCATGTACAATCAGTGTAAACAAAGGTGAAATTGTTACAATTTTAGGACCTAATGGGGCAGGAAAATCTACTGCGATGAAGGCTCTTTTAGGAATGTTAAATCTTCGTGAAGGGAAAATCACGATTAATGAAAAAGATATTTCAAATTTGAGTCCACAAGATCGAGTTAAAGAAGGCATTTCCTTTGTCCCCCAAACCAGAAATGTATTTACAGGCATGACTGTCCAAGAAAACTTGGAAATGGGTGCTTATTTAAGAGATGAAAATTTTCAAGATACGCTCAATGAAATTTATAGATTATTTCCAATTTTAAAGGAAAAAAGAAATCAATTTGCAGGTCAACTATCCGGAGGTCAAAGGCAACAGGTTGCTCTAGGAAGAGCATTGATGATTAAACCCTCTGTATTAATGCTTGATGAACCAACTGCGGGAGTAGCTCCCATTGTGATGGACGAATTGTTTAATCACATCATTAAAGTTCGAGAAACTGGTGTAGCCATTTTAATGGTCGAGCAAAATGCTAGACAAGCCTTAACTATAGCAGATCGAGGATACGTATTGGTTACAGGTGAAAACAAATTTTCTGGTTCAGGCAAAGAACTATTAAACGATCCAGAAGTAAGAAGATCATTTTTAGGCGGATAATATGGATTTTGTAAACGCTTTAGTATTGTTCTCAAATTTTGTAATTGTACCAGCTCTTTCTTATGGTTCTCAACTAGCTCTTGGTGCAATTGGAGTAACTCTAGTCTATGGAATATTAAGATTTGCTAATTTTGCTTATGGAGACTTAATGGCTTTTGGAACCATGTTTGCAATTTTGTTTACGTGGTTCTTTCAATCTATTGGAATTAGTCTTGGACAATAATTATTGCAATTTTATTTAGCCTACTGATTGATAAATTTGTTTTTAGTTATTACAGAATTAAAAAAAGTCCTCCCGTTACTCTTGCGATGGTGAGTATTGGAGTGATGTTTGTAATCAATGCAGTTGTTAGAATTATTATAGGACCCTTCGATCGAATATTTTTTGATGGACAAAAATTCATCATGAAAGCTAATGAATTTAAAGAGATGACAGGACTAAATGAAGGCTTGGCAATTAAATCAACACAAGTTTTAACTTTAGTTGTAACGATCATAGTTGCTTCAATACTGTTTTGGTTTTTAAACAAGACTAAAACGGGAAAAAGCATGAGAGCGTATTCGGATAATGAAGATCTAGCTTTATTGTCAGGGATTAGTCCAGAAAGAGTAGTAATGATTACCTGGATTATAGCAGCTATTTTAGCAACAGTTGCAGGAACTTTGTATGGTTTAGATAAAAGTTTTAAACCGTTTACATATTTTAATAATCTTCTGCCTATTTTTGCAGCAGCGATAGTAGGAGGAATTGGAAATCCTTTAGGAGCTTTTCTAGGAGGATATGTAATTGCTTTTTCTGAAATAGTTATAACTTATGCATATAAGAAATTTTTTTTCTATCTTCTTCCAGAAAGTTTAGAACCAAATAGCTTAATTCAATTATTATCAACCGACTATAAATTTGCAGTCTCATTTTCAATTTTAGTTATTGTCTTATTGTTTAGACCATCGGGAATTTTTAAAGGAAGGGTTTCATGAGGCAATATTTGGATGTTTTTACTGCCTATATCATCATGGGGCTATTAATTATACTTGTTGGAATACTTCAGTCCTGGGGAGTAGCACTAGCAATATTAAATCTTTGTTTAATATCAGCTGTCATGACGATGGGAGCAAATATTCAGTGGGGATATGCGGGATTAATAAATTTTGGCATAATGGGTTACACTGCTCTAGGAGGCCTTGCTGCTGTATTAGTTTCAGTACCGCCAGTTAGAGAAGCTTGGCAAGTTGGTGGATTGAATATGATTTTATCTTTATTTTTAATTGTACTAATTATATTTGCTATTCGTTACATTCTAAAAAATTTTAAGAAATCAAATAAAAGGAATCTCGGCATAGCATTAACCATTATCATAGGAATAATATTTTTAAGATTAATCTCTGGTCCCGCAATCGAATCTATTGAAGCTGTTAGTCCAGCTACAACGGGCTTTCTTGGTGGACTAGGCCTACCAATAATTTTTTCTTGGATCGTAGGTGCGTTATTTGCAGCATCAATAGCATATGTGATAGGAACCCTTCTTATCTCTGAAATTGTGATTGCAGTTTTAAAACACGAGGATTGGCTTGCAAGAGGAGTAAAAAATGTCATTGGTTTAAAAAGACCTGTTCCTTATGAAGTTAATCTTCAAACTACAGATTGGTTTATTCGTTTAATTGAACGATTAAATAAGGGAACTTTAAACTTAATTACCGACACTCTAGAAAAACAAGAAACCCTTCGACAATTAGTTATTGAAGGATCGACTATATTTGTAAAACTTTGTTATGCAGGTCTTTTTTCGATCGTAGTAATAATTTTACTAATACTGACGCAAAAAGCACTTTACTCTCCTTGGGGCAGAATGATGAGAGCAATTAGAGATAATGAGGAGGCAGCTAATGCAATGGGAAAAAATGTTGTTAAACAACATCTTTATATTTTTGTTTTAGGATCTGCAGTGGTTGGAATTGCTGGAGCTATGCTGACGACTTATGATGGTTTATTCACTCCTGGAAGTTATCAGCCAATGAGATTTACATTTTTAATATGGGTCATGGTTATTGTCGGAGGCAGTGGAAATAATTTTGGTGCAATTTTGGGAGGCTTTGCAGTTTGGTTTGTATGGATTGAAGCAGCGCCTATATCGTTGTACTTGATTAATACTTTTACCAGTGGACTAGAGGAGACAAATCAATTTAAAAATCATCTAGTTAATAGTGTTCCATATTTTCGATATTTAGTGATGGGATTAGGGTTACTATTAATTATGAGATATAGACCCAAAGGTATTCTTCCCGAAAAGATTAGACATATTTAAAAAAATTAGTTAAACTCAACCTATGAGAGGTAAAGCAAGTCAGGTAAAATCCGATGATGATCATTATGGTTATAAACCGTCATTAATAACTACGGACAAGAGATTGAATGTAAATAATCTTTTAAGGAGAATTAAGGACGAAGAAAAGAAAAGTAAAAAATTGAATCTATTAATTTTTTCTGGGTCGATCTCTGTAGTCCTAGTATTTTTTTTGCTTTTAAGTTTATAATTATAATAGAGATCTAAACAATTTTATTAACTACCTCTTGTCAAAGCATTAAGGATAACAAACTAACAAAAGTGAGTTTCGATAGCAGCCCCTAATGTTGCCGCGATTGTGCAAATAAATTTTGAATATTATTTTTTTGGTAATGTAGCGTTTAAAATGAATGCTAACAATCCTGCAGGAATTAATCCAGTTGTTAACAATAATTTAAATTGAATTCCGAAATCTGGTATATGGGCAACAAATTGTGGTAGTAAAGACAGGCCTATACCAAAGGAAAGCGATAGAGCTAATATCAATAAATTTTTCTGACTCATTTCAGACTGAGCAATTAATTTAATACCTGCTGCTGTAATTAGTCCGAACATGATAATTGCTGCTCCACCTATTACAGATTCTGGCATAGCTGCAATGATTCCACCAAGTTTTGGAAACAAACCTAATAATACAAGAATAACACCAGCAACTGTTCCTACATGTCTGCTGATTACTCCTGTAAAAGCAACAAGACCCGCGTTTTGTGAATAAGAAGTATTAGGCATTGCATTGAAAATTGATCCGAAAGCTGTGCCAAGTCCGTCAGCCATTATACCTCCAGACAATTCCTTATCAGTAGCTTCTCGGTCTGCTCCTCCCATTGTAGTAGCACTTATATCACCAATAGTTTCGATTGTTGTTACGATGGACATAAACAACATCAATATGATAGCACCCCAAACAAAATCTACTCCATATTGCAAAGGCATTGGTAACGCAAACCAATCAGCCGATGTAATTTTTCCATAGTCAACCATCCCTAATAGCATTGCTACTACGTAGCCAGCGATCATTCCGATTAGGATAGAAGCTGAAGATACCATCCCTTTACCTTTTTGATGTGCTACAAGCGCAACTATTAAAACTGTAAATGCTATAAACAAATGACTAGCATTTCCGAACATTTCAGGCTTGTTGTTCAATAACCATCCACCGCCACCTGCGTACATAAACCCAACTTTAAGAAGACTTATTCCAATCATTAGTACAACAATTCCAGTTACTAATGGAGGAAACATATGTCGGATAGGTTTTATTATTTTTCCAATATACATTTGAAAAATTCCTCCTATAAACGCAGCAGTAAAGACTGCTCCCAGACCTACAGCCTTAAAAGGTAGCATTATTGGAATAAAAGCAAAACTTGTTCCTTGAATGATTGGAAGTCTTGCTCCAACTTTTCCGATACCTACAGTTTGTATGATTGTTGCTACGCCAGCAACAAATAAAGCCATTTGAATTAAAAAGATCTTTTCTGCGGTAGTTGAACCGAAAACACCAGCTACAATTATTGGGACAGTAATATTACCAGCAAACATGGCTAGCACATGTTGAATACCTAAAGGTATAGATTTTCTCAATGGAAGCTTTTTGTTTACTCCACTGCCACCTATTACTGGTTTTCTTCTTCGTGCTCTAACCATTAATCCCCCTCGATTGGGAAACCCTATTAAAATTAGGGAGAAATGAAAAGACCTAATTTATGTTAAATTCATACTAAAATTGGCTATATATGATGTAAAGAAGCGAACTATGAGGTACTTGATCTATACAGCCGTAATATTATTATTGATCATAATCTCATTTTTTTTTGCTAGCGATCGACTGAGTTACAACAATTGTATGGCTCAAACTAAGTCGGATTATATATCTGAAAAAGGTGCAGAACACGTATCGGCACAATGCAAAGCTTTTATTTTAGAAAAAGTAATGGTTAAATAAAAAAAACCTCAGCAGCTTTCGCCACTGAGGTTTAGAAAATTAGTTATTATCTTTGTTTTTTAGTTTTAAATTTACCGTATTTGATTTCTTTTTCTAAGAAAGAACCAAAAGCTTCTCCAACGTCTGTAAAAGTAACTCCTGTTGCTCCTTCGTAATCAATCGCTTTGCCTTTAGCTAAAAGATCTAGACCTTTTTTTAACTGACCAGGATAGATTTTTTTTCCTGGACCGTTAGCTACAGCCATTACATTTTTAGCAATTGAAGCACGGTCAGCAGAACCTCCTGCTTGTATCGCAAGCACGATTAATGCTGCTGCGTCGTAAGATTCTCCAGTGTATGGACCAGAAGAGTCTATTCCAGCTGCTGACGCAACTTTTGTAAATATTCCCGCTCCTTTACCTGTAGAACCTGGCAAAGAACCAAATGATTTATTTAAACTTTTACCAAAAGCATCTGTAAGAGAATTTCCAATCATACCATCTGATAATATAAATGTATCAAAGGCACCAGAATCTATAGATCCTTGAATAATTCCTTTACCGCCTTGGTCAAGATATCCAATCACTGCAACCGCATCGCCTCCTGCAGAAGCTAATACACCAACTTCAGCACTATAATCAGCTTTACCATCTTCGTGAGCTGCTACTACTGTAACTGAAATTCCATGAGCTTTAACTGCGGCTTCATAAACATCAGCTAAACCTTTGCCATAGTCATTGTTAGTGTACGTGATTGCAACACTTTTAATTCCTCTATCTTTAGTAATGTCCGCGAGAATTTGTCCACCACGAGCATCTGATGGAGCTGTACGGAAGAACAAACCTTTATCATCCAAAGTCGTTAGACCTGGTGATGTTGCGGAAGGTGATATCATTACTACACCGTTTGGCACCGCTACATTACTTGCAATTGCTCCAGTAACGCCTGAACAATCTGCTCCCATAATAGCAGCAACCCCTTGAGAAACTTGACCTTCTGCAACAGATTGTGCTGCAGCTGAATCAACACAAGTTGAATCGCCTTCTAAAACAGTAATTGTTTCAGAATCAGAAGCTTCTTGAAAAGCAAGTTTAGCAGAATCTCTCATTGCAGGAGTTAAGGACTCGATAGGTCCAGTAAATCCTAAAATGATGCCTACTTTAATTTCCGCAAATGCACTTGTCATCAAAAGTGACAAAGACATAATTGCAGCAATAAATAGTTTTTTCATATTTCCCCTCTTAATAATATTATTAATTAATAACAGTATTTACTTTTAAGGCTTATTTTTCAATGGGAAAATTTTATTTAATTATCTAACTGATTTGAGCATTATCCCATGGTAAATGGATCTGCCATGGGTTTTTCTGATGTATTAAACCAAGTGGTTTTAATTCTTGTATAATCTTTTATTGACTCAATACCCGCCTCTTTACCGTATCCACTGTCTTTCATTCCTCCGAAAGGAGCTGATGGTGATATTAATCGATAGGTATTAACAAATGTGATTCCCGCACGTATTGCTTTTGAAACTCTTAAACCTCGACCCAGGTCTTTTGTGTAAACACCAGAAGATAAACCATATTGATTGTCGTTCATTTTATTTATTACTTCTTCTTCTGTCTCAAACTTCATGACTGATAATACAGGACCAAAAAGCTCATTTTCCGCTACTGGCAAATTATGATTATCACACTCTATTATTGTTGCTGGAAAATAATATCCTTTGTTTGACAAACTATGTCTTTTTCCTCCGCATTTCAGTTTTCCGCCCTGGTCAATTGTAAGTTTGATATTTTTTTCTATTATTTCTAATTGTTTAAAGCTATTTAAAGGACCCATTTGTGTGTCGGGTTCCATTGGAGCGCCGATTTTTATTTTATTTGCACGATTAACTAATTTATCTAAAAAACCACCATAAATACTTTTTTGTAAATATAATCTAGATCCCGCAATACAGCTTTGACCACTAGCGCCAAAAATTCCTGCAGTTATACCATTCAATGCATTTTCTTGATCCGCATCTTCAAATACCGCTACCGGGCTTTTTCCGCCCAATTCTAAACTTACTTGTGATAAATTTTCAGCAGAATTTCTAATAATGTGTCTTGCAGTTTCCGGACCTCCGGTAAAAGCGACTCTTTCAACAAGTTTGTGGCTTGTTAAAACTTTACCACATGGATCTCCAAAACCAGTAATAACGTTCACTACTCCCTTTGGTATTCCAGTTTTTTCAACCAACTTTGCAAATTCCAATAATGTTGCTGGTCCCAACTCCGATGCTTTAATTACAACTGTATTTCCCATAGCAAGAGCTGGCGCAAGTTTAACCGCGGTTAAAAGCATTTGCGAGTTCCAAGGAATAATAGCCGCAATAACACCAATTGGGACTCTAGTTGTTATAACTTGCATATTAGGTTTATCTATTGGCAAAACCGTTCCTTCCACTTTGTCAGCAAGACCTGCAAAATAATCGTAATATTCTGCTATGTAATTTGCTTGAGTTTTTGTTTCTCTATAAAGTTTTCCTGTATCAACTGTCTCAACCTTTCCTAGATGCTCAGCATTTTTTCTTAGTTCATTAGCAATTGCTTTTAAGTATTTAGCTCTTTCTTTTGGAAATAATTTTGACCATTCGCCCTCAAAAGCTTTTTGTGCTGATTGGACTGCCTTATCAACATCTTTGGCGCTAGCTTCAGGAACAGTAGCCCATGGTTCATTATTTTCTGGATTTAAAGTTTCAAAAGTTTTTTTATTTTCTGCATCAACCCATGTACCGTTGATATACATTTTATACTCTTTAAGTTTAGCCATTATTATTATCAATAAATTCTTTAAAAATTATATTAACATCATCTGCACATTCTATACTACAAAGATGTTTCCCTTTTTTGATTTCCACAAATTTACTACCTTGAATTACTTTACTTAAATTTCTAGCCATTTCAGGTGTTGATCCTATGTCGTTTTCTCCAGTGGTTATAAGAGTATTAACATTAATTTTTTTAATCATATTATCATCATCTTGGTAATGAACAAAAGGTTCGTATGATTTTAAAAAATTTTTATGGTCATTTTTTTCTAACAGCGAATATATTTTTTTATAAATTTCTGGATTTTTTTTAGTAAAATCTTCTGTAAGCCATCTTCTCAAGGCAGCTTTTTTTGAAGCTGGTCTGTTTAATTTAGCTACGTTCCATCTACTAATAACTACTCGCTTCTGTGCTTCAGTTCTTTTGTATATCGATCCATGAATTATTAATGAACATAGTCTTTCACTATGTTTAGAAGCAAACTCTCTAGCAATAAGAGCTCCTAGTGAAAAACCAACTAAATGAATTTTTTTAAATTCTAGTTCATCAATTAAGTTGAGTAATTGGCGATAAAAATCATTAAAATTTACTTTTGCTTTGCTTAGAGGTGTTTTTCCATGTCCAAGCAAATCATAAGTAAGTGTAGTGTAATCTTTAAAAAAATCTATTTGAGGTCTCCAAATATCTTGGTTTAGACCAACGCCATGTATGAATACAATTGGACTTTTTTCACCAACTTTATTCAAAGTATAATGAGTATCAAAAGAATTGGAAGTTTTTGACATCGAAATTATTTTGGATTTTTTATTCCCATTTCCTTCATATCTTGATATCGATCTCCAGTTCTAGCATGAGCTCTTCCTCCTGGTGATCCACCAATAGCAATTACGATTTCATCATCGCATGGGGCATCTTGAATATTAAATTCATGAGTTAAATAATAAGGTCTTAATCCACTATCTGTTTTGTGCATCATCGGAATTGAAATTTTACATCCTGCAGGACCCCTGGTATTTGTAAAACTTAAATAAGAAGTTCCTCCCACAGCGTCTCTAAACTTATTTCCAAATCTTAATGTGTGTATAAATGCAGAAGCATGCTCAATTTCACCTTTTAAGCCTACAACTCCAGCTTTACCGTAAGCTAAAATTTTTTCACCCGAACCTATTTCTTTAATCAATTCAGGAACTAAGATATCACCAAGTTTTGGAGCTAAAGAAAGAATTTCTGGTTTTAAATCCTCAACGAAACCTTTATCAACCCAAGGGTTTTTTATTACTGCAGCAACTGAGACAAGCAATACAGGTTCTTTTGCTTTTTTACCACCTTCAATAAAAGTTTTATCAACAAATTTTGCTAATTTTCTTAAATTTAAATCCATATCTATTTTTCTCTGTGCTTAAAAGAATCACGGCGAAAGCTATACAGCGCTTTTGGATCTACTGCAATATCCACAACTGCTGGTTTACCACATTTTAGTGCAGCATTAACAGCTTCACTAATTTCTGAAGTACGTTCGACGCTAAAACCTTTCGCTCCATAAAGTTCAGCAACTTTATCAAACGGCGGACTACTTATATCTGCTCCAATATAACGTTCTCCATAGAAATCACGTTGATAAGCTTTTTCGGCTCCCCAGCTTTTATTATTCATAACAATAGTTACTGTATTAATTCCATACTCTACAGCGGTACTTAGTTCAGAGATTGTCATGCCAAATCCACCATCACCCATTAAACTAACTACTGTTTTTTCTGGTCGCGCAACTTTGATACCAAGCCCACAAGCAAAAGCAAAACCCACGAGTCCAAAATCAAGAGGTGTAAATAAGCTAGGCGGATCATAATAATTAAGTGCATCTGTGGCTTGAAGGCAAAGAGTACCTGCATCCAATGTAATGGCAGAATTTTTCGGAAGAACATTTCTTAATTCTTTAAAAAGAGCAGATGGTTGAATAGGAAAAATATCAGACGCTGCATCCAAATCTCTTTTTTTAAGATAAAATTTTCTTTCATTTATGAATTGTTTAGTCCAGGCATCAATTTTTTTACGTTTTTTAATATTTGTGATTTCATCACATAATTGTTTAGCTACAGTCCGAGCATCAGCGCATATTTTAATCGAGACAGGAAAATATCGCCCGATCATTGTAGGTTCTATTTCAACCTGAATAATTTTGGCTTTCTTGTTTATATTTTCATAAGAATAGAATGTGGAATTAAATCCAAGGCGTGTACCTAATGCTACTATTACGTCTGCCTCTTTTACTAGCCGTGATGCAACGGGATTTCCACGAGGACCCATTTGACCGGCATTTAATGAATAATCGAATGGTATAGCATCACCATGACCAGCAGAAGTTACTACTGGTGTATTTAATATCTTTGCTAATTTTAATACTTCAACATGTCCATTTGTATTCTTTATTCCACCGCCAGCTATAATAACAGGTTGAGTTGCAGAGTTAATCATTTTAGCTGCTTTTTTAATTATATTTGTTTTTGCCGAAGAAATTTTATGACTTTTATTTGCTTGTGAATATTGAGAATTTTTAAAGTTTACTGATTTCGACAAAATATCTCTAGGCAAGTTGAGATGCACCGGTCCACGTCGAGGTTTCATAGCTATATGAAATGCCTCGCGAAACATTTCTGGTATACGTTCCGTTCGTGTTACGGTCCAGGTCTTCTTAGTTATTGGCTTAAACAACGATTGTTGATCTATTCCTTGAAATGCATCTTGGATTAAATCACTAGTGGAAATTGCTCCAGCGATGGAAATTAGAGGAGAGAATGCTGCCGCAGCTTGGGCGATTCCTGTTACAAGATTGGTAGCACCTGGGCCATTCTGACCTGCAAGCATTATACCTGGTTGACCCGAGGCACGCGCATAGCCATCAGCCATATGTGTTCCTGTTTTTTCATCGCGCACACCAATAAATTTTATTTTTTTTTCTTCATAAAGAGCGTCAAATACTTCTATGGTTGCTGAGCCAATGAGGCCAAACATGTGTTCGACTTTTTCTGCTTTTAGTGATCTGACGACAGCTTGACCACCCGTCATTTTCTGAAACTTTTTTTTTTGCGAATTATTCAAGAAACTTTTTTAATGTCTGTATTTAGTTTACTTTTAAAGTGAGGCATAACTTTTTCCGTAAACAATTTTATACTACGCATGCAATGTTCATGTTTAACACCAGGAAAATTTGACCATACCTGTAAGTTTTGAAGATTTAATTCAGATTTTAATTCTTCAATTTTTTCAATGACGTATTCTGGTGTTCCAAAAAGCATATTACGTTTGTGAAGGAATTCGTAAGATAATAAATCAAGTTTGTGTTCTGTTTTTGGAAGTTCTTCACCTGGATCCATATGACTACCTAAACCTCGCCAATGACAAACCCAACGCATATAATTAACCATTTGTTCTCCTGCAAGCTCTTTAGCTTCTTCCATGGTATCGGCTATAAACAGGTCACGAACCAAACATATTCCCTCACCCATAGGCACATCCTTTTTTTCAGTTTTGGATTTAGCATTTTTGTAAATCTCAAATCTTTTTTTTAAAGATTTAACTGTTGGAATCCACATTATACAGTTGATGCCAATTTCTGCAGCTCTTTCAATTGAACTTGGTGAATCTACTACTTGCCATATTGGTGGATGAGGTTTTTGATAAGGTTGAGGTACTACGCTAATTTTTTTCAACTTATTAGTTTTCAAATCCATAAAATCTTCGTTAGGCGGACTCATATCATGTTGCCAGACAAAATCAGGCGAAGGATAAGTATAAAATTCTCCCTGATGGCTAAAAAATTTTTCAGTCCAAGCTTTTCTCATTATCGTTAAAGTTTCTTCAAATAATCTTTTATTTTTACTTTGATCTTTTAAATCTGCTTCTATATTTAAATGAAGAGCCTCCCGACCATAAATTCCTCTACCAACTCCAACTTCAACTCTTCCATTAGAAAGGTTATCTAGAGTAGCAATATCTTCAGCTAATCTGATTGGATTCCAAAATGTAATTACGTTACAAGCTTGTCCAATTCTTATTTTGTTTGTTCTGGCCGCAATATCTGTACCCATCATTAATGGGTTTGCACAAGACTCCATTCCTTCGTGATTAAGGTGATGTTCAGTGAACCAAATAGAATCCCAACCATTTTTGTCACAATAAACAGCTATATCCCGCGCTTCATCTAAAATTTGTGTGTATGGTTTTTTTTTCCAATTAGTAGTATTACAAAAATAACCAATCTTCATCAGCATCTCCTTAAAATATTTAAGTCGACCGATCCCGCTTTCATTTGTAATAATGATGAGTTATGTATCGCTTTTACGAGGATTTTATGCGAGTTAAGTAAAAACTCAAGAACATTTATTGAACCAATCCAGTTATGTTTCCAGTTGGTTATATAAAAGAGCAGAAGAATAGGGCATTTGTCTCATGTTTCGTAGGATAGGAATTGAGGAAGAAATAGGGCTTTTACGCCATTTGGAGAAGTCAAAATCAAAATGGTCTTAGGGGAGGTAAGCTGTTTATTGTGACAAAAATGGTTGGGATTCTATTTG
>JYMV01051378.1_pt1 | contig 12802 bp, 12 predicted proteins | sample 338911 | NCBI WGS metagenome assembly JYMV01 (sample SAMN03354496, study PRJNA234377) | hydrothermal vent metagenome | biome: Deep sea; feature: Hydrothermal plumes at the Eastern Lau Spreading Center, Western Pacific Ocean; material: Seawater | place: Tonga | collected 2009 | depth 2000 m m | reverse complement strand
AATTGTTTTAGATCTCTCAACTTATCCAGCGTTTTGGGGATAAACGCCTGACCGCCAAACCCAGGGTTCACAGACATCAGCAAGACAAAATCCAGCTTATAAAGCACATAATCTAATACCGATAGTGGCGTGGCCGGATTCAATACTAGCCCGGCTTTACACCCCTTATCCTTGATCAGCTGAATACTGCGGTCTACATGTTCACTGGCTTCAGGGTGAAAACTGATGTAACTGGCACCGGCATCGGCAAACTGGGTAATCAGATCATCCACCGGTTTTACCATTAAATGCACGTCGATATCGGCCGTAATACCATAATCTCTGAGGGCCTTACACACCGCTGGGCCAAAGGTCAGATTGGGTACATAGTGGTTATCCATCACATCAAAATGAACAACATCGGCGCCTGCGTCTATTACCTTTGCCACATCTTCACCAAGACGGGCCAAATCAGCGGATAAAATTGAAGGGGCAATGAGATTTGAGTGCATAAGCTTAGAGTCCAATTTCAAAATTGCCGCTAAAAATACCAGCTTCACCGGAAGAAGGCTAAGCCTTATTTTGGTGCGTCCGCCCTAAAAATGTGCACATATTTTATCTTCGGTCTACGCTTATCATTAAGCCGCGGTGTTATTCGGCCTTTTTTATCTTTTATAAATTCAATACTTTCAATAGGTTAAGAAAGATTTTAGAAACTATTTTAGATAAAAATTAAACAGGCATCAGTTTTGCTGAACTTATGCCAGCACACTTACAAAAACGGAGAACACACATGAAATTAACTAAAACAACTCAGGCGGTTGCGTTCGTATTAGCTGCTTCAGCATTTTCACAGGCTGCTTATGCAGACCTTAGCGCCAATGTCGGTTTAGTATCTGAGTATCACTTCCGCGGTATTCAACAGACCAGTTCTGCCTCTGCCAGCGCAGGTGTTGACTATGAAAACGGCGGTTTTTACCTGGGTACCTGGGTAGCCGATGTTGAAGACGGTCTGGAAATCGACGTCTATGGCGGCTTTGGTTTTGACATCAGCGAAGATGTATCAGCCAGCATAGGTGTTACCACTTATCAATACACAGGTGATTTTGATTCAGCCTACAACGAAGTTAACTTCGGTCTGGGTTGGGGTCCACTTTCAGTAGAATACACTGTCGGTGAATGGGACGACGACATTGATTTAGGAATTCCTGGTGGCGATTACACATTCCTGGCATTAACCCTGGAGCACGAAGGCTTTTATGGCACCTTCGGTACCTTTGGTGATGAAGCCGACGGTGAATATTTCGAGCTGGGTTACGGCACAGAAATCGGTGGTTTTGACGCTGGCGTGTCTATCATTTTTGCCGACAGTGATTTAGGCGCAGATGACGAAAATGGTAACGACCAAAGCGACGAAACGATTATGTTCAGTCTGAGCAAGTCTTTCGATCTGTAATAACAGATTCACTCAGTAGCACGGATGCTGCACCCAATATATATCTGTCAGGTTCTGTAGGGTGAACCTGGTGGATGTATTCCCGCTGCCATATTTTTATATGGCAGCGACTCCCACGCATTTACATTCGCTATCTCCATTCAGTTAAAATTCACCCCGTCCTATTAAACTGATATTCAGGTAATATTTTTCACTTGAGTGAACTTTTGTTACTGAAGTTGTCAAAAATTCCCGATGGTAATAATGCAATTGTCGTAACTTATCTCCTGGTAATAGCGGCATTGCTGAGATAAACGACAGATTTTTAACGACCAACTTCCTCACTAAAAAGAGGTTCAGCAAGTATAATGAAACAAAGTGTTGCAAAACGGGTAGCGAATATGATCTCCTCAAGAAACCAAAAAATGTTGATACTCAGTACAGCATTAGTGGCTATGCTATCCTTTGCTGGCAATTTGGAAGACGAAGGTTTGCGCTTTTGTAGTTGCCCGGTAAACAGCAGTTTTGATAATTCATTACCCATGAGTCATCCACAAAACCTCTGTGCCAAAGAGCAAGCGGCTGGAGTCAGTTGGGTTTCCTGGTTTTCCGGCAGCAGTGCCAGCAAACAATTCCATTATCTGGATTTATTAGAGCTATTGACAAGAGTTACCGACAGCGGTCAGGATAACAGCAGCAATAGTTAATTCGGAATGTCTGTGAGCAGTTCAGAGTCTTCCAGTAAAACAGAAAAAGCCTCATTGTGGCAGGTAACCAAAAGCGTTGCTGCCAGCATGTTTGGCGTACAAACTCAAAAAAACCATCTGGCTGATTTTCAGCAAACTTCCTTTTTGCCCTATCTGTTGGTAGGCGTCGTTTTTGTATTGGGCTTTATTGCCACTCTCGTCATCGTCGTCAATATTGTTCTTGCCTGACAGTTATTTGATTTTCTGACACTTTTCTACAACACTCATTTTAAGTAATGCCTTCTTGGGCCAGAGTGGAAAATGCTGTCAAAACAAAAAATCGCAAAGTGGTTTATTGCATGCTTACTCTTTTCAACACAGTCACAGGCAGAAAACCTGTGGTCTGATTTTAGTATTACAGCGCTAAAGGGCAGTAATTATCAAGTGGGTGATAATGACCGCACCGTGCTGACACTGGAGCACGCTTCAGGTAATAGCTGGGGTGATAGCTTTTTGTTTGTTGATCGCCTGGAGTCCGACGATGGCTTTACCGAAACCTATGCCGAACTGACGCTTCGCTACGCCCTATACAACAGCGAAGACTCACTATTAAGTGGCGTATATCTGGCGGGCTCTACAGAGATTGGCGACGGTTTTAGCAACTACCTCTACGGCATAGGCCTGGATATCGCAGTTCCGCATTTTAACTATTTCCAGGCCAATTTTTATTTGCGCAACAATGAATTCGCCAGACGCAGCGAACAACTTACTCTGGTTTATGGCGTGCCATTAGGGCCACTCTATTTTGATGGCTTCATCGATATCGCCAGCGCCACCACCGATGACTTTGGCAACGCACAAAAGCGCCAGATAAACTTCACATCGCAACTGAAGTATGACCTTGCCCCGCACTTTGAACTCAGTAGTAAGCTTTACGTGGGGATAGAGTATGTCTACTGGAACAATAAATTCGGAATCGATGGCGTGGATGAGCGCAATATGAATTTGTTACTGAAATGGCACTTTTAGTTTGGCATTTAATTAAGGGGACGAGAAGCAATGTTACTTAAGCACCAGGTGTATGCCAGCCTCATCGCGGCCGCCATATTACCCATTCTTATCTCATCTATTTTTGTGTCTTCAGGACTTAAGAATCACGCCAATGAAAAACTCAGCGAAACCGAGCTTCCCACTGCTATGCGGGAAGTCAGAAATGCCATAGAGTTGGAGTTGACACCACCGGTAATCATTTCCCAAAGCATCGCCCAAAACCAGCTTGTAATCGACTGGGTAACCCAGGGAGAACCGACTGGCTTCAGACAAAATATCGTAAATTACCTGATGGATATCAAACAGCGCAACGATGCTATTTCTGCTTACGTGGTGATTGGTGAATCCAGAAACTATTACAGTCAGGATGGTTTAGCCAGGACGTTAGATCCATCACAGGACCCTTGGTTTTACAGCTTTATCAACTCCGACAGACAGTTCGAACTCAGCTTCGACATAGATAAAGCCACCCAGAATCCCGTGGTATTTATCAACTATGTGATTGTCAGCAATGGTCGACGAATAGGTATAGCCGGTATCGGAAAAGCCCTTTCAGACATGACGGATCTCATCAAAGGATACAGTCTGGCCCAGACAGGCCAGGTGTACCTGATTGATGATGCCGGGGAGATAAAACTACACAGAAACAATCGCGAAATCGGTAAGAGAATCAGCCTGCCTAAGCCCATCAACCAGGGCTACAGCGTGATTGAAAAAGACGGTGAAAGCTTTGTTTCAGCGCGGGTGGAGTTAAACTCCATCGACTGGCAACTGGTGGGGGAAATTCCTCAAGGGGAATTATATAAAAGTATTAATGAAGCGATATTTAAAATCTTCTTTATTGCCTCAATTGTAGCGGTCGCTGCTTTTTTCGCGGTGAAAGTCATCGCCGGCAAGATCTTCCGGCCTCTGGATAAAATTACCGATGCCATTACTGGCCTGGCAGAAAGAGAAGGCGATCTTACCGTACGCCTGCCAGAGCACACCAATAACGAACTGGGCGTACTGGCCGGGGAAATTAATAAGTTCATTGCCAGATTACAGGAAATGTTTAAAGAGGTCTCAGACAGTGCCAATGAGATTACTGCCATCGCAAATACGGTAAATCAAACTTCTGCTCAGGCCACCAAGGTATCCAAAAACCAATCCAACAGCACCCAAACCGTGGCAGCTGCCATTAATGAAATGGAGGCGACGGTAGCGCAGATATCTCACAATGCTCAACAAGCCTCTGGATTCGCTTCCGATGCTCAAAAAGAGCTTACCATTGGCAATAAAGACGCACAAAAATCCATCAAGGAAATGACCACCTTATCGGATTCCATGGAGACCGCGGTAAAAAGTGTTAAGGAACTGTCAGAAGAAATCGCCTCCATTACCCATGTGCTTGAGGTGATACGAGGCATTTCCGAGCAAACCAATCTGCTGGCATTAAACGCCGCTATTGAAGCCGCTCGTGCCGGAGAGCAAGGTCGGGGATTTGCAGTAGTGGCAGATGAAGTACGTAGCCTCGCTAAAAGAACCTCCGACTCCACCGAAGAAATCAATGAAATGGTGGGCCGACTAAACGCCAAGGCATCGGATTCTGTAAATGCCATTGAGAATGGCAGAGAGTCCACCAGAGCGAATGTGGAACTGGTAAACAATTCCGGGCGTAAGATGATGGATGCCTTTGATGTGGTAGGTGAAATCAGCCAGATCAACGAACAGGTAGCGCACGCCACCAGTGAGCAACAATTGGCTACTGCAGAAATCAACACCAATGTGCTGACCATTTCCAACGACGCCCATGAAACCCAGGCACTGATGGAAGACGCCCAGCAAGCCATTCAGGAGTTACATGGCCTGACCTCGAAGCTGAGTCAGCTTATAGCCAAATTCAAGCTGTGATACGAGTGTTATACCGAAGGTAGTGACTGATTAAATAAGCCAGCTCCGATGTTATAGACAAAATACAGTGAGACTAGCCAGTGCCACCAGGCGCGCTCTGTGCGTATACATACATATAACAAGACACAGGCAATAAGTTGACTGGCGATGAACAACAGATTCTGTTGCCCAAACAAGAAGTATAAAATGGTGGGGACACTAAGCAAATATGCCGAAAACATACCAAAGAAAATGTAGCGATTAGCGCGATAAAACTGCCAAAGATCACAGTGCTCACGGATACGACTAGGTAATGCCGCGGTACTAAACAGAAAGGTAAAGGTAGGCAATACACTTAAAATCAACAGCTTCCCGGCACTGTCAATGACAAAGGCTTCGATGATTTGAAAAAAGGCCCACCAGCCGTTGATGATCGCCAAAAAGCAAACAAATGCCCAGATAAGCGGTATAGCGTGAAAGGTAACCCGTTGCCGCTCTTCAACCAGGCGATAACCACTGGACAGCAAATCAGCCATCGCAATGCCATAAATAATGCTGATAAAAGGTATAATATAGTCAATTTGTTCCATAAATCGCTCTTTGCCCCTGATGATGCACTGCATCCAAAACAGGTTTAATAATAGCCCAGCTATTATTTAACGCTATTGTACACCGCTAATAGTTCCGCCACTTTTTTGCGATTGTCGCCATTCTGGCTGATAAAGCGGGCTACAGAGAGTTTGCGCAGTTTGGCGGGTTTGTAAATCCGGCGGGTAAAGGGCGTGTCATGATTACTCACCAACACAAAACGGCCCAACTTTTCACTGACGTGCAGCGCCAGTTCTGCTAACTCTTCCTGCAAATCCAGACTAAAGCCTTGCTTAGCGTAAGAGGTAAAATAAGCAGTTTCACTAACCGGAGCATAGGGTGGATCACAGTAAATTACCGAATCATCTGGCGACTGCAACATGACCTGTTGAAATGGCAGACAGGTAAAAGTTGCTCTGGCGGCTTTTTGCGCAAAGTGTTGCAGTTCTTTTTTGGGGAAATAAGGTGCCTTATAGCGACCAAAGGGTACGTTGAATTTGCCAGATAGATTGTAGCGACACAGACCGTTGTACCCATGGCGATTCAGATACAAAAACAGGACCGAGCGTTCAAACGGATCAGTGCTATCATTAAACCGTTCTCGCTGCTGATAAAACACCGCTTCCTGATTGAATTGAGGTGTGAAATAAGGCTCGGCTTCAGTGATAAAGTGTGTACTGTCGGTTTGCAGAATCTTGTAGAGATTAATCAGATCTTCATTAATATCGTTGAGGTGATATGCCTCAAACTCAGAATTTAGAAACACTGAGCCAGCACCCACAAATGGCTCCACCAGCACTTTGGCTTTAGGTAGCTCCTTGTTGATTTTTTCAATGAGGCTATATTTGCCACCGGCCCATTTTAAAAATGCCCGGTGTTTCGATTGTAGCATGCTGTTATTATTATCTGGCTTAGATCTCTAGACGCAGGGATTGTACCTTACTTAAAAAAAATTACAGCTAGTTAACCGTGATTTCATTGCGCACCTGACTGATGGCCTTAGCAAACGGTGTGGAAGGGCCAAACTTTTCCGGTAATGTTTCAGCTGCAGCACGGGCGGCATCTAAACTTGCAAAACTCTGTTTCACCAGCACCACAAACCAATCACCACCATAGCGTTGGGTTTTGTAAACCCAGACATCGTTTAACAACTGATTATCCACCAGAAACTCCTGCAATAAAGCTTCAGTACTAATTCCAGATACCTGCAACACAAAATTGCTGTCAGCCAGCTCCAGTAATACCGGTTCGTGATACTGATATCGGGGTGGGATTACTTCAGGAGCTGCCTGAGAGCCAGATTCAATCGGTTGAAAACTGGTGATGTCTTCAACCGGATAATCGTTAACGTTTGTTGTATCGGCAGCCGTTTCCTGATTAAGCACGTCGGTTTCAGATACATTTGTCGTGGTAGTTACTCGCTGTGCCGCCGGCTCAATAGCTGCCGAAGCAGTCTCTGATAGCTCATTATTAGCCTGGCTGGCTAGAGATGGTTCAGTGCTTGTTTCTTGCTGAGCAACGCTACTCTCTTCAGAGAAACTTACTCTATTCTCTTCTCGAGCCTGCTGTGCTGTTTGCGCTGACGCAGCGGATGAAGAGCCCACATTTTCTGCTACATCCGGATTTTTGACTAGTGAGTTAGTGGCTACTGATTCATTGCTTTCTGAGTTATTACTTTCTAAGTTATTACCTTGCGCGACATTAACTTCAGTATTCAGCATTTCTAACGCTACCAGGGCATCCATCACAGAAGCGCTTAACTCTGCATCCGCGTTGCTCATTGGTTGCGTCTGTTGTACCTGCGCTGATTGTGCCGCGGGTTGCTGACCTGACACCGTATTATCACTGTCGGCTTTGTTAGTCTGCTGAGCAGGCAATTTGCCGGTATCCCGTAACTGCTTTAATTGTTCAGCACTGATATCGGCAATGTATTCAGAACTGGGCGAATCCGGGCTTTGCTTAGTAAATGTATTTACCACAATGGCTTGTGAAGCACTTTCGGCATTTTCCTGATTATTCTCTGCTGTGGTCTCAGTTAACGCCTCATCTTTGGCATCAAGGCGTTGCATGGCATCGCTGAAATTAGCCGCTACCCGTTGATTGTCGGAGGAGTTCACCGCAACGTCGTCGTTATTTTCTTCGTTGGCTAAAGCCACAGCTTCCTGCAACGACAGTCCGGCGGTTTCAGCACTATCTTCGCTGTTGTCCTGATTGCTTTCTGGTTTGGACTGAAATAAAAACTGACTAAACTCAGTCACTGCTGCTGAAGTGACATCAAAATATTGCCAGATAAGAATAGATGAAAAGCTCAGCACAAAAGCCATTGCCAGGGCCAGTTTTACCCACCATTTTTGCAAGGGCGCAGTGCCCAGCGCAGGTCGGCTGGCACGACTTTTCATGCGTTCCTGAAACAGTTTACGACGATTTGCGATAAGTTCGTCTAAATCGCCTTCGACTTCCGTTTCTTCGTCATATTCAAGGGTCTGAGTGGTCAGCAACACGGGTTTGTCGTTGTTGTTGGTGGGTAGCCAGGATTTCACGTCTTCCGCCCAAAAATGATCACCGAACATCAGGATATTGATCTGCTCGCCGTTGCGCGCAAAGCGATTTTGCAACACCAGATCCCACAACTCCCGCAATACGTCTTCCGGGATACTTTCGGCACTGGTTATGGCAATGAGTACCGGCTCAGCTTTGTTATCGCGCGCGGCAAACGCCTGTACTAAAGATTGGTTGCGCTGCCAGCTGCATTGCAGTTGCTCTGCCAGTAATTGCCGATAGTAGTTATCGCTCTTACCCTTGCGGGCATTTATCAGTGCGACATTGGCCTGTTGACTCTGCTGGCCCAGAAACGCTTCCACAAAGCCCTGCTGCACAGCCACATCCTCACCGGTAATAAATACCATTTGTGAGGAATGGGCTACCAGATATTCCAGTCTCTGGGAAATATCTGTGTATTCGGTTAGCAGGGTAGAATGTCTCATTTTTTCAATTTGTCAGCTATTCAATGTAAACCTGTTCGGTATTAGTTTAAAACGTCTCGCAACAGCTGGTCCTCGATGTCAGAAGTCACCACTGCTCGCCCAATTCCTTGCGGAATGATGAAGCGTATCTGCCCGGCTTCTACTTTTTTATCATGCTGCATATGACGCATAAACGCATCATAGCCCATGGAATCCGGCGCAGAAATGGGTAAATCAAAGGCCGCATGTAAATCAGTGATGCGACTAACTTCTGACGCTGTTAACCAGCCTTTTTTCTGTGCAACAACTGAAGCAATAATAGTGCCAGCAGAAACAGCCTCGCCGTGTAACCAGTTGCCATAACCCTGTTCGGCTTCAATCGCATGTCCAAAAGTATGGCCCAGATTCAGCAAAGCGCGCAGTCCTTTTTCCCGCTCATCCTGTGCCACAATTTCAGCCTTAATCTGACAACAGCGATATATCATCTTTTGCAAAGTAGCAGAATCCAAAGCCTTAATGGCTTCCAGGTTGTTTTCCAGCCAGGCAAAAAACTCTGCATCGTAAATAATGCCGTATTTGATAACTTCCGCCATACCGGCGGCAAACTCTCGAGCCGGGAGTGTTTTCAGCGTTTCGGTATCAATAATCACCGCTTTGGGCTGGTAAAAAGCGCCTATCATATTTTTACCCAAGGCATGGTTTACCGCAGTTTTACCGCCGACACTGGAATCCACCTGAGACAATAAAGTGGTGGGCACCTGGATAAAGGGAATTCCACGTTGAAAACTGGCAGCGACAAAACCGGTCAAGTCACCAATTACACCGCCTCCTAATGCCAGCAAGGTGGCATCTCTGGCGGCATGGCGCTGCAATAACTCACCAATCACGGTTTCCATGGTTTGCAGGGTTTTATACTCTTCACCGTCTGGCACCTGGATAAACTGCACGTCGATGCCAGTTAATGCAGCGCTTAACTTGTCAGCCCACAGGGCGTAAACCGTTGGATTGGTAACCACAAACACTTGTTGGGTTTTCAGGAAGTCTCGAATGAGGTGTGCTTGTGAAAGAGAATTTTCGGAAATGGTTATGGGGTAGCTACGCTCCCCCAACTCTACTGTTAAGGTCGACATGCGCGCTCCCCCCAAATGGTATTTTTATAAGCCGATTTTACTAATAATCGCGTTAGCTACTGCACGAGCGCTTTGATCATCGGTTTGCACCGTGTAATCGGCAATTTCTTCGTACAATGGATTGCGTTCTCCGGCCAAATCTTTCAATACGGCTTCGGGATCATTATTTTGCAACAACGGACGGCGTTTATCACGTTGAGTTCTGGCTACTTGTTTATCAATCGTGGTTTCCAGATACACCACAATACCGCGTGCCGATAAACGGTTTCTGACGGCATTACGCACCACAGAACCACCGCCTGTCGCCAGAACGATACCTTGTTTTTCAGTTAAATCAGTGATGACAGACTCTTCTCTATCGCGAAAACCTTCTTCGCCTTCAATATCAAACACCCAAGAAATATCGGCACCAGTGCGCTTCTCGATTTCCTGGTCTGAGTCATAAAATTCTAAATGTAATTCGTCTGCCAGATGTCTGCCAATGGTACTTTTGCCAGCCCCCATCGGCCCAATTAAAAAAATGTTTCTTTTTTCGGCCATTTTATCTACGTCAACAATCTAAAAAAATGGAAATTCCAACCTCGCTCGATTTTCGAGAGCGGGATTATCTCAGTTACAGGCGCGATTTGGCAACCCTTTTGCTTGCCTTATCTTCAGTTTGCTTAAAACAATCCGCCAGTTATGGGGCTGTTTTTGTGCTTTACAAGGTATCAGTGAGAATTTTTGGGGTGACGAAGATCAAAAGCTCCCGTTTGTCGTTAACTTGCTGACTCTGCTTAAACAGATTTCCTACTACTGGTAAGTCGCCTAACAATGGCACTTTGGTATCGGCATCCGATATGGTTTGCTGGAAAATACCGCCCAACACAATGGTTTCGCCATTTTCCACCAGCACCTGAGTGGAGATTTCCTGAGTATCAATGGCCACTGCCGGGCCTGTCGGCGTTGACACAGTCTCGCCACGGGTGTCCTGAGTTACCACCAAATCAAGGATAATGCGATTATCCGGGGTAATATGCGGCGTTACCATCATACTTAACACCGCTTTTTTGAATTCCACGGAGGTTGCGCCGCTGGATGTGGCCTGCACATAGGGAATTTCAGTACCCTGCTCGATGTAAGCTTCGTGCTGATTAGCGACAGTAATTCTGGGACTGGCGATAATTTCGCCTTTGTTCTCAGTTTCCAACGCTGACAACTCCAGATCCAATATGGTGCCGTCCACCAGGCGAGCCACCGTAAATCCGATACGTCCTGCCGGAGAATTTACCGGGAGATTCACATTCAATCGGTCATCTATCGCGGGAATTGTGCCACCGGCTATAGAGTCGGCGGCTTCCAGTGAACCAGACACCCCGTCTTCATCCTGACGGTCACTAAAGCCCCAGCGCACGCCGAACTGCTCATCGACACCATCCCGTACCGTCACCATGCGCGATTCGATTAATACTTGCCGTACCGGGATATCCAGTATTTCAATCATTTCCAGGGCATCGGCGATAGAATCATTTGAATCTTTAATGATCAGGGTATTGGTACGCTCGTCTACCGTAACATTGCCTCTGGCGCTAAGCACACTACCTTCGCTGGATTTGAGAATCAGTGCCAATTCAGATGCCTTGGCATAGTTGATTTGCACGTGACGGGTGCTCAGCGGGGCAAGGTCAGCAGCCTGTTTTTGGGTTTGTAAAATCTGCGCTTCACGCGCGGCTAGTTCTTCCGCCGGAGCCACTAATAGAATGTTACCTTCCATGCGTTGATCCAGGCCTTTAATACGCAAAATCATACTCAGCGCCTGATCCCAGGGTACATCCGTGAGACTAATAGTGACGTTTCCGGTAACTGAATCGGTTGTCACCAGGTTAAAGCCGTTTACCTGGGCGATGATCTGTAAGACCTGGCGCACCGGAACATCCTGGAAATCTAACGAGATCGGCTCACCGGAAAACTGGGCCTGGTATTGCGCTTCCTGATCACTGGCTTTTATCTCACTAACCTGAATTTTCAACAATTTGCCGTCTTTTTCATGGCGATGAGTAAAGTCCCCCGCCATTTCAATAACCATGGAGGATTGGGTGGCATCCTGAAAGGTTTCTACAAACTGAATCGGAGTTGTAAACTCCGACACATTAAGACGCAACAGCTGTCCTTCGCCCAATCGGGTGCCATGTAAGTTCACATGCAACAACTTACTCTCTCTGGACATCAATACCTGAAACTCTGCCGAATCAAACTCGATCAGCAATTCGCCGGTGTTGTCGGACAGTTGTTGGAATTCAATGTTAGTCAGAACGGAATGCGCAGATGCTTTGGAAGAAGGTGCCGGATCCACCAGGCGCACATCGTTTTGCTGTGCATACGCAGCGGGAACACAAAACAACAAACCAACGGTTATTATCCCCAAACTGAAAAATGATTTGCTAATACCCATGTTATAGATCTCCGGAGCCGTTTGATATTGTTATTCTCGAGCTTTTTGCCTGCCAACATCCCGCGCCGTCGGGTAATTGCTCGGTAAAGTACACGGCATTTTCGCTGATACGCGTTATTTTCCCAAAAAATAATCCCAAATGGTCGCCTACTGTTGCCCTGTGCAAGCTACCATCATTTGCGGTAATTAGTGCCCATTTCTGCCCTTTACTGGTAAAGAACCCCTGAATACTTAAAGCGTCAGTACCGTAGGCTTCCAATGGATCCTTAGGACGTCGAATATCGGGCTGCGAGCAATTGCCAGTGGTTTGATCCTGCAATGCCAAATCCTGATTTCTCGGTCTGCTGAAAGGGCTTCTTTCATCCTGCGCAGCATATACAAACGCTGGCACAGGTTTAAATTCCGGGTAAGGCTCAATCGGTGGCGGCGTTGAGGTCTGCACAGTAGCAATAAATTGCTGCAGATCCGAGGTATCCGCAGAGCAGCCACTCAACATGATTACAATACCAATCCCCAGTGCGCGCCTGATCATTGACCTTCCACCTCAGGTGTTGCACGGTATGTTTTCGCCGCCATTGTCAATCGCAGTTCTTGCGGTGAAGTTACCATTTCAAAATCATGCACAGTAACAATTCTGGGTAAACTGGCAATGGCCGAAAGGAATTCGCCAA
>JYMV01051152.1_pt1 | contig 12803 bp, 8 predicted proteins | sample 338911 | NCBI WGS metagenome assembly JYMV01 (sample SAMN03354496, study PRJNA234377) | hydrothermal vent metagenome | biome: Deep sea; feature: Hydrothermal plumes at the Eastern Lau Spreading Center, Western Pacific Ocean; material: Seawater | place: Tonga | collected 2009 | depth 2000 m m | reverse complement strand
TGTTGGACGGTTTGGGAAGAGATTTCTCGTTCGCATCCATAGCAGTAAACACGGCCAATTCTTGCATAAAGTAGGCGCAAGTAATCGTAAACTTCTGTTACGGTTCCAACCGTGGAGCGTGGATTTCTACTGGATGTTTTTTGTTCAATTGATATGGCAGGTGAAAGTCCTTCAATAGAATCTACATCCGGTTTTTCCATTAATTCAAGAAATTGACGAGCATATGTTGAAAGTGACTCAACATACCTTCTCTGTCCTTCAGCATAGATTGTATCGAATGCCAAAGAAGACTTCCCTGAACCGCTTAATCCAGTGATCACTACTAGTTTATTTCGTGGAAGAGTTACTGTGATATTTTTTAGATTGTGTGCCCGAGCACCTTTAACGACGATGTTTTTATAATTCATGAAACATATTCATCCACTTCTGATTAACAATATTTTTTACTTTCTCGGACATTTCAATCTCATCAGGCCAATGTTGGGTGTAGCCATCTTCTCCAGTTTTGCATGTCACATCAATTCCAACTCGATTCCCAAAGAAATACATATCTCTTTTAGGGTCTATGTTGTTGAGGATTTTCCATAATACCGTCGATGTATCATTTATATTTTCATGACTTTCTAGAACTACTAATATTGTTATTGAGGAGAATTCATTATTGCTCATGAACTTATCGATAACTTTAGGTCCTTGTTGTGGGGATTTTTTTTCAAGCGCAGCAAATGCAACTTGATGCAGGCCTTTTTGTTTTAAAATTTTACAGGATGTGAATTCGGTAAACTTTTCAAGGATATTTTCTGATAAAGGTAAGGTCGTATTCTTATCACTTTCTAGTTTGGTTCTAGTTTTCTCCTCACCCTCAATTTTATTTGTTAAATCAATTCCCAGTTTGGATCCATAAAGAGCTCTGTCAGACGCGTGGTTAAGCACATCTAAAATACCTTCGGATAAAAATAGATCACGTGTGAAATCAATTTCATTTAATAGTATTTCAGTAATTGCCTTATTGCTTTGAATGTCAACGCTGTGATCAAAGACGATGATAGTTTTGACAAAACTCATTTGTCCCATTCCCCATAGAGCGCTCATTAGCCTTCTTGCTTGCATGGGAAATCGCTTCTCGATTGAAATAATAACAAGATTATGAAAAACGCCCACGGCGGGCATATTCATGTCGATAATTTCTGGTAGCTGGGTTCGCATAAGTGGTAAGAAAATTCTTTCAGTCGCTTTGCCCAAGTAAAAATCTTCTTGTGGGGGTTTTCCAACGATTGTTGTATGATAAATCGGGTTTTTCCTATGCGTAATTGCAGTGATGTTGAATACCGGATAATCTCCATCTTGTGAGTAATAGCCAGTGTGATCGCCAAAGGGACCTTCAAGGCGCATTTCTGATGGATCAATAAGCCCTTCTAGTACTATTTCGGCGCTTGCAGGAATTTCGAGGTCAACAGTTTTACACTTGACTAGTGGTACTGGAGACTTTCTTATAAATCCAGCAAAAAGAAACTCATCGATTCCATAAGGTAATGGGGCGCTTGCAGAATAGCAGACGGCAGGGTCTGCTCCTATGGCGACTGCGCATTCCATGACTTTGCCTTGTTTTTTAAATTCATGAAAAAAATGGGCGCCATCTTTGTGAATATGCCAGTGCATCCCGGTAGTTTTCTTGTCATAAACCTGCATGCGGTAGAGTCCTACGTTTCTCAACTTTTTATCGATGGTTCTGTTTACTACAATGGGGAAGGTGATGAACCGTCCCGCATCATTAGGCCAGCATTGCAGTATAGGAATGATTCCAAGGTCTACATCATCACCCGTAAGTACAACTTCTTGGCAACAGGCTTTTTGGGCGCTAACTATTTTTGGAGGAAAAGCAGCAGCTTCAAGCAGCATCGGTAAAAGTTTAACCTTTTCAAGAAGTGAAGATGGAGGCTTGATTTTTAGATATTTATCAATGTCCCTGGGTATTTTTTCTATATCATGTACACCGAGCGCAATATTTATTCGTTTAAAGCTACCAAAAGCGTTGATAAGGACTGGTATATTTGAGCCTTCGATATTTTCAAAGAGTAAAGCTTTTCCTCCCTCTGATTGTTTAGAAACACGATCGGTGATTTCGGTTATTTCTAAAACCGGTGATACACGATCTGTGATACGGACTAGTTCGTTTTCACTTTCTAGTCGATCAACAAACTCTCCGAGTGAATGGTAATTCATAGATATTGATCCAGATTAAAACCTTCATTATATCTCGTATTAGTGTTCAAGGCGTGAAATATTTGTCTTCGGCTAAAGAACGTATATAAAGAGGCTTTTTCTATTAAAACCGAAGTGTTTTCCTTGTTGAACAGGGGAGAGGTTCTAATGGGATTTAGAGAATTAGTTTTTGATTATCCGTCCCTACCATATTTATCTTCGTATCGAGTGATATCATCCTCGTTAAGTTTATCTCCGAGCTGTACTTCGATGATAACGAGGCTAGATTCATCCAAGTTAGCTAGTCGATGTTTTGCACCTTTAGGGATTTCGATAGATTGGTTAGTTTGCAATGTTTGTAATGTTTCTTCAATTTGTACCTGAGCGACTCCAGAAACAACAGTCCAATGTTCACTCCTGTGGTTATGTGACTGCAAACTCAGAGATTCGTCAGGTAAAACCTCAATGCGTTTGACCAGATAGTTGGTTTCTTTATGAAGTATGGTGTAGCTCCCCCATGGCCGATTTTGTGATGTAGATGTGCTAGCTTCTGAGCGTCTTTCTGATTTTATTTGTTCAACTATTTTTTTTACATCTTGCGCGCGTTCTTTTGGACAGACTAGTAAAGCGTCAGGGGTATCTACCACGATAATACCTTTAAGCCCTAGTGCGGCAACTAGTCGATTTTCGGCCTGAATGATCGAATCACTATTTTCTACAGAAACCACGTTTCCATTTATGACGTTGCCATGGGAGTCATTTTTTGAGATTTCTGCAAGTGAGGTCCAGGTGCCAACATCATTCCATTCTATTTCTGCCGGAAGAACAGCTACCCTGGTTGATTTTTCCATGACACCATGATCAATCGATACTGATTGTAGTGAATGAAATATTTTTTTTCCAGATTCGCTCAATTTTTGATAGGGATATTTCCCTTTGATTGGGGCCGTATTACTCGTGAGTTCTTCGAGTTGTTCGTGGAGTTTAGGCAAATATAGGCTTATTTCATTGAGTAAAGTAGAGACCTTCCACACAAATATACCGCTATTCCAGTAGTAACTACCTTCTTTTAAATATTTTTCTGCTGTTAGCTTGTCGGGTTTTTCGATAAACCGATCAACCTTGAAAGAATTTTCTTCGATTGCTTTACCTTGCTTGATGTATCCATATCCCGTTTCGGGAGAAGTAGGTTTAATTCCAAGAGTAACAAGATGATTTTCATTAGCAATAGTTTCAGCTTGCTTCAATAACTTCAGAAATGGTTCGATTGTCGTAATCACGTGATCGGCGGGGAAAACTGCCATGATGGCATCTGGATTTCTTTGACTTAATATTTTTGTTGAATACCCTATTGCAGCTGCGGTGTTACGAGCGATTGGCTCCGTTAAAAGCTGCGATGGAGGGAATCCCATTTTTTTTAACTGGTAACAGGTTTCGAACGCGTGTTGTTCGTTAGTAATTACCCATATGTTTTCAGCAGAAATTATAGAGCTTATCCGGCTCACTGTATTCTGAATAAGTGTTTCTTGGCCGGATATATTTAGCAATTGTTTTGGAAGGTTTTCTCGGCTTTTTGGCCAGAAGCGGGTGCCGCTGCCGCCAGCTATTATAACTGCATGCATAATTCTTTATTTTCTAAGTGATAAGTTTTAACAAAACTTTATAGGAATATTGAAAAAGCGGATAGATTGACTCTTGATAGATAATTGAATCCATTTATGTTAAGTTTAACGACTCTTCATAGCATTTTGAATTCAATGGTATTGCATATGAATTTAATCGTAAATTCTGCAACCATTTTATCCAATTAAGCGTCAAAGAACTAGAAAATAAGTCTGGTTTTTGGGAGGTTGGAGTATTTTAGTCTAATCAAAAAATCCTTCTTGTTTATTTGAGGGCATATGGAAAAAGCAATTTTTTATCCCTTTCTCATGTTTGTTTTTTCGATCACTATGATTGGGGGATGGATACCAACAATCAAGCTGTGGTCGCAAGAAACTTTTCGCCTTGTTATCAGCTTTTGTGCTGGTATTCTACTTGGCGCAGTTTTTTTTCATGTTTTGCCAGAGATTTCTACAGTTCTTGGCAGGCAATTGGGTTATTCGGTCATGTTCGGTTTTCTCCTCATATTTGTTTTGGAGAAATTTATTATGGTTCACCCTTGCGAAGAAGGCGAGTGCGATTACCATAAAATCGGGATTGCTGCATATATCGGGATAGGTTTCCATAGTATTCTCGATGGAATTGCCATCGGCGCAGGGACTATGATGAACTTGAGCTTCATTATCATTCTTGCGGTGACACTTCATAAATTTCCCGCTGCTCTGGCATTGAGCAGTCTATTGGTCAAAGGAAAAGAGTACACCAAAAAGAAGATTTTGTTATCAATGTTCATTTTTGCATTAGCGACTCCCATCGGAGCGTTGGTCGCAGTTTTTATTTTTCAAGGTGTAGATGATTATGTAGTCGCTACGGCACTTGGAATTTCTGCAGGAACCTTTCTGTTTATTTCAATAGGTGATCTTTTACCCACAGTTTATGAAGAACATGAGAAAGGCTATAAAAATCTTGTTTCGTTGTGCTTGGGAACTTTAGTCATGATCCTTCCTCATGCCCTTGTTTGATTTGCTAAATAATCAAACACGTAACGCGACCCCTTTTATATAAATAATGTTTCTGGAAAAAATAAAGCATTATATTCCATATATAATCAAATATCGTCGTGAACTGATTATTGGTCTTATCTCGCTTTTGTTTGCTGATATCGCCGGATTGTTGATTCCTTGGATTTTGAAATCAGTTATAGATATACTTCCAAACAACCCTTCGAGTTTAGATCTTGCCAGGCTTTGTGGAGCGCTCTTTACTGCAGCGATAATCCAAGCTTTATCACGTTTTGGCTGGAGAAAATTTTTGTTTGGTGCCTCCCGTAAGGTTGAATTTGATATTTCCAATAAGCTTTTTTCTCACTTCCTTTCGCTGGATAAGGCTTGGTTCTTAAGGCAGAAGGTGGGAGACCTCATGTCTAGAGCAACCAATGATTTACGTGCGGTTCGTGAGTCCGTAGCGCTAGTACTTCTCATCTTTGTTGATTGTGTGGTCGTAATTGCCTGCTGCGTGGGTTTGATGCTTTGGATTAACCCGTCTCTAACTTTAGTTGTTCTTATCCCTTTACCTATCCTTTCTATATTATTTTATAAGTTTATTCCTGAGATTGGTCGCCGTCATGAGGTAGTACAAGAACATCTTTCAAGAATTACATCACATGTTCAAGAAAACCTTGCAGGTATTCGTGTTCTACATGCTTTTGTCCAAGAGGAAACTGAGAAGAAAAAATTCGATAAACTTAACCGAGAATATATTCATAAGAACTTGATGGTAACTAGATTGTTCGGGGTTTTTAATCCGTCGCTTATGTTTACCGTTGGGATTGCTTCTATGATTTCTCTTTGGATAGGTGGAAAAGCAGTAATAGCAGAAGATATGACTCTTGGTTCTTTCGTAGCCTTTAATGGCTACTTATTAATGTTGTCGTGGCCCATGATGGGAGTTGGATATATCGTCAATCTGACTCAAAAAGGGCAGGCAGCGATGGGTCGTATTCAAGAAGTTTTTGCGGCCAAGGCTGGTATTACAGATCATCTAAATACAGTGGAGTCAGTCTCTGAGATTAAAGGAGAGATAGAATTTCGTGACCTTAGTTTTACCTATCCACAGGCAGACAAGCCAAGCTTGCAAAATATTCAATTAAAAATCCCTTCAGGTCAAATCTTAGCGGTGGTTGGCATCATCGGCTCTGGAAAAAGTACTCTCGCACAATTGATTCCACGTTTGTATGAAGTAGCTGAAAATACCTTGTTTATTGACGGCTATTCAATTCGTAAAATTCCGCTTTCAGTACTTCGCAAAAATATTGGTTACGTTAGTCAGGAGCCTTATTTGTTTTCGGCAACTATCAAAGAAAATATTATTTTTGGGAACAGTGATGCCACAAAAGATGCTATCAATGATGTGGTTGAAAAATCAGGTTTGTCCGCTGATTTGAATCGATTCCCCGAGGGTTTGGATACAGTTGTTGGGGAACGTGGTGTATCACTTTCTGGAGGACAAATCCAACGTATTGCAATTGCCCGCGCCTTAATTACATCTCCTAATATTCTTATTCTTGACGACTCATTCTCAAGTCTTGATGCAGAGACAGAAGATAATATTTTATCAGATATACGTGAGTTTACACTTGGAGTTACTACAGTAATGGTGTCCCATCGCCTTTCAGCTGTACGCAAGGCAGATCGCATTATTGTTATTGGCGATGGTCAAATAGTAGAAGACGGAACTCATGATGAATTGATTCGCTTAGATGGAAAATATGCACAGACTTATAAAAACCAGGTGCTTGCTATGGAAATGGATATAACTCTCCAATGAGCGAATTGCACCAAGAAAGCTTGAGAGAGGGTTCCCGCGACTGGGTTTTGTTCAAAAGGATAGTTGTTTATCTAAAACCCTATCGAGTATTAGTATTACTGGCTATATTTTTTCTTTTTTGTGTTTCCATACTAAGTCTATCGGGACCTTATCTTACCAAAATTGCCATTGACGATTATATCTCTGTCTCTAACCTAGAAGGATTGAATCAGATTGCCTTGATTTATCTTATTGTTTTGGTAGTGGCTTTTGTTTGTCAGTTTATTCAGACTTACTTGATGCAATACATTGGTCAAAAAGTGATGTATGACTTGAGAACCCAAACTTTTGCCCATATGCATCGCATGTCATTTAAGTTTTTTGATAGAAACCCAATAGGAAAGCTTATTACGCGAGTAGTAAACGATGTTGAAGTGCTTAATGAAATGTTGACGTCGGGATTAATTCTTGTTTTTAGTGATTTGTTTATGTTGGTTGGGATTTTTTCTATGATGCTTTACCTAGATTGGCAAATGGCACTCATAGTTTGTGTGGTGTTCCCCATGCTATACCTAGCAACAATGGCTTATCGGATCCGAGCGCGAGATGCTTTAAGAAAGATTCGTGCTCACATAACACGATTGAATTCGTTTCTTGAAGAAAGCCTTTCGGGTATGTCGACGGTTCACATATTCCATAAAGAAATAATCTATGAAAATAAGTTTAGACTCATAAATGAAGAGAAAGTTAATGAGGAATTTCGTTCAGTTAATTACAATGCCATTTACCTTCCTTCGATTGATGTTTTCGGTGCGCTCGGGATGGTATTGATAATCTGGTATGGCGGAGAAAAATTTGTTCAGGGTCAAATTCAACTTGGGATTATAGTAGCATTTTTACAGTATCTTAAAAAATTCTATGATCCACTCAGAGACTTAGCTGAAAAATTTAATATTTTTCAGACTGCAATTGCATCCGCAGAGCGGACGTTCGAATTTCTTGATGAACCAGAGGAGATAGTTGATTCTCATTTTTCACAAACAGTAAAGCAAGTGCGCGGTGAAGTTGAATTTCGTAACGTGTGGTTTTCTTATAAAAAAGATGAATATGTGTTAAGAGATATATCATTTTCACTTTTAGAGGGTGAAAGCCTCGCAGTTGTAGGGGCTACGGGGGCGGGAAAGTCATCGCTCGTTAATGCCTTGTGTCGCTTTTATGAAATCCAGCGAGGAGATATTTTGTTGGATGGCATACCCACCAATAAAATTAGTAAGCGCGATCTTCGTCGACAAATATCGTTGGTTCAACAAGATGTTTTTCTTTTTTCGGGAAGTATTTTAGATAACATTCGTCTAGGGAATTCTTACTTAGAAATAGATCAGATTAAATCTATTGCCGAGTCAGTCAATCTGCACCAGTTTGTTGAGTGCCTTCCAGATAAGTATGAGCAGAATGTCCTGGAGAGGGGGAGCGTGCTTTCACTTGGTCAAAAACAATTGCTTTCATTTGCTAGAGCTTTGGCGACAGATCCAAGGATTCTTGTGCTAGATGAGGCGACCTCCAGTATTGATACTGAGACGGAACTTCAAGTTCAAAGTGGGATTAAAGAGCTTATACGTGGAAGAACATCAATCATCATAGCGCATAGACTTTCGACCTTAAAGAATGTTGATAAAATTTTAGTTCTGAAAGAGGGGCGTATGGCAGAATATGGGACACAAAAAGAATTACTGCAAAAAAAAGGAATCTATTGGAAACTATACAACTTGCAAACGGTTAGCGGTGTTAAGTTATAAATTAAATATTTAGACTCTTTGTGAATCGTTATTCTTAGAAATATGGAAAATTTCTGTTAAATTTAGATGTAAACATTCAAAATTTATTTAACTCGCCATGACAGATGAAAAAACAGTATCTGAAATTTCTTCTATAGCAAAAGCGGCGTCTTTGCAATTAGCTCATTTGTCCGTCGATATTAAAAATATGGTTTTGGAGGAAATGGCTTCAGCTCTTGAGGCAGGTTATGCTTCTATACTGCAGGCGAACGCTAAAGATCTTGAGTTTGCGCAAAAAGAAAATATATCTGGTCCGCTTATCGCTCGACTACGTTTAAATGAAAATAAGATCATGGGAATGGCGAAAGGAATCAGAAGCGTTATTAGTCTTGAAGACCCGGTTGGTCGGCAACAAATGGCGATAGAAATGGATGAAGGTTTGACTTTATACAGAGTGACATGTCCTATAGGGGTTATTGGGGCTATTTTTGAGTCTCGTCCAGATGCCGTACCGCAAATTTCTTCATTGTGCTTTAAGTCAGGTAATGCCGTTATTCTTAAAGGGGGTAGAGAAGCACAACATTCAAACAAAATGATTGTTTCATTAATTACAGATGCTATTGACAAGGTTGATGGCGTGCCTACTGGGTCGGTACAAATGATCAAAACGCGATCTGAAGTTGTGGATATGTTAAAGGAAGAGATAAACATTAATCTTATCGTTCCGCGTGGCAGTAACGATTTTGTGAAATATATTCAGGGAAATACCCGGATACCCGTTCTGGGTCATTCCGAAGGTATTTGTCATGGGTATATCGACTCAAAAGCGGATCTTGGTAAGGCTATTTCGATTGTGCTGGATTCAAAAATTCAATATCCCGCGGCATGCAATGCCATGGAAACTCTTCTTGTGCACGAAGATATTGCTCAAGAAATACTTCCTCCTTTAGTTGAACAGTTTTGTTTGAAAAATGTTGAGCTCGTCGGTTGTGATCTTACGCGCAAAATCATTTCTGATATGAAGCCCGCTGTAGAGGTAGATTGGGATACTGAATATACCGACCTTAAGCTTTCTGTTATGGTTGTTCCCAAGTTGTCAGAGGCGATAAAATTTATCAATACACATGGCTCTGGCCATACCGATAGTATTATTACAGAAGAAGCATCGCGCGCAGAGAGATTTCTTAATGAAGTTGACTCCTCTAGTGTTTTATGGAATGCATCTACGCGCTTTGCAGATGGATTTCGATTTGGTTTGGGAGCGGAGATTGGTATCAGCACCAATAAAACTCATGCTAGAGGACCGGTTGGTTTGGAGGGACTGGTTATCTATAAGTATAAGTTGATTGGTACTGGGCAGACAGTAGCTGAATATTCGGGTGATAATGCTCGAGAATTTAAACATAAACAGTTACCCACCTCCTAATCAATTTTATTGATTTATGGATGAGAATATCCAAGAAGGAAATTACGATAGAAAAATAACAGGCGATGAGTTTAGCAAGGCTGACTTGCAAGTTAATGATCGTAAGAGGCCAGGCTTAGGAAGTTGGGTTCTGTTTTTCGTTTTACTTGGGTCAACTTTATTTACAACCTACTTAGCCGGCGGAAAACTATATGCATTGAGTTTATTTCTCATATTGGGAGCCCATGAGTTTGGTCATTATTTTGCGGGATTAAAAAATGGCGTCAGAACAACCCTTCCTCTCTTTATTCCAGCTCCTCCTGGTATGTTCTTGCTAGGCACATTTGGCGCGATGATTGTGATTAAGGATCCAATTCCTAACCGACGTGTGTTAATGGAAATTGGGGTGGCTGGACCCATTGCTGGGTTCATTGTAGCTGTGCCAACATTAATTATTGGTTTGTTTCTTTCTGAGATTGTTGCGGCAACGGGAGAAAGAGGTTTTTCGTTTGGTAGTTCCGTTATTATGATAATTCTTTCAAAAGCTATTCTCGGGGTGACCCCATTATCGGTAGATTTTAATATTCAATTACACCCGATAGCGCTTGCAGGATGGGTAGGATTATTTGTTACCGCTATTAATTTATTCCCAATTGGTCAATTAGATGGTGGTCATATACTTCATGCTCTTCTTGGCAAGAAATCCCAAGTATGGGCTAAACTTTTTTTGGTATTTTTGCTTTTTCTTATGTATTTTTGGCCAAATTGGGGTATATGGGCGCTTTTATTGTTGTTTTTTACCCGTTTTAAGTCGGCCCCGTTGGAGGATGAAGAGGTCTTACCTCAAAGGATTCACAAAAAGGCAGGGTACGCAGCTATAGCTATATTTTTTTTAACATTTATACCCGTGCCAATAGAACTTATTCATTAAGTAGCTACTTTTCCCTAAGTATTTATTTTTTAATTACTTATTAGAAATTTACCCATTAATAGGATTAAAATATAACATATTTATTTAAAAAATAGCTCTTAAAGTAGGCGTTATTATTTTAAGTTATTGATTTTAAATCATTTAATATTTTTATGCACAGTATAATAATTTTAGATATTGTGAAAATAATTGACAAAACTTTAACCCACATGCTAGCTTATATTAAAAGTCGGGGGCACTGAGTTATGTCCATTTGCTTGGGCATTGTTTTTAATGAGAGCCGTTGCGGATATGTTTCTGCTACCTTGGTTGCCATCAAGGTCTCTTTTTAAGGACTACACTTGGTGCCCCTTTTTATTAATACACCCCCTTTTACTTCGTTTATATTTCCTGAAAAGTAGCAGCCAAAGATAACGATTATGCACAATATATTTTCACGTGCTATTTTAGTTGTGTCAAAGCATAGCCGCTTTGTGATTGCGGTATCATTGGTTGCTTTATTACAAACTAATGTTTGTCTTTTATTGGCAGCAGATACAAAGTCTGGTACAACAATTTCTCTTCAAGAATTAATTGAACTGTCCTTAGACTACAACTCAAAAAATAGAGCGAATAAAAAATATTTACCGCCGGAGCATATTACCTTCCTTGTTAAAAAATATTTTTACCAGATTGAAACTCAAGTGGAACAGCTAGATACGGCAAAAGAGGTTCGAAACCACTTTCAAAAAGCTGTTGAGAAGTCTAAGGAAATTTTCGACTCAGGGGAGGGAGATGTGTCCCAAGCAGATCTTACCAAGCTGAAATTAGGTTTGTCGAACACATTGAATAATATTATTGATTTAGAGCATGATATTCAAATCGGGAAATTAAATTTGGGTAAGTTGATTAATCAAGAAATTCCAGATGGGAATGATATTACAGTAACAGACCCCATTCCTATAGACTTTCCATATACAAGTTTTGATGATTATATGATTGCAAAAAACTTAACTCCACAATCGAAAAAGATCGCTGCTAAGGTTGGTATTGTCTCCAATGAAATCCATGCTGAAGAACCTACAAAGTTGACCGAAGAAAACAGACTGCTACTTTATAAAGCATATTTGGGTGTGACGTCATCAAAAGATAAGGTAATGTTAGGCAAAAAAAACCGGAAAATTACCAGGGCTTTACTTGTTGCAGAGGTAGCTAACTATGACTTTGGAATCGGTGATTCGAAAGAACTGTTTGAAGCCCTCATAATGTATACGCGCGTTTTTAGTAGTTACTTGGATTTGATCTATACTCTAAATGTCTCCGCTGCAGAACTTGAAAAGCTAACTGATTCTATTTATACAAGAAATTAGTGGTTTTAGGTGGTCAATTAGTGTTTGTTGAAACCTTCCAAGTTTAGGTATGTAATGAGTAAGGTGATCTATTTGTATTCTTTTCTTGACGCACTGGCTATTCCTCTATAAAAATAATCAGACTTTTCGATAAGTATCGATGGTGTAGTGAGGATATATAAGTTCTATTGCAGGGCATGGCATCATAATTATTGGTAGTGATAATGTATTAGGAGAGGTTGTGGCCAAAACAAAAGTTAAACCGGAACTTAAGGAAGAGCCAAAAACTAAAACAAAGTTAAAGGCCAAGATTAAAACCAAGTCAACACGAGGTGCGAGGAATAAGTCTCTCCTGATAGTGGAGTCTCCCACTAAAGTTAAAACTCTTAAAAAGTTCATCGGAAGAGATTTTGTTATCATGGCATCGGTCGGGCATCTTAAAGACTTGCCTAAGAGTAAGCTTGGGGTTGATGTGGAAAATAATTTTACTCCTGAATATATTACCATCCGGGGTAAAGGTAAAATTCTTAGTGACTTAAAAAAAGAAGCTAAGAAGGCAAATCATATATATCTTGCTCCTGATCCAGATAGAGAGGGAGAGGCTATCGCCTATCATATTGGAAATGAGGTTGCCAAACATACCGAAGGCAAGATTTACAGGGTGATGTTTAATGAAATTACAAAAAAGGCAGTAAAGGAGGCTATTAAGAATCCTACAGAGGTGAATCTCAATAGATTTAATGCGCAACAGGCAA
>JYMV01043107.1_pt1 | contig 12804 bp, 9 predicted proteins | sample 338911 | NCBI WGS metagenome assembly JYMV01 (sample SAMN03354496, study PRJNA234377) | hydrothermal vent metagenome | biome: Deep sea; feature: Hydrothermal plumes at the Eastern Lau Spreading Center, Western Pacific Ocean; material: Seawater | place: Tonga | collected 2009 | depth 2000 m m | reverse complement strand
GTCTAAAGAAACCGCCTCATTAAAATGTGTTTCCGCAATGGTACCATCTTCCGCACTGGCTTCCTGGAAATGTTTCAACGCCCCCTTAATATTGCCTGCGTTCCAGTCTTTGATCCCTGCTTTGTTATGCATATCGGCGCCTGAATTAGATCCCGCGGGAAGTTCCATGGGCCCCTCGGCGGCAATAGCTGTGAGTGGCAAAGAAATCAGAAACAAGGCAAATAAAACTGAAATTACTGTTCGCATATCATAACTCCCTTAATGTTAATTTTTCAATTCCCTCAAAAGCTTAAAAGGTATGAACTCAATTTAACATATTTACAGGCCTGAATTGAATAACACACTTGATATTGTTATATTTGACCCGGCCCGGCAATAAGTTTATGATGGGCTCTATTAGCAAAGTATTGTATTTAATGATTTTTTTCTTCTGGATCTCTTTTTATGTCCAAGGAGCAAACCATAGATTTAGATAAGCTGATCGCCGATAAGATCGAAAGAGGAGTTGCGGATGTCAGTATTTGCCTGGAAAATAAAAAACTGGGTGATGATGAAATAATCCGCTTGGCAGAAATGGAAATCCTGGCCGAAGTGACCCATCTGGACCTGGGGGAAAATGATATCAGCGACAGAGGTTTATCGGTGCTTTGTAACTCCCCTTTCACAAAAAACCTGAAAGTCTTAAATTTAAAATCCAATGATATTACTGAAGCGGGGGCTCAGTCTTTAGCCCAGGCAACAAACCTGTCCAAACTGGAGCAGTTGATTTTAAAGTTCAACCGTATTGGAGAACAGGGAGCAAAATATCTTGCACAATCGGAAACTCTTGTGAACCTGACCACGCTGGATCTTTTTCGCAACCGGATTGGAGACGCAGGTGCGAAAGCCATCAAATCATCAAAAATTTTCAGGGGGGTGAGCCGTCTCAGGCTCGACTGAACATCAAATGGACTTATCCAGAGCCTATCCACGCAGTCCCAAGGTTAAAATGGCCGGTTTGGTGCATTTGGCGCGCATGATCGATAAGGCACAGGCCTTCAAACAAAACCAAATAGCAGATTATGTCTACCCCTGCCCGCTCGATAAAATTATCCTGAATTTTCTGCGTATCGACTCGGACGTATTCGCGATTAAAACCATGGAATGTGGAGATGATGAAATCAGAGTTTGGGCCGAGGAAACACTGAAAGATAAAAAGCCCGAAGAGTTCGAATTCATCAATGACCAAATTCTTGAACGGAGACCAGACTCCGAAGATCGGCTGCAGGATTGATCCTTCAAGAACAGATATCAACACCTGGGTCGACCTTCTGGACCTGGAAGAAGGCCGCCTACCACCAAAATAATTTATTCCCACATTTTTCGCTCGTGTATTTCTGCCTGTTTTGATCCAACTATTTCCCGCTTGTTGTTATAAAGATTACTCATGAAAAAAGCACTGAAAAACCAAAAACCCGTCAGACTTAAAAAGAAAAAGAAACGTTCCCGACTTGGAAAAATTTTGATTATCACATTTTATTCCTTCACCCTTTTTTGTTTGATTGCAGGTTTTGCCGGGGCGGGCTTTATATATTTCCACTATTCACAGGATCTGCCAGATGTCCGTGAATTAAAAAATTACTATCCCAACACCATCACCCAGATTTATTCAGATGGGAACGAAAAGATTGCCGAGTTTTATATAGAAAAACGCATCATGGTCCCGCTTGAAGATATTCCCCTGGCCTTGAAACAGGCCACTCTGGCGGTTGAAGACTCCAACTTCTACTATCACTTTGGCATTGATCCTAAAGCTATTTTCAGAGCTTTTATCACCAACCTGAAAGCCGGGCGTGTAGTGGAAGGCGGAAGCACCATTACCCAGCAATTATCCAAAACGTTATTTTTATCCCGCGAGCGCACATTACCCCGAAAAATCAGGGAGGCCATATTGTCCGTCAGGCTGGAACTGGTTTTCACCAAGGATGAGATTCTTGAAATGTATCTCAACCAAATTTACTACGGCCATGGAAGTTATGGCGTGGAGGCCGCTTCCCGCACCTATTTTGGCAGAGGTGTTGCGGATATTACCATAGCGGAATGCGCGATGATTGCCAGCCTTCCTAAAGCTCCCAACCACTACTCGCCTTATAAAGACCCGGAACGCGCACAAAAAAGAAGAAACCACACCATTCGTAGAATGGCCTATCTTTCTTTTATCACCAAGGAAGAAGGAGAAAACGCCTTAAAGGAGGAGTTTCATCTGGGCGAAATCACCACCATGCTCAACAGAGCCCCCTATTTTGTTGAACATATAAGACAATTTCTTGAAGAGAAATATGGAAGCAGCAAACTTTATCGTGGCGGCTTAAAAGTTTATACCACTCTTGATATTGATCTACAGGAATCCGCTCAGAGAGCTATCAGAAAAAATTTGAGAATCGCCGATAAACGATATGGCTATCGAGGCTCGTTAGGCAACGTGGATCTATCCAGGGGAGAATTGTCTATTCAGGAAGCCTTGATCAAAATGAACCGTTTTGAAGAAGGTGAAGGTATCACAGTGGGTAATATTATCAAAGGCGTTGTGATGGCGGTAAATGAAAAGCAAGTCTCGGTTTTTTTAGGACCGGATGAAGGGACCATTGACATTCTCGATATGAATTGGGCGAGGCCTCCCAATACACGGCTGGACGGAAGGTGGGCAAAAATCAAAAGGCCCAGCGAGGCTCTGTATCCAGGAGATTTAATTTGGGTAAAACCACTACGGATTATTGGAGGTGGGCTGGGCTGGGCACTAGCTCTGGAGCAAGAACCACGAGTGGAAGGCAGCTTGGTAAGCCTGGACCCTAAAACAGGTCAAGTCAAGGCTATGGTTGGAGGCTATTCCTTCTCCAAGAGTAAGTTTAACCGAGCCGTACAGGCGGTCCGACAACCGGGCTCCGCGTTCAAACCCATCATCTATGCAGCCGCAATCAAAGAGGGATTTTCCCCAGCCAGCATCATCATAGACTCCCCGATAATATTCAAGGAAAAGGAAGATGCTTTTGACAAATGGAAACCTGTAAATTTTGAGGAAAAATTTTACGGACCGACTTCACTGAGAACCGCTCTCACCCACTCTCGCAATGTGGTAACCGTCAAGCTCATGCAAAATATTGGTGTCAAGGGGACTATCAAACTGGCAAAAAGTTTAGGCATCACCTCAAAGATGGAAAAAAACCTGTCCATATCGCTGGGATCCGCAGGGGTAACACTATTTCAGCTCACTTCCGCCTATTCAGCATTTGCAAATAATGGAACCCTGATCAAACCCGACTCAATCAGGAATATTCAAAACCGTAAAGGAGAAATTCTATACGCCTCTAAACCCGAAATTACCCAACCAATTTCTCCCGGCGTTGCTTATACCATCACAAGTTTATTGCAAAGCGTTGTGGAACACGGAACCGGGAAAAAGGTTAAGGCGCTTAATCGACCTGTAGCAGGAAAAACAGGAACTACCAATAATTTCGTAGATGCATGGTTCATGGGCTACACACCGGAGCTCGTAACCGGGGTTTGGGTTGGCAAGGATAAAGATGAGTCGCTGGGAAGAAATGAGACAGGGTCCCGGGCCGCCATACCCATATGGTTGCAATTTATGCAAGAGGCTCTTGTCAGCAAACCCATCACTAATTTTCAAGCTCCAAGCGAGATTCAATATCTGAGAATCCGTCCAGAAGTTGGAGAACCCGCTTCATTTAACGAGCCCGGTTCACGGTTCGAAATTTTCTTGCAGGATTATCTCCCGGATAATGTACAACCTTTCCCCGAAAATTTCCTGGAAGACACGTTCTAAATCAATCGGGGTCGAGACTATTCTTTGCCCCAGATAGAGTCATTACCCCTCCGGGGTATCACGCTGGCTAGTTTTTCTGAATAATTTTTTTTCTTTTTATTGTCAACGCAAAAATCTTTTTTTCGGAATCGCCCGAAGGAAGCAAGGTAGTCTTCCCCGTAACTCCTGGAAAGTTTTTAACGATTTTCAAGTTTTCCCGCATCTTGATCCTGTTATCCGCACCAGCCCGAATAATTTTTATAAATATGTTTGCGGCATCAAAAGCCTGGGCTGACAAGTAAACAGGCTCTTCACCAAAATTGGATTTGAATTCCTGAACAAACTGCCTAACTTCCGACTGGTCAGAATTGGGATAGTAGCCATCGACAAAATAAACCGTCTTCAAATGTTTCCCTCCCATCTTGACCAGTTCAGGGGAGTTCCATCCATTGGTACCTAGCAAGGTAACATTATCGACATTATAAAAAGCCAATTGGGGAATTATCAGGCCCACTTTATCATAGACTCCAGGAATAAAAATCGCGTCATAACTCAATTCCAGGGACACTTTTAATTTTTCAACATTATTCTCTGACCAATGCCCCATATCAACAATTGGACGGGATAATAAAGATGTATCACTAAAATCTTTTATTTGACCATCGTTCAACAATATTTCGCGGGCAATCTTTGTCAATTCATCATCCTCAACACCGCCTAACTGCAAAATCTGATTTTTAAAATCATTCTGGGAGCGCTCGTAACCGGAAACCGCAACCACTTCCCCTCCCAGAGCTTCCACTTCATTAATAAAGATATCCTTCAATTCCAATCCGAAAGGTTCAAAAGGATGAAGAACAGCAAATCTCCTCAAATGGAGAGTATTAACAGAATACTCCGCCAGGAATTTAGCCTGAATCTCCCGGGTCAAAGCATTGCGAAATATATAGGGATTCATATCCACCAGGCCCTGAGTTGATGCAGTCGGTGAAAATATGGGGATTTGATATTGCCGGGCAACCTCACCGGCGATTTTCACTTCGTCGCTCAACAGAGGCCCGATAATACCCACCATATTAGGCAACCCAGCCAATTCGGCTAAGACCCGTTTAACCGGCAGACTTCCAGAGTCCCTCACCTCCAGCCCCAGCTTTTCCCTGAATTGAAAGGGCAACTGGTTCACTGCAAGCTGAATTCCCTGTAATACCCTTTGTCCAGTCAGTGCTAGTTTTCCGGTCAGTGGAAGAACCACGCCAATTTTGATTTTGGCATCAGTCTCTTCCTTAATCTGGTTCAACCAACTTTCCACCTCAACTCTACGGGAATGTTTGGGGAAGGTTTCAATAAATTTCTCTATACTTGCCAGGTAATTAGCAATGTCCCCTGTCGCCCTGAAAGATGAGATTTTTCTCAATATTAAAAGGTCCACCGGAAAACCGTTACCAAATTTTTGAATTAGTGCTGAAACTTGGGCAATTCCAAGTTTTTCGTTAATCAGATTCGCAGTGACCTCGACAGCACGTTTACGGACTTCCTTATTTTCAATCTGACCAAAAACCTTTTTTAATTTAGAAAAAGCCTTTTCATAATTCATCCGGCTCCCATCAATCTGGGCCAAGCGAACCATAACCTCCCATTTACGCTTTTTATCCGGAGATGATCGCAAGACCTTTTGAAACAAGGCTTCTGCACGATCATAGTCCGCCAATTCATAATGGCAGATAGCCATGTTAAATCTTGCCGAATTTGCCAGAATGGAGCCCGGAAACTTTTGTAAAAAAATTTGGTAGAAGCGAACAGCTGTAGAAAAAGAAAGGTTGGACTGATCTATCCCACCCAGACGAAACAAAGCCAGATAACTTCTTTCCCCAGAGGGATTATGGGACAAGTAGTCATGGTAAAGTGGCTTGGCTCCAAGAAAATCTCCTGAATGAAACAAGTACTCGGCCTGCAAAAAAGGATCACCCGGTAAAGCAGGCTTGGCCTGCTCTGGGTTGTTCTCGGCTTCTTCTTGAGGCTCTGCATAGGCCAGCCCACAAACCGCAAGCACAAATATAAAATTAATTATTAGTGTTTTCATCAATCGCTAAAAGATGCCTTTACTCTTTATCTCTGGGTTTACCTTTTAATTTGTGTTTTTCAATCCGATATCTCATTGAACGAAAACTGAGATTTAATTTTTTCGCCGCCTTATTAATAATGCCATCAGAACGAATCAAGGCATTGGCAATCATTTTCTTTTCGATTTGATCCAGGGTTCTTTCAAGGTCAATATTATTTTGGTCCAGTTCAGGGACCTGGGTTTTATCGGGAGACAATTGCCCGAGAAGTTCATCCGGCAAACTGGTTTTGCGAATCCTTTCCTCTGTCTCCAGGACCACTGCCCTCTCAATGACATTTTCCAATTCTCTCACATTACCCGGCCAGGAATACTGTTCGAATACTTTCAAGGCATCCTGATCTATACCTTGCATATAGGTTTTAGCGTGCCGGGTGTTATACTTATTGATAAAAAATTCCACCAAATCCGGAATATCTTCTCTACGTTCCCTTAAAGGTGGAAGGTGAATAGGAATGACATTCAACCGGTAATATAAATCCTCGCGGAAGGATTTCTGTTCCACCAAATCCGAAAGATTGCTGTTTGTCGCCGCGATGATTCTTAAGTCCACAGGAATGGACTGGGTACCTCCTAGTCGCATGATTTCATGTTCCTGCAAAACCCGCAACAGTTTCACCTGTGTCGATAATGGGGCATCGCCCACTTCATCAAGGAAAAATGAGCCTTTATTCGCGGATTCCATCAATCCCAGCTTCAAGGAATCAGCACTGGTGAAGGCTCCTTTTTCATGCCCGAACAATTCACTTTCAAGAAGGTTTTCCGGCATGGCTCCACAATTGATGGAAACAAAGGGATAGTTTTTTCTAGAACCGTTAAAATGGATGGCTTTAGCGATGAGTTCTTTGCCCGTACCACTTTCACCCGTGATTAAAACAGTCGCACTACTTTGGGCAACTTTGTCCACTAGATCGAAAATTTTCTGTATCGGTCCGGATTTCCCTATTATATTTGCAAGCTGAAAGCGGTCATTTAATGCAGTTTTTAAAAAACGGTTTTCCTCGGTGAGCTTTTTCTTCTCCAAAGCGTTCTTGACGATTAGCTGGATGTCCTCGATTTTGAATGGCTTGGAGATATAATCGTAAGCACCCTTTTTCATAGCGGTCACGGCTGTTTCGGCGGAAGCATAAGCCGTCATCATTACAACGGGCGTATCGGGGAGGATTTTTCGAGCCGCATCCAAAACATCTATTCCATTGGAGCGCCCCATGCGGATATCGGTCAGAACCAGATCGAAACTATTTTCACGGATCAGCTTGATGGCTTTTTCGACACTGGGAGAGGTAACAACCTGATAACCTTCCTCTTCAAGCATAATTACCAGGAAGTCCCGTAAACTTTTTTCATCATCCACAATCAGAATGGAACTCATACCGTTATTTTATCGCCCTTCCTACCTGCAAATCAACCGCCGGCGAACCGCCGGAGGCAGATTGCAAAAGCTCGTCAAGCCGAGAGTATCGTTGCCAGCAATAAAACGCTATTGCAAGCTAGTCCAGCGAGTTATGCTCTTCATTTGCCTTCATACCCCAGTTATATCTTCTTCATTAAATTTCATGCCCCGCATGGGGTAGAATGGGGTATCACGCTGGTGGCCCCACGCCTAGTGGCGGTCAAAGGTTTCTGCGTAGAGTTTTAGCCGCAGGGCATTGAGTTTTATGAATCCCTCTGCGTCATCCTGATTGTAGCCATGACTTTCTTCGAAGCTTGCTATATTCTGGTTATACAGCGATTTTTCAGCTTTTCGACCTAGGACAACACAATTGCCCTTATACAATTTCAGCCGGACCTCCCCGGTAACATTCACCTGGACTTGGTCAACAGTTTGCTGAGCCAGCTCCCTTTCAGGAGAAAACCAAAAACCGTTATAAATCATTTTGGCATAGGCGGGAATCAGAGAATCACGCAAAAAAGTAACCTCCCGGTCCAGAGTAATGGATTCAATCGCCCGATGGGCCTCGTGCAAAATCGTTCCACCCGGCGTTTCATATACTCCACGCGACTTCATCCCCACAAAGCGGTTCTCGACAATATCAATACGGCCGATTGCATTTTCTCCCCCGAGCTGGTTGAGACGCTCCAACAAAGTTGCAGGGCTCATCCTTTCTCCGTTAACAGCAACCGGATTCCCCTGCTCGTAGGTAATCTCTATAATGGTTGCTTTATCAGGGGCCGCCTCCGGGGAAACTGACAATAAAAACATGTCGTCATGTGGCTCGTACCAAGGGTCCTCCAGCACTCCTCCCTCATAACTGATGTGAAACATATTACGGTCGGTACTATATGGTTTGTCCTTGGTAACAGGAACGGGAATCCCGTGCGCCGTTGCATAATCGATCAACGCCGTTCTAGAGGTAAGATCCCATTCACGCCAGGGAGCGATGATCTTTATTTCGGGATTAAGCATATGGTAAGCCAGCTCAAAGCGGACCTGATCGTTCCCCTTGCCCGTTGAACCATGCGATACTCCATCTGCCCCCTCCATTTTCGCAATGCGAATCTGCTCCTTGGCAATCAAGGGGCGTGCAATGGAGGTACCTAAAAGATAGTTGTGCTCATAAAACGCATTGGCCCGAAGCATGGGAAAGATAAAATCCTTAGCAAATTCCTCACGCAGGTCTTCGATATAAACCTTACTGGCCCCAGTTGCCAAGGCTTTCTCTCTAACCGGGTCCAACTCCTGGCCCTGCCCCACATCGGCCGCAAAAGCGATGATTTCACAACCATATTTTTCCTTCAGCCATTTGATAATAACGGAGGTGTCCAGTCCACCTGAATAGGCCAACACAATTTTCTTAACTTTATTTCCCATAACTACTTTCTTTCAAGGTTTAAAAATTTAAGATCCCAATAATCATCAATAAATATTGCCTACGGCATATTGGGCGGCCCCTAGCAACGGGGCGGTTTCATCTATCACCACTTTCACAGGAATTTCCGAGAGATATTTTTCAAACCTGCCTTTCGCAAGAAACGCCGCCATAAAATTCCCCTCTTTTAATAATGGCAAGATCTTGGGAGCAATGCCTCCGCCTAAATAAACCCCTCCCGTCGATAAATATTGCAACGCCAAATTCCCCGCCAGGGCTCCATACAGGGAAACAAATAGTTTTAAAGTTTTCTCGCAGATCGGAGAAGTTTTTGCGATGGCTCTTTCAACGATAGTAGCAGGAAAATCAACAGGCTCAATCGCTTCGCCCTCTTCATTGGCAATCGACTTAAAAAATCCATAAATATCCGACAAGCCGGGCCCTGATAATACGCGCTCTATACTGACTCGTGAATATTTTTTTTGCAGAAAAAATAAAAGCTCCGCTTCCACACTGTTCCGGGGAGAAAAATCACAATGTCCCCCTTCGGAATCCATAACAATAAATTTGCCATTTCTCTCCGGAATCAGGAAGGCCTGCCCCAAACCTGTGCCTGCTGAAACCACGGAAATTCTTCCCCCACTCCCCGAAGCTCCGATTTGAATTACTTCAAAATCTTCAGGACTTAAAAATGGAATCGCGCATGCCGTAGCAGCCAAATCGTTGATCAGCCAAACCGCATCTATCCCCAAGTGTTTTTTTAAGCACTCTACCTCAACCTGCCAGGAAAGGTTGGTCAAACTGCATTTTTCGTTAGTGACTTGACCGGCCACGCCAAAACATGCTTTCTCAATCGTTGACTCGTTATCCTTTAAAAAGTCGTCCAGTATTTTCTCGATACTGGAAAAATCCCGGCTCTCATAACGCTTCTGGGTTATTCGCGTTGAGCTATCAAAAAGCGCCAGGTTGACCTTGGTTCCCCCGATATCACCGGCTAATATCATCTTTATTTAAGAAATGACCGGATGCGCTCATCCAATGCATTTTGGTCTTTAGTGAAAGACTGCAACGCCGATTGCGTCATCAAATCATCCAGCGCAACAGATTCGGGCCAGGCAGACAGGTCTGGAATTTTCCCATGCTCCTGGATTTTCTTTAAGTCATCATCGCTGAAAGGATGAAACAAGTTGACACTGCGTGCAATTTCATCCAGTTCTTTTCCTTGCATGGAATCCAGATCCGTTCTGGCAATCAGAGTATCGACAAAAGCTTTGAACTCGTCTGACAATTCCCAAAGCTCCGAAAAACGCTTTGCAAGAGGATGCTGCGGATCAATCCCCGGTTCAATAGAATCATCAATATGAGAAACCATCGAAGATTTACCGGATTCCTGAAATTCTTTCATGGCCTTAGGCGGAATGGTCAATACATCCAGTCCGGCTAGAAAAGCCACTTGCTCACCGCTTCTTATGCTGGCGGCTATCAATCGCGATCCCACTTCTTTATAATTTTCACGCGCAGACCGCAATGCCCGCTGAGTCGCCAAAGTCACTTTTTCCCCTACCAGTTCTCCTGTTCCAGCTTTATGGTCCATAACCACTTGATTCAACCGACCCAAAAACACATTCACAAAATCCGGGTTACCCAAACGCGCCGCCAGATAGTTTTGCCGAACCGAAAACCCCAAAGTGAAATTAATAGGAACCCCTTCCTGCCTTAAAGTACGAACCGCCAAATATCCTTCAGGAGTCAGAGGCACTTTGACAGTAAAATATTCAGGGCACACCTTGTAATATCTACGGCCAAAATGCAGGGTACGCTCTATACTCCTGGACACAGCCGGATGCAATTCCACACTGACTTTCACCTTGAAAGCCTGAACCAGACGCAGGGCAACCTTGCAATTGATCACGAACCCCACCTCCAGGGTCATTTCCTCCGCAGACAAATCCAATCCTTCCTGATTGATTTTCTGGATGGTGTCTTCAATGACCTGGTCCATAACCCCACTTTGCACCACCTGATTGGCTAGAGTATTATTGGTGGTCAAAGCCGTGAGTTCGTCCTTCCATATCTCCTGGGCTTTTTCCAACTCGCCGGTATCGATCCACACCTCAGTACCAAGGGCTTTCAATCTGGCTAATAAAGGATCCGATTCATTCCTGGGCGACGCCCCTTCAATCTTTTCAAAAGCCAGCCCATGCAAAATCTCATCCAGCTTTTGGCTCACAGTAGCCATGTATTTATCCTTTCTAAATTCCAGGTTTACCTAAAAGTTTGAACATATTTTTTTTATAAAACTCAACACCAGGCTGATCAAAAGGGTTGACCCCATTCAAATAGCCGGTCATCGCCACTGCCCTTTCAAAAAAATAAATAAGCTGACCTAGAGATGTTGGCGAGCGATCTTTAATTTTTAGTGTCATGTTGGGAACACCTCCTTCTTTATGCGCATCGGCGGTTCCCAGCCAGGCTTTCTCATTAACAGTATCCAGCGTTTCACCGGCGAGGTAGTTTAAGCCGTCTGCATCATTTTGAAAAGCTGGTATTTTCAACTGCCGCCGGGAAGACTCGAGAGTTAAAAACGTCTCAAAAATATTCCGAGTGCCTTCTTGAATCCATTGTCCCATGGAATGAAGATCGCAGGTGAATTCCACCGACGCGGGGAATATGCCTTTTAATTGCTTACCTTCGCTTTCACCGGCCAATTGTTTCCACCACTGGGCCAGATAATAAAAAGCGGGTTGGAATGTTGCCAGGATTTCAGTGGTTTTTCCCCTCTGGTAAAGCAACTGGCGAATCGCCGCGTAACGGTAGGCATCATTCTGATCCAGAGAGCTTGTCGAATACAATTTTTCACCCTTCCGTGCCCCTTCCATCAATTGCTGAATATTGATCCCCGCCACCGCCATAGGGAAAAGCCCCACCGGAGTTAATACGGAATACCGGCCTCCCACATCATCCGGAATCACAAAAGTCTTATAACCCAAATCATCGGCAAGGCTTTTAAGAGCCCCCCGGCTCGAATCCGTGGTGACGACAATCCGGTCTTTGGCTCCATCTGCCCCATATTTTTTTTCAACCATATCTTTTAACAAACGGAAGGCAATGGCCGGTTCCGTTGTCGTGCCTGACTTGGAGATTACGTTGAGACAAACATCCCGCCCCGATATCAGGTCAAAAAGATCAGCATGGTAATCCGAACTGATACTCTGCCCGGCAAAATAGATTTCTGGTCCGCCATGCCCCCGATTGGAAAAAGAAGAATTCAGGTAGGAAATCCCTGCCCGGGCACCCAAATAAGACCCGCCGATGCCCACAACGATGAAAGCTTCACAACAATCGCGGATAGAGCTTGCTGTGCTTTCGATCTCAGCGGCCAGGGAATCGGAAAAACGTGAAGGCAGGTGCAACCACCCCAGATAGTCCGACCCCTCACCGGACCCTTCCTCTAACTGGTCGTGGCACAGGCCGACCTGTCCCTGGAGGCTATTCACTTCCTGTTCAGTAAGAAAGGAATTCAGGTTTTCGCAATTAAGGGAAAGGTTTGACATGCTGGATGGATAGTACTCCGTTTACCTTTGTAATTTATTGAACTTGGACCCTTCAATGGTCAAATTATACATCAGGCCCTTTTGGCCAAATACAAACGCTACGATAGGATCCTTAACAGTGGTGGTATCCAGAGAGTCCCCCATACCCAGCGAGATCAATGCCACGGAGCCATCCACCCCGGCTTTCCAGCCATCGCTGTTTCTAAAAGCTTTCAATGCATCCTCTTTGGTAAATACCAGAATAATGGATTTGGTCTGAGCACCCAGCTGAAATCCTATCGAAGCCGCCATGGTACTGTAATATTCAACGGTCTTACCTCCGATCCGCAAAGCCCCTTCACCATATTCCCCGCCAATGCCAAACCCGGCTTTGATGACCTGGGAAAAAATCAGAACTCCCTTGGCTTTTATTATAAAGCTTTCGGCTCCTGGAATTTCCTTATTAAACCGCTCCAGAGTGACCTCTACACTCACATCTATCTCCTTGGCGGGGAATATGGCGAAGGGGCTTTGAGGATCGGA
>JYMV01022158.1_pt1 | contig 12810 bp, 14 predicted proteins | sample 338911 | NCBI WGS metagenome assembly JYMV01 (sample SAMN03354496, study PRJNA234377) | hydrothermal vent metagenome | biome: Deep sea; feature: Hydrothermal plumes at the Eastern Lau Spreading Center, Western Pacific Ocean; material: Seawater | place: Tonga | collected 2009 | depth 2000 m m | reverse complement strand
CGAACTTCACTATCCATCTTTGGAAGAGATTGGATAGCCATCTCTATCGCTTTACCCATTCCAACGATGTAAGGGGTATTTAGAGTTCCTGAGCGGTGTCCGCCCATCTGACTTCCGCCGTGAAATAGAGGGGTAATTCTCTTTCCTTTTCTAATATACAATGCTCCTATCCCTTTTGGTCCATGAAACTTATGAGCCGACATTGAAAGGAAATCAACTCCCAAATCTTGAACATCTACCGGGATTTTTCCAACTGCTTGGACTGCATCAGTATGAAATAGAATATCTCTCTCTTTTGCTATCTCTCCTATCTCTTTTATTGGAAAGATTGCCCCCGTTTCATTATTAGCCATCATTACAGAGATTAGGGCAGTATCTTCTCTAACTGCACTTTTGACATCTTCTACCGATATAGAACCTTGACTATTTACGGGTAAATAGGTTATCTCAACCCCTTGACTTTCCAAAAATTTGCAAGTAGCTAAAATCGATGGATGTTCCACATCGGTGGTAATGATATGGTTCTTGTTTCCATTCTTGATGAGGTCGAGCCAAACAGATTTCAATATCCAGTTATTGCTCTCAGTAGCACAAGAGGTAAATATCACATCGTCATCATCATTCGCATTGATTGCAGAATAGACTTGGTCTATCGCTTTTGCTACTCCCGGATGAACCTCTCGCCCAAATGTATGGAGGGAGTTTGGATTTCCATACATCTCTGTGAAATAGGGCTTCATCGCCTCTACAACCTCATCAGCAACCTTAGTAGTTGCATTATTATCCATATATACTCTTCTCAAAGTTACTCCTATTTCTCTTCTTTCTCTTTATCTCTCTCTATCGTTACAACGATAGCACCTCGTAGGTCGCCGAGTTTGTAACCAGTCGCCTTGTCTTCTGGATAGATTTTGTGGATAGTGTCTCTAACCCCTTCTGGTATATCTTCGGCAGTTCCATGACATTTCAAGCAGACCGGTTTAATTCGTAGAGGCTGGTAGAATTTGTATATCTCTTTATCCTCTTCTCCTTTTCTCTCAACTTTTGTAAGAACAGGAGAGTTGGTATTCTCCAACATAAATAGAATCTTTGCTTCACTCTCATTAGGCTTATTCATAGGATTTCTATATTTAGTAGAAATCCGTTTCACTGAAACATTTTCCCCAAGTTCCTGATTAACTTTATGAGTTAGAACCATCGCATTGAATGCACAAAATTGAGCCGCTCCTTCAATTCCATTCTCTTTTATCTGCTTCTTCATCTCACTTTTAAGAGTGGTTAAAAGAGTTTTAGCTCCCTTCTGTCCTATCTTAAAAATCTCTTGAAAATCTTCTCCGTAGAGAGTTCCAAGAAGTGCTAAGGCAAATATTGTTTTTTTCATATCTGCAAACCTCCTTGATTTGTGAGCATTGTAGATAATATTTTCTTAAAATTAGAGAGTTCCAATGAGTATTGGTAGCTAATTAATTCTTACTTCAAAAAAGAGAAGTGATATATAGAGGTAGAATTATTATTCTCATCTCTTATCATAACCCTCTCGACCAATACCCCCTCCCTTTTCACCTCATCGCTAACTTCTTTATCAGAAGGGGTATCCATGACTAGACTATCTGCCATCTCTCCATCTTCTCCACTATCGCTATTCTCTCCAAAGTGGAGAAAATATATCTCATCTTGTCTATATTCATATTTGGCACTTTTGAGATAGTGGATTAGGTCGTCATCTTTAATATTGTATCTCTCTTTAACATACTCATAGACCTCCAAATTTTTCCCATGTAACTTTTTGGAGACCTTTCCAAATATGAAACTGCTAAACCTATTTACCTTCATACGACTATCTACTAAGCTTAGAGAGCGAACCATATCCCCTCTCATTTTGAGAAGGGCAACACCTACAACAGAAATGATAAGAACAGCTACCAGAACCTCAACTAGTGTAAAACCTCTTTTCATTCTGTTGCACTATCGAGAGGCAGGAACTTACCCAATTCAGAATCGTAGAACTCTATCGCTCCTGTTTCGATGTCAAATATCCAGCCGTGAAGGTGGAGAGAGCCATTTTCAACTCTCTTTTTTATTTCTGGATATGTTAGGAGATTGTCAAGTTGGGTAATTAGGGAAAACCTTTCTGTTGCTCTTAGGAGTTCTTCTCCCTGTTTCTTAGTGGCAATAGCATTCGTTTTAGCCACTTCACCAAGTTTCAACCACTTTTTTAGATGAGGTAGATTGGAGACCTTTTCAGGAGAGTGGAGAGTGGCACAAGCCCCGCAATGGGTGTGTCCGAGAATAATAATTTCTGAAACATTTAGAACAGATACCCCATATTCAAGAGCCGAAGCAGTAGCATGAAAATCTTCACTTAGACTATATGGAGGGACAAAATTACCAACATTTCTAACAATGAATAGGTCGCCCGGTTTGGTATTTAGCACCAAATCCGGGATAACTCTCGAATCACTACAACCTATTAGAAGAGCCTTAGGGGTTTGTCCTTCTCGAACAAGCCTTAGAAATTCCTTTGCATACTTTGGAAATGTGTTTTTTCGGAAATTGAGATTTCCTTCTAAAAGTTGGCTCATTTTCTGATATGTCCCTGTCCATATATCTTATATTTGTAAGTTGTCAAATCATCTATACCCATAGGACCTCTTGCATGGAGCTTATTGGTTGATATTCCAACTTCTGCCCCAAATCCGAAAACTCCGCCATCTGTAAATCGAGTAGATGCATTTACATATACACTACTTGCATCAACCTCATTTAGGAACTTCTCGGCAGTGGTGTAGTTCTCTGTAACGATAGCCTCTGAATGTTTAGAGCCGTGTCGTTCAATATGGTTGATGGCTTCGAAAACTCCATTTACAACCTTCACATTTAGGATATTTGCGAGATATTCAGTATCGTAATCCTCTTCTGTGGCTTTCTCAACTTCAATTATAGATTGGGTTACTCCACACCCTTTCAATTGAGTTCCAACCTCATCAAATCGCTTTTTCAAAAGAGGTAATAGCTCGTCAGCTATCGGATAATCGACTAGGAGGGTCTCCATCGCATTACAGACCCCCGGTCTCTGAACCTTTGCATTGATAGCTATCTCTACCGCCTTTTCCAAATCGGCATCTCTATCTATATAGGTATGACATAGCCCCTTATCGTGTTTTACAACTGGAACAGTTGCATTTTCATTTACAAATCTGATAAGCCCTTCACCACCTCGCGGAATTATCAAATCTACATATCTATCCTGTTTTATGAGTTGGGCTACTCCCTCTCTGGAACTATCAGGTAGAAGGGATATTATCTCTTTTGGTAAATCGAACTCCTCCAATACAGATTGGAGAATAAGGGCGATAATCCGATTGCTATTTTCCGCCTCTTTTCCACCTTTGAGGATTGCCACATTTCCACTTTTGAAACAGAGTCCAGCAGTGTCGCTTGTAACATTAGGGCGACTTTCGTAGATGATACCAATTACACCTATTGGAACAGATACCTTTTCTATTCTTAAACCTATATCATTTACCCAACCATCTAATATCCGTCCGACAGGTTCGCGGAGAGATGCAATTTCTCTAAGAGATTGAGCCATTCCCTCTATTCTCTTCTCATTTAGAAGAAGTCTATCAACCATAGCAGAAGATAATCTATTCTCTTTTGCATATTCCAAATCTTTTTGGTTCTCTTTGATGATTGCCTCTTTATGTTCCAATAGAGCATCAGCCATACGATTCAAAATTTGCACTTTTTCACCTGCTGAAAGTTGCGAAACTACCCGGCTACTCTCTTTTGCCTTTTGTAAAAACTCAACCATTGAAAAACTCCAAATATTTTTAGAAAAATTATATTCTATCCCTCGCCTTCTGGTATTCATTCCAATAGTTGAGATTAGTAAATGGTTCAACCTCATCGAAGTCAATTTTCAAAACTTTGGAATTGGAAATTAGAGATTTCAATTTGTGATTTCCATCTTGAACCATATGGGCAATCTTTGGATATAGTTTCCTGCTATATATACCTATCATAGGCTCTAAGCCTTCTCTATGTTGAGGAATATATATCTCATACTCACCAATATGGTTTTGAAAAGTATCCATCACTTTTCCAATCTCTCTCTCTCCAAAAAATGGAGCATCGACACTGAATATAAAAATATATTCACTCTCCAACTTGTCAAATATAGAAAGTAACCCAATAGTTGGAGCAAAGATATTCGGCTCTATATCGAAAATAGAAACATCTTTTCCCAAATCGACTTTTTCACTTTTCCAAGAGATATAGACCTTATTAAAAATCTTTTTCAACTTACTGAATTGGAACTCAATCAGAGTAGGAAAACCTCCAAACGGTAGGAGGCTTTTATCTTTGCCCATTCTACTACTCTTACCACCAGCAAAGACAACGGCAGGGATACTATATTTTTTCAATACAACTCCTATATTGAGATTTTTTGTATAAAATTTATATGAATAAATTCTATAAGGTAATAATATGAGAATATTTCTAAATACAAGGAGTTTCGACAAAGATTATCAATGGTTTGAGATTGGAGCAGATAATAGTTTTTTAGTAAGTTACAAAAATTTTTGGGAGATGGAGGAGATAGCCGATTTTCCTATCTCTGATGAGTTTTCAATTATCTTAGGAAAAGTTTTGGATAGCGATGAGCTATTTTTACTAATTACAGATATTGATAGCGGACGACAAGACAATAAGGGACGAGAAATAAAAAACTCTTTTCTATTCTTTTCAGAAGATGAAATTATCCTAAGGAAAATTATCCTTCTTACCTTTTTCGACTACATAGAGTTTTGGGGAACTATAAATTCAATCGTTACAGAAGTTCCAGATTCCCAATTTGGAATATTTGTGGAATATAGTAATTTGGTTGAGGTCATCAACTCCTTTACCAATAGATACGATGTGAAATTTGAGTTTGATGTAGAGACACATACAAATAGAGTTGTCAAGTTTGGAGAGATATATCTCAAATACAAAATTCAGAACGATAGCGAAGAGGAGATTATCTCATACCGCCTAAATCCTATCTTTGAATACAAACTGAAACGGTTCCTACTAAATGAAATATTTCCAGAGAATTTTGAAATCATATTTGCCTATTTCTCATTTCTCACTCTCCAAACTATTGAAACGGGAAAGATATATCTAGCTACTGCAAAAGAGTTAGACCGATTTAGTAAAAATATTTTTCTACGAGATGTAGAGGAGTGGGCAACTGTTGAGATAAAAAATTCTAAATTTGAGGAGATAAAAGAGAATATATACAGCGGTAATAAGTTGAAAAGAGCTATTGGAATATCTCTATTCGCTTCTCTCTCTCTTTTTTCCATTTATACTCTATACCAAAAAAACTTACTTACACAAGAGATAGAGATTTTGCAATCTACAAATCAGAAGATGGAAGGCGAAATATCCCAACTCACTTCACAAATTGAGAAACTTCAAAAGGAGAAGAGTAAATTAGAAGAAGAAAAAAGTCTATTAGCTGATGAGGTAGTGTCTCTACAAGAGCAACTATCGACAAGCAATACATCAACTACTTGTAACTGTGAAACAAATATATCTAAGTTACAAAGTGAATTAGAGAGTTGTCAAAAATCTAAGGATAGGATATTAGCTCAACGAAAAAAATTGGCTGTCGGTTATCGATGGTATAAAAATCTATATAATAAATGCAAGGAGGGAAAATAGTGGATATTTGGACTACCCTATTAGCTATCTCTACATTGGTAGCAGTCGGATATATCTTCTATCAATATAGAAATTTACAGACTTTGCAACAAGAGAAAGAGAAGTTGGAAAAAAAGATTCAAGAGATTGAAGATGGACTAAATAGCGAAATAGAAGAGAAGAGAGAGAGAATATCTCAACTAAATAGACAGATAGAGGAACTTCACCAACGAGCCGAGTTTATAAAACTCGACCAGATAGAGCTAAATAGAGAATATGAATATCTTCAAGAGAGAAATAGAAAATTGGAAGAGACTATAAATAGCCTAGAAGATAGGATTAGACATTTAGATAAAGAGTAATTACCACTCTCGAATTTCATTATATAGAGAGTCTCTCTCTATTGGTCGAAATCCGCTATCTCTTATCAGTTCCACAAGTTTTCCTAATTCTACCCCATATCTACTCTTAGCTCCTGCTGATGAGTTGATGCTCTCTCTTTCAATAGTTCCATCTAAATCGTTTGCTCCAAACTCTTGGGCTACCAGTGCAAGATTTATAGTAGAAGTTACCCAATAGGCTTTGATGTGTGGAATATTTCTAAGGAGAATTCGGCTGATTGCTATTGTCTTCAAAATCTCCTGCCCCGTGATGGGTTCTTTCACATTGAGATAGTTATTTTCAGTTTGATAGACAAGTGGAATAAATGCATTAAATCCCCCAGTCTCCTTTTGGAGTTCTCTAAGTCGTATCATGTGGTCTATTCTCTCTCTTCTACCCTCAACATGTCCAAATAGCATAGTTGCATTAGATTTCCGTCCTCTTTGGTGCCAAATCTTATGAATTTTTAGCCAATTTTCGGAGGATACTTTTCCCTTACAGATATAGTTTCTCACCTTTTCATCAAAGATTTCAGCACCCCCGCCCGGCATAGAATCTACTCCATTTTCTATCATCAACTCCACTACCTCATCATAGTCCAAATTGTGTTCCTCTGATAGAAAATGGATTTCTGCCGCAGTCAATGCTTTGATATGGATATTTGGAAACTCCTTTTTTATCTTTCGGAAAATATCCATGTACCAATCCAATCCAACTCTATCGTTATGAGCTGAAACAATATGAACCTCTGTAATGCCATTCTTAGCACTATTGCGAACTATCTCCAATATCTCATCGTGGGACATAGTATAGGGGTTGGGGTTCTTTCGGTTGGCACTATATGCACAAAACTTGCAAATATCCTTACAGATATTGGTAGGGTTGATATGGCGGTTGATATTGAAATAGGTCTTATTCCCGTGTAACTCTTTTCGAATGGAGTCGGCTAACTCTCCAAGGGTGTATATATCCAAATCGTAGAGCTTCACCCCTTCATTTAGGGATAGCTCTTCTCCTCTTTCAACTTTCGATATGAGATTTTTCATCTCTCTCTCCTAAATACTTTTTTCATAATCCTACTAAGTTCCTCTTTTGTCAAGGATAGGACATCTGGATATAGATATATCGCAACTCCAACAAGTCCCAAATATACCACCCCTGAAAATAGAAAATTTACCAATGGAGATTGGAACATAGAAAATAGAGAAGCTATATAGGAGATGGTGAGAAATAGCAAAATTGAGATAATTTGGTGGCGGACTAAATAGAGATAGTCCATATTTAGATATTTGGAGTTATCCACCAGTTGCAGATTAGTTCCTATAAGTTGCCCTATTACCATTGTCAATCCCAATCCAACAGCCCCTAAATTGAGAAAATAGATAAATAGTATAGATAGCCCCAACATAATTGTTTGAGATACTAAACTGATATTTCTATATTTTTTCGTTCTCTCAGTAGCATAAAATAGAGATGTTGAGAGTTGTCCATATGTTTGGTGGATAGGGTAAAAACTCATTACCATCACAACGGGAACAGCTTCCAGAAATCTATCATCGGTAAATAGTGATATTACATTTTCCGCCTGAAATAGAACGAAAAGAGAGAAGAAAGCAGATATAGAGTAGAGCATAGGGACATATCTTAAAAATAGTCTTCTAATAGTCTCTATATCCCCCTCTCCAAACGATTTGGAAAACTCACGAGTAATAATTTGGGTCATTGCACTTGTAAATAGAAAACTCATTATCCCTATTTGATATGCTAATCCGTAATATCCACTCTCTTCTGCCCCTCCAAACTTTTGAAGTAGCCATATTTGAAAAAAGCCGATAGCGATACTAATACTATTAGTTACAAACAGAGGAGCTATATATTCTAAAAACTCTTTGGAGGTAGAAGAAAATTGGATATTTTGAAAAATCTCTTTGGAAAATACCCCTTTTTTAATAAATAGCGATGAGGTGGCTATCAAAAATAGAGATGTGGCAAAGATATTGAAAATTAGATATATATCCAAATCGAAATAGAAATATTGAATTACTCCAATAAGAGATATTGTATATACCAACTTATATACTATTTTTACAATCTCCACAGAAGTGGTAAGAACATAGGCATCAGAGATTTTGAGATATATATCAAACAGAAAAGTTAGAAATAGGAAAAGTAAGCTGAGATATATATAGCTCTCTTTTTCTATATCTGGAAAAACTATATTTCTGAAACCTAGAACATTTACCAAATAGACAGATAGAAAGACCACAAAGAGAATAGCTATTACCACAAAGAGATAGAAACCTACCAAATTTTTTCGATAAGGATTTGCCGATAGCTTGGTAAAAAAGGCAGTAGGCGAACCGGCGGAAATAAATCCATATAGACGAGTGAAGAATTGGAATAGATAGGAGAATTCACCATATGCCTGAGTTCCCAAAGCGGTTGGAACAAAAGCTACTAAGATAACATTTATCAATCCATTTACTATATTTGAAAGCAACTTTATTAGATACCGAATTTTGAGGGGGGTCTCTTTTTTCATCTAAATTTTATAGGTCCTCGACTTGAACCGCTTAAAAATTGTCTAATTACTGGATTTTTGGAGGTTCTAAAAAAGAGTTCATTACCATAGTCGATAATTTTTCCTTCAAACAACATAGCGAAATAGTCCCCTGATTTGAAACTCTCATTTATATCGTGGCTAATCAAAATAGAGGTTACCCCCAACTCATTTTGGAGATGTCGAATAAGTTCGGTAATGAGATTACTACTCACTGGGTCTAATCCGCTTGTAGGCTCATCGTAGAGCAGTATAGAGGGTTTCATAATAATGGTTCTAGCTAAACCTACCCGCTTTCTCATACCCCCAGAAAGTTCGTGGGGAAAGAGATGAACCACCTCATCAGGCTTCAACCCTACCATTTCGAGAGAGGAACGGACTGAATATTGGAGCTGTTTTCCACTAGTTTTCATATGTTCTCTAAGAGGAAAGGCTACATTATCAAAGACATTCATACTATCGAACAAGGCTCCACTCTGAAAGAGAAAGCCTATCCTTTTTCTCATCTCTTTCATCTCTTTTGGAGATAGTTTGGTAATATCAACCCCATCAACTTCAATAGTTCCAGAATCTGGTTTCAGAAGCCCTACTATATGTTTTATTATGGTGCTTTTTCCGCCTCCTGAAACTCCAAAAATGACGGTAGTTTTTCCTTTGACTATATGGAGATTTACCCCCCGCAAAATCTCTCTATCTCCAAATTTCTTATGGACATCTTTGAAATATATCATCTACTCCAATATCCTATCTGAAATCTCGACCCCCTCCAAAATAGAGCTAATAAAAATTAGGATAGATATATATCTACTTGTGAAATACCTGAACACCATCATTATCGAAATCTAAAACCAATATCCTAAAACTAGGAAAGGCATGTTGGAGTTCCATTACCAATCGGGCTGTATCCTCTTGATAGACCATATTGAAGAATGAAGAGCCACTACCTGAAAGGGTGCTCATTAATGCTCCATTTTCTAAGGCTATCTTTTGAACTCTGAATAGCTCTGGAAGCTGTTTCATTCTCTGAACTTGATGAAATCTATCTTTTGAAGCAATCCGCAAACTATCCCAATCCTCATTGAAAAATGAGGCGGTTAAAAATGAGGAGTGGGAGATATTGAAAATAGCATCTTCTTTGCTATATATATTTGGTAAAGTTGTTCGAGATTTGGCAGTGGATATATTTTGGTGTGGAACTACTATTACCGCTTTTAAATATGGGGGTATATTTTTCTTTTTGTAATAGACTCTATTTCTCTCTAAAACTGCAACTGTGAAGCCTCCAACTACCGCAGGGGTAATATTGTCTGGGTGGTGTTCATACTCCAAAGCAGAATTTAGTATTCTACTCCGTTGTATAGAAGAGAACCCCGCCACTGAACAGGCAGAAGCGATAGCACTTACGATAACCGCCGAACTGCTACCAAGCCCCCTAGATATTGGAATATTGTTATAAAAGGTAAATTGTAGATTTCTATTGGACTGCTTGGATAGACTTTTTTGATGTCTATTGTAGATTTTGAAAAAGAGTTCATTTTTTTTCTGTCGAATATGTCTGCTCTCATTACCCTTCATAATAATTCTAAATTTGTTTGAAGGTTGAATATCTACACAATTTTTCAATTTGAGAGCAATTCCCAAAGTATCAAACCCGGGACCAAGATTAGCACTAGTAGCAGGAACACATATTTTCATCTTCTATCTCCTTAGATAACAGGTAGAATATAGATAGGTTCTATATTTTTTGAATATCTCTCTATCTCAAAGTGCTTAGGCAGTTCAAAGGGGGCTGGGGTGAAATTTTCCAACCTCTCCATCTCTATATCTCCATTATCCCTCTTCACAAAATAGAGACTATTTGTAGCTCGTATAGGTGTGTTAGAATTGAAATAGAAACCATCTACCCCAAATAGAGGAATATTTTTCACAATAGAGATAGTTTTTAGGAATATATATCCAACTTTTATCGCCATAAAACTACCGGGACCATTCGCATATACCATTTTTCCAATAGTGTATCTCTCCAAAATATCTTTAAATAGATGAGGTAATATATCGCTCGTTTTCCCCTCTTGCGATATGGTTTCTATCAGTCTGCCCTCTTTGTATATACCAATTTGCAAAGGCGAATCTATCGCGATAACTATCACATCAACTATATTCGACACGATAATTACTCTTATCAGATAGTAATTTCTGGATTAGCTTATGGTTCAACTTATGGCTACTCGCAAAAGCTCGATAGTTTGCCACAAAATCCACTCCGATAATGGATAGGTCGCCGATAGTATCCAATATCTTATGTCGGACAAATTCATTTTGAAATCGTAACCCCTCTGGATTTACTATCTCACTCTCTCCAACAGCTATCACATTATCCAAATTTGCACCCAATGCCAATCCTTGTGATTTCAATCTCTCAAAGTCTTGCAGAAATCCAAAGGTTCTGGCTGGTGCTATCTCTTTTCGATAACTATCCAAATCTATATCTATTGAAAACTCTTGAACCCCTATTACTCTATTCGCAAAATCTATTTTTGAGTAGATGGAGAACTTTTCCTCTCTATTTGGAGAGATAGATACATATCTATCCCCCTCCCTAATTGTGATTTCCTTCTCTATTATGAAAATAGGTCGTCTGCTTTCCTGTTCCACAACTCCAACATCTTCTATCTTTTGGAGAAATTGAATAGAGCTACCGTCCAATATGGGAGGTTCAACCGAATCCATCTCAACCAATAGATTGGAAATCCCTAAACTCCATACAGCAGACATTAGATGCTCAATAGTAAATATCTCAACTTCTCCATTTCCAATAGATGTAGCCATATTGGTATTTACAACCACATTTGGAGATAGAGGGATTTTGTGATTTCGATATTGGAAAACTATTCCTGAATTTTCCGGTAGGGGCTTCAATTTGAGATTGGATATTTTCCCCTTATGGAGACTTATTCCCGAGAACTGCACCTCCTCTTTTATCGTCTTCTCTCTCATCTACTCTATAACTCTTCTACTATTAGTTTTCTGTTGAAATCCAATTTCAATAGCTTCGCCTGTTTAGTTTGAAATTTCTTTTTTTCCAAAATTACTCCATTGAAAATTACTGTTCCGCTCTCTCCAATATCTCTAATTATCATATATGAGCCGTTGCAGATAACTTTTCCGTTTACCGTTCCAAAAATCTCCAAATTTCCAGAGGTCTCTACTTCTGCCCCGTCGTTTATTTGAGAGAAGATAGCTATATCCCTATCGCTTTGGATAGCTACACCTGAACGGATAGGCTTCTCATACACTTCGCGGACTTTGATATTTTTCTTCTCTCTCTCTTCTGGGATAATATCCTCCACCTCATCTAGACTAATCTCCACTCTATTTCTGCTATTGAAATCGCACTCTTTGCTATTGATGAGGTAGCAGACTTCCCGCTCATTTAAAAACTCTTCTATATCTGAAAAGTCCATATCACCACTTAAAACAATAGTAAAGTTTTTTAGTATGGGTTCATTTCTTTTGAAGTAGTTGAAAAACTTCTCTTTCTCATCTTGCCCTAATATGAATTCGAAAATCTGTAATGTATGTTGTCTTGCGTTCACTCTGTTTTCTCTATTATTTTTTTAGCATTTGTAATAACATCAGTTACATTATTTTTTATCCAAACTTTATCCATCCACTCCTCAGGACGGACAGGAACTCCCTGAACATAGACCCCAAAATGGAGATGGTCTCCAAGAGCCAATCCAGTTTTTCCTGTATTTCCTATGATATGTCCAACATCTATTAAATCCCCTTCATGAACTCTAATAGATGAGCAGTGACCGTATAAAGTGAATAGACCCAATCCGTGGTCTATAATTGGACTAATCCCATATACTCCATTATCATCGGCAAAAACCACTTTTCCCTTATTACTTGCAATAATTGGAGCTCGTCGAACACTTGCTAAATCGAGTCCCATGTGGTTGGCTTCACTCACAAACTCATCATGATAGAAATACTTTCTATGGTCTCCAAAACTGGCAACAGATATAGCCCCTTTCAAAGGTTTGAACGGATTGAGATTGAAATCTGTTATCACCTCATTTCTATCTATTTGAGTAGTCTTCTCTGTAATCAGTTTCTCATTCTCTGCCCTAATATCTTCATTTACAATTTTGAAATACTCCACCACATCGTCG
>JYMV01041836.1_pt1 | contig 12816 bp, 3 predicted proteins | sample 338911 | NCBI WGS metagenome assembly JYMV01 (sample SAMN03354496, study PRJNA234377) | hydrothermal vent metagenome | biome: Deep sea; feature: Hydrothermal plumes at the Eastern Lau Spreading Center, Western Pacific Ocean; material: Seawater | place: Tonga | collected 2009 | depth 2000 m m | reverse complement strand
ATAAGCAGGCCTTGTTGTACTTTCAAAAAGGACTGGATGCTTTTGAAGAAATAGGCGATAAAAGGGGAATGGCTAGTTCTTTTTACGATCTTGGGTACCTTTCTTTTAAACAAGAAAATTACTCAGGGGCACTAGACCTGGGCAAAAAAGCATTGACCCTGGCACAGGAGGTGGGCGCGGTAGAAAACATAAAAGATGCCAGCAATTTGCTTTATGATGCGTACAAGGTAACTGCTCAGCCTGCCAAGGCCTTAGAGATGCACGAGCTGTACATTGAGATGCACGACAGCCTCAACAGCGTGGCGAACAAGGAGGCAGCCATTCGGCAGCAGTTCAGGTTTTCCTATGAAAAAAAGGCAGTGGCAGATAGCTTGAAACATGTTGCTGCAATTAATGCACAGGGTATTAAAATACAATCCCAGAACAGGATAGGACGTATTTTGGCGGGATCATTGGCAGTGCTGCTTGTGTTTTTATTCCTGTTATTCAGGCGTTTCCAGGTAACCAGAACACAAAAACAAATTATAGAAACGACCAGCCGCAAAACCAACGATAGCATACAGTATGCCGAGCGCATCCAGCAATCCATCCTACCCTCTATGGGATATATTGAAAACTGTTTGGATGAATTCTATATCCTGTACAAACCCAAAGACATCGTGAGTGGTGACTTTTATTGGGTATATAAACAAAAAAATGGGGACATCTTAATTGCACTGGCGGACTGTACCGGCCACGGCGTGCCGGGGGCTTTCATGAGTATGATAGGCACTGCCCTGCTCAATGAGATCATTATAGAAAATGGGGTTACCCAGGTAAATAAGGTCCTTGATACTATACGCACCCATATGATCAGCTCTTTTGTGCAGGAGGATTCCGGCCACCATATTTACGATGGCATGGATATTACCTTAATTGACCTGCACAATGATAAAAGAACGCTGTCGTTTTCCGGTGCAGGGCAACAGTTCTACATATTGCGTGATGGGGCCTTTATTGAGGTCAAAGGCAATAATTACCCGGTGGGATATTATTTTGGCAGGGAATCTCCATTTGATATTAAAGAAATGGAAGTCATCCCCGGTGATCAGCTGTACCTGTTTACAGATGGGATCATCGATCAATTTGGCGGTGACAATGACAGGAAATTCAGCTTTAAACGGTTAAAAGAGGTGATATTAAAGGGCGCCCACCTTCCCATGCATGAGCAAAACAAAATACTGGATGAGGCCATTATATCCTGGAAGGGGGATAATGCGCAAACGGATGACATCAGTGTAATGGGATTAAAGATATCCTGAGTGCTCCGGCAGCCTGTCTTCCCTGGAACTTAATCTGTAACTTCCCGTAGGAAAGTATTATTTTGGTTGCGTTATGAAATATTTGAGCCCAGCTGTTTTTCTGTTATGCTGTTTGACGGCCTTGCAGCAATTGATCCATGGATCCCGCATCAAGTGCGGGATGATATGGGGGCCTGTAATATGGATCCCGCATCAAGTGCGGGATGATATGGAGGTCTGTAATAAAGCATGACTCATTCCCGCGAAGGCGGGAATCCAGTTAACTCTCCCAATTGTTGGCTAGATCCTTCCAACATGGATTTTGTTCTTCAATTAGGGTTATCTTCCAAGCTCTATTCCATTTTTTCGCCGGTGATGCGTTGTTGAAATGTTCTGTGGGGTGGGTGGGCCTACTCCACCATCAACCTCCCCCTGAATGTTTTGGATTTGCCCTGCAGTTCAATGAAATATTGCCCCGGTGCCAGGCTGCCCTTTTCCACCACCACCTCACTGGCAGTGATGTCATGCATCACCCTTACCTTGTTGCCCAGCATGTCGTATAGCACCAGCTTAAAGGGAACTTTTTCCTCGTTGCTGAACACCACTGTGGTGGCGTGGGTAAAGGGGTTGGGGTAGATGAGCATTTCTAATGAAGCGGCATGGGCAGCAATTCCTGAGCTTGTACCTATTTGCACTTCTAAAGTGACGGTATCGCCCACACAACCTGCAGAGTCAGTTTCTATAACGGCTATTTGGCCCATAGTGGCACTGCCCCATTGTATTTGCACGACATTTGTTCCCTGACCCGAAGTGATGTTTCCTCCTGTCGCTGTCCAATTATAGGAAGAACCAAGCGTTTGAGAAACTGAATACTGCTCCTGATCAAATGGATTTACCTGCAGCAGTCCGATAATATTGCCTGTTTGCGGACCCACTGATGATTCATCAATTATTGCAGTATCAACCGTTGTACAACCGTTGCTGTCTGTTACCTCTACCGTGTAAGTACCTGCGGTCAATCCTGAAAGGTCTTCTGTTGCACTTCCGGTAGACCAGCTGAAGCCATAGGGAGAAGTGCCACCGGAAACGCTTAGGTCAGCGGAACCGTCATTTCCATTGATACAGGAGGCATCAACAACTGTTATATTAGTCGTCAGGGATAGTGGCTCCAGAATAGTAACTGACCCTGTAGCAATACAAGCAGATCCATCTGTAACCGTAACCGAATATAAGCCTGACGGCAAGCCTGTTATAATAGATACTGTTTGTCCATTGCTCCAGTTATAGGTATACGGTGAAATACCACCGGAAACAGTAACCCCGGCTGTGCCGTTATTATCCCCATAACAGTCCAGGTCTGTATTTACCATGGTTAAGGTTGGTGTACCAGGAGCGCTAAGCGTCACAGAGGTATTGGCTGTACAGGAGTTGGCATCGGTTACTGTTAAGGCATAGGTGCCGCCTGTAAGTCCAGTGATACCAGACGTAATGGCACTATTGCTCCAGGAATAGGTATAAGGACTTGTGCCTCCGGTAGCTGTTGCCGTGGCTGTACCATCATTGGTTCCACAACTCGTTGGATCTGTACCGGTAGCTGTGACACTCGGTGCAGTAGGTTCCGTTAAGATTACAGAAGCATTAACTGTGCATGAGCTGGTATCGGTTACCGTTACGGTATAGGTGCCGCCGGTAAGTCCTGTAATGGTAGCTGTATTACCCCCGTTGCTCCAGCTATAAGTATAAGGTGATGTGCCACCCGTAGCTGTTACCGTAGCGGTGCCATCGTTAGTTCCGCAACCTGTTGGGTTTGTGCTTGTGGTAGCGACACTTGGTGCTCCTGGTGCAGTGACGGTAATCGTATTTCCCATTACCAGGCAACCAACAGAATCGGATATTGCTATATCGTAGTTTCCGGCACTTAAACCTGAGAAACTGTTGGAACCGGAAAAGCTGGAGCCGCCATTGATGGAATATTGCAATGGTGCTGTGCCACCGCTTGCCGTGACGGTAATCGTTCCATCACTAACGCCGCAGGCACTGGCATCAGTTGACAGCTCTGAATCTATTGTTGGCAGAGGATTTACAGTAATACTTACGTCCGAAGTATCGCCACAACTTGCGCTGTCAGCAATCAAACTGATGGTAAACGTGCCTGCCGTTCCAAATGTTCTGGATGTATTGGTTGTTGTTGCAAAGCCAATTCCATCTTCCAACCAGTTATAGCCTATAGCACCTGTGCTATTGTTGGTGAAATTGACGGTCTCACCCTCGCAAATAGTGGTAGTGCTGGAAATAAAGGAGGACGTAACACTGCAAGCAGTAACCTGACCCGGAGCAATTATCTGCGTCAATGTTGCAGAGCAGCCATTGGCATCATTCAAGGTCAGCTGATACGTGCCGGGAGCAAGCCCGGTTAACGCCATGCTTGTGCTGATAAATCCTCCAGGACCGATCCATAATGCCGTGTAAGCACCAGTTCCACCAGTTGCAGATGCATTAATGGTACCATCATTAGCTCCTGTAACAGTTTCGTCAGTATAATTATCAACAACAGCTACCAAAGCTGCAGGCTCGCTTATGGTAACAGCGGTAATTGCAGTACAACCATTATTGTCTGTTACCATAACTGAATAAGCCCCTGGGCCTTGTCCACTAAGATCCTCAGTAGTAGCACCACCTGGGTTCCAAAGGAAACCGTAGGTGCCAGCACCCGTGCCGCCAGTAACAGTTAGGTCGACAGCACCATCTGCATCACCATTACAAGTAATATCAGTGACCGTAGTTGAGACTGTGAGTGCAGCAGGTTCAGCAACCAAGCCACTGTCAGTAGCCGTACAACCATTGGCATCAGTAACAGCTACCGTGTAGATTCCTCCGCCAACGCCACTATAAGTAGCAGTAGCAGGGCCGCCTGTCCATGCATATGTATGAGTACCCGTACCACCTGAGCTTGTCACAGTAAGGTTACCGTCTGCATCACCATTACAAGTAACATCTGTCACCGCAATAGCATCTATTGCTACTGCAGTACTTGGCTCAGTAACCGTATCTGTTGCAAAACTTGAACAACCGGCGGCAGCCAAGCCAGTTGCAGTTGTACCGGTTTGTGCAGGAGATGTGTTCCAACTATAATTAAACGGAGAAGTACCACCAGAAGTAAGTACAGATGCCGTTCCGTCATTACCTCCCAGGCACATCACATCTACAGTAGAAGTCTGAAGCGTCGCAGCACCCGGGTCAAGCAATGTAATGCTCGCTGTGGTCATACACGGGACAGCATCAGTGACTGTTACATTGTAAATTCCAATAGCAAGGCCTACTGCAGTAGCAGTGTTTTGCGAACCTGGATCATCCCATGAATAAAAATAAGGCAGAGTACCAGTAACAATCGTCACAGTTGCATCACCATCCAATAGCCCACATGCCGAAGGATCATTTTTTGCAATTGTAACTGTAACCAGAGGAGTACCCTGTACACTATCAGTCACCGATGCAACACATCCATTACTGTCAGTAACAGTACATGTGTACTCATCTGACAGCAAGTCAGTGGCTGTTGCAGTAGTTTGTGCAAGGCCGTCATCCCATAAATAACTGTAGGGTGCAACGCCTCCCGTAACGCTTACTGAGGCCGAACCACCCAGGCCGCAGTTAGCAGTATTTTGAGTGAATGCCAACGCCATTGACGCCGGTTCAATAATTGTAGCTGAATCACTAGCTGCAGCACAACCATTGGCATCATCTACGGTAACTGCATACGTCCCTGCTGACAAGCCAGTGACGGATCCGCCAGTCAGGCTCATATCACTCCAGGTATAAGTGAATGGCGCAGTACCACCTGAGACTGCAACAGTGATCGCACCGTCGGTTCCCCCGTTACATGTAATGTCAGTAGACATTAGTGAAATGGTAGTAACATCGGGTTCAGTAATGTCAAAAGCCATTTGGTACATGCACCCTGCAGCATCAGTAACCAATGCGTTATACATTCCACCACCTACACCAGTTAAAGCAGCATTGGTAGTAGCGCTCTGATCATCCCAAAGGTACGTATATGGAGCCGTACCTCCTGTTGCAGTGACCGTAGCTGTTCCATCATTTGCACCGGCACAGTTCAGGTCCGTTGATGTACCTGTAACTGCCAGGTTACAAGCAGCCGGGTATGCAACATTCAAGCGAACCATTGGCACTGTCAATGTATAGAACCAGGTAGCGTTCCCATTATCAGGGTCAACATAGCAAGTCAATGGATCTCCGTTCGAATTGCTGGATGTAAACAACTGATCGGAGAATGTCTCTACAGTTACTACATATTGCCCTGGGGGAAGTTCAAATGGGCCACCATCAAGATCAACAGTAATCCAACTATCTTCATCTGCAGTGACCAATGTATAGAATCCAGTAGAACAGATTGGAGTAAATGCACCGAATCCAGCTGCATCATATACATTCAGCTGAATTACGTTACCCGCTACACCAATATTGCTCGCAGTAACTGTCCAGTTATAGTAAGATATAGACGTCGCTGTATCGGTTGTGAATATTTCATACATGATTCCGATCTCATAGTTCTGTCCGGCACCATACCACCATCCTGTACCACCTGCAACGTCTCCGTCGTCTCTTGCATATACAGAATCATTTACAACAAACGTTTCAAGGACTATATTATCAGCAGGCATGAAATCGGTAGAATCTTGCGCCACCTCAAATGTTACGTCATAAGTACCATTGGCAACCGCAGTGAAACTCTTGCCAATCATCATGGTATCAGTTACACCAGACGCAAGGCTGGTAGCGCTCTTGCTTCCTAAGAAGACGTTGTTGGTACCATCATTTACTGTTGCAGTAAATTCCAGGTTTGTTTGAGACATGCCACCGCTATTCTTCACTTGTCCAGAGAAGAAAAGAAGGTCCATCTCAGCTTGCCTTCTTGGAATCTGCGTATAATACTGCGTGCTCATGGAGTCAGCCGTAGCATTTGGAATCATCAGTGTGTCATAGTAAGTTATCTTCACTACAAGGTCGTGATCAGCAGGAGGCTGAGCATTAAATGTGAAGACGTCATTTGCCGAAGAACCACCCTGGCAAAATGTTTGACCACCCACGATCTCGAAACAAGTACCTCCATCACCCCAGTCATCAACAGCGATAATATCGTAGTCTTGTCCGATTACCAGGCAAAACCCGCCTTCGGTGATTGTACTGTTAGCAGCATACCCACCAAGACTTTGAACTTGCGCTCCACCGCCCCCACACCCTACGGCAGTATTGCCACCGGCGAATATTGTACCTGTTCCGCATGGGTTTCCTGATGGAACCAACTCCCAATAGACTTCATAGCCATAGGTGTCGGTAATTACGTCAATAAAGACTTCTATTTCGCCTGCAGGGCATTGCGCATTGGAGTTTTGAACGAACCCAAAACAACATGCAATCATCATTAATGTGTAGATTTTTTTCATCATTTTATCTGTTTAGGGTGAGTAGCTTTTTCATAGTAAGTAATTGGTTAGTGGTATGCCCAAATTTACGAAAAAGGGGGAACATAAAAGCGGCAGAGGGCTGCGCCTCTAATTAAGCGAAATCTTGAAATTAAGGGGGCGGCTTTCATTGCCTGGTCAATAGATAAATTCAAGTCATTTGGAATTAAATGTATCCGCATTCATTCGCATTCACAGCAGATAGATCTTAGCTTGCCTTACTTACCGATGCAACATCTGACCGCCCTCATAACCCATTGATTTACAGTACACTTACTAAAAGCGGGTTACAGAATAGTTACACTTATTTTCAATTTGGGGGTAATAGGCAGGCCACTTTTTCGCAGGCAATTCGTTGTTGATAAGTTCTGTGGGGTGGGTGGGTATTTTGAGGGTTTCGTTATTCCTTCAGAACCTTACCTACATACACCTTCTCTTGCTCATCCAAAACCCTGACAAAATAGATACCCATGGCAGCATTTGAGAGATCTACGGTGTTGGTATTGGCAGTAAGTATCCTTCTTCCGTAGATGTCATAAATCTCCACTATTCCTTCTACTCCCTCAATGGTTAGGATGCCTGTGGTAGGGTTGGGATATAAATATATATTCGCATTGGCATTAAATAGAATTCCTGAGCTTGTACCTATCTGCACCTCTAGAGTGACAGTATCGCCCACACAACCAGCATCGTCGGTTTCAACCACAGTAATCTGGCCGGTACCTGGATTGCCCCAAAGTATTTCTAGTGCATTGGTTCCTTGTCCTGATACAATATTTCCACCAATGACAGACCAATTATAGCTAGATCCTACAGTTTGAGAAACCACATATTGCTCCTGGTCTAATGGATTCACCTGTGTAAGTCCAAGTATACTCCCCGTTTGTGGCCCTGAGCTCGATTCATTGATGGTAGCAGATTCATTAGTTGTGCAGCTGTTACTATCTGTCACATCAACGCTGTAGACACCACTTGACAGGCCAGAAATATCTTCTGTTGTTTCACTATTTGACCAGCTGAACACATAGGGGATGGTTCCACCTGTTACAGTAAGGTCACAAGCCCCGTCGCTGCCACCAGTACAAGACACATCTGTTGACGCAATAGAAGCCATTAGCTCTGCAGGCTCTTCAATGGTAACAGACCCCGTGGTAATACAGCCAGCACCATCGGTTACCGTAACGGAGTAGGTTCCTCCAGCCAGGCCGGTCAAAATAGCTGCCGTTTGGCTATTGCTCCACGCATAGGTGTACGGAGCGATGCCACCAGAAACAGTAACGCCAGCCGTACCGTTGGCGTCGCCATAACAGCTCAGATCTGAGTTGATCATTGATAGGGTTGGGGCCCCTGCAGAAGTAAGGGTTACTGAAGCTGTTGCATTACACCCTCCGGCATCCGTAATTGTAATGGTATAAGTGCCACCGGTAAGCCCTACAATGGCAGCGGTTGTATCCCCGTTGCTCCAGCTATAGGAATAAGGTGTTGTACCTCCCGTAGCATTCGCTGTAGCAGTACCATCCGTGGTTCCACAACCAGTTGGGTCCGTTCCGGTAGCTGTTAAGGTACATACCCCATTAAATACAAACGCATCAACATAGATTGTGCTCCCAATAATAGGCAATGGCGAACCAAACAAAGTGCCCACACTTGAAACGCAAATAATTTGCATGCTGTCAGGACTGTTGATCGTGTCAAAATAATACAAGCCTACAGAAACAGCTAACCATGCACCAGAATCAACCCCCAATACAACACCCTGGGCAACTACCATTGTCGTGTTCAAAGCAGTATCCCAGCGGCTGAGCTGTACAAAAACAACACCAGTATCACCGGCCTCCAGGTCGCTCTTCATCATGAAGTCAACAGATGTTGGTTTATCTGTATAAGGGACACCGGCTGTAAGGTCTCCTCCGGTAACACCCATCGATAGAAATCCGCCGACAGTGTCAGAAGGCGCACCAAAAGCTGTAGCTCCCAGCCAGTAGCCGGTTGTGATTCTGGCAGAGCTTGCACCTTCGCCCACATCAGCTGTTTCCTGATACAGCGTTTGTGGTGCCCCTAGACCGGTGTAAACGTTTAACGAAAGCCATCCGTCGCATTCAGTCCCCGACCATGCTTCGAGGTTAAGATTGGTTTGTGCAAAACTGCCCGTAGTTGCAGCCATTGCAATTGATAATGTAGTAAGTAGTAGTTTTTTCATATTCACTTCGTTGAGTAACGAAACAAATTTACGGAATTAAAGGTAAGCCACTTGTTAACTCAAATTGCGAAATAAGCGGGCTTTCATGGCCTGTTCAATAGATAAATTCAAGTCAGATGGAATTAAATGTATCCGCATTAATCCGCATTCACAGCGGATAGCTCTTCGCTGGTCTACTTCCCGATGCAACATCTGACTGCCCTCATAACCCTTTGATTTACAGAACACTTACTAAAAGAGGGTTACAGAATAGTTACAGTTTTGCAGCAGTTTTGCGGGGCAAGCCATTTACTTTTCGGCAGGTAAATGGTTGTTGAAAACTTATGTGGTTATTGCTGCTTTGTTGGGTAGCTATTCCTTCAAAACCTTGCCCACATACACCTTGCCTTGCTCATCCAGTACTCGAACAAAGTAGATGCCCCTTGCAGCTTGTGAGAGGTCTATGGTTGTGGATAGGGTGTGACATAGATTTCCCTTAGTAGCAATAATATACCCGTTTGTATCAATACTTAGCACCATAGTATCATATTTTTTTTATTTGATAACAGGCCAGGTAGTTTTGATCTTAAAGTAGAAGGTAATAAAAGATCAAAAAAAACTAAGGTATTATGAAAACTAAAACGACAACAAATGTGAAAACAATATACTTCACATTAATTTCAATTTTTCTTTTGATTAAAGTTGGTTATGGACAAACAATTGTTCAGACTAAATCCTCTTTTGGAAATGAAGGATGTGGTACAATCATTACCCAACAGCAAATTAATTACCTGGACAAAACCAGGAAACAGCGCCAGAACTATCAAATACAGAGATTCGCAAAAATGAACATTGTACAGGTGCCCATTCAATGTCATGTGGTTAGAACTGATCTTGGTACTGGGGGGTTAACACCAAGTGAAATTCTTGATGCCATCAATACAATGAACAGCTATTATGTGAATGTCAATATTGAATTCTATCAGATAAGCCCGATTAATTATATAGACAATAGCAATTATTTTGACTTTGAAATTAATCAAGAAGCAGATGTTTGCGATCCAAATGATGTACCCAATGTCATTAACATATATTTCTTTAACACAGTGACTCAAGGTGGCTTTGACTATTGTGGATATGCTTATCTCCCCCCTAGTGTAGACAGAATTGTCATGAAAAATTCTTGTGCCATGAACGGAAGCACATTGACTCATGAAATGGGTCATTATTTCGCATTGTACCATACTCATGGTAAAAGCAATTTTATAAAAACAGATGAATTGGTTGACGGATCAAACTGTACGGTAGCTGGTGATGATGTTTGTGATACCCCAGCAGACCCCAAGTTGTCAGGTTTAGTTGATGATGTTTCATGCCTGTATCTAGGAGCGGAAACAGATGATAATGGCGATCTGTATAGCCCAGATCCTACAAATATAATGTCCTATTCAAAAAAGCATTGCAGAACAACTTTGACTGCAGGACAATATAACAGGGTTGGTTATAGTTTGGCATTTGACAGGAACTATCTTGTTGGCAATGTTGGCGGTACTTGCCCTGCTTTTACAAACGCACCCTATCAAGAGAGCTTTGAAGGCGGACTGGGTGACTGGATCCAGGATGCAGACGATGACATGGATTGGGTCAACCATACTGGCCAAACTGCCACAGCAAGCACAGGACCTACTGCTGCAGTAGACGGACAGTACTATATGTACATAGAATCCTCACACCCCAATCATCCCAACAAAACAGCTGGCCTCATCAGCCCCTGCATTGATTTGGGTTTTGACTCAGAATTAAGCTTTCAGTATCATATGTATGGTTCTGGCACAGGAGGATTGTCAGTGGATGTAAGCACAGATTATGGTCTCACATGGGTGCCCTTATGGTTGATTTCAGGAGATCAGGGAAATATATGGCATGCTCAAACAGTAGACCTCTCAGCATTCACTAATGATATTGTTAAGTTCAGGATAACAGCAAATACTACAAATTCTGAATTGGGTGATATTGCCATTGATAAAGTACAGATCAATGGCTCAGGGCCAACCACTGCCATACCCGACCCAAACTTTGAGCAGGCATTGATTGATCTGGGTTATGAAATCGGAACCCCTGATGGTTCTGTGCCTACTGCCCACATTAGTTCTGTTACTTTTTTAGATGTTGCCAATAAAAACATAGCAGACCTTACAGGTATCCAGGATTTTACTGATCTGCTTTATTTAGATTGTTATGATAATCAGCTAAGCAGTTTAGATCTAAGCAATAATCAAGCATTGATTAATTTGGATTGTTCTCATAATCAGCTAACCAGTTTAGATGTGAGTCAAAATAATTTTTTATCCATATTGGATTGTTCTCATAATCAGCTAACCAGTTTAGATTTAAGTCAAAATCCATTTTTATATGAGTTGAGGTGTAGAAATAATCAATTAACAAGCTTAGATCTATCTGGGGCAACTTTTCTAACTGAACTGTATTGCAGGGATAACCTACTTACAAGCTTAAATGTAAATACTAATGCTGTTTTAGAAGAGCTGAATTGTTCTGACAATGAACTCACCAGTTTAAATGTAAGCCAGAATTCTGCTTTGGTTAAACTTGTTTGTGATAACAATCAGCTTTTCAGTTTAGATTTAAGAAATGGGAATAATCAAAACCTAACAGACTTTTTTTGTTGGATTAATCCAGATCTAACCTGTATTAATGTAGATGATGTTTCTTGGGCAAATGCTAACTGGACGATGGGCATTCCTTTTAATACTGTATTTAGCACAAATTGTCCGGGCACTTATTGCCAGTCATATGCTACCCAAGCTTGGTTCTACATAGATAGCATAGGTTTAGGAGGCATTAATAATAAATCAGGAGATGATGGTGGTTATGGTGATTATACCCATTTAAGCACACCTATTGCTGATGGTATGCTCATATCTGTAGTCCCTGGATCTCAATTTGCCCCACCAGTGCAAGTGCTATTCACTAACGTATGGATAGACTTTAACCAGGATGGGGACTTTGATGATAATGGTGAGCTGATTATTCAAAAAGAGCAAAAAATGTTTTTACGAGGAGATGCCAATAATGATGGTCAGGTAAATGTTTCAGACATGATCTATATCTACAACTTCCTTTTCCAGGGCACAGGTGCACTTGTAAACCCAGATGCAGCAGATGTTAATGACGATGGTGTGATCAACATTACTGATGGTGTGTATTTAGCCAACTTTTTATTTGCCGGTACTGTTAGTGCTTTGCCACAACCCTTTCCAACAATAGGAATGGACCCTACTGCAGATAACCTCGGCAATGATGTTTTTGGTACGATCAATATTCCTGCAGGTGCCAATTTAGGAGCAACAATTATGCGCATACAAACCAAGCTTGGCGGATTTGCCTCCAGTGGCTGTGAAGTATTTACTTATGGAGAGGTAGAAGACTATACCGTAGAGATAGTAAGTAGCAATAAAATGATTGCAGGAGATGATGAAAACATCTTGGAAGAAAATGAGAACAATTGGGTTGTAAAAACATTCCCGAATCCTTCAAATGGAATAATTAACATTAAAGTAGAAGCCAGCACGGATGAGGATTTTACCTTCAAGGTAATGAACCTAAGAGGGCAGGTAGTTCATGAAGGGATGGGATCAGATGGCTTAGGTGCCCGTATTGATCTTGCCGACCAACCTAAAGGTATTTATTTTATCCAGGTAGTAGCTGGTACCAAGGCTATGACCAGGAAAGTAGTTATACAATAACAAAAGTACTCTCTACTTCCCGATGCAGAACCTCGAGAATATATTCCCCAGGATCTCGTCGTTGGTCACCTCACCGGTGATCTCGCCCAAATGTGCTAACGCCGCTTTGA
>JYMV01033582.1_pt1 | contig 12816 bp, 13 predicted proteins | sample 338911 | NCBI WGS metagenome assembly JYMV01 (sample SAMN03354496, study PRJNA234377) | hydrothermal vent metagenome | biome: Deep sea; feature: Hydrothermal plumes at the Eastern Lau Spreading Center, Western Pacific Ocean; material: Seawater | place: Tonga | collected 2009 | depth 2000 m m | reverse complement strand
AAGGCATAGGGATTGCAATATTTCCAATAAACGTTTGAAATTATAAATTGGAGAATTCTATGTTCCACGAATCAACATTCGACGCTGGGTCTGTATTTGGATCTGGTTTGTTTGTAGAAGATTTCTCACCTGTTCTTTCGGTAATAACATTCGGATACTTCGTCTCAATTAGCTCAATGTTCTCTTTCGAATATCCGATAAATAGAGTAGAAATTCTCTTTGCTTAAAGGATACGATAATGCTTGCTTCAACAGATCTAGCCACTAAAACTCAAGAAAAAAAGACCCGAAAACTAAAGGAAAACATCAAAACCACAGGGGAAAACCTCCTTGCCAGCAACGCCATATTGGGCACAAAATGTGTAAAAATTGATGTTGTCGTTCCTCTCCAGAACGAAGAGGGTTCTGTTGAGGAACTAATTTCCCGTCTGCAAAGAGTTGCGCAAGGCATAAACTACAATTTTGAATTTATTATTGTTGACGATGGTAGTAAAGATGGCACTTTACAAAAACTTCTAGCTCTACAATCCACCGACCATAGGATAAAGCTGATTCAGCTATCAAGGAACTGGGGTCAGCAAAATGCATATAATGCGGGTATTGATCATGCTACTGGAGACGCTGTTGTGTTAATGGATGGTGACTTGGAGGATCCTCCAGAGATTATTCCGGAAATGATCAAAAAATGGGAAGAAGGGTATCATGTTGTTTGTACGGTCAAAAAATCCAGACAGCGAAATTTATTTTACAAATTTATGTTCAATTTGTTTTATAAGTTGCTAAGGCTCTTTTCAGATGTTCCGGTTGATCAAAATGCAGGAATGTTTTCCTTAATCGATAAAAAGGCACTAGGGGAAGTTAGAAAATGCCTAGAAAAAAATAAATACTATGTCGGACTAAGGTCTTATGTGGGTTTTAAACATGCTCAAATTCTGTATCATCGAGGCCAAAGATTTGCTGGAAAACCAAAGCAAAGTTTCAAAAAACTGCTTAATTATGCGTCAAATGGTCTCTTCTCATTTTCTTTTTTGCCGATCAGATTACTAACTAGCTTTGGTTTTGTTTTAATGATGGCTCTATTTTTAATGTCAACAATATTGGTTGTTGGGTATTTTTTAGACCTGAATTTATGGTTTGTGGGTCCGTTGAAAGCTGTACCGGGCTGGACCTCCATAATTTTGGTTATATTTTTCGTCTTGGCAATCCAGATTATTTTTATGGGGGTTTTAGGCGAATATATCGCTAGGATTTTTGATGAGGTTCGAAATCGTCCCTATTACATTGTTGAAAAGGTTTATGAAGGTTTTCCCCCGCCTCAAGTTGATTAGGCACTTCATTATTTTTTTGCATTTCTGATGGTAATAGTGGGTGTCGTTTAGGCCGTCGATATGTTTTCTAATTACTAATATATGAAAAATGAAAATTTTCAAGTTTCGGTGATTGTCCCGGCGTTCAATGCTGCAGAAAACATTGAAGCTTGTGTTCGATCTATTCAGGCTCAAACTTATTCGCCTTGTGAGATCATTGTGGTTAACGATGCCTCCACCGACAATACCGCTGAAATTACAGCTGAACTGAATGTGAAGTTGATTAATATGAAACGTAATGGGGGGGCTGGTGCGGCAAGAAATGCCGGAGTTGAGGTGGCCCAAGGCGATATCGTGGCTTTTACTGATTCCGATTGTGTGGCCCCTAGCTCATGGGTTGAACATATCGTCACGGAGTTTGAAGCCGATCCTGAGCTAGGTGTTGTCGGTGGACTCTACCACCCTAATAATGAAGTCAGTTCGTCGGTTGATTTGTTATGTTTTTTTGAGGAAGAGTATTTCTGGCATATTAGCTCCCTTAACTCATCAGAAGCTTTCCCTCCGGGAGGAAATATAGCCATGTTAAAAAAAGTTTTGAAAAAAGGCAGTTCTGGCCTTGAAATCATGCTTCTTAAGGGGATTGCAAGTGGAGAAGACACTTTAGTTTGTAGTGAATTGAAGAAAATTAGCAAATTAAAATTTTTAGACTCCCTTTTTGTGCATCACCGTTCTCCTAATCATTGGAGATCTTATTTTCGCCGTCATATAAACCGGGGTTTATCAAGAGCCACCTTAATGGCAAATCGTTTGACAGTTAAGTCTGATATAACGGTGGAGGCCTATGGAGGGACAAACATTATATTTTCCAGCATGTTCCTCGCATTATTTTTGATAAGTTTGGCTGTTATTCCATTTTATCCCGAAGAGGGCGTGGTTGCGGCGAGTCTCTTTTTACTACTCCACGTCCAGTTGTCACAGTCTTTCTTCAGTTTTGCCAAGAAAAGATTTTCCGAGATATTTTCTAAGAAAAAATTGACCCTTTTTCAGTCAGGCAAGGTGCGTTTACTTCTTCTCGGCCGTTTGTTCTGCTGGATATGTGGATTTGCTAAAGGTTTTCTCAAGCATTGGTTGTTTAAACTAAAAACGTGGTTGAATATTTTCTTTTCGGTGGTTCATTTTTGGATTCCGGGCCGGATTTCAAGGTTGTTTTATTTCGTGACTTCTAAATGCAATGCGAGATGTGAGTTTTGTTTTAATTTGGACAATGTGGTGAATTGGGAGGAGAGAAAATCGGAAGAGTTAAACCTTGAAGAAGTCGAAAAGATCGCCGATCGTTTTGGTCGCTTACCATATATAACTCTTTCTGGTGGAGAGCCCTTCATTCGTAAAGATCTGACAGAAGTTATCCGGATTTTCCATGAAAGGGCTAAAACTCAATGGGTGACTATTCCTACCAATGGCGCAATAACTGAAAATACTGTCAAACGAGTCAAAGAAATTTTACAGCAATGTCCTGGTATTTTTCTTACAGTTCAAGTCAGTATCGATGCGCTCTTTGAGGGCCATGATAACTCCAGAAAAATGCCCGGAGGATTTGTGGCAATGGTAGAAACTCTTAAAGAACTGGCAAAAGTGAGAAAAAATTTTAAAAACCTGAGAATCCAGATTAATACCTGTTTCGATGATTTCAATGTCAATCAAATTAAACAAATTATCAACTATTGTAAAACTCACCTAGAATATGATCAGCAGTTATTTTATTTAATTCGAGAAGCGGGAAAACTCATTACAAAAGGAAATAACCACCTTATCCCAAAATTTATAGATACTTTGTTGGCTAATGAAGAAAGAGAATGGCGAGATAGCCGGAAAACAATCTGGCATAGAGTTGTTAGGGTTCTTCAAGGGCTGACTTACAAGGATTTGGTTGAAATTAAGTTGAACGAGAAATTCATTCGTCCCTGTTTTGCTACAGAAAAATTTGTAACCTTGTATGATGACGGCGCAGTTTCTCCTTGCGAAGTTTTAGAAGACCGCGTGAAATTGGGCAATATCAAAGACTACGATTATGATTTTTATAAATTACAAAAACTGACAAAAATGAAGGATTTCTATTCTAAAGAAATAGTGGAAGGTAAGTGCAATTGCGAGTGGCAATGTGCCTTACCTATGAATATGCTCTATGATCCTTCGGTGTATTTTAGAATTTTGAAAGGTTTAACTTTCCCCTCGAAGATTGTGCAGTCTGTATCGCAGGAAGTTTATGGAGAGGCTAAGTGATGCGCATTGAAATTATTGAAAATTTTATTCGGAAGTTCCCTGAATCCTGCGTGAATAGTATTGCTTATTAGAAGATTTAATTTTCAGTCTAAACTTAATGTTAATTCAGGATCGAACTAATGAAAGTTTGTTTAATTGAACCTCCTAAGTTTGTGTCTCTGACAAACTTTCTGTCGACAGTCAGTATGCCCCCAATTGGGCTGGCATATATTGCTGCCTCGATCAGAGAAGGAGGTCATGAAGTATGTATTATTGATGGTCCAGGTTCAGCACCGAGAAACTATTACTTGCTTAATGATAAGATCAGGGTAAGAGGTTTAACCCAAGAAGAAATCATAAGGCGTATTCCCTCAGATGTGCAGGTGATTGGTTTGGGATGTATGTTTACTTCTCACTGGGTGTTTGTCCGGGATTTAATTTATGAAATACGAAAATCTTTCCCCAGTGCCTTTATTGTAATGGGAGGGGAGCATATTACGGGCTTTCCCGAGTTCTCTTTAGAAAATGCGCCGTTGGATTGTGCTGTTTTGGGGGAGGGAGAGGAAACGATTGTCGAATTGCTGGATTGTATTGAGAAGGGTTTGCCGTTGGAGGAGGTCGCCGGTTTGGCATATAGAGACTGCCATGGATCAATTAAGATAAATCCTCGCAGACAAAGACTAAAGAAAATTGATTCGATACCTAAGCCCGCGTGGGACTTATTCGATATTCAAAAATATAATGAAGTAAATCAACCTCACGGCTCCGCACAAGGAAGGTTTATGCCTATGCTGGCGACAAGGGGTTGCCCATTCTCTTGCACCTTCTGTACCAGCCCTAATATGTGGACTACAGAATGGATTCCTCGGGACTGCAAGCTGGTTGTTGATGAGATGCAGGAATATAATCAGGAATATGGCGCAACCGATTTCCAGTTTGAAGATCTTACGGCAATTGTGCGAAAAGACTGGATCATGGATTTCTGTGATGAAATCATCGCTCGGGGAATGAAAATAACTTTTCAGTTGCCTTCAGGAACCCGTAGTGAAGGCATAGACTATGAGGTTGCTAAAAAGCTCAAGGCGGCAGGTTGTCATGGTTTTTCCTTTGCTCCAGAATCAGGAGATCCTCGTGTACTAAAAGCGATCAGAAAAAAAGTCAATTTGCCTAAAATGTTTGATTCGGCTCGTAGCGCCATTAAGGCAGAAATCGAAGTAGGTTGTTATTTTATAATTGGTTTTCCTGAAGATGATTACCGGAGCGTCCTGAGAACTTATGGAGCGATCATCAAATGTGCCCTGATCGGATTTTCCCATGTCAACCTAAATGCATATTCCCCTCAACCAAATACAGAATCTTTTAAGGATTTACAAAAGGCGGGTGTTATTACCGAATTCAATGATGAATACCTAATGAGCCTTTTTACATTTCAGGATTTTGGTGCGTGCAAAACCTCCTATAATCCTCGTTTTGGAGGTTTAGGGCTTTCTTTGATGGTCAACTTTGGCGTGTTTTTATTCTACATAATTTATTTTTTCCGCAAGCCTTATAGGATTATTCAATTATTATCTGACCTTGGAAGTAGATCATCGAGTAATAAAACTACGAAGATGGCTCAGTCATTTTTCAAGGATGCGTTTGCCATAATGAAGAATAAATTTATTAAAGTCTAATTTTCATCGCTAATTCAAGATCTTAAAATTGTCATGGTTTAATTAGAACCATTGATTAATTGTCAGGGCAAGAAAATCCACACACGAACACCTAAATGACACATTTCTAACCCTCTACAAATTTACTTCCTTGAAAAAAATTATCGAAGATTGGAAACCTGCAGATTATCTATTGCTAGGTATAGTCTGTCTCTTGATGTTGGGTAAACGTCTTGCTCTTTTAAATACTCAATTAAATCATGAAGAAGCCAAAGAAATTGTATCGATCCTAAACATTTTGAGCGGTAAGTTGATTTATAGGGATTTTTACTGGTCTTATGGGCCTGGAGGGCCATATTTCCTGGCTATTTTGTATAAAATTTTTGGGACAATGGAACTTACACTGTTCCGAATGGCGGTTTCTCTGGTTGCCACTGTGACGACATTCTACTCATTTCTTGTTGCACGATTCTATCTCTCTCCTATTTGGGCTTTTTGGGCGGTTTTATTATCTTCCTCGGGACTTGTTTCTCGCGAACACAGCTATGGGCATAGTTTTGCTTATTTAGGAATGGTCGCTTCGCTATATTTTCTTATAAAATTCATTAAAATGGGCAGGATCGGATATCGCGATTTGGTTCTCTCAGGGTTGTTCGCAAGTCTTCCATTTCTCTTTAAACCAGTTATATTTGGGGTTGGGACGGTGGTATGCGGAACTTTTTGTTTGGCGTTGAGTGCGCTGGTCTACCAACAGGGAAACAGGTTTCCAAAATACATTTGCACCTTTCTGATGCCAGTATTAATAATTAATTTCCCTATATATGGGTATTTATTTTTTAATACTCCTTTTGAAAGTTTATATGCCAGCCTGTATCCAGTCAGCTCAGGGGGGGCGGTGGTATTTGAAAAATATTCCATCAAGTCCTTGCTCCCGTCCTTTTTTTACTCACCGTCTGTATCTTGGGTTGCCGATTTAAATCAATTTCTGAATGATAACGTCAGGTATTGGACAGTTATTTTAACCACTTTATTTGGATGTATATTCATAAATAAAAAAATTGGACAAGGGTCACCTTTTAAAATTTACTTACCCTTGGCAATTCTCATCTTGTATGGAATGCTTATAGAAGCAGAGACTATCATTTGGCCTGGCAGACCGATTTCGTTTTATATTAATATGCTTCCTAGCTACATCCTGTTGGCTCTCTTTTTTAATTGGGCGGCTAATTTTCGCTGTACAGCGGCCGTCATCTATTCGATAAGTATATTAATGTGTGGCTATTATTTTTTCTATCCTGCTATTAAATACAGTTTATATTACAAAGCTCAGGGAGAACCGCTTGAATTGGCATTTGCTCAAAACGTAATTGTGCCTCAATATACAAAAACGGGCTACCACAATATCGTTAAACATATCCACCAAAAAACAGAAGCCGGCCAAGCCATTGTGAATGCAGATTACAACAGCCTACCCTATTTATTTTCAAGCAGGAAAAATATATTTTCAGAAGATTTTTTAACTTTTGCTAGAACCTCTTTCTCTCCTTACCACAGGAATAAAAATGCTTATTCTGAAAATTTTTATGAAACAGTAGAAAATAAAATTATCAAAAAGATCGAAAATGAAAAACCGGCGATGATTTTGATTCCAGCAGAATTTATTAATGATGCCACACGCCAAACTTCATTATTTATAAAATATCTTCTGGACCATTGGGAGAAAGGAGATGTGTTGAATTCGAAATTAGAACGAGGACCTTTTGACAAGAAGGATTTATTAGTGGAAACCTATTTCCCAAAAAACTAGGAAGTGCTTTCTTCTAAACTTTCTTTTCTCCCGAATGTAGCTTTTTTTCTTAATCGCTGGAATCTGGTTCACGGACGGTGGGATTATGCTGATGATGGAATTCTTGACCGAACGCATTTAAAGTTTTTTACCCTTTCAACGTCGAAGCGATTGATTGAAAATATGGGGTATCAAATTCATAAAATAATACCTCAGATTCCTGTAATCCACTCTCCGTTAAAACGTGCGATCTTTAATTTGCTCATGGAACGATGGCCTGGAATATTTGCCGTTGGTTGGGTTTTTGAGGCGTCACTGGTTTCAGGTGAGTGAAGTAAAAAACCCATTCTGAGATCGAATTCAAAAAAAATTTTATTAGGCGAGGAAATCCAGACGTCACAGGCTTTAATCTTTCTGGTAACCATACAGGTTTTTATAATGATTGGTACACGTCCATGTATTGGTCGATAATTTCTTCCCACCCGTAAAGACTGCGCGCTCTTTCTCTTACGGCATTTCCCATTTTCTTGCGAAGGTTATGATCTGCAAGCTGAGTTATCCTGTCAGCAAGATCTTGTGATTTACCGTTAAAAAGAAAACCTGTTTCATTTTCTGTGATTATTTCCTGAGCAACGCCAACGGGTGTTGAGATTATGGGCAAGCCAGCCGCCGCTGCTTCAAGAATCGGTTGGCCAAAATTTTCATAAAGAGAAGGGTATACAAAAATATCTCCCTTGCCATACCAGTTGAAAAGCTCATCTTGTGCCACGAATCCAATGAAGGTAACTCGGTCATTAATATTTAAGGTTCCACATAATTTCTTTAATTCATCCAGGTATCCTGACCTTGACAGGCTGGATGTCTTCTCCTCTCCGCCCACTAGGGTGAGATGGAAAGGAATAGGTAGCTTTGCGACTGCCTGAAGAAGTATTTCAATCCGGCGGACACGGGCGATTCTTCCTACAAAAAGAATGTTTATCGTATCCTCGTTTTGTCTAACCGGTTTATTCATATATTCATCAACGTCAATTCCCATAGGAATCACATGCAGTTTATCTTTTTTGATCCCAAACTCGATCGCGTCTTCGTATTCAAGCTTTGAAGAGACAACCACCGCATCTGCACTTTTTGCAGAGGCTTTGAAGGTCAATGCGTCGTATAGTTTGTAAGGGGTATGCTGGTTGTTGGGAAGGTATTTTTTATACCCAAGCAGCGAGCCGTGGGTATTTAAAACTTTTGGCTTTCTTTTTAATTTGGCAAAAAAAAACCACAGTCAGTTTGAAAGTTCCGATAATTGTGCGCGTGTAGAATGTCAAAGTTGTTCAGGTGTGGGATCATCCCAGGGGTTACGGCGTAACGCATAAAACGGAACCACTCCGGTATACGAGTAACCTTAATATCAGCTATTGTTTCAAACGAGGGTAGGTGTGGATCGATATCAGAGTATGAGGTCAAAACAGGTGATTTGACGTTGTGTGAGTTTAAGCGGCGAGAGATTTGAAACGCCTGATTCACAGGCCCACATACGTAGGGCAAAAAAGTTTCTATGGTTCTGAGTACGATCAAAGTTTTTCCAACTTGGATGGGTTTCGCTCTAAAGAATTCAGACCGATTTGTTCTTCCAACGATTGTTTTTCGCTATGTAAAATCCCCATGTGCTGCGTCAAGGTTCTCACCTGGTTGGTCAGTGCAGAGATGCGGATAGAAAAATGAAGACAGATGGTCACCAAAAAGACCAGACCGAAGAAAAAAAGCGTCGAGGTGAACAGGGTAGCTCCGACCAGGTTCGAGACCCAAACTAGGAGTCCCTCTGAAATAGAAAGAATCAACATCATGGACCCAGCTACTAGCCATCCCATGGAGTATTCTTCACTCAAGTGCCGTCGCCTGACGAGCTCAAACACGTAAGCTACAAGGAAAATACAGATTAGAATCGCAATTATTCTAATTCGTGGCGGCATAGTTTTAGACCCGTGGTTTTTTTCTCAAAAGAGTAACAAAAATTGACAGAAACATTTTAAATACATAATAAATCGATTGAGGGCCATCGTGCATCGATTTTTCAACCTGGCTTGGGTGCATTTTTACAGGAATTTCACGGATTATGAATCCACACCGGCTAAGCATGATCAAAAAATCCGCGTCTGGATAATCGGGTGGATAATAATCACTGGCAACAAAGTCAATAGCCTTCCCCTTGACTGCTTGAAACCCAGAGGTCGGATCCGAGATCCTTTCTTGGCAAAACAGGGATGCCAACTTTCCAAAGACAAACATCCCAACCCGCTTCGCTATGGATGTGCGGTAGGTATTTTGCCCCAGAAAACGAGAACCGATGACTACATCCACATCGCTATTGTTAACCGCACTTAATAAATCCTGAATACATGCAGGGTCATGCTGACCATCCGCATCCATTTGAACCACTATGGAGTAGTTATGCTTGCGTGCATAAAGATAACCTGTTTGTAAGGCAACACCATAGCCGGAGTTATATGGAAGCGAAATTACTCGCGCTCCATGTTCTTCGGCGATTTGTGCAGTGTGGTCCATGGAACCATCATTGACAACAAGAACCGGAATTTCCGGGGCATTTTGTTTCACACCCTCAAGAACTTGACCAATACTGGCTTCTTCATTAAAAGATGGTATGACAATAAGGATTTTGTGATGATCGTCCAGAGGTACTTGCCGGTGCAAAGATGCTGGTGGTTCCTCTGACAAAAAATCCAGAGAAACACTTTGTCCCGTGATCCATTCGGTTTGTTTCTGTTTGAGCTGATTCAATTAGTTGGTCCGCTATTGTTGAGGTAGGTCAATTCTTTCCATTTACCGGCCTTGCCCTTAGAAAATTCTCCCCACAGGAAAAACTTTTCTACCTATCTATGGATAGAACGGGTTCTGAGCAAAGAAACTTAACACTGCCGATATTTTTATTGTGGTTTATTTGTAAGTTATTGTAAATTATATACTTACTAGCCTCTATGGATGGCCTTGAGAATATACCAATTGGGACGAATATTCTCCCTAAGGCAAAAGAACTCCATGGTTTTCAGACGTAATTCAAATAATTCGGTTGGTCTTAAAATGCGCGGCTCTATTTCACGATTTTCCAACCTTAATTTGCATCAATCAAGACTCGATAATTGTAAAAAGTGAAGGGATAAGGTTTGGGACAATCCCTAAAACACATTCACACAACAGGTTTTAATCATAATCTGGCATAAATAAGGGGTAGATGGGTTTTTAATTCTCCATTACCTCTGCTCGAAGTATAGTCATTTTAAGGTTTTTTTGTACCGAGATAAGGTCAGGTTTAAGCCTTAAGGTTTCCCTATAGTGAACAATGGCTTCTTTCATTTTTCCTTTTTGAACTAGTGCATTCCCCAGATTGTTATGAGCTTCGGCGAAGTCAGGCTTGAATTTAATGGCCATCTTGTAATTAGAAATAGCCTCTTCAGTTTCTTTTTGCTCAGCTAATAAAAAATTTCCAAGGTTATAATAGGCGGGTGCAAAATTTGGTTTTATTTTAATAGCTTCCTTGTAATAGCCAACTCCTTTTTTCAACTCTCCTTTTTGAACCAGAGCTTTTCCAAGGTTATTATAGGCGAGAGCGTAGTTAGGCCGTATTCTGATCGCTTCTTTATAATAATCAATAGCCTCATCTGTGTTTAGACCAGATAGAATATTTCCTATGTTAATATAGGCTTCTGGATCGCTAGGATTGATCTTGATGGCAGTTTTGAATTGAGTAACGGCTTCATTTAGCCGTCCTTCTTTTTGCAGGGCCAATCCCAGATTGCTGTGCGTCCGGGCAAGACCCGGATATTTGTTGTCCGCCATGCTAACAGCATGCTTGAAAATCGTAATACTGTTTTTCCAGTGACTCACTTGTACCCAGGTTATTAACATTAACGTGAGGATTATTATTCCTGCTGATATGGATAGCGTCTTTTCCTTGTAGCGCCATCTTGCCATAAACTGTGGCAGTCCCCACGCAACCATGATGAATATTCCAATAAGTGGTACATAAGCAAATCGATCTGCCATAGCCTGCCATCCTGACAGCACAATTCCAATTACGGGAACCAAGGTTCCCAGGTACCACAACCATCCAACCAAAAGGTAGGGTGCACGCCGGGCTCATCCCAATTGCTCCGATGGTGACAAACACAAGCAATATCGCAGATCCTATCCCCTGCCAGACGGGCAATGCATTGCCAGGGTGGGGATAGAAAATTGACATCCCACTGGGCCACACCATTTTTTGAATATATAATAAGTATGAGACTAAAGCGTTAATAACGCGTCCTTGTAATGGATAGGCCTCCAAAGACTGTAAAGTGTCTCCATGGGCCATGACGGTCATAATAATGGAGCCGATGGCCAACGCTATTAGCGGGACTTTCTCCCAGATCAAACGTTGGAGAGGAGCTTTGTGTTCTATGTACTCAGGAAGATCAGGTTCATTTTTATTTCCAAATTTAAACCTTCCCATGGGCCAGTAGTCCAGCAAAAGAAGTACAAATGGTAAAGTGACCAACATGGCTTTCGACATCAACCCACATGTAAAGAATAGAACAACCAAGCAGTATCTTGTTACATTTGTTTTCTGAACGTAACGAATATAAGCCCATATTGTAAGTAACCAGAATAAAGTACTTAGAACGTTTTTACGTTCTGCTACCCATGCAACCGATTCAACATTTAAGGGATGCAGCGCAAACATGACGGCTACAAAACTAGTCTGCCATAATGCTCCCGTCATTCGAAGAAGAACTATGAAAAGTAGCAGTGCATTAGTTATATGAAAAAACAGATTGGTCAGCAGATAACCTTTTGGGTGCAGCCCGTAAAGTTGATAATCTAGTATGTGTGAAAGCCAAGTCATCGGGAACCACATTCCAGCGTGAAATGTGGTAAATGCCCACTTAACGCTTTCGCTAGTCAACCCAGCTTTTACATGCAAGTTTTCTGTTATGTAGATATGGTCATCAAAATTAATAAACTCATGGTCTTGTATTTGCGAGTACACAGCAAATGTCATTACCACTAGAAATATGCAGATTACAAATTTTATGGTTTTATTAGACAGGCCAGCTAGAGGATAAATAACTTTGTCCAAAGAATTTGAATGAGCAAAGCGGCTACGGATTTTTTTCGCTTCAGAACGTTTTTTCTTATTGCGGGCCAATTTTTTCGTCTTCTATCAGAAATAGTTTAGGGAACGAAAGTCTGCTTTGTAATACAGTTGGATTGAAAGAGATATCTTGATAGGGCTAAAGGTGACAGCAGATAGAAATAAACTTTTGGGGTTTTTATTTGAGGTAGAATACGGTTGATAAATTTATAGTTCATATCTACCAAAATGAATCCATATGGGTAGCCTATTTTAGGTTAGTTGGTCGAGATACACAAGAGAGATACGGATAAAGGCTATTGGGGATGAGGTTTTATGTCGTTATTGTAAAAACCAAGGGCACACAATCTACTTTCGAACCTTTACATTCTTTGAATAGACCTGTTAAAATCTTTTCTGATTCAGGCTGTACTAAAATGAAATTGGAAAAGGGTTTCGCGAGTCATGAATGAAAAGACATTGGTCATTGCCTTGTTCACAATTTTGGGGATAGGTTTTTTTGGGGTCCTGTTTGCTGTATTTCCTTGGATTTTTAGCCGTGGCTTTGCAAACTGGACGCAGACGTTGATTGATGATGGTTTGATCATCGTTTGTTTGATCATGTTTGTATACGGTTTTTATATGAATACCAGGATGCACTGAATCAATATTGTTCCAGGGTGAACTTCCTGCC
>JYMV01051047.1_pt1 | contig 12817 bp, 10 predicted proteins | sample 338911 | NCBI WGS metagenome assembly JYMV01 (sample SAMN03354496, study PRJNA234377) | hydrothermal vent metagenome | biome: Deep sea; feature: Hydrothermal plumes at the Eastern Lau Spreading Center, Western Pacific Ocean; material: Seawater | place: Tonga | collected 2009 | depth 2000 m m | reverse complement strand
GCCGCCCGGCGCATTGTTCCCAGCGACCGCTTCACCCGGGAAAACCGATTTAAAGGATGGCAGGCGAAAATGTTTCTGGGGGGAGATGTTTTTGGAAAAACTCTTGGCATTATTGGTTGCGGTGAAATCGGCCAGGCGGTTGCCCGTAGGGCATCGGGTTTCAGCATGCGGGTTCTCTATTGCAACCGGAACCGATTGCCGACAGAAAAGGCACAGGCCGCGGTCTATACTCCGTTGGAAGAATTGCTCCGGCAATCCGACTTTGTCACGGTTCATGTCCCTTTGACCGGGCAGACTCAACACATGATCGGCAAGGAGCAGTTTTTAATGATGAAGCCTACAGCTTATTTCATCCATACTGCTCGGGGTAAGGTAGTGGACGATAAAGCCCTGGTCGAAGCACTGAAAGAAGGTAAAATCGCAGGTGCGGCGCTGGATGTTTATGAAAACGAACCGGCTCTCACCGAAGGCATGACCCAGTTGGAAAACCTGATGTTACTCCCGCATATCGGCAGTGCCAGCCATGAAACCCGTGACCGCATGGCCGACCTGGTCGCCGACAATGTGCTCGACGCCCTCAATGGCAAGACTCCACGTTGCCTGGTACCCTCCTGGAAAGAATGATGCCAGTTAAACGTTAAAGCGAAAGTGCATGATGTCGCCGTCCTGGACGACGTAATCTTTTCCCTCGACTCTCAGTTTGCCCGCGTCTTTAATAGCCAATTCAGATTTATGCTCAATCAGGTCTTCCAGGTTATAGACTTCGGCGCGAATGAAACCTCTTTCGAAATCTGTATGGATTGCTCCCGCCGCTTGCGGGGCCTTCGAGTGTTTTCGGATTGTCCAGGCCCGGTTTTCTTTGCCTCCCGCGGTGAAGAAGGTGACGAGTTCGAGCAGTCCATACCCAGCGGAGATCAGGCGGTCGAGTCCGGTTTTGGTCAACCCCAGTTCTTTCATAAAAACCATTTGCTCTTCCAGGTCTTCGATTTCCATAATCTCGCATTCCAGTTTTCCGGCCAGTGCCACAACCGATGAGCCGTCCTGCTTGGCAATCTCCTTGACCTCTTGCACGAGTTCGTTTTCCATATCGCTGGGGTCCATGACATTGCAGATATAAAGAACCGGTTTAGCGCTCAGCAGGGTCAGGCTTTTTACGAACAGGTTCTGTTCATCATTGAAACCCCCAACGGTTCGCGCCGGTTGGATTTGATCGAGGGCCTCGGACAATTTGGCGATCACTTCCATCTGCATGCGTGCTTCCTTGTCTCCGGATTTGGCCAGGAGAGTTTCCATGTCGGCGATCATCAATTCGGTGTTGATGGTGTCGATATCGGAAACCGGGTCGATGGTGTCGCTGACATGGGGAACATTGCTATCCTCGAAACAACGGACCACATGGGCGATGGCGTCCACATCACGGATGTGCCCGAGAAATTTGTTGCCCAGTCCTTCTTCTTTGGACGCCCCCTTGATGAGTCCTGCGATGTCGACAAACTCCATGGTCGTGGGAACAATTTTATCGGCCTTGATGTGTTGGGAGATGATATCCAGGCGTTTATCGGGAACCGGCACGATGCCGCTATTGGGTTTGATGGTGGTGAATGCATAAATCTCCGCCAGGGCTTTGGTTCGTGTCAAAGCGGCGAACAGGGTTGATTTTCCCGCATTGGGGAGGCCGACGAGGCCACAGGTAAAGCCCATGAAAATTTGAATCCTTTCTATTCGTCATTGCGAACGAAGTGAAGCTATCCAGAAAAAAACCTGGATCGCCACGCCGCTTTCAGCGGCTCGCGATGACGGGCAAAGGGGAATATTGAGAACCTAAATCCAGAGGCGCAACTATTATGGTTCGCTCATTAATGTTCTGATCTATTCCCTCCGGGCGTGGCCCGGAACGGTTTTAAAAAAAACAGGCACAAGAATACCAGAAAAGCATAGCCAGCGATGATTTTAAAAAACATTTGCGGGGTCACGAAACTGAACAGGGTGAGGAAAATAACCGCCCCGACGCTTCCGTAGGCTCCTGCCAGGCCGGCCAGTTTCCCGGTCAGCGGTTTGGAGATCAAGGGAATCACCGCGAAACAGGCGCCATTACCGGCTTTTAAGAAAATGGAACCCACGAGCACAAGGGCTATGGCAGAGGTAAGTTGCCAATTGGAATCGATCTCTCCCATAAACCAGTGACTCACCATTCCTCCAATGATCATGATGAAAAGGGTTCTTCTGCGGCCAAACCGATCAGAAATCCAGCCTCCTCCAGGGCGAGCGATCAGGTTCATGCAAGCATAACTGGCCCCCAGTACTCCCGCTAATCCCATAGAAAGGGAGAAAGTCGTTTGCAGAAACTGGGGAAACATTGAAACGACCGCCAACTCGGAACCAAATGTAAGGGAATAGACCAGGCACAATATAGCGATCTGGCTGAACGAATACTTTTCCACCTCGGGTACAGGGTGTTGTAATCGGGTCACGTTAATTTGCCAGCATCGAATAATATTCAGGATATAAAGCAAACCCATGGCGAGAACCAGGGCCCTGGAAAGAGAGTCGGGGATCAGGGAAAACGGATGCCCGGAAAGTTTCCAGATGAACAGAACCATAGCCCCATAAACAGGTAGGAGTAAAAGGATTTGCAGGATCAGGTCCCGGCGCGAAGTTACCTCAACCACTCCATGCAGGTCTACCTGGAAATCCTGACCTTTTCCCGGAGCATCGGGACAAAACCTGTAATAAATCCCCGCCCAGATCAGGCAAGAAAGTCCTGAAAGGCTTGCTGCCACTCGCCACCCGAACTCTTCAGGAAAGAGAACGGCAATCAAGGGAAGAGAAAACGCCGCAAAGGCGGAACCAAAGTTGCCCCAACCCGCATAAATACCTTGGGCGGTCCCCATTTTTTTCGGCGGGAACCACTCGGCGATCATTTTTATACCCACCACGAATCCGCCTCCGACAATCCCCATCAGCAGGCGGGTGACCAGCAGCGCATTGAAGCTCTGTGACAGGGCGAATCCAAAACACACTAATGCAGAAAAGACCAATAGGAAGCTGAAAACTTTTTGCGGGCCGTATCGGTCCACCCAAAATCCGATAATAATCCGCGCCGGAATGGTTAAAGCCACATTACAAATCATCAACACATTGATCTCGCCGGAAGACAGGCCCAGGGCGTGCATGATCGTTGTATTGAACGGCGCCATGTTGAACCAGGCCACAAAGGTCAGAAAGAATGCAACCCAGGTCAGGTGCAGGGTGTTCCATTGGATTTTACTGAAGCCTAACATTTGGTTGTCTTTACCGAGGTTCATTTACTGAAAATCATAGGGGAATGAGAAGCGGAGGGAAACGGGGCAAAAAGAAGCCCCAAATAGATGATTCCATAAAATCCGTTTATTGCCCAACTGCTCCAGGCTGATTGGTCATCATCTGATGGGACTTCACCACACCGCGATGGTCAAAAACGATGACCATATCTTTGGTGATATTGTTGCCCAGGGAGTTATAAAAATTGTATTCATAAATCCAAACCGGGTTACCGTTCTGGACCCCATTTTTAAAAGGAGATCCAAACATGGCATGAACCTCTTTTTTGGTCGTTGTTCCTATAACAACATTTTTATAAAGAGACTCGTTGAAGTTTTTCCCGGCAGTGCCGCAACCGATCACGAATAGAAAACCAAGAATAATCGTCAATGCATGAATGAAGGTAAAGGGTGTTTTCATTTTACGGGTCCTCATCATGAAGTCACAATTTTGTATTTTTCCCGATGTAATTTCGGGTTCACCTGAAAAGTGATTTCGATATTGTTCTGTTTTTCCATTTCTTCGAGAAAACTGCTCTCTTCCTCGAACAGCATGTTATAAACCGTTGGATGCACTTCTATGTCAATTTTCTTTTTAGTGATGTTGTCGGTTCCCTGACGCTGGATTTCCCGTATGATTTCGTAACAGAGAGTCGAAGTGCCTTTGATATATCCTTTCCCATCGCAGTAATCACAGGGGTCGCAAAGGGTTTGGACCAGGCTTTCGCGCACGCGTTTGCGGGTCATTTCCACCAGGCCCAATTCGGAAATTTTAAGGATGCGGGTTCGTGAGCGGTCTGCTCTAAGCGCTTGCTTGAGTGCGTTGGATACCATTTCCTTACTTTCTTCTTTAGCCATGTCGATGAAATCTACAATGATGATGCCGCCGATGTTCCTGAGGCGGACCTGGTACACGAATTCTTTAACTGCCTCCAGGTTGGTTTTCAGGATGGTATCCTCCGGATCATTGTGGCCGACATATTTCCCGGTATTGACATCAATGGCAACCAAGGCTTCAGTCTGATCAATAGTGATATATCCGCCGGACTTAAGCCAGATGGTCCGGCCCAAAGCCCGGCTGATATCCATCTCAATCCCATAGTGATCGAAAATGGGCATTGGGTCCTTATACTGCTCAATCTTCTCCGAGAAATGGGGTAGATAAGTGGAACAGAACTCCACGCATTTGATGAAGTCCGACTTCGAGTCGATCACCAGCCGCTCGGTGTCATTGGCGAAAAGATCGCGGATAGAGCGGAAGATCAGGTTCAGGTCCTCATAAACGAGATGCGGGGTGCTCAGGTTTTCAGATTGTTTTTTCAGGTTTTCCCAAAGGCGGTGGAGAAAATTGAGGTCTGACTCAAAATCTGCACGCACGGCGTCTTGCCCAGCGGTTCGGACAATATAACCTTCGCCGGGGTTGCCGATTTCGCTGAGCAGGTTTTTCAACCGTTCTTTTTCGTCTTCATCTTCAATACGTCGGGAAACGCTGACATGGTTGACCGTGGGCATATAGACCAGGTAACGTCCGGGCAGGGAAATGTAATTGGTGATGCGTGCTCCTTTAGTTCCCAGTGGATTCTTGGCAACCTGTACCAGAATCTCCTGGCCTTCCTGCAAAATGTCCTGAATACGGATTTCATGATGGGGTCTGCCAGGTTTTCCAATAAAGGTATCTTCCTTTTCTTCATGCAGTGGTGGAGAGTCCATCTCATCATCAAGTCCGAGTATATCGATGACATCGATATCTCCGACATAAAGGAAACCGGCTTTTTCCAGTCCAATGTCGACAAAGGCAACCTGCATTCCAGGGAGAATTTTAGTGACCCTACCCTGGTAAATATTTCCCACAATGCCCTTGTTGGCTTTGTGTTCAATAAACAATTCCGCGACCTGATGGTTTTCCATCAGCGCAACACGGATTTCTCGCTGGTTGGAATTTATCAGTAATTCAGAAGACATGGATATCCTGTTTTAAATAGGGTAATTGGAAAATTATACCATGGTGTGAGGATCAAGCCTTGAGAAAAACAAAGCCGGCTCTCTAGCGAGAGAGCCGGTGAGCCACCGGAGGCAGATAGCAAGGGCTGGTTAAACCGAGACAACTCTTTGCTCGCCAAAAAAAGCAATGGTACCCTTTCAGGGCATGAAGGCTAAGGAAAAATATCACGCACACTGGCCCACGCCGAGAGGGCCTTAATGAATTGCCCTACGCATTTCAATGTTGAGGAGGAGTCCTATCGCGAAAAAATTGGTAATGATAGAAGAGCCGCCATAACTCAGGAGGGGAAGGGGAATGCCTGTGATGGGAAACAGGCCGATGGTCATACCGACATTGAAAATGATGTAAAACGCGATGGAACTGATGAGCCCCAGAGCAAGAAAAAAGCCAAACCGGTCTCTGGCCCGAAAAGCGATATTTAATCCTTTCAGGATGACAAAAAGAAATAAGGATAAAAGAACGGCCACGCCTAAAAAACCGGTTTCTTCGGCGAAGACTGAAAAAATAAAGTCCGTATGTTTTTCCGGTAGAAAGTTGAGTCGGCTTTGGGTTCCCGCGAGGAGGCCTTTCCCCCAGAACCCGCCTGACCCAATGGCGATCTTGGACTGGATAGAATGATAGCCCGCCCCGAGCGGGTCCAATTCAGGATTGAACAAGGTCAAGAGCCGGGATTTCTGATAGTCCTGCAGGAAGAACCAGATTGCCGGAGCCAGCAGGAGGCCACTACTGAAAAGTTTTATCAAAGTCGTAGTTTGCATTTCAATGGCAACAATGAAAACCAGAAAAATGAAAAAAATCATCATGGTAGTGCCGAGGTCGGGCTGGATAACGATGAGCCCTCCCAGAACGCCAGTCATCAAGGCAGGGATGAGAAGATCCTTTAACGTATATTGCCCTGACATCATCTTTCCTGACTCGAAGTATTTGGCCAAAACAATGATCAACGACACCTTGGCAAACTCGGAAACCTGGATACTGATGGAGCCTATATGAAGCCAGCGCCGGGAACCCGATACGACCACTCCATAGAACAGCACATAAGTAAGAGCCAACAGGGTAAGAAAATAAATGAGGTAGGCATAGCGATTGAACCAGCGGTAATCCAGTGCCAGGGCGATGAGCATGGCAACCAGCCCGTAGCCGATCCAGTAAATTTGTTTGATATAAAGGCCGCGAAAAAAAGCTTCTGGCCGGGCATGATTGGCGCTGTATATGATCACCACACCGAGAATGGATATTCCCAGGCATATCAGAAAAAATAACCAGTTGAAGTTAGAAGCCAAGTGTCGATCAATCATACGAAGATTTTATCATAACGCCTTGAAAATTATGGGATGTTTTAATCCTGTCTTTTTAGGTTGCTCGGGCAAGGGAAGTGGGTCGCTGTCCATTCCGTCAGGTTGAGTTTGTCAGGAGTGGAAGGCGGGAATAACATCTCTTCCAACGGGGGATCAAAAGGTTTCAGGGAGGCTAACAAATGGAAACCTCAATCCTCCCTGGTGTTGAGGTTTTTTTAACGTGATTATGCCAGTGTGGTCGGTCAGGAGGGGTTGACCGCAACATTGTCGAATGAGGTGGTGTTGGTTGTTGTTGTCAATCCTATTTCCCCCTGGGTATAGCTCGCGTCAGTCGCGGTAATATCCCAATCTGCGGGTTCCGCTGTGCTTGTCTGCCAGATTTTTGCATTGAGTTCATCCCCGACGGCGCTGACCTTCAGGGAATAATATTCCTTGTCGTCAAAGGTGAATGTTGAACTGGCCAGGGTGGACGTTGCGCCTCCATCAAAAGTTTCCAGCTCCACAGAATACACGTCATCGTTTGATCTTCCCCCACAGTTGCTCGAGCAGTAGAGCTTTGCCAAGTAATATTGTGAAGAGTTTTGAAATCTAAAAACAAGGCCGACATGCTCAGTCGAACCTAACGAACCGTTGCGCTTTATTTCCACTTGTGCTTCGTAGTCCTGCCATGCGGCGCAACCGTTTGAGGAAACACCACCTTCATTGGATGTGGTTTTATATTCTCCGGATGCGGCACTCCAGTTGGCAACGCCTGCTTCGGTCCAGCCATCGCTGTTTCGATCATCAAAGTCATCGGTAAAAATACCGGTTCCTGATTCAAAAGAAACCGGGATGGCGTTGAACACCGGGTAATCTTCTCCGTCTACATCAATTAGAGCGCTGGCAGAAACGGTTACCGTGACACTTGGGGATGACCAATCGTAAGTTAAGGTGGTGCTTGCGTCTCCCGACCCAATCGTTGAATTCGTGACCGGGTCAAGCGTGCCATCACTGGTGGTAAAGGTGACCGATATGCCTGAGTCGACACCTTCCCCTTCCGAGTCCACCACGCTCGCCGTAACGGTGGTCGAGTCGTCAGGACAACTGATGGGGCTGGGGCTGGCCACTAAAGAAATTTTTCCCCAGGGAGCGGTAACCAGGTTTCTTGGCGAAGTAACTGCTGTAAACGTTTCACGACGGAAACCGTCGTTGAAGGAAGTGGACCCACTTGAGGTGGCGGCGACACTGCCTGCCAAATAAGTGCCAATGTTCTGGTAGTTTTCATTCGGGTCTTCATCTTTCGACAGTGTAATGATTTCCATCTCTATTCTTCGGATATCGTTCAATTCGTCGTCTGGAATGACATAAGGTGGAACCGCGTTTTCGGCCCCATCCTCGGTTACGCCTGACGGCAAAGGGTCCCCATCTTTATCGAAATAACGGATAATCAGGTTGTCGATATTGCGTGCCACTTTATTTTTCACCACACCGTTACCCGCATTATTAGGGGTGATGAGGTAAAAATGAAAGGGCGGCCCCGTCAAGGCCAGGGAAATATCGTAATCCCTCGTTTCCGAACTGGATACTGTACCGTCACCGTCTTGATCGAAAAACGGGGAGATCGTGAAGGTCTCATTGTTAGAGCCATTCGGATCTGAGACTGCATAAGTGAAAACCTCGTCATTTTGAATCGCACCATCATTGTCATCATCAAAAACCATGGTGATGTAATGATCGGATGCCGCGAGAAACCTTTTGCCACGAGTGACGTTGAAACCCGCGTTCTGGACACTGCGACTGATAAAGTCAACCGCCGCCCTGCCATTGGCCTGCATTTGGCCCAACTGGCTCTGTCTCGAGAACGTATCCCCCTGCGACTGGATGATCCCCGCTACCAGGGCAAGAAGGGCCAAAGAGATTGCGGTGCCTACCAGTAACTCGGTCAGGGTGAACCCGCGATCATTCATTATCCATTCAGGTTTTTTAGGCATCTGATTCATTATAGTTTCCTCGTTTTATGACTATTCCAGAAAACCCACCCGTTCCACACTGAATATGGAAGGGATAAAAGGCGGCCAGAAATCCGGGTCCTGGAAACGCACATCCCAGCCCCAGTTTCGTGTTGGCCCTGAATAACAATCTCCACCTATGCACCATTCACCTCTTGCCTGTTCACTGTCCCAAAGATTGATGAACGAGCCGTTAATAAATAATGTCTTGGTAGTATTGCCAAAGCGGCGTGTCCAATCTTCATGAAGCCGCGGATAGGTATGTACACCGCCGCTATAGGTCGAGCCGGTTGTGGGAACATGTCCGGCAAAAAGAGCCGCATTAACAGTGGTAGTGCTTGCACTGAAGAATCTAAAAAGATTGAAAAAGCTAATCCCGCAAGGTTTAGTGGTGAGGGCGTTTGAGAGAATATTTACGGCATCGCCTATCAGCGCGACCCCCTTGGTATCAACGGTGTTGAAATCGCCATGGATATAAATCGGATTATCAGTAGCTAATGTGGTTTCATCCGACAATTGTGGACTGGAGGTGGAGTCGATAGTGATCACTCTGATTGCCTGAAAGTCATCACCATCGTTGGTGAAGGAGGAATCGGGTGAGCGGGAGGTGTAAATCAGCATGCCATCGCCTGCCAGTTCAAGTCCTTCATCTTCAAGATAGGCCTCATACCAAAGACCGAGGGCATAGAGGTCGATATCAGTGGTATCCACATCTCGGTCATTTTCCCGGCAATCCCCAAAAGCGTCGTCCGTTTCCCGAATCATCGGCATGGGAAGATTCGGTACCGCGTTGCCGGCAGAAGACTCACCCGCCAGGACAAGAGCGGTAACGTCTGTGAGAGAAGGACGCGAAACAAAGACATTAATTCCCGATCCCAACCCACCGGTGCCAATGATGGTCATGCCATCGACGGTGGATTTACCGGGATCTTTGGCCCTCTGCTCATAAAACCCGCCACGTTCAAATAAATCTTTAGATGGAGTGGTATAAGGCTCTTCATTTACCAGTACAAAATTGTTGAACCGGGCTTCTTCTGATACTTCGTTGCTGGAAGTAATATTTACAGACAAAGTTTCAAATGGAGAGGGTGTTGTTCCAGTACTGGCAGTTTTTACCTCAACCGTATCTGCATAGTCGTTGCCGTTTCTTTTAGAATAGGTATAAATATTACCCACTGCGGTCATGGAATGCGGCGACAGATTGTCGTTTTCATCGTAATTGCGCATACTGATTGTATTGAAGCTGGATGATCCAATATAAATGTCGCCGTTGGAATGAATGCGGCCCCATGTGTTCATATCGGGTCCCGGAAACAGCTCCATGTCGGCGGAGTTTCCGCTTTGCCCGTAAAATATGAAGTACTGAACCAACGGTGTTTCCAAAATCCGAATCTTCTCTCTCACGATTTCCCTGGAAGAATCTTTGAGCGACGTCGCTTCGGCTTCAATGTCATAGGTGTGGGCATAATGATAAATAATGGTATTGCCCACAACCGTTTGATAAAGAAACGGTTCAAGCGGATTTGTGATTTTATACTTGACCGCATAGTTGCGGTAATTGGAAACGCTGATATAACCATCCCCATCTGCGCTTGGGTCGTCTGCTGATTCGGTGTAAGGGATCAAGTCTTCAAAATCAGTGATGATAGCATTTACAGCAAGTTCGAGTCCTACCTCGGCAGAATAAAAGGCGGTTTTCCCTTTTCTATGGGATTGTGTGGTTTCTAAATTCAAAGTGATGGTCTGCAACGCGGCAATGGCAACGGCCGCCATTGCGGATAGAACAAATAGATAAACCAACATGGTGTTTCCCTGTTCTTGCCGGGCCAGTTTTAAAGGATTACTGTTAAATAAATTCCTCATTTTATGAATTGCCTCCTGTGAATTACCGCAGCCATTTCTACATCTTTGGCTCCGCCTCGGCTGTCGGTCCATGCTGTTTTAACCACCACTTCCAACATATGGATCGTTGTGGGATCATCAAAAGTTTCACTCGTGCCCGAAGGATAAATCTGTAAAGTCCGGGTTGTGGTGAAATCCCCAACCGTTCTAGATTCAGAATAGGTCTGGTTGTCAATTTCACTAAAACCTGCATCCGTCAAATAATCAGTGACAAGGTAATTAAAGCCAAACGTGCCTCCTGTTGGCTCATTGGTGGAAAGACGTTTTATTTCTTCAATTTTGTTCGCGGTGTTCAACGTGGCCTCGGTGGTCATTTTGGAATTGTTCTGGTGGTAAATGACGGAGCCGGCAGTTTTCATCAGGCCGAAGATACCGACAGACAGGATTACCATGCTGACCAATACTTCCATCAAGGTGAACCCTTCCTGGTTTCGGCCTGCTGGCAAGAAATCTTTGTAGATTAACTTTTTCATCATTATTTCCAGGGAGGCGAAACAGATGCGTCATAAGACCAGTAATCCACAGCACCGGTGGCCTTAAGCACAGAAATGGAACGCGCACGGTCACTGGTTGTGCCGATATCATTTGCATGTAACATAAATACCGATCCGCTCGCACTGGCCTGGCCCCGGGAATCAAAAATGACCGTTTGAGATCCGCTAAACGAAACGGCGGCGGTAACGGTGTTGCCATCAATATCCGAAGTTCCGGTGTTGAAAGCGAACTGTACGTTTTCCTCCAGACTTACGGATTTCAAAGACTCGCCAGTGTTTTCAACGCCATCGCCATTTGTGTCGTCATGAATCTTATAGGTTTGGCTAATCGTATTGAAAGTGACCCGGACATCGTTATTATTTTTGACCGCGACGGTGCGGGCCAGCATCAGGTCAAAATATACTTTTTGCACCTGACCGTTGATCTGGTACTTTTCTTTCCATTTTGAAAAGTTCGGAACCGCCATCGCCAAGACTACCCCCATGATTGCTACAACCGTTATTATTTCGACTAAAGTGAAACCTTCCTGAGATTCAAGGAAACGTTTCCACCCTTTAAATCCTTTTACTGGTAACATTTCGATTTCCATTATTCGCTCTCGAAAATGATTAAAGCAAAATAGGGACCAAATTTTCCTGCAAATCAGACAAGATAAAAACAGGTCTTTATATTCAAGTATTTGTGGGAGTGAAAAATTTTTAATTTCCACAAATAGGGGAATTCAATAGTAGGCGCAGTGAATTGATTTTATCTTATTTTATACGTTTTTTACATTTTTCGTACATATTTTAAGGTAAAAAAACAAAAATTAAAAAATATTAACCGCCCATTCGTGGGGGAAGGTGGGGAAAATCAACTATTTTCGATCAGGTGGATAAGGAGTTGGTTTAAGCCTCTCTGGGGAGAATCGTTTAAAACCAAATACGAAATTTTTTGGGTGTGGCGCTTGTTTTGCGTATGCTATTAAAAAATGAGAAGGATTGAATGATTGGGAGAACGATGATGAATAATCCGAATCAAGATAAGGATCATGAGGAAGAGGAGTCCTCCGGCAAGAAGAAAGAAAACGAGAGTCCTGACAATCGTAGTGAAAATAAACCTTCCCGCTTGGCGGAGCGTAAAGGTCAGCGTCCGGCATTTCCCTTCAAGAGAAAACCGGTTTAGTAGGTGTTCCCCTTATTTCCATTTATAGTGAGTGACTTATGTCCTGTCCCGGATTTGCGACTTTGGAAGGAACTGCCCGTTACAGGGACAGGTCCCTTTGCGCGAAAGATCATTTTCGTGAAATCGGGGAGGTTTGGCTTTCATCCATCGGGATTGGCACCTATCTGGGAAAACCCGATGACCCGACCGATGAAGCGGTGGTGCGGGCCATTGTCCAGTCGGTTCAAAATGGCGTCAATGTCCTGGATACGGCCATCAACTACCGCAGGGAGCGAGGGGAGAAGAGCGTTGGCCAAGCTCTGGAGCGATTGATAGGGTCGGGGGAAATCCGTCGTGATGAAATATTTGTTTGCACGAAAGGTGGGTTTCTTCCTCAATCACTAGGTGTGCAATGGTATGCCAAACAGTTTGGCAAAAGGGGGGGAGGGATCGGGATGGATGATCTGGTGGCCGGTTGCCACTGCATGCATCCTGAATATTTGTCCAACCAGCTGGAGCGCAGTCTCAAAAACCTGGGTCTTAAAACAATTGACCTGTACTACATTCACAATCCGGAAACCCAGTTGGGCAAGGTGGACGATCATACCTTTTATGAGCGGTTGGCGCTGGCGTTTGAATTTTTGGAGTCGGCTGTGGAAGAGGGAAAGATTAAAAATTATGGCCTTGCAA
>JYMV01047963.1_pt1 | contig 12819 bp, 5 predicted proteins | sample 338911 | NCBI WGS metagenome assembly JYMV01 (sample SAMN03354496, study PRJNA234377) | hydrothermal vent metagenome | biome: Deep sea; feature: Hydrothermal plumes at the Eastern Lau Spreading Center, Western Pacific Ocean; material: Seawater | place: Tonga | collected 2009 | depth 2000 m m | reverse complement strand
AAGGAATTCGGAATAATTTTATACTCAATGTGTAAAAATGTCTTTCAAAATACATTGGGAATAAATAACTACAAATTCATATAATATTTTTTTTATTTTTATAATAATTTGACATAAAAAATACAGGTAAATTTTTCGCGCTTTTGTAATGCACTTTCTTCGCGCTTTTGTATGGTCCGTTAATCCCTAAATTCGCGCGTTTGTAATGCGCCCGTCCACCCTGCATGTTTTCATAGGATAACTTCTGGAGTGCGACTTCATGTCTATCCGCAGACTGTTGTTTCAGTGAGGTAGCAATATAAAAATCCGACTAAGCGTGTTGGTCTAGTACAAAGCAGACCTCATCATCATTTCATTGAAAATTAACTTGTTCTCGCCATGATATAGCTGAAATTACTGAGTTGACGTTAAACAGCAACCACTCACTCACTCACTCGCTCACTAATTATTCCTCGTTTTAACTCGCATACCTTAAGAAGATGGAAGAGTATTGCTAAGCGTTCCCCACTTAGATCGATAGCATTTCCATCTTAATCGGTTAGGTAAGTTCCGATGCTATTGAATGTTTCCCGTGTGAATGTACAAGTTTTCAATACATTAATGGTTCAGGGGTTAGAATGATCATGTTTCTTGGCAGTCTAATGGTGTTACTAGAATAAGTGTGGATATTTTGATGACTTACACTGGAAGCGAAAAGACCCCCCCCCTCTTAAACCTTATGTACTAAAAGTATTCCTATCAATTGTCAGAGATAGAACTTGAACCATGTACAAGGCATGCAATATTAAGGATCTTGAGAGGTCTGCTGTATTTATCAAAGCTATATGCAAATGAATCTCGCGCTATGCCGCTTTGTTCCTGTTTTGTAAATTTGGGGAAAGTCTACTGAGTTTCTTACAATAAGTGATAAACATTAATTCACAGAATGAATCATCAATGTTTTCTCAACATTTGACTATTCAAATTTCCCTTAATCTAATCACTGTCGGTGACTCTTTGAGGCGGGTGTTCTATGCTACAAATACAGTCATTCTGTTGGTGAAACTATATTTATGTAGTAAGTCCAGCAAGTAATCATATCAGTACATTTATATTTAATTCCAATTTATATTACTATTTCATATTCAATATTCCAGCAAATCTATGACCTATTTATTCTGGTTTCAAATGAAAACCATTTTTTTTTATTGGATATTTATGACTAATTGATATCACATCTGTTAGAAATATCAGTTATGATATTTTTGTTTCCAGAATAATGGTTTTTAGCCAACATATTTTATCTTCTTATCTAGTAACCAGCATTCATTTCCCCTGTAATTGTACTGTCCATGTTTATTTGATCTGCATACGTCGTCGTTTGTTTTGTTTTCTGATTTTGTTTTTGTTTTCTGATTTTGTTTTTGTTTTCTGATTTTGTTTTTATCTGTATTCAGTGATTTATTGTGAAGAGTGGTTGTTCGTTGACTATCACTGTTTAAACTTTCTTTTCATAAGATTACTAATACCATTCGGAGTCAAGTAAGGACAGTTGGTAAGAGATGCGTTTCAGTCTGCATTCGAACCACGCGTTCCAAAAAATGTTGCGGACTCACAAAGAAACTGAATTTTCCACACTTAATCTAAAGGCATGATGTTGAAATCCACTCTACTGAAACCGAAGAGACGTTGTGTGTCATTGAATGATGGAATCGAACCATGACATTACTTCAGCCACTCAACACGGATGAATATCGACATCGTATGCGATGTTAATCATCAATACAACACTACCAAATACAGTTCCATCAAGATAAATCTTGTTGTAGTCAGGAAAACGGAACTTGACAACTAGGTATACTGGTACAGTCCTATTCCAGATTATGATTCCGTGCAATAGTCACGATATCGTGTTGGAAACACGACAGAACCATAAGGAAGAAAAAAAAATGAAAACATGGACAAAAGACGTGCGTACTATTTCTCTTGTGTTAATACACAACCACCAACATGTTACCAAAAGGCGTTAATGCGGTATTCTACAAATGGATAGGTTCAAACGTTTATTCTGCTGGGAAAAGACCAAGAGTGTTTTGTAAATTATGTACTGGTATGTCCTTTTTAATGTATGCTATGTATATCATCTAACATATCATTTATCCAAATTGTATTGTTTATATCTATATCTATGACTGGCCATACACAATCCATTTCCGCATATAAACTGATTCCACTCATGTTTCCATAGGATATTTCTGAATCACGAATCCAATATCTGTGTTTGAATTTTTTTACTTCACGACTGGGTGCTAACTCGCGGAATAATCTGGACTTGCTCGCAGTTAGTAGAATCTAAGGTTTCCCTATTACTTTGTCCGCATTTTCCAATTTCATTTAAGACTCTTTGTTCTTAAAGAAAAATTGCTCATCAATGTATTCTCGTATTTTCTAACCAACAGAACACATTGAATTTGGTTAAATGACAAATCGTCAATGACATATTGTACAAGCTATGTTGAAAGTGATCTAAGATGAAATTATATGTTCATTTGTTTTTGGTGTTTTTCTAGCTTGATAATTATTTTTCAACATATTTTCTGATTTATATGTAAAATGTTTACGTTTTTTGCCCATGAAAAGTTTTTACAATAATCATATTGGAAAACACCACACATATACCGAGGTAATGACAGACTATTGAGAAAAGTAATCGCTCGGATACAAAAAAGTCAAAATTTCAAAGATAAATGCAAAAGAATGAAAAATAAAAAAAAAAACTCGCACAACACGAACTTTAAAACTGGAAGTGAAACCTGGTATTTGATCAATGATTGGGCCTCACCTTGGATGGTCGGTTCAAATACAAAAGCGTCAACAGTTCAAAGACAACTATTAAAAAGAAAGATTACAAAACCTCATACAAGACGAACTCTAAACCCGGAAGTAAAACATGGTGTTCCTGAATGCCATCATTTGTTTCTTGACTTCCACTCACCTTGTATGGTCCATATGAACATCGTTTTACATCATGTAAATCGCAAAGAAATATACAGAGGATACATAAAAGTTTGACAAACTCTTTATTGTATATAAAAGTAACAAAATAACAAAGGTAACAATACAAGATGCAATAAAATGGAAATGTGGTAATTAATGTTGGGCATCTATGAAATTTAATTTCATCTTGCAGTTATATATTTGACTTTAGGCGCTGCTATAGCAATTATAATTGTATTTTACAAAATTGTAATACTCTTGAATGTACAGGTTTAAAGATTTAAAATGAACAGCCAGCAGATTTATAGCATAATGTTTGCATAGGTGAAAATCAAATTCAATACAAAGGTTATCCAAATAGTGCAATACAGAAATACAATAATAAGTGTAATTTCTAAGAACAGTATGATATGATCAAAGACTTGGTTGTGGGAATTTTGCATGAACTTGTTGTACTTGGAGTATACAAATTGGATTCCTTCTGGTATTCTTTCCTACACATTTATTTCCGCATGCGTTTGGTTTAGGGTTAGTGCATGTTCTATACTGTATACAGAAATGCCAAGAACTTTTTCTCCAATTACTCCATCCACCGTGTACTGATGTACAAGGTAATTTCAACGATGGCAAATCAGCACACTTAACATTTTCATTACTGAAAAAGATGATTACAAAATGTTATTAGTTGATTGACCTATTCATTATTCAGTCATTCATAAGATTTCATCAAAGTGAATAGCATATGAAAAATGGGAATGTCTTATTCTAAAATGATAAAATTAACAGAAGAATGTGTTGGGTTTCTAACTTGTTTGCTTAGTTTGGTTGGTGTTGTACATGTCCTTTCACTTTCCTGGTTTTGTACATGTCCTTTCACTTTCCTGGTTTGATACATGTCCTTTCACTTTCCTGGTTTGATACATGTCCTTTCGCTTTCCTGGTTTGGTACATGTCCTTTCGCTTTCCTGGTTTTGTACATGTCCTTTCGCTCTCCTGGTGTAGTACATGTCCTTTCACTTTCCTGGTTTGGTACATGTCCTTTCACTTTCCTGGTTTTGTACATGTCCTTTCACTTTCCTGGTTTTGTACATGTCCTTTCACTTTCCTGGTTTGGTACATGTCCTTTCACTTTTCTGGTTTTGTACATGCACTTCAATAAGAAGTGGAGAAGCTAAGTTATTTAAATGACCCAACACTTTCCAACCTTTTGACAATCTTCACACATAACCGTGCAACACTCTAATTTTGAACGTTGCACAAACTATATTGAATCGTTGTGACATGGAAGTTGTCATATGCATAATATTAATTCTATTAAAGGCAGCCGATGGCTTCAACCATTATTTAAATATCAGATAGTGTACAAGACATGGTAAGATATAATAGGAAAATAATAGTCATCATGGAACCAATATGTAATTGGCAATTATTTTATAGGCAAATAATAGTCATCATGGAACCAATATGTAATTGGCAATTATTTTATAGGCAAATAATAGTAATCATGGAACCAATATGTAATTGGCAATTATTTTAATCGTGAATATAAAAAACACTCACAAACAATCGCAAACTTATGATTTGACTAATTCAGCAAAAAAGAAAACTTAATAAATTGCTATGTATTGTTAACTTACGTGAGTGCGTTTGGCAACAAAAACACATCTTTTGGTAGGCTTGTGATGTCAGTATTATCACATATTACTTTTGCCAACGTAACCTGACGGATGCTATCAAGTTCTGGTAGAGTAAATGGGTGTGGGTTGTGTACTGTATTCCCTTCGTAGAAGAAACGATCACCATATTTGAGAGCACGGAACTGTAATGCCAGGATACATGTGAAGGTTGGACCAAGCTTACTGCCAGGCAGGTGCTTTTCAGAAATAGCAGCAGTGAATAGATCCATATCATTTGGATGTCTGTAAAAAAAATGTAGCAATTTATGCATATGCATGTATCATTTTAAATTCAGCTGGACAGTTGGAAATTATATCATATGAAAAAGGATGAATATAATCTCACATATAATTCCATTGTCAAGCTTGTCACACACAAATGGTAAGTGGAATTTATATCGTAATTGAATTATTGAAAGTAAGTAGTTAGGATCCTTTTGTAATGAAATAAATGAACGTCATCTTTCATTACGTCATAATAAACATGAAATAATTATCGTTATACTGTAAAAGTGGAAATATTCAGGAAAGGGAAATTTTGCTTAATTTGTGCTTTAGAAAAATGCACAAAAGCAATAACTAACATCTATGTATTAAACGAAAGCAAATAACGTTTTCGTAAAGTTAATCTCCAGGCAAATGGCTTTTTGATTACAAATCGCAAAATCCTCCCTCGAAATTAAGAATAATAATAATACAGCAAGAGAAATTTACAATTATTGTATTTATTCCTACAATGATTGTTGCAAAAGACAATCGATGTCAGTAACTATTACTATTGTGATGATGCTAGTACCTCTTTCTCTAATACAACTAAATGTTGACCGTCTGCAACAAATGGAGATTAGGATGTATAATCTTCTGTGTTAGTCAAGAACTTGGAAAAATATATCAAACCGACAGGTGAAACCCCGCCTTATGTATGTAGTTGTATATATTAACACTTCATGTGCATATCGTGGTGCGTACCCACGGGTGTGGTTTTAGGCTTTGGGTCAAAGGTCAATGACTAACCACTTGGTGATTCATGTTCAGCTCATGCATTATGGCATTGTTTAGTAGTTACTGAACTGTCATGCCAAAACATGAATATTGATAGTGGCATTAACACTCTATCCCGAAAAGCTTAATTAAATCATGGAACATGTTAACAAAAAGGGGAAGGTGACTGGATCATGACGGAGTGGTTAAGGTATTTTAATTCTAACCACGAAATTAATATTACTAACGTTGGTTTGAACATTGCTACCCACCTACAAATGTGATGGCTTTCAGACCGGGTTGTTACAGGTTAGCTTGCTCTATCTGTCAGGGCTTTCCACCGCCTATAATTTTAGAAATCGGATACAGCTGATAAACTGCTAAGCGTAGCGATAAACATCAATAACCCCAAACCTAACCAGAATTGTTGATACCAAGCCTAGCCAAAAGGGGTGAGCATGAAGGAAGCGTACAAATTTATTTAACGACGTGTTGTACTTACTGATATGCAGTGTCCAATTTGCCAGCTTCATTTGGACCGTGGAATAACAAGCCTCCAAACACTTCTGGTTGAAATGTGTTGGCTCTAATACCATAACATCCTTCTAGCCAATCATTGTATGATGGGAGGCCATGGTCCCGTCCACGCTGGATATTAAAGGCAGCCAAATCACCTCCAAGATCTGTCATTGTTTTGAATAGTTTATTTGTTACCTCTGTTGTTAATTTTTCATCCATCCCTTGTGGCTGTCTGCCGTATATACCACCTGTACATTTTTCAATGCCCTGGGATGGGTAGAGAAGATCAGGATTGTTAAACTGTGTATGTAAAAAGGGAAAGCTGAATCCCCATTTAAATCTATCCCTTAGGAAACTGTGTCCGAATCTGAATGCAGCAGTAGCAAATGCGTTTCTGATCATAGGTTTAATAGTTGTATCATATCCGCTGAAGTAGCCAAGGGCCTTTGGTTTCAGGTCAAGAAAGGTCATGAAGAAATTGTGTAAAATCTTCGGTAAGAATTCGTTATATGTTATATGTTGCATTTCAGCCGAAACAAATCGCCTAGCTTCTTGAAATACTTTTTCATCGGTCCATGTGGGGTTGTTGGTCTTGATGAAATCTGCGATTCTATTGTGTTCTCGTACGAATATGGTATGCATTGAGCTCAATCCTGGTTGTACGTTGGCTCGTTTATCACCTGCAAGATAAAATTATTTCAAGCTTTGGATTTTTGTTAATAAGTTCATTGAATTTGATATGGTTGCTTTAGTATTTTTTGTCAATGTACAATATAACAAAAAGGTTCAAATTATGCAATTTAACACGAATATGTCGACATGAGTAAATTATTAATTTTCGTCAAAAGAAAATGATTTACCTGCTAAAAAGCATTTCCTAGCGGCAGGGTTACTCAATACACATCCAGAATCATTCGGAACATCAAGAGGTAGTCGATTACCAGCTGACATTCTCATTTTTTCTGAAAATAAATATATCGAATGTTAGCAGGCAAATTTACAAACATTGATCTGCATGATAGGCAAATTATGTCAAATGTTTCAGACATTTCTGTATTATACATGTAATGTCGTCATCGCAGTTTCTTTTACATTATCAGAAGAAATACAAAGGACAAAACACAATATAGTACATCAAACAAGATTATAAGATTAGCAACTGCTTAGTTGATTCATTACTGATTTCACAACAAGATTCGAATTTACACAAATTGTGATATTACTGCATATGCAACAGCTAGGAAAAAAATCCATAATATATTACTGGTAAGGGGTATGGTGTTTAACGGCACTTTCAACAATATTTCGTGGCGGTCAGTTTTATTGATGAAGGAAACCACAGGTTTACTGACAAACTTTATCAAATAATGTTATATCGATTGAACCTCATAACATTAGTAGAAATAGACACTGATTAGAATTTAGTTGTAATACTGTACTGACTCTAATATTTGTGTTAATGGTTGTAAGATTATCCCCTCCACAAACAACCACATTGTATATCGTTTGAAATATTTAACATATCCTGTTATTGACTGTCGCTACTGGGATATATACTAGGACCCAATTATTATTTTTAACATAATCCAACAAGTATTAATTACAAACATAGCCAAATACTATTTTCTGTTAAAACAAATTAAAGAATAACACATATATAACCTGTTGTTCCATCTCTCAGCACAGACAGTTCACTAGCTGTTGATCCATATACATTTGATGCGTCAATAAAATGCGTTATCTCGTTTAGTTGTTGTCTATAATCTAGAAATGTAAAGTAAAACATACAGTAAAATTACTAGGTAATACAAAAGCTCTTGTGACAGTTATTTTGTTTTCAAACGGTTAAACATGTATCATTGTGATATCAAGGTTAACACCCGCCAGCAAAATATATAGCATTTGATGTAAATGGTTACCTTTGCATTTTAGTGTTCAGTAAACTGTTTATGGTCGAAAAACACTACAATTACAGACGAAAACGCGTATATAGGGCCTAGTGCATGTGATTAATATTGGTATATTCATGATGAAAACAAGCTTACAAATAAAGATACATGTAGGTAATACTGGGATAGACATAATGGTGGACATGTAGACCTCCAGAGTTAAATAGCCAATGCGATGGATAGGGTCGAAACGATCACTTCTTACAAACTATGTTCATCAGGAGTAGATGTTAGTAGCGTGTTACATACAAGGAGTGTGATATTCTCAATATAAGAGGCACTCCGTCGTAAGGAATGAGATGTGAGTTGTTAACTTGATTCATCCTGTACAACTAGCGTTCGTCCCTTTCTGAGGGTTTACCATCAGCTTAGCAATTATGTCATATTCCCTCGGTGATCAATTTTGAAAATCATTCCTCGTGGCGTAAAGAGAAAATAAGCAAATATATGTATGGTAAATGCTGCACATGTTTTATTTTAGGTAACATGTTTATCACGCCAATAGAATGTGAGGTGAAATTCGGGGGGAAATCATATAAATTTCATGCAGTCTATCATTTGATATTTCCCTCATGACAATCATTCAGTTCTAAACCTGCACAATAATTGAATTTCCGCGTGATGGTAAATATTATTTGCACCATCATGCGAAAAAATCTCATAATAATAATGTAGCATGTAGTTATTTGTGTACTTATATATATTCCATAAAACAACTGATGAAGATGAAATATACCTGTTGAGCAATCTAGGGCTGGTGTAGCTGTTGATCTGACAAAGTTGAGGCAAGTCTTATTAGAAGGGTAGTATGGATCACCGGCAGGTATGTTGATGGGAAAGCAATCTCTGAAAAATGTTGAAAAAATAAATTATATTATAGTATGGTAGGACATGTATAATGTAGCCTGATTCTAGGATGTAATATTTCTGGACAGTTGCACTGAACAATAGTGCTTCTAATAAAATTCGCCATCACGATATAACTGAAATATTGTTGAAAGTGGCGTTACATAACATAACTCCAATCTTAGCCATTCAAATCATGACATCCTTGGAGGGTTAAGATGAAACTCTAATCGTTCTTAAAGTTCTGATACACGATACAATTGTTACTGCACGAACACTGATGAATATTCTTATAAAACTATTTACTAATAGACTCTTAATTACGAATGTATTTACTTTCTCTGGTGTATAATAAACATTGGAGAATACCGAATGGTGTACTTCTGTGAGTTCAAACAGAGACCTATTACTTATCTTACATATATTCATTTAAATATAAGAACGATATTTCCTGTATGGGTGGAATAACATGTCTGCCATCATAAACAATTATCAACTAGTGTTGAATTTTCCCCCCTTGCACATCATTAAAGATTCAATAATTTGTAGATTTGTTCCCTAATGCTATGTTTATTATGCTTTGCTTTTTCTTCAGAAGTGTTGTCTTTCAAATTTAAGTGCAATGTGCTTGTTTGTATGTGGTTTAGGTTTATGTTGTTTAGCACCGATTTCAATAATATTTCAGTTATATCGTGATAGTCAAATTGTTTGGCGGGTGAAACCGGAGAAAACCCCCAACCTGTCGCAAGTATTACATAATGTTGTATCGAGTACACCTCGCCATGAACGGGGTTCTAACTCACACATTTAGTGGTGATAGGTACTGATTGCACATGTAGCTGTAAATCTAACTACCATACGATCATGACCACGACGGCCCCAGTTTACTGGTAATAAATTATCAAAATAATCAGAAATCATAAAGGGAAGAGTGGTATCAGGCAGCGATTTCCTTTAATTAACTTCTTGCGTTTGTCATCTGATTTTGTGAGTGGTTTGTTATATTGGTACCATTTTGTCTTTATAGGCCTGTAGATAATAGAAGAGTCCGGACATAGCGTATTACATTTCATGTAGAACAGTTGACTTACCGTCTGGTGGTACCTGGAATATCACAGCAATGAAGATTCCTGCTTCCATAGCCTAAAATATATAACGGAAATTATGTTCCTTGCTTATTTGTGTATGTTGCCTGCCATAAAATGATAATACGAAATTCCAACTACCAACATATGTTCATGATACGATGGAAAAATAAAAGGAAGTTGAAAATACATGACAATAATGTTCTATGTAAAGTTATTTTGATCATGTGAGAAATATTGAGCTATAGAGGATCACAAATATTAAACTGCAAGTTGATTATGTTTACGACGTTAACACACTACCGGTACTTCATACAACGACCGTTTCACATTCATTTTACTGTGTTAGGTATGCCAATTATCATCCATATCATTTCTTACTAAAAGGTATACATTGTATATCGATTTGAATGAGAGTTTGGTGAAAGATGGTGAAAGAATTTCTTGGTATATAGTTGGGGAAGAAATCCTTTGCCATTCACATATTTGGGAATCGTTGTCTGATGAACAGTTTCTGACAACATAATTTAAAGATAAGAGTATGTTAATTACCTTTAGATAATGCAGTTTTTGTTATGTCGTGATCTGTAAACTGTCCCCACTGCATGACCATATAACTGATGTCTGGATCTAAATCTCCAGGAGTACTAGGTGTATGTACAATAACACTGATTTCCCGAGCCCCGGGTAATGATCCACCAGACTGTGCAATAGCTCTAGGGTCTGAGGTTCCTGATGAATACAGAAATATGTTAAGTTAGGAGGAATAATAGTGGTAAGTTCTACAGTAATACCATATTTTCATAATCAAGTGAATGAACATTATGTAGAACGATGTATTAATGTCTTAGTTAATAGTGAAATATAAAATAAATGGAAATATACAAAAATCTAACTTTGGAGTCAATTGAATTTTGTGGTAAACCAACTACCTGCTATGCTGTTTAGGGAGTAAGAAGTGATTGGTTGCTGTTGAGGGAGTAAGAAGTGAGTGGTTGCTGTTGAGGGAGTAAGAAGTGAGTGGTTGCTGTTTAACTTCAAGAGAGCGGTTTTCAGCTATATCGTGGGAAGAACAAGTTACTGTTTACGAGAAAATGTTGATGTCTGCTTTGTTGTACATGGGTTTTTAAAAACAATTATTTTTATAGTGCTAGCTCACTAAAACATTGCAATTAGCAGTCCACAGGTATAAATTTCACTCCACTCGGATACATGAATTATCCGCACCCTCAGTCAACTAGTCTCTATCCTTCTTCCCTACAACTGGTAGTTTAGAAGAGAAACAGCAAATAATATTGATGAATAGTGTATAAATATAAACTCTAGAGAAAACCGAAAGGGTCATCAAGAATGAGCAATCCAGAGACACAGGTAACATCAATGTGTGTGCGTTTGTCATGGACATTAATGTGTACATGAAGCCATGCTATAATAATTTTACTATATTATAATTGTTAAGTTATGATAATATCACATTTTTAAGTAACATTTGTACATTTGTGTTCATGCATTTAATTTTATAACTGATTTTATTTTGTCAATTACTTAATATCTATGCCTGTCTTTTTGTTTAATATTTGTACTTATATTGTATATTGTGCTTAGGAGCATTATTTAATAAAGGTAATAACAGAAAATAATAAAGTCTTTGGTTTGACCTTACTGAGTATCGAAACCACGATATCCGGCACTCACTCGAGGAGAGGACGCTATTCATAGTACAACCCAACCGATTTTTTCTAATATATAACAATTATTTAACATATTTTAACATTATAAACACATACTTACCTTCATATTGTGGAGTGAGGAATCGGTCAAATGGTGTATGAGATTTTCCCCAATAAGGGTTGTTAATGTTATTACAAGATCCGTCGATTGTCCTGTACTCGTAAGCACTGTTGCATCCTATAGGTTGTAAATAGGGACAAATAGGAAGTGGTACAAAACGAAGACGATCAATTAAGTCGAAGATTTGAACTCTAGCCGTGGAATCCCTGTTAAAATATAAACAAAATAATTTATAAAATGGTGGTATTATTCATTTAGAAAAATATTATATATATGCATTTACGTTTATATAACATTTAATTTTAAAAAGATGAAAATATGTTCAATAATAGTATATCTAACACATAGAATGGTGGGTGTCCATTAAAGATGTGATATTCATAGATTTCGTATCCAACCATTATTATCTGACACGTATATTTAAGTGTAATATATAGTCCTCATCACCAAAGTTGCGAGTTCGATAATTCCTAGTGGCGAGTTGTATTTGGTACAGTCCCGAGTGATAAAGTTGATCAGTGACAGACGACAGGTCGGTGGTTTTCGTCGGTACTCTGGTGATATCTTTCACCATTAAAACTGTCAACACCGATATTACTGAAATATTATAGAAAGTGGTTATAAATACTCGTGATCAATAATCTATATTGTACTTAGTATCTATTTTTTATGTGTTTTTGTTTAATACAGGAAACAAAAATCTTTCTGATAATTCTTTAAGAGATTAAATCCCGGTGTACCGGAATTGACAGTGTTTTAGAGTCTGATGTGAGGTACAGCATTCCATAACTGAAAAAAAATGTCAACTGATGATCTGAAGATTTATAAGTTAGGCAAATAAAAGACAAATTTCACCATAACTCCGTGAAGTATTATGTATTATTCGGTAATTCCTAAAATGACTCGACATATGTATACACATCGGCTAAATATAAGCCACAGTCAAATATTAAAATGTAAAATACTTTACAATGAACTACATTTGTTGAACTCACA
>JYMV01033596.1_pt1 | contig 12819 bp, 16 predicted proteins | sample 338911 | NCBI WGS metagenome assembly JYMV01 (sample SAMN03354496, study PRJNA234377) | hydrothermal vent metagenome | biome: Deep sea; feature: Hydrothermal plumes at the Eastern Lau Spreading Center, Western Pacific Ocean; material: Seawater | place: Tonga | collected 2009 | depth 2000 m m | reverse complement strand
CAGTATGGGGATAATTTCATTTCTGTTATGCCAACTAATTTGTATGGTCCTAATGATAATTTTGATTTAACATCATCCCATGTGTTGCCTGCTTTGGTTCGTAAATTTCATGAAGCAAAAGAGGGGGGAAAAGATTTTGTTGAAATTTGGGGAACAGGAAAACCAAAGCGAGAATTTCTTTATGTCGATGATTTGGCTGATGCCTGTGTTTATCTTCTTGAAATATTAAATGCCGATAAACTTTATAATGAAATGAAAATTTCTCACATCAATATTGGCTGTGGGGAAGATTTATCAATCGCTGAATTGGCAGAAACAATTTCAAGTATAGTAGGATTCAAAGGAAAAATAAGATATGATGCATCAAAACCTGACGGGACACCAAGAAAACTGCTTGATATATCACGTTTAAAAAATCTAGGTTGGCATCCGTCTATCTCTTTTGAAGAGGGGATAAATACCGCTTACAAGTGGTTTATTGAAAATATTAGTCGTTGGTCTTGATAGAGTTATAAATCAGGGTAAAATACCTGAAACATTATTGAAGTCTTATCTATACTCGGAATTTCTGTATCATCTTTCTCACTTGATGAATATGAACTAACTAACATATCTTTTTTATTTTCATTTTTCGTGTCTTTTTTTCATTTTTAAACCCGTATATTTAAGTGGTAATCTTTAATTAATAAAAAATTATGTAAATTCTCGATATGTTAAAAGAGCAGGCAAATTTATTCCGAATTCTATCTAGGATTTTTGATTTTGTTTTAATTGTTCTATCAATCGGTCTTGCAGTTCAAAGTGAACGGCTATACCACCAAAAGGGCATAGATTTGTTTGATTTTCGCTCTTTTCATCCTTATTTGGTTCCCGTTGTTATACTGATCTGGGAGTTTCTTTTTAAACGTTTTGAAAAAGGATTTCTATTCCGCCGTCATAGCTACTTTTCGTTCCTAAAAAGTACTTTCCTGATTTCAATTATTGGATTTCTCGTTCTGATTAGTATTTCCTTTCTTGCAAAACAGTTTCTTTTCCATCGGCTAACTATCATCTTTTTTGCAGTCGTCAGTTTTGTGCTTTTACTTGCCAAGAGATGGGGATTGAAGTATTATTTGGAGCGAATCCGGAAAAAGGGAAGAAATACTCGGTACATTATAATCGTAGGTAGTAAGGAACGGGCAAAACGGCTTATCGAAGAATTCAATCACAATCGGGAATACGGGTATATTGTACAAAGTGTTTTTGACCTCGATTCTGAAAGAATTGGGGAAGTAATAGGGGGTTTTACGGTAAAATCATTCTCTGAATTTGACGAGACCATCTCCAGCAATCCTGTTGATGAAGTATTTTTTGCCATGCCCCTTGGTGACATTCCCAATGTTTATGATAAAATTAATCTATTAAATATGATCGGGATTAATTTCCACATGATGGTCAATCTGAATGTATTTACCAGCAAAATCAAAAACCTTCGTATTGAGCCGTTTATTGATGACTGGTATGGTCTTCCGGTTATTTCTTTTCTTCCCACAGATAAAAAGTTGGTCCGGTTGCTCATGAAAACCTATGTTGAAACGATTCTCTCTTTTATTCTTCTTGTTATTTTTAGTCCCTTCCTTCTGGTTATATCCATTTGGATAAAATTGGATTCACGGGGGCCTATATTATTCGGTCAAACCCGTATTGGATACCATGGGCGGCGATTTAAACTGTACAAGTTTCGCACCATGCACGAAGATGCAGAAAACAGGCTTGAAGAGCTTACTCATTTAAATGAACAGTCGGGTCCTATCTTCAAGATAACAGATGATCCAAGAATAACACGTGCTGGTCGGTTTCTGAGACGTTTTTCTTTTGATGAATGTCCTCAATGGCTAAATGTACTTATTGGGGATATGAATCTGGTAGGGCCCCGTCCCCCTCTTCCTAGTGAAGTTATAAATTATAAACCGGAATGGAGACGTCGTTTAAATATGAAACCAGGTATTACCGGGCTCTGGCAGGTGAGCGGAAGAAATGAATTAAAAGAGTTTGAAGATTGGATAAAATTGGATTTTGAGTATATTGATGATTGGTCTCTCTGGTTGGATATAAAAATCATATTTAAGACGATCCCTGTTATACTGTTTGGTACAGGCAAATGAAACTAAAATTTCACAAATTCCAAAACACCCCAATATTAGTGGTTTCTTTGGTGGCAGGTTTGTATTCCGGAGATTTCAAGATAGAACCTATAGCTTATATCAATTATAATTCTAATGGTAGCATTTGGCATCACAAGGAACAAGGAGTAGTGTCGTTTTTTGGTTTTGGAGCTAAGGCTTTGAAATCTGTTAATAAATTTTCTTTTGAGGGCCAATTTGTTTATAATAGCGCCCACGGCGTTTCAAAAGAAGCTTATTTATTTTCTAGAAAGCAGGGGATAGAGTTCCCCAACGAATACACTTTCGGTGAAGGATTCTGGTATGAATATTCCACAATGAAAATAACCTATTCTACTGAAAATGCCCTTTTTGATTTTGGGAAATTTAGCAGATTTTGGGGTCCCGGAACTTATCCTCTTGCTGTTTCTAACAAACCTCCTTCCTATCCGCAGTTTGGATTTGAATGGGACATTATACCATCATTAAGGCTGAAATATTTTCACGGGGCTTTAAAGAGCGGAATCGAAGATACAATTCGATCTGGATATTATGAAAATGTAGGTGAGAGAAAATATGATCTTCCCCGTTCTATTGCCGGACATCGACTGGAATGGACTCCTTTACCCAGGGTAACATTCGGAGCAACTGAAACGGTTATTTATGGTGTTCGTGGTCTGGATGTTCATTATTTAATGCCTTTTATACCCTTTTGGTCTCTACAACATTATCTTGGAGACACAGATAATATCCAGATGAGCGGTGATGTTTCATTGAACCTTGAAAACGGTAACTTGTATGCGGTTTTGTTTATTGATGAATGGCGACCTGAATGGACGTTTGAAGAGAAAAATCGTAATTGGTTCGGTTGGCAGATTGGGTTCACTAGGACTGAACTTTTCATGAAATCGGACAAATTAGAAGGTGAATTTACCTGGACAGACCACCGAATATACCGACATCGTTTTTCAATTAATGACTACTACAGCCATGGATATCCCCTTGGATTTTGGACGGGGCCTCATGCTCAAGAATTATTTATCAAGTATGAGAAATCGTTCCATAATTACGGTTTGACCTTTACGTATTCTGATGTAACGCGGGGTGCACTAACGGAAGAGATGCTTAAGAACCAATATGAGGATATTCTATATAAAAGGTTTTCTGGAAACTCTGAAAATCGTATGGTAATTGAGGGATTAATTCAGCGGTCATTTATGAAAGATCAACTGGGTGTTCAAGCTGGTGTTGAATTCATACATTGGAAAAACCCAGGTTTTGACCCCTATAAATCGAATCCATTTTTGGGGGGAGATATTAAAAAGTGGTCAATTTCTGTGGGTATTTATTATAATATTAAATGATGAATAAACCTAATAATCCCATCAAAATTACTAGTGCACAAAAGACATTAACCTCTCCTTCTTATTCCACCAGTTTTATCTTAAAACACTTTTACGCCAGAAAAGTGAAAGTGATTTCTGATGTTGTTTTTGCTATTGTTCTATTAATAATTGGATTACCATTGTGGTTTTTTATTGCTTGTGTAATAAAATTGGATTCAAAAGGACCGGTTTTTTTTAAACAGGTACGATTGGGGAAAAATAATGAAAAATATACATTAATTAAATTTCGCACAATGATAGAAAACGCGGAAATAGAAACAGGCCCCGTTTGGACAGATAAAAAAGATCCCCGAATTACATTTGTTGGAAAATGGTTGCGCAGGTTTTACTTGGATGAGGTTCCTCAATTGTTCAATGTGTTAAAAGGGGAGATGAGTATCATCGGGCCACGCCCCGAGCGGCCATATTTTGCTGAACAATTGGTTAAAAAATATCCTTCTTATCTAGATCGTTTATCAGTAAAACCTGGGCTCACCGGATGGGCGCAGATTAATCAGTCCTATGATATAAGCATCGAAGATGTGGGACAAAAACTAAAATATGATTTTTACTACATTGAAAATCTCAATTTTATTTTTGACTTGCAAATCATGATAAAAACAATATTTGTAGTACTGCTAGGGAAGGGATGGTAAAAACATATTTCAACTACCTCAACCACATTTATGATAATTGTATACAAAATCCCTTAGGTTTGAAATGGAATAAACAGTATTATTTACGGTAATAAAATAATTTTTATTTTGAATAAAGTAAGTTTTTATAATAGAAGATAGGAATCAGATAAATGGTAGGTAGAAAATTACTAGCACAAATGATAGTTCTTCTTTCAGCAGTTGGAATTATATATGCCGAAGGATCAATAACCGGGACAATAACATTTGAAGGCAAAGCACCAAAAATGAAACCGCTTAGACTTGATGCTGATCCCATTTGCGTTGCAAATAATGAGATAGCGCCAAAAAAAGAATGGTTAATCCTGGATGAAAATAAGGGTGTTAAAAATGTACTTGTTTTTGTAACAGAAGGATTAAATATTGATTATTCACCACCGGAAGAACCTGTGGTTATTGATCAAAAAGGATGTATTTATTCTCCGCACGTTCTGGGAATTATGGCAGGCCAGCAACTGGATATTTTAAACAACGACGGTACGCTTCATAATATTCATGCGCTGCCAAAAGTGAACAAAGAGTTCAACAAAGCACAACCAAGGTCAAAGAAAAAATTATCCGTGAAATTTGAAAAGCCTGAAGCTCCGTTCAAAGTAAAATGTGATGTTCATCCATGGATGGGAGCTTATATTGGTGTATTTGACCATCCTTGTTTTGCCGTATCCGGTGATGATGGTACCTATATAATCTCTGATTTGAAACCGGGAGAATATGTGATAGAAGCCTGGCATGAAAAACTTGGTTCCCAAACAGCAAATGTTACAGTAAGCGATAGCGCAGCACATCAGGATTTTACTTTTAAGAAGCCAAGCAAGAAAAAATAACACACTTTATTCACAATAGCTAAAGGAAGTTCATGGGCGTTTACTGCTAATGAATTTTCATCTATAATTTGGTTTACCATCACTCCTGATGGGGAAAAATAATTATCACAAACGAACTTCTATTATCTGGGTGCGTCGTTTATCGAAACTGCTGGTCCTGTCTACTTTATTGTTAATTTTTGCAGGAGCGTTAGTAAAAAGCCATGAAGTTGGCTTATCTGTACCAGATTGGCCAACGTCTTATGGTTACCAGATGTTTGCATTTCCGCTTTCAGATATGATTGGCGGGATATTTTACGAGCACGGCCATCGCATGATTGCAGCCATTGTAGGTCTTTTGACTCTGATTTTAGCATTTTCGATATGTCATACAGATGATCAATTGTGGTTAAAGAAGACTGGGTTTTTTGCCCTTGGCCTGGTCATTGCTCAAGGACTTTTGGGAGGACTGACCGTACTCTTTTTTCTCCCAGTCCCTGTTTCTGTGATGCACGCATTATTGGCTCAGACGTTTTTTATGGTGACTATTCTCATTGCTTATGGATTGTCAGACGAAAGAGCTCATCGTACTATTGATGATAAGGTTGATCATGCTGGATTGAAAATACCGGCATACTGGGTTACGGGGCTGGTATATGTCCAATTGATAATTGGCGCTCTCATGAGACACACACAGTCGGGCTTAGCAATTCCCGATTTTCCGCTTGCAGGAGGATATCTGTTGCCACCCTTTAACGAGACTATGTTAAACACGGTACATGCCATGCAGTTTGATCTTGATCTACCCTTCGTTTCGATGAGCCAGGTAGTTGTGCATTTTTTGCACCGTCTCGGTGGTGTTAGTGTTGCTATTGCTATCGGATGGCTGTCATGGAAAATATATCAGATGAAAGACAGTGATAATCGTATATATCGACAAACCGTGTTGTTAGATATGCTTTTACTTCTACAAATTACGCTGGGTGCTTTTACAATTTGGTCCTTGAAAGAACCACTCATTACCAGCATTCATGTTGTAAACGGAGCAACAATTCTTGGATTGAGTATGTTGATGGTTCTAAGGATTTTACCGGTTAGATTACAGGGGAACAATTGAGAAAATGAAACAAGGGAAATACAAAACTGCTAAAATAAAGGGATATATGGATCTTACTAAACCTAGTATTCTTTTAATGGTCCTAATCACTACACTTTTAGGGTATTATCTGGGCAGTGATGGAATTTCTTCCTGGTTAAAATTATTTTGGACTCTATTAGGGACTGGGCTATCAGCAGGAGGAGCAGGAGCTTTAAACCAGTATCTGGAGCGGGAGCAAGATTGTCTTATGAAACGGACACGAGACCGGCCAATACCGGCTGGACTTATTCAGCCTCAGGATGCACTCCTTTTTGGATTGATTCTGGTACTCACCGGAAGCGTCCTTTTAGTTTGGAAAGTAAACCTTCTCACCGGGTTTCTCTCTTTACTGACAGCATTTATGTACATACTCATTTATACTCCAATGAAAAGATTAACCTGGCTAAATACCTCGCTGGGGTCAATCCCAGGAGCATTGCCGCCAATGGGCGGGTGGACTGCTGCTACAGGCAGTATTGATTCAGGTGCGTGGATTTTATTCGCAATTCTATATTTATGGCAGCACCCGCATTTTTTTGCTATTGCCTGGATGTGTAAGGATGATTACGAAAAAGCCGGCTTTAAAATGCTCCCTGTTATAGAACCGGATGGTGCACGCACTATGCGCCAAATCTTCTGGCACCTGAGCCTCATGATTCCTGTGAGTTTACTCCCTTTCATTTCGGGGATGATGGGGAATGTATACCTTGCCGGTGGTACAATCATCACCCTGGGTTATTTCTGTTCTGCAATCCCAATGCTTAGGCATAAATCTAAAGCGAATGCATCAATAATTCTCAAAGCGTCTGTATTCTATTTACCACTATTACTTGTAATTATTATTATTGACAAGGGGATTTGAACATGTCGTATAAGCCGTGGTATTATGGTATTACATTTGCAGTAATAATTGCTCTGATTTTTCTTTTACAATTGAAAAAAGAACCGGTACTACCGGTTATTAGTAAAATCCCTAAATTCCATCTTGTGGATCAAAATGATGATCTGTTCACATTGCAAAATATGGAGGGGAGAGTTTGGCTGGCTGATTTCATTTTTACTACCTGTTCCGGTCCATGTCCCATCATGACTGAACGCATGAGGACTGTCCAAAAAGAGTTCAAGGATTACGAAGATATGAGGTTTGTTTCATTTACAGTGAATCCTGATTATGATACCCCGGAAATACTCTCCGGTTATGCGCATCGAAACAGAGCGGATACATCAACTTGGTCATTTGTAACAGGAAACTATGAGGAAATTCAAAACCTGATTGGTAAAGGATTCAAAATGGGAGATGTTGATGAAATTGTTTTTCACAGCACACAGTTCGCTTTAGTTGATGACAAAGGAAATTTGCGTGGATATTATAGCGGAACTGAACCTTCAGAACATAAATCATTGAAACGTGATATAAAATATCTTCTAAAACAAATCAATTAGAATTCCGGCAGAACACACTGATAATTTCTGGCTCCGGATTATTTATATAATCTCAGTTGTAATTTCCGGAGCAGTTGCATTTTTGATCCTTGGCCCACGTCCAGCGGGGTTTAAAGGGTCGTTAGATGTGTCTGGTTTACCATTCATCAATGCTGCCTTAAATGGAATAACGACATTTTTATTAGTTATGGGATATATTCTTATTCGTCAAAAAAAACGGAAACTGCACAAAAATGTTATGCTGACAGCATTTGGGACCTCTTCTGCATTTTTGATCAGTTATGTGATTTATCACTGGTTCAAAAGTGGTCCCAAATTGTATACTGGTGATTGGACAACACTTTATTACTTCATTTTAATTTCCCATATTTTTCTGGCAGCAATTATTGTGCCTCTGGCACTTATAACACTCTACCGCGGGTGGAATGATCAAATCGGGAAACACCGTAAAATCGCAAAAATCACTCTCCCTGTCTGGCTCTATGTTTCCGTTACAGGAGTCATGATTTATGCAATGTTATATTAAAATACCTGCCCCGGTTTATTGTAAGCAGTTAGGGTAAACACAGAGAATTATAGAGTAAAGGATATGTGAATCCCAAAGCTATCCTTAGATACAAATAATGGATAAATTGAAAAAGAGGGCGAAGTTTTTGTAGAAGTTTTTATTTGAGTCCGTCCCTTTTTCACTGCAATTTTTGCGAAACTGTATCCTAATGCAATGCCAATAGGGTGGTCACTCATCCAGTGCACACCAGTGTTCATCATGCCAATTGCATTGAGCCCAATTGCAAGATATCCTAGGGGTTTGATAAAGGAATACTCAGGATAGTTTTCTGAGAGGACTACAACCATTGCTGTTATGGAAGAAATATGTCCGGAGGGGAAGGCATCAAATTCGGGTACTCTATGATGGTAATCAGTCTGGTTGGGGAAAAACCTCCACCTGCCTGTTGGTGTGGTAGCTACAAAAGGGCTTTCTCTCCCTGTAATATGTTTTAGCAACTGAACAATTGTTCCCGCTGCAAATACGCTTTCAAAAATTTGGCTTGCAGATTGCAATGCCCGATTATCATTATAATACAGTCCATAACCAATGAGACTTGAAGCCACATATAATTGTAGATAGCCGTCGCCTATGTGTTCCATCCTCCAGTTGGTTTGTTCAGACCACCCAAGCTGGTCACTTAATTCATTGGAAGCATCAAGCAGTTTATCATCATAATAAATCATGAGACCAGTACTGACAGTTATTGCGGTAAGACCCCATAGATTTTTCTTCGTAAAGGGATTCCTGGTGTAATCCCGCATATCACCGGGGATGTTTTTTAAGAATGTGAGCCATCCCGGCCTGGTATACATGTAGTCTTGCTGAGCGAATGTTTTCCCTATTAAAAGACCAATAACAGCACATATGATCAGTTTTTTTATCATGCCGTCTTATGAAATGACGCTTTATTATTGGTGAGAATTTGTTTAAGTATTGTGTATTTTTCTTTCACAGGCATTGTACTAAAGTCGTAACTGGTTTTTTCCTTGGGATAAGAATTGATTATCTTTCCATAAATTATTCCTGCTCCGGTACCAGTGAGGATGAAAACAGAAAATACACCTGCAAATTGCGGTATTGTAAATGGAGCTTCTTTATACATGTATTCAAGCATGTAATAAAACAGTGAAAAATACCCAGTTGCAAGTACAGCTTTTATTGTGATAGGACTATCATTGTTCTTTATCATTATTACTGAATTGATTTCTTCAATTTTTATAGAATCAGATAGTTCATCAGATTGAAAAAAAAGAAAATCATTGGTGAGATGAACCGGTGTTATCTTTATGTAATGAGTATCTTCAGCAGACAAAATTTCAATTGTTTGGGAAAAAGAACTTCCTGTCAAGAGAACGAACAGAACTGTTATTCTGATTGTCACTTATTTTATCCTATCCAATTAATTGACTATTTAACAAAATATTGTTCAACACTCCATCCGATGGAAAATAAAACAATACCCAAGAGGGCAGATTTCCAATTAATTAATTCGGGGAAATTTGATATGAACCCGATTCCCACAATAGCAATTCCCATTGCCTGAAATAATTTTCCCAGTGTAAGCATATTACGTTGGTTTTTTGGTGTAACAAAAAGGGCATTCTGTACCAAGCTGGACTGCAAAACCACAATCAGGACAGGTCCATTCCTCCAAATCCTCCTGATCATCGTTTTCCGGAGTTTCTTCCCGCTGGATGTATAATACACATATAATAATAATCATGATTCCCATTAAAAAAATTAAGGGGATAAAAAAATAATTCATAAGGACTGGGTTTGATTGCCTGCATTGCCTTTTTCTGCAATTTTAGTCCTGATATTCACCGTTTCCCTGAAACATGCATTTTGAGTTTTTATCATTTTTAAAAAATGAACCAAGGTCAGAAAAAAAAGGATTCCATGAATCCAGTGCGGTAATACACGTGTATCAACGGCGCCGCCAAGAACAAAAACGGTGATCACAAGCAGGATATTCAGCATGGTAGGAGGATATAATTTCTTTTTAATAAGAATTGATTGATTGTGATCCGATTCTTCCGCCAGGCCTTCGGTCATATATTGTTTAATATCGGCACCAGCACCAACAAAAAAGAAGATGATCAGCGTTTCTGTAAACAAATATATTGATGCGGTAAGCAGGGCAAGGGAGGGGTGGGAAAGACCAAATACAGGAAACTGAAAATACCCCTGGATCCCCGTTAAAATGTATAACAGGAGAGAAAATCCTGTTAAGAGATAACAGCTGATCATAAAAAGCCACATTATGATATTTTTTTTTCAGGTTTGACGGAATAATTAAAAAAAGAAACTTCTAATCAATAGTAATATTATAGATTGCTTCAAATTCATCAGTTGGAATCATCCTAATCGCATCCCAGGTGAGCTGCCGGCAGGCTTTAAAACAAGCATTGCAGCCAATACATTCGTTAAACCTCACCTGGACGGGTGGAATAGGAGTGGACTCATATTTTTCTTTACTTACTGGTTCAATACAATCAACAGGACAGAATGGAATACATACCTGACAGCCGGTGCAGCTATCTTCATCAACTACAGCCATAAATTTGGGGCGTTTCTTTTTCTTTGAAACCGCCTCAATGACTTTGGGAACCGGTTTATAGAATTCTTTTACTATTGCCATTCGTTTATTCTAATTTATTCTGTAAAGTTTGTAAAACAAGTCGGAAATTTAGGAGTAATATCCACAGATGACAACAATTCAGGTATATTTATAAATCTCAGTTTTAAATAAAACCAGATATAATAATTATTTTTTTCGTTTAAGGAACTTCCTGATGTTTAATTCCGGCCAGTTTATCCTGAGAGGTGTTCGTTCTCGAATTGTGTAGAATGTCAGGTAAAGTGAAATGATGAGGAGTATTACATTGGGTGTCCACAGTCCTATAGCCGGAGTAACAAGATTTCGAATTGCCATGTCTTTACCGCCAATCATGAATAAGTAATACGCCAGGAAAAACCCAAAACTGAGACTGATCCCCACAACAAACCCACCCTTTTTAGCGAGGATACCCAGGGATGTGCCAAGCAGGACAAAGAGAATACAGGCAAACGGGAGGGAAAATTTTTTATGAATTTCCACACCGTATTTATTTTGACTGCGAACATAGCTGTTGATGAGATTAAACTCATTTTTCACCTGATGCTCCAGGGTTCGGAGCTTTCGTTTTTTCACTCGTACTTGAGCAGGGTTTAATAAAGAATCTTTTTCTACACGGACTTGTTCCTGCTGTATAACGCTTAAAGCCAGTTTAGAATTTTTATAAAATATGCTGTCACCTATGGTACGTTTGAATGACCTGGCAAGCCGCTTTTTGACCAAATTGATTCGCTGTGCATATACTTTCTGCTTTGCTACTATCATGGGAACAGTCATTTCCCGGGCAGTCCGGCTGGAGGAATCCCGGCGGGAAAGGAGCAGGTCATCAGCAGGGAGCGTAATAACATGTTTTTTAAATTTAATGCGCCTGTAATGTTCATAGCCCTTTAAATCCAATTCATGAATTTCTCCATCATACAAGTTGAGGATTATTGCATCATCAGTTGCGGATAGGGATCCTGTTTTGGACTGGATACTCGTTTGTGATTCTTTATTGGCCTTACTGAAGATTCTTACATCTTCGAATATCTCACCTTTTTTCCCGCGGATGATCATGCTGTAACCGGGGAGGTTGTCAATAAAGTGACCCGGCTCGATAATCATGCCGGGGCGTTTCCGGTAAATATCCCCAGAAAGAAGCCTGGCACGGTAGTTCATATCAGGCTGAATAAAATTGTTAAACAACACGAGAGCGGTACCGACTAACACACCGAAGATAAGGGCAGAGCGGATAACCGTAAGGGAACTGATCCCGGAGGCGCGCATTGCAATGATCTCATTATCTTCTGACATTCTGCCAAAAGACATGAGTGTAGCAATCAGGACCGCCATGGGCACTGCCAGTGAGACAATCCATGCTAAATTTAATACCAGATACTCCAATATGGTAGGCAGATCTAATCCTTTTCCGAGGAACCGGTCTAAGGCACGGAGGAAAAAATTGGTGAACAGGATAAAAATGATGACGAGCAAAGAGAAGATGAACGGAAAAAACAGCTCTTTCTGGATGTATCTGTTCAGGAGGCGCATGGAAGAAATTAGTAAGAAACCTGATTCGGGAATCAGGAATTTTTTGTTCGACTTGTTTGAGAAATAAATCACTTCTAATTTTCGGCGCTTCAATCACACTTTTTTTGATTGTTGCCGTATGGTGGGTGTAGCTCAGCTGGTTAGAGCACCTGGTTGTGGCCCAGGAGGCCGCCGGTTCAAGTCCGGTCACTCACCCGATTTTGTCAGGGTTGTCCATTAATATTCGGGGTGTAGCGCAGCCCGGTTAGCGCACCTGCTTTGGGAGCAGGGGGTCGGAGGTTCAAATCCTCTCACCCCGACACCACTTTTCTCTGACGGAAGCCCTCGTTTTATAACGGGGGCTTTCTATTTTTACTTTTAATATCTATTAGCTATAAAGTAGTCAATCGTAATCAAATAAAGTCAAATATACCTAAATGGAGGACACAGATTTGGAGGACACAAACCAATCTTGGATAGATAAAGTATAATTATTAACGTTTTTATTTGTAATGAACGATTTTATTGTAGGACTGCC
>JYMV01045946.1_pt1 | contig 12820 bp, 7 predicted proteins | sample 338911 | NCBI WGS metagenome assembly JYMV01 (sample SAMN03354496, study PRJNA234377) | hydrothermal vent metagenome | biome: Deep sea; feature: Hydrothermal plumes at the Eastern Lau Spreading Center, Western Pacific Ocean; material: Seawater | place: Tonga | collected 2009 | depth 2000 m m | reverse complement strand
GGCCCAGTACTTATGCGGCGATCATCAGTGTGATTAAAGACAGGGACTATATTCAAAATCTGGATCGACGCATGCAACCTTCTGAACTCGGGTTTTTGATCAATGATCTTTTGGTAGAAAACTTCCCGGATATCATGACCACAGAATTTACCGCAAAAATGGAAGATCAGTTGGATGATATTGAAAAAGGAAAGCTCGATTGGGTCGAAGCCCTGCGGTCTTTTTATACTCCCTTCAAAGCCGATTTGGAAAAGGCCGAAGAAAAAATGAAGGACTTTAAAGCTCAAGTGGAAGAAACCGATGAGGTCTGTGACAAATGTGACCAGCCCATGATCATTAAATGGGGGCGTTTTGGCAAATTCATGGCCTGTTCGGGTTATCCAGATTGTAAAAACACGCGGGATCTTGGAGAAAAAGGAAGTTCAGAGGACGGGGCCAAATCCGATGAAGTTGAAGGGAATTGCGATAAATGCGAGTCGCCGTTGATTATGAAAAGGGGGCGTTTCGGTAAATTTATTGCTTGCTCCAACTATCCGGAATGCAAATTTACTAAAGCGATTGGACTTGGCATTGCCTGTCCTGAGGAAACCTGTGAGGGAGAGATTGCTCCACGCCGGTCTAAAAAGGGAAGAACATTTTATGGTTGCACGAAATATCCCGATTGCAAATTTACATCCTGGGACAAGCCGGTTGGGGAAGCCTGCCCGGAGTGCAAAAACCCGTTTTTGGTCGAGAAGTGGAAAAAAAATGAAGATCCTTCTGTGGTCTGTCCCAATTGTGGTTTCAAGAAAACCAATGTTGCGGCTTGATCGGTTGTGAAGGATTTTTTAACAATTATAGGGGCAGGGCTTGCTGGGTCTGAAGCAGCTTGGCAGGCGGCAGAACGAGGAGTGCAGGTTGTTTTGTATGAAATGCGGCCGGTGACCCGTACACCTGTTCATAAAACAGGTAATTGCGCCGAACTCGTTTGCAGTAACTCCCTGGGAAACAATCTGGCTCATTCCGCGCCGTTTATCCTTAAAGAAGAACTCCGCAGTTTAAATTCCATCGTTATTGCCTCTGGAGATAAAAACTCCGTTCCGGCCGGTTCTGCGTTAGCTGTTGACCGGGATTTATTTTCACAAGAGATTACCTCAAAGTTATCCAATCACCCCAATATAACTTTCAAGCAGGAAGAGGTTGTAGAAATTCCTCAAGAAGGACCGGTTATTATTGCCACCGGTCCTTTGACCTCACCTCGGCTGTCAGAACAAATTTCAAAATTGATTGGTCAGGAATATCTTTATTTCTATGATGCGTTGTCTCCCATAGTTGATGCAGACTCCATAGATTATGATAAAGCGTTTTTTGCCTCGCGTTATGACAAGGGAGATGCGGATTACCTGAATTGTCCCATGAATGCGGATCAGTATTATGAATTTGTCCGGGAATTGAAGGCGTCGGAAAAGGTTTCCTTCGCCTCTTTTGAAAAGGCGATTTATTTTGAGGGGTGTATGCCCATTGAAGTACTGGCCGAGAGGGGAGATCGTACTTTGGCATTTGGTCCGTTAAAGCCGGTAGGTTTGCCCGTTCCTAAAACCGGCAGGATTGCCCATGCCGTGGTGCAATTGCGTCGGGAAAATCGGGAAAGTTCTGCCTATAACCTGGTAGGCTTCCAAACCAAACTCACTTATCCAGAACAGAAAAGGGTTTTTTCGATGATTCCCGGTTTGGAAAATGCCGAGTTTTTCCGATTTGGGGCTATTCATCGAAATACTTATATCAACTCTCCAAGCCTTTTGAATAATGAATTGGAATTAAGGAGTCGTCCAGGAACTTATTTTGCCGGCCAGATCACCGGTGTAGAAGGATATGTCGAATCGTCTGCGATGGGACTTTTAGCGAGTTTGAGCGCGGTGGCGAAATTAACGGGAAGCCACTACGTTCCACCCCCTGTCGATACCGCCCTGGGTGCTTTGATAAATTATTTAACTACATCGAGGAGTAAAGGGTTCCAACCTATGAATATAAATTTTGGTCTTTTTTGGGTTCAGGAAATGCGGATTCGCGATAAAAAGCTGAGGAATCAGAAGATTGCAATAAACGCTATAGAAAAGATAAAACTATGGAGTGAAGGACATCCCATTCCCGTCCACTAGCCGAGGTTAGCGTTACGCTAGCAGTGGAGGCACTCTGCTAGAAAATTTCTAGACGATACAGACAGCCAGGACTTGTTTTAGGTCGCAATCCCCTTTGAATATTTTATAGATTCCATCCTGTTTGAGAGTTGTCATTCCTTCTTTAAGGGCTTGTTTGCGTAAATCCTCGACTAGAGCTTGTTTCATAACCATTCTTTTAACTTCGTCGGTAGCTTCAAGGCATTCATGTATCCCGGTCCGTCCTGCATAACCGGTATCATTGCAGTTTTCGCATCCCACTGGTTTTTTCAACATTAAGTCATCAGAATATTCAATGTTCAGTTTTTCAAAGCCATCCCCATATTCTTTGGCTAATGAATCAAACTCTTCCTGGGTGGGGTGGTAGTCTTCCTTGCATTTCTTGCAAAGAGTACGAACCAGCCTTTGAGCGACAATGAGGAGCAGGGCATCGGCAAAGTTAAGCGGGTTCATCCCCATATCCAGAAGCCGGGTAATGGTTTCGGGAGCGGAGTTGGTATGCAGGGTACTGAAGACCAGATGACCTGTTAGTGACGCTTCCAAACCAATAGAGCAGGTTTCCGAATCGCGCATTTCACCGACCATGATGACATCCGGGTCACCGCGTAGAAAAGATCTCATAGCACGCGCAAAGTCGAGGCCAATTTTGTTTAACATTTGAACTTGCCGAAGTCCGTCTTGGGTGATTTCCACGGGGTCCTCTGCCGTCCAAATTTTTCGTTCTGGTTTATTGATGTAACCCAGGCAGGAGTGCAGGGTTGTGGTTTTACCGGAACCTGTGGGGCCCACAACCAAAATCAATCCATAAGGTTTGGAGGCTTTGTCCTTGATGAGTTCCAGGTTCCTCTCCGAGAAATTCATCTTCTCCAACGGGATGGGTTTACTCGCAGCCAAAATACGTAGAACTGCATCTTCGTTTCCCCCAACAGTCGGGCAGGTTGCGACTCTGTACTCAATTTCCTTTTTGCCGTACCTCATTTTAATTTTTCCATCCTGGGGCAAGCGCCTTTCTGCGATATCCAGCCTGGACATAATTTTGATACGGGAAATCATCGCCTGTTTGTATAAATAGGGAATTTCCTGATAAATACGGCAAGCCCCGTCCTTCCGGAACCGTACTCTCACCGGTTTTTTACCAGTCCCCGGCTCAAGGTGAATATCAGAAACCCCTTGATCGTAGGCATCTGTCAAAATTTTATTTACCAAGCGGACAATGGTGCTGTCTGTTTCGCTAATGGCGTTGACTTCATCGACCTCCTGTGAGGATTCGACAACTTCCGCGTTCTCATCTTCTAGCGCGTCCAAAAGGCTGGACATTTCTTCAGTTTGAATTTCCTCTACGCCACCAGTTATTGCTTCATCCTCTGTCATTGCCGAAAGCAGATATTCCCGAATATCGACCTTTAACCCCAGTTTTATTTTCAGCTTCTTTTTAGGGAAGATCATTTGTATATTCTGGATTCGTACTTTGTTGGCTGGATCGTCCGTCAAAATGATTACACTGGTTTCATCGTTTTGCAGGGGGACCCAATGGTTTTTTGCCAGATAAGTTTTGTTGAGCCCGGAAAAGTTGGATTGGGGAAGAACAATGGAATCGTTGAAACCCTGATAGGAAACGCTGTAATAAAGTTCAAGCGATTTGCCAAGGTCTTTTCGTTTCAGCTTTAAATTACTCAGAAGAACTGTTTCGACATCTATTCGGTTTTTGCGTGCTTTGGATATGGCTTCATTCAACTCATCCTGGGAAATGATTCCGCTTTCGACTAAATAGCCAAATTTCGTACGTTTTTCGCGGTTGAATTTTTGCTGGTTGAAAAAGGCCAGAGCAAGGCTCTGGGCCAAGTTTTTGGCGTTACTTTCATCGAAACTACTAAACCGGGCGCCATGTTTTTTGTTTACCAATTGCAGGACACCCATCAGATTTTCACCCTGAAGTAAGGGGTAAACCAGAATAGATTTAGTGCGGAGCCCGGTTTTTTTGTCCCAGGAGCTGTCGTGCTTGAGGTCTGGATGAAATTTTTTAAGCTCTTCCGCGTCGTAAGCATCGCAAATGTTCAACGCTTTTTTTGTTAGGGCAGCGCACCCGGAAATACTTTTTTTAGAGATCGGTACCCTGATTTCATTTACCTTATTACCTGATTTGATTTTAGAGTAAATTTCATTTTTAATTTCATCAACCGCGTAAATCGTGATTAATCCGGAATCAAACAGTTGCAGGATTGGCTGTTGTAGCTCAAGGAGAATCTCATCGATGGTTCCAGCCGCATGGATTGCATGCGTGGTATCCGGTATTTTAGACTCGATGTCCTCAGCTTCCAACTTTGCCATGGCATGCCCTAGACTTGTTGATAAATCCTTGGCCTGGCGGACTACACCTTCGTCAAACCTTTCTCCAGATTTGTAATTCAAGCATTCCATTACTCCCATTAATCTTTTGTTGTAAGGAAGGGCCACCACCAATGCTGATTTGGTTCTGAAATTAATTTTTTCATCCCAATTTTTATCCAGCTTTAAATCGGGATGAAATGTTTTCAATTCCTTTGCATCATAGGCATCAGTTATATTAAGCGTCTTACCCGTTGCAGCGACAAACCCTGCAAGGCTTCTAGTGGTTATGTCTATTCGAATCTCGTCAAGGCCTTCAACTTTGAAATTTCTTGTATAGATCTGCCTTTTATTCATGTCAACGGCATACACTGAAACTGCCTGACAGTTAAAAATGTTTTTAAGTTCATCTGTAAGCGAAAACAGAACCTGTCCTATTACACTTTGGCCGGATAAAATTTTATTGATAAGATGGTGTATATGGGCACTGGGTCTTCTTCCCCGCTCATCATTGCTACTATGGCTTTTATCTTCAGAAATTTCCGGCCCATTTGATTCCGCGGTGAACTCCGATAGGGGCGGATTTTTTGCAGGATGGCCTTTTGTTTTAAATTTGGAAAAAATGGACACGTTGCCACTTCCCATTAAAATTTTTTAAGAGGTGTGTTGGAATATCTTACTACCGAGGCAAAAAAATCTCAAGCTGAATCTGTAACGAAAATGTTCAAAATGCATTGAAAACATTACATTTATTTTTAAGGCGTGTCCGTTCGAGGAGGGGCTAATGAAAAAATTAGGGGTCGGCCATTAAAGTTTAAGGGCCTGCGAGTTGCTTAAGAGAAAATTACCGAATAAATAGAGATTCCCTTAAAAATTACTGGAAAAACAAATTATACGTCCAGATCCTGAACGAACACGGCTTTTTCCTTTATGAATTGGAAGCGTGATTCTGCATTTTTGCCCATTAACTGAGAAACGGTTTTACTGGCTTGCTCGGCAGAACCCAGTGTCACCCGAATCAGGGAACGGGATTTTTTACTCATGGTGGTTTCCTTCAAATCTGAGGCGGGCATCTCTCCCAATCCTTTAAAACGGCCTATTTCGTGAGAGGTGCCGTTTAAATTCTCGATAATTTTATCTTTTTCCTCTTCGGTTAAGGCATAAAACAGTTTTTTGCCTGCATCAATACGATATAAAGGAGGCTGGGCGATGAAGAGGTGGCCTTTATTGATAATTTCCGGAAGGCATCGATAGAAAAAGGTAAGAAGCAGGGTGCAAATATGGGCTCCATCAACATCTGCGTCAGTCATGATGATAATTTTTCCGTATCGGAGTTTACTGTAATCGAATTTATCTCCAATGCCAGTTCCACAAGCAGAAATGAGATTTTGAATTTCAGTATTGGCCAGAATTTTGGCCATGGTTGCGGTTTCAACATTGAGTATTTTCCCGCGAATGGGAAGGATCGCCTGGGTTTTTCGATCCCGTGCTTGTTTGCTGGAACCCCCTGCGGAGTCTCCTTCGCAAATAAAGAGTTCCGCTTGGTCCTTATCTGTTGTGGCGCAGTCGGCAAGTTTTCCTGGTAGATTGAGTCGGTGCGAAATATTGGTTTTTCGTTGAACCGCTTCATTTGCTTGGCGTGAAGCGATGCGGGCTTGGGCGGAAAGGATGATACGGTTGGCGAGGGTATTTCCCAAGGTCTGGTTTTCATTTAAATAATGTTCGAGGGTATGTTTGACCACCGCTTCTACTTGAGAGGTGATTTCCGAATTCAGTCGCCCCTTGGTTTGCCCTTGAAATTCAACATCTCCTTGAAGATAAATATTGATAATAGCAATCAGACCCTCCCGGACGTCATCGCCGGTAATTCCCGTTATGTCTTTAGGAAGCAGTTTACGCCTGTCGATATAGGCCCGAACTGCTTTGGTGATGCCGTTTCGAAATCCGGTTTCATGGGTGCCTCCGTCCACGGTCCGGATAGAATTGGCGAAGGAAAGAATCTGGGTATCGGTATTTGGGGTCCAGAGAAACGCGGCTTCCAACCGCAAAGATTTGTCTTCTTTTTCTACGTAAAAGGGCTTGTCCATCAAAGTAGTTTTCTGACCAACAATCTTTTTGATGTAGTCTTGAATCCCTCCCGGGTAGTGAAACATGTGTTTATTTTTATTTTCATTGACGATAATTTTGAGGCCTTTGTTGAGGAAGGCTTTAGATTCTGCTCGTTCCAAAATCAGCTTGGGATTGAATTCCCTTTTCGGGAAAATTTTGCCGTCAGGTTTGAAATAAACAGTGGTGCCATAAATCCGGGTGGGTTTTCCTTTTTTAAGTTTTGCAGTGGGCTTGCCTCTTGCTCGACGAGAGGTTGCAACAAGTTTTTCTGATAGGGCGCACACCACAGCCATTCCGACCCCATGAAGGCCACCGGATACTTTATAGTTGTCCTGGTTAAATTTCCCCCCTGAGTGCAGGGTAGTAAACAGGATTTCCATAGCGCTTTTTTTAGTCTTGCGATAAGGGTCTATAGGAATTCCTCGCCCATTATCCTTAATGGTGACACCATGATCATTATCCAGGGTCACCTCAATGGTGTCGCAATGCTCGTTGAGCGCTTCATCCACGCAGTTGTCCAGAATTTCCCAAAGCAAATGATGCAGGCCCGTGGAAGACGTGGAGCCGATGTACATTCCCGGACGTTTGCGAACCGGGTCAAGGCCTTCCAGGACTTGGATATCTTCAGATCTGTATTTTGACATGGTATTTATTTTATTTTAAGAATGGTTTTGCGTTTGGAAACGATAACACCTTGGCTCCCGCGGTTGCAGAGACGGACGCTTTTTACGGTGATTACCTTGTCATTTCCGGAATCAAACACGATTGTAATTTTATCTTTCAGGGTTACTAATTTAAACCCGACCACGCGGCTTTCCCCCGGTTTCATTAGGGTTACCCCTTTGCCCGATCCGGTTAGTTGGGTTATTTGCTCCGTGGCGATGACCACTGCTTTGCCTTTTTCTGTGGCCAGAAAAACATGATTGTGCGTTACCGGGGCGAAACCGATCATGCTGTCATTTTTTAAACTCATGATCTTTCTTCCCGAACGAGTGGTCTCGGCCAGATTGAATGACGGAAAGCGAAAACCAAAGCCATTGGCGCTAACAACCAGGAATTCAGTATTGTTTCCTTCCGATTTGTCGCTATTGAGAAAGTCCATCGAGGTTTGGCCCCCAGATTGTGCTGGGGAGCCTTCATCTGGAGAAGATAGGGTGAGCATGCCGATCACCTTTTCTCCATCGCTAAAATTGAACAAGCTTTGAACGGGTTCACCAAATCCGCTTCTTGTATAAGGCAGATTGTAGACCTTGGATACATAGACGATACCAAATGAGGTGAAAAGAGCGACTAGATTTCGTGTATTGGTTTGAAGGATATCGAGCAATTGATCGTTTTCCTTAAATTTAAGTGCGGAAGGATCGCTCAAGTTTTTTAATTTTCGGACCCACCCATTCTGACTGAGAATGATATGCACATCTTCATGCTCGATAAAGTCTTCCGCGTTATACTCCAGGCTTTCGATGGTTTTTATCAGGGTGCGACGTTTGTCTGAATGTTTTTTCTTGATTTCTTCGAGTTCTTCCCGTACCTCTGTCCAGATTTTTTTGGATGACGCAAGAATGGACTTGATCCTTTTTTTCTCCTTGAGCCTCTCTTTTTGCTCTTGCAGAATCTTCTCCATTTCCATGGCGACCAATCGATAGAGTGGAATTTCCAGAATCGCATTGGTCTGCTCGTCATCAAGTTTGAAATATTTCTGCAGTTTTTCGTGAGCTTCTTTGCGGGATTTAGAAGACCGTATCAACTTCAAGGCTTTGTCCAGATTGTCAAATATTGCCGCAAATCCTGCAAGGAGATGTAGACGTCTTTCAAGAAGAGACAGCTCATAATTCAACCGGCGTGAAACCACCTGTTTGCGAAATTCCAGGAAGTATTGGCAAATTTCCAAAAGGGATAAACGGTCGGGTTCCCCATTTGGTTTGAGGCAGTTGAAATTGAGTTGGAAATTATTTTCCAGATCCGTGTGCTTGAAAAGATAGCTCATCAGCTTGTTCTCATCGGCAGTACTTTTGAACTCAAGGACCACTCGAATCTTCTCATCGCTCTCATCTCGCACATCGGTCAGGGGAGGGAGCCTTTTGGCGATGATGATTTCAGCGATCTTTTCTATCATCCGGGCTTTATTGACGCTATATGGGATTTCCGTGATGATGATCTGCTTTTTGCCCCGGGGCAGGGATTCAAGTTTCCATCGTCCCCTGATTTTTACCGCACCTAAACCGGATTCATAAGCTTTCCGCAATTCCAGTTTGCTGTTGAGAATGATTCCTGCAGTGGGGAAATCGGGGCCCTTTATGTATTTCATCAGATTAGCCACCGTCTGCTTGGGAGAGTCGATCAATGAAATTAACGCGGACATGACTTCTTCCAGATTATGGCTGGGAAAAGAGCAGGCCATTCCCACCGCAATGCCAGACGAGCCGTTAACCAGTAAATTGGGAACGCGGGAAGGTAACACCACCGGTTCTTTCAGGGTGTTATCGTAGTTGGCGCGAAAATCGACAGTATCCTTTTTGAGATCGCTTAATAAATATGAAGTGATGGGTGTCAAACGACCTTCAGTATATCGGTAGGCGGCGGGGGAATCTCCGTCCAGAGAGCCAAAATTTCCTTTTCCGTCAACGAGGGGATAACGCATGGAAAAATCCTGTGCCATACGCACCATTGATTCATAGGTGGATGCATCTCCATGAGGGTGGTATTTACCGAGTACCTCACCGATGATCTTGGCCGATTTGACATGTTTGCTTGCGGCATTCATTCCCATACTTTCCATGGCAAACAGGATCCTGCGATGTATCGGTTTCAAACCATCCCGCACATCCGGAAGAGATCGGGAGACAATGGTTGAAAGTGCGTATGTCAGAAATCTTTTTTCGAGTTCGTCCTGTAAGTCGGAAGTTTTTTCCTGCCCCATTGGGAAATACCGGGTTGCGTTGAAGTTTGAGAAAAGATGAGTTGTCCAGCTTGACGTTTGTGGGTCGCAGTCTTATAAAGTTATCAAGCCAAGACTCTTTGATTCTGGCCGAGAGGTTTTCAATACCTACATGTTAATTTAGTAAGTTAGGCCCGATTTCTTTATTTTTTGTATTTATTGGCTAATCAACATATGTCCATATATAGTGGGCCTGAATTATTTGTATACAATATGCAGAATTATAAAGCAAGTAAAATCAAGGGTTAACAAAGACCTCTCCATTCAGGCCCTGAGGTTCAATTTTGGAGGCTTGAAATCTTTTTTAAAAAGATGCCATCCTATTTAGTGTCCGGCGGGAGATTTTATAGGCTTTTTCTTCCGTCTCATTATTATAGAAACACGGTAATCTTACCGATTGAGTCATTTTTTTGTATTTTAAGGAGCAATTATGTCCGATCCCAAGCTGCAAGAGAAAATAATTGATGCGCTGAAGACAGTTCAAGATCCTGACCTGCATAAAGACATCGTTAGTCTTGGGTTTGTCAAGAATCTGAATATAGAAGGGGGAAATATCAAGTTCGATGTTGAACTGACTACACCCGCCTGTCCAGTAAAAGAACAGCTACGCACGGAATGTGAAACAAAAGTCAAAGCTATTGACGGGGTTGAACAGGTTGATGTGAACATGACCGCCGTAGTTCGATCTACAGAACATTCGCAACCGGTTTTGCCCGGAGTAAAAAATATCATTGCTGTGGCGAGTGGGAAGGGTGGTGTAGGAAAATCCACCGTCAGCACCAATTTGGCCATTGCATTATCCCTAACGGGGGCCCGTGTCGGTTTGATGGATGCGGACATTTATGGTCCCAGCATACCGCAGATGATGGGTATTCCTATCTCTTCGCCAAAAGTAGGCGCAGAAAATAAATTTTTTCCGCATGAAAAATATGGATTGAAGGTGGTTTCCGCGGCCTTTTTAACTAAACAAGGTCAACCCCTTATGCTTCGTGGACCCATGCTGGGCGGCATCATTCAGCAATTTCTGCAAAACGTGGAGTGGGGTGAGTTGGATTACCTGATCATCGACCTGCCTCCGGGTACCGGCGATGTGCAGTTGACTCTGACTCAGAAAGCACCAATTTCTGGCGCGGTGGTAGTGACCACTCCTCAGGAAATCAGCCTGATTGATGCGGACAAGGGCGTAAAAATGTTTCAGCAGGTCAAAGTTCCCCTTCTCGGTATTGTTGAGAACATGAGCTATTTTATCTGTGATGGTTGCGATAAGAAACACTATATCTTCAGTCAGGGCGGCGGAAAAACCCTGGCCGATAGATTTAACATTCCGCTTCTCAGCGAAGTGCCAATTATCGCAGAGGTTGTAGAAGGCGGAGACTCTGGTATTCCTGTAGTCATGGATCATCCGGAATCCCCTGCTAGTCAGGCATACAAGGCTTTAGCCGGGCAGGTGGCGGCGCAACTGAGTATTAACCAGGCCAATAGTAGTGAAAAAGTCACCGCTGATTTTGAGTTGTCCTGGAAAAGTTGAACACTGAGCTTCCAGCGTGACGCTGGATTCAACTAGCAAAGCTCTTCCTGCTTAACAAGAGTCATCTGGGCTTGATGGGCCTTTGCCCAATTGCTTCCATTGCGAAGGGGCTTCAATGAACCCCTCTTTTTAAAGAGGGCCTGGGGTGATTTAAATTATCCAAGATAAAAAGGAACTAACGATCGTGACTGCCCCTGCACCCAAGAATATAAAACAAGTTAATGAGTCGACTCTAGGCATTACCTGGAGCGATGGACACGACTCGATTTATTCTGTGAAAAATTTACGGGAAAACTGCCCGTGCGCACATTGCATTGATGAATGGAGCGGCAAAAAGATGATTGCTCCAGGCTCCATAACCGATGATATCCGCCCTAAAAACCTTAAGGCAGTTGGACTTTATGCCATTCAGTTTTATTGGAATGACGGGCACGATACCGGGCTTTATACACATGAACTGCTACGGCAACTTTGTGAGTGTTCGGCCTGCAAAAGCAAAAGCACTGAAAACTAGGCTCTAATTCCTTGATTTTTGTGACATCAATGAGACAGAATTGCAATGTGGGTTTGTCATAATTAGAATGGATGGATGTCCCTCTGCTGTTACCTCCTCCCCCTTCAATAAAAATAGTGGAGGGATTTCCAGACAAAGTAGGTTTGTCAAGGACAGACCGGCATAGCCGCCGGTGGCAATGGTTACATTCAAGCTAAGTAAGAGCGCTTGAGAATACAGGCTTAGGTGCTCCAACCCGAACGGGAGTAGCGGTCATGCTGCTCCCGTTTTTTTATCAAATTAGATAGAATTTCAACCAGTTTTAGGGAAGAAAAACCAGCCCAGTACCCCATGCGGGGCATGCGTGATGTCCTCTTCATTTGGCTTCATGCCCGGCACAGGTAAAGGCTAAGGTAAAGATCACTCCCCTCTTTGAAAAATAGGGGACGATTAGAGCCTTGCGCTTGAGTGTGTGGTCCGCTTTACGGGCAATGTAAAACTGGCCGCAGTGCCGCTGGCCGATAAACCCCCTCAGCCCCCCTTGTCAGGGGGAAGTTCAGGGTATGGCGGACTGGAGTAAAAGGGGCAAAGGCATTCGTTTCGCTTTAAGGGTCTCGACCCAATTGCCCACCGCCGCTGGTGGTTACATGCCTACTTTTTCGCGGACTTCGTCCATCAGTTTGGCGTCAATGGTAGTGGCGCCTTTTTCCATGGCGAAGTTGATAACCGTTTTTCTTGCCATGCCGCGCACAAAAAAGGGAACCCGTTGGATTCTTTTCAGAGCCTCTTCGGTCCAGATGAGGTCGTCTTCCGGGTTAGATTTCTTCAGTTCTTCCTTGGCCTGGGCCAAAGAGGAACTAACTGTTGCCATCGGGGCACTGCCGACATCAGACTGCCCTCCCAACTCGACACCCAGTTTGCTGACAAATTCAGTTTCAAATTTATTGGTGAGCATTGCGATGCTGTGACCGCATTTTTTACATTTAAATTTCATGACAAGATTGGTCTTTTCTTCCGGCATGATGCCATCAACCTGCACTTCCATCTTGACGTCACAAGGGATACAAAGAAATTTCATTACGCCTCCTGTTCGGGCTATTTGGTGATAAATTTTTCGATATTGTCTACGGCTTCAGCAATGGCTTTGCCGGTGACAGAATCTTTGAACTCAGTATAAAAAAGGCTTCCCGATTGGCTGGTTTGCGACACACGGGTGTCAAACGGAATCTTTCCAATATATGGGATCTCTTTTCTTTCGGTTAGTTTGTGCA
>JYMV01027643.1_pt1 | contig 12824 bp, 7 predicted proteins | sample 338911 | NCBI WGS metagenome assembly JYMV01 (sample SAMN03354496, study PRJNA234377) | hydrothermal vent metagenome | biome: Deep sea; feature: Hydrothermal plumes at the Eastern Lau Spreading Center, Western Pacific Ocean; material: Seawater | place: Tonga | collected 2009 | depth 2000 m m | reverse complement strand
AATTTTCCTATCACAGTGAAATTTTGAAAATAGATTCTGCGTCGCTAAGACTTGGTTATGTCGCTGGAAATATTTCTGGTGAAGTGTCGTTGTCGGCGCCTATAAATTTTGACATGACTCTTGCTTTAGGGCGACTTGACTTGGACGAATTGTCTGAGCTTTGGCCGGGCCCCAAGCGCGGTTCGTTGCAGTCGAATGAGGTTCTCGAGAGCGCTTCTCGGCGCCAGTCCGATGCGAATAGTTTCAATCTCCCCCGGAACCTGAAGGGTAATCTAGACGTAACTGTGGATGCTGTTTTGTATCGCTCGCAGGCAATTCGTGACTTGACTGTCCGTATTGGTCTGGCTGGTAGCACGATTGATGTAAAGGAAGTCTCTGCGCTTTTGCCTGGTGGATCCGACGTGACTTTCTTTGGGTCTCTCGGATCCGAGAACGGTGTGCCCCATTTTGTTGGCCAAATTAACGGCGGATCCGACAATTTTAGAGCTTTGCTCGAATGGATGGCGTTTGATGTTGGTGAGGTTCCAGCTGATCGATTGCGTCGCATAAACTTGTCGGCTGCAATCGACGGGACACTGAGTTCCGGAAAAGTGAAAGACATCGATTTGTATTTTGACGCTACCCAGCTTAGGGGCGGTGTTGATTATGCGATACATGGTTCTCGGCCGGGTTTCGGCATTAGACTCGACCTAGATCAATTAAATTTAGATGCCTATTTGCCGCAAACAACCACGGACTCCAGCCTATCGTCCGACAAGGCGTTAATTCCAAATGATTCCAACGATCATGTGGTGGCAATGGATCCACTGATCCCTCCCGCCGTACTCCAAGCTCTGTTGGCCTTCGATGCTGATTTCAATATTCGACTTAATAATTTGACTCTACACGGAACGCCAATGAGTGGCTTGGTGCTCGATGGGCTCTTGCATCAAAACTCACTCCGTCTACGTCAGGTCAGCATTGGTGATCTCACCGGGTCTACTATAAATCTTTCCGGATTGATATCAGAGTTAGACGGCGTGCCATCCGTGGATGGGAAGATAAGTTTTAGCACTGAAAAGCTCGCCACACTAGTTCGCGTCGTACCATTGCTGCAGGGCTTACCACCAGTGTTGTTAGGGCCGCTAGGCGTTGATGCAAAATTCAACGGATCGATGGAGATGCTGGAGTTAGAGGGAACAATTGCGGCGCTTGACAGTCAACTAAAGGTTAAGGGGACGTTCACGGACCCATTAGAATTCCTGCGGTACGACGTTGTTACACAATTCGAAAGCCCGAATCTGGGAGCTTTGGTACAATCTGTCGCCAACAGTGATGTAATGGGCGCGGCTAATGGCTTTGAACTCGATGGTCCTATCTCCGTCGCTCTCGATGCTGATGGCGATATTTCTGGATTGCATTTTGAGAGTATCGTGAAGTTTGCTGGCGGAGAGATCGAGGTGGCTGGATCTGTCTTACATCTTTTGGATGAGCCAGAAATCCAGCTTAGAGGCGTACTAAAACATCCGAAGCTGTATTCTTTGGTAGAAATTTTGGGTCGTGAATTGGATGAATCGATACCTTTATTTGAAAGCCCGATTGCGCTCGAACTGTCCGCTGACGGGCCGCTTGAGGAACTCGATCTGGAAGGCCAGTTGACCTTAGCGGAATTAGCATTGGACTTTGAGGGGAGAGTCCAGGGTTTACCAACACCACTATTTTATGAGTCAAAAATTTATATGACTCACCCGGATTTAACCACACTGCTTGTAAGTTTAGGTTTGTCTGGGCCCGCTACGGCCATGAAAAGTCCTCTAACATTGGTGGCTGAGGTCAACGGCACTCCCGAACTACTATCGGTTCCGAAAATAGATTTGACCGTGGCCGAGGCAAACATCATTGGAAGCATAGAAATTGAATTTGGTGGTGAGAGGCCCAGGCTTACGGCTGATTTGAGGGCCGGTGACGTTGCTGTTGCGCATTTCTTGGCGCCAGCGGTTGTATATGGCTCGGATAAAAACGCGATCCGGGCCGAGTCCAATCCTTCAGCACCCACTGCGGGGTCTGCGGATACGGGTAAGCGCTGGTCGGGCAGGCCGATTGATTTAACCGGGTTGGGTGCGCTTGATGCGAACATCAAACTACAGGCTGATTCAATAACGTTTTTTAACCAAAAGTTGGGCAACGCGCGCCTCGCATTACATTTAGATGATGGTTATTTGACTATTGAGCAACTTTCGGGCCGTATCTTTGATGGCGAGATTGAACTCTCTGCGAAGATCGATGGTCGTGCAGCACCAATTGTGGAGGTATCTGTCAAACTCAGAGATGGCGATATACAGCAGCTTTTTTCAGAAATCGCTCAAATCGACGGGGTTACCGGGAAAATAGATGCCGAGTTTGAAATTAGTGGGCAAGGCCGAAGTCAGCAGGAATTAGTGGCCTCACTGAATGGCGGAGGCCGAATTAAAAATACGAGTGAAGGAACTATCGACGGGATCAATTTGCGATCTTTGTCCGACCAAATTAATGAATTGGACGACGTTGGTGACTTTATTAACTTAGCAAGAACTAGCTTTGAGGGGGGTTCCTCCCTCTATACAGAGCTTAGCGGTCATTTCAGTGTGGTGAATGGGGAACTGCAAACGGATGATTTGCGTGTGGTAGCAGACGGCGGCGTCGGTGACATAGTTGGTGTGATTGATTTGGCTAGCTGGACGCAGGATCTCGCTGTGACGTTTACGTTGACAGACCATCCTGAAATCCCACCGATTAAGCTAAATTTGAGCGGTTCACTCGACAAACCAAGCCAGAGTATCCAAACAGGCGAGATTGAGAAATTTCTGTTGGAGCGTGGTCTCCGAGCGGCACTTCGCGAAACTGCGGCAGGTGGAGAGTTGGGCGTTGCGACTAAGGTTATCGAGGGCTTGATTAGTAAAGGTGATCCACAAAATTTATCGGATGACATTCGAGGAGTTGCCGAAGCCCTGATTGATCAGCTGATTGGCGTTGACGGTTCGGATGATAGAGAGGTGGGGTCTGTACCGGGCGGTTCCCCTGTTCCGTTGCCGATTCCAGTGGACAAAGATCCCGAGGATCCGTTTAAAAACCTCATTCAGGAACTGCTGCGTGAATGATCTCCGAGGGTTTACTCACCTGGAAATCTAATCAGTTTAGGATAGCATAAGTGCGTCAAACGCTTTTGTGTGGATGTTTGAGTTTTCCTATCTGATCTCCGTATTGCTTTGGCACACTACGTGACATGATTTTTGCTTGTCAGCGTGGCAAGCAGATGTCGTGTTTTACGCTTGTGCGCACCGGAGGAAGCTATGCTAATCTGTACGTCCGATTTTGGAGGGGTCATGAAATACATACGCTGTCTGGTTATAATCTGCGCAATTGCGCTGACTGGCACAACCTCAACGTTGGCAAACTGTGGTGCCGGGCCAAAGCAACCGGAACTGCCAAACGGTGCAACTGCAGGGCCTGAGGAAATGAAAACAGCATTAGATGCCACTGCGACTTTCGATGTGGCGGTTAAAAATTATGCCGATTGTCTTATCGCTGCTGCGCAGGAAGACGCAGACCTTATCGCTGCCGCGCAGGAAGCTATAGAAGAGTACAACAGACTAATTGCTGCTGCGCAGACGGCGATGGATGAGCGAAATGCTTTGGTGGAACGGTGGAATGCGGAGGCTGGAATCTTCAGGGCTCGTCTGGCTGATTAAACGGTAAACTGCCTTTTCGTCGATAGAGTTCTGCGGCGATGGTTGAAATTCGGGTTGTTTCTGTCGAGTAGGAGTATGCATCAGAAGCTGTCAAAAAAATCATTCCCTTTGTCGTCTACCACGATGAAAGCCGGGAAGTCCTCTACCTCTATTTTCCATATTGCTTCCATTCCCAGATCTTCGAACGCGATGCACTCGACCTTTTTAATGCAGTCCCGGGCGAGCCGAGCCCCGGGGCCGCCGACTGAACCTAAATAGAAGCCACCGTGTTTTTTGCATGCTTCAGTCACAGCTTTTGAGCGATTGCCCTTAGCGAGCATCACCATCGATCCCCCTGATGCCTGAAACTGGTCGACGAAAGGATCCATTCGTGCTGCTGTAGTAGGGCCAAAAGATCCAGTCACGTAACCTTTTGGGGTTTTGGCGGGGCCGGCGTAGTAGATGCAGTACTGCTTGAAGTAGTCGGGCAAATCTTTGCCGGCTTCGAGCTGGTCTCGTAGTCTTGCGTGAGCTGCGTCACGAGCAACAATCATAGGCCCTGACACGGATAACCGTGTCTTGACTGGGTGTTTGGTCAACGTGTGTCGCAACTCATCCATTGGATGATTTAAGTCGACTCGGATGACATCCCCGCCAAGTTCTCCGCTGGTAATATCGGGCAGATACTTAGCAGGATTGGTCTCCAGTTGTTCAAGGTATACGCCGTCGCTGGTAATCTTGCCTAGTGCTTGCCGGTCGGCTGAGCATGAAACTCCAATACCGATCGGCAAACTGGCGCCATGTCTAGGTAGCCGGATCACACGAACATCATGGCAAAAATACTTGCCACCGAATTGAGCTCCGATTCCGAATTTTTGTGTAAGTTGATGCAGTTCTTGCTCAAGCGAAATATCGCGATAAGCGGTGCCGTGATGGCTTCCTTTGGTAGGCAGGCTATCCAAGTATCGGCAACTGGCTAACTTAACTGTCTTAAGAGTCATTTCCGCGGACGTTCCGCCAATTACAACTGCCAAGTGGTATGGGGGGCACGCTGCGGTACCAAGAGCACGTAATTTGTCGTCAAAGAATTCTAATAGACGTTTCGGATGCAAGCGGGCGGGACTTTCCTGATAAAGAAAAGTTTTATTGGCGGAGCCCCCACCCTTCGCAATAAATAAAAATTTGTATGCATCTCCAGGTGTTTCATAAATTTCAATCTGCGCGGGCAAGTTAGTCTGGGTGTTTGCTTCTTTGTACATTTCTAACGGGGAGGTCTGACTGTAGCGAAGGTTAAGTTCCTGGAAAACTTGATGGATGCCACGGGCTATCGCTTCTTCGTCGTTATATCCGGTCCAAATGTTTTGGCCCTTCTTCCCCATGATAATGGCAGTACCAGTATCTTGGCACATAGGAAGAATTCCAGCCGCGGATATGTTCGCGTTCTTTAATAGATCAAGTGCAACGAAGCGGTCGTTGTCTGAAGCCTCTGGGTCGACGAATATTTTGGAGAGCTGCGCAAGATGTCCTGGCCGCAGCAAATGCGAAATATCCTTGAATGCTTCAAAGGTGAGTTGAGTCAGAGCCTCGGAATCTACCTTTAGTAAAGTTGTTCCTTCGAAAGGTACCCTGCTGACGAAATCAACAGACAATTTCCGGTATGGCGTTTCGTCTGGCCCCAACGGGAACATTTCCTGAAAGCTGAAATTGGTCATTGTACACGATCCTTCGCCTGCGCTTTGATGGTTCCCAGGCCGCAGCCGTAGAGAGGCTCTACTTTGGCTGTATCTGCCCTTTTTCGGTGGAGGATATGACCCTAAATGACCAGCTACCTACTATGGGTGGTGTTTATACAAGTAGGTCGCAAGCCACGGTTGGGTTAATTCTTCCGGAAGGCATCAAGGGCTACAATCTTAGGGCCAGGCATGTCGTCGTCTTGTTCAGTCGTCGGAGGATCCTTTTTAGTTTTGTCGCCGGTTACAATACTGGTCGATGCTTTGGTTTTGTTGATGATCGGGTCTTTTCCGAACTGAAGTCCAAAGTTTGCACGCTGATCTGCAAACCCTGACATGGCGGCAAGTGGTATCACTAGCTGGTGCGGGACGTTATCGAAGTTTAAGGTGACGCGGAACTGTGCATCGTCAACTTTAAGGTCCCAATACTGGTTTTGCAGGATGATAGTCATCTCATCCGGAAATTGGTCACGTAGATTATCAGCGATTTGCACGCCCTTGGCTCGAGTCTTGAACGAAATGTACAAATGGTGGCCCGTGGGTAACCCGTCAGACGCAACCTTTCGGAGGGCTTCACGTACTACCGTGCGCAATGCGTCTTCAACAAGTTTTTCGTAATTTAGACAATTATCGTTCATATTACGGCCGAATAAAGTGTAATCAGTGAGGGGCTTCTGTTGCCCGGTGCCCCCCGGACCGCGCTTACCTAGAAATTCTAAGCAGCGAGTGCCAATTGATTATCGTTGGCAGTTGTGTTTTTGACCCGATAACGGTGGTATCATGCCGAGCAAAAACCGCACCTTTACCACGCATGTCGAACCTAGTTCGCCCCCATAGAGATCCGCGTTGCTGTGCGGAAAAATTTACTAAGTGGTGGAGGCGCCGGGTACTGCCCCCGGGTCCATGACGCTTATTACATACGCCGTTTATTGCCATAGTCGGATAACCGACGCTTTATATATACGCTCGGTTGATTAATATTGAAAGGCCGGCAACGCTAGTCGAGGGCGTGTTTGCTGATTGGCCTAGACACTGCGGGAAGGCTAATCTAGTGACTATGAACGAGCCGCCGTTGCCTAAAATTTCTTTAACCCCTGAGCAGGAGAGTGAACTTTCGATGCAGCGTTCGCTGCACTTCGAAACGCATCGGGCTACAGTGCTCGCGCTAGAGGAGTTGCTCTATAAACCATTTTCGGTCCTCGATCACGGATTCATCAGGGTCGTAGATTATATGGGAGACGATAGTGCGGTGGTTCAAGCAGCACGAGTTTCTTATGGCACCGGTACAAAAAAGGTTAGAGAGGATCGAGGTTTGATTCGTTATCTCATTCGGCATCGACACACTACGCCTTTCGAGATGTGTGAAATAAAGTTCCACGTCAAATTGCCAATTTTTGTGGCCCGTCAGTGGGTCCGTCACCGAACCGCCAATATCAATGAATATTCGGCAAGGTATTCGTTTCTTGACAACGAGTTTTACGTACCGGCGCCGGAAAATCTGGCAACCCAATCAAGTGCTAACCGACAAGGAAGGGGTCCCGTTTTAGAGGGTGAAGAGGCGGCAAATGTAATGCGTGTGTTGCGTGAAGATGCTAGCCGTGCACATGCACATTACGTTGAAATGATGAACGAGGACGATGGTAGGACAGTCCAGGAGGATGACCGGCAAGGATTAGCACGAGAACTTGCGCGCATGAACCTGACTCTCAATTTTTACACCCAGTGGTATTGGAAGGTAAATCTGCACAATCTAATGCATTTTCTTTCCTTACGGGCTGACAAGCATGCGCAGTATGAGATTCGTGCCTATGCTGATGTGATGCTGGGCATTTTCAAGCAATGGGTTCCGCTTACATATGAAGCATTTTGCGACTATCGACTACGTGCAACGGAAATGTCGGCGCAAGCTCTCGCTGTAGTGCGGCGCTTACTCGCTGGCGAGCCAGTAGAGCAGCTGGACAGTGGCTTATCAAAACGCGAATGGCGTGAATTGATGGCGGTTATGGCTCGCGACATATAACCGACGGAACTTGTCTTTTCACGGCTATTGGTTTTACTCGATGTCGGTTTCAAACAAACTCCGTTCCCAGTGAAACATTAAAGCGTTACGATTTTAGGCGGTAGTCGCGTTTTGTTTTCCTTTAAGACCTTATCGGCGAGCCTTGCCGCGATATCGCTAAATGTTTTGGCATGTGCGCTATCCGGATTGGACATCACGATTGGTTTTCCTTGGTCCGAAGTCTCGCGGATTTCTATATCCAACGGCACTTCGCCGAGGAATTCAACGTTAAGCTTCGCAGCCCATTTTCTTGCGCCACCGTGGCTAAAAATCTCGCTACGCTCTTCGCAGTGCGGGCAAACGAAGTAACTCATATTCTCGATGAACCCCAGGACGGGAACGTCTACTCGTTGGAACATGGCCAGTCCTTTTCGAGCGTCTAGCAAGGCGATGTCCTGGGGTGTTGATACGATCACTGCTCCGGCCAGCGGGACTCGTTGGGCCATCGTTAATTGCGCATCACCCGTACCGGGAGGCATGTCGACTACTAAAATGTCAAGTTGGCCCCATTGCACGTCACGTAACATCTGTTCGAGTGCGCCTTGAACCATCGGACCGCGCCAAATCATCGGTGAATCTTCCTCGACTAAGAAGCCCATCGACATGCATTTGACGCCATAGTTTTCAAGAGGAAGCAATTTCTTATTCTCGCCCGTTCGTGGCTTACCAGATATGCCGAGCATCCGGGGCATCGATGGTCCGTAAATATCCGCGTCCATTACGCCTATCCGATGACCATTTATCGCAAATGCAAGCGCAAGATTTGCGGCGATAGTCGATTTTCCGACTCCTCCCTTCCCGCTCGCTATCGCCACTATAGCGCCCACATCTGGAACGTCCGGTGCGGCCGGCGCAGTACTTTGCTCACGAGATACAGGGCGACTCGATTTTGACTCGGCGGGTGCTTCGTGTTCGGCGGTCAGTACTGCTGTGGCTGACAGCACACCGGGCAGGGCACGCACCACTTTCTCACACGTGCGCCGTACGGATTCCATTTGTTCAGCCCTGGATGGTTCGACCTCGAGGCTGAATCCGACGTTTCCGTCTTTTATGACAATGCCCGAAACCATTCCGAGCTCGATCACACTTTTGCCACCTGTGGGTTCATTGACCTCACCAAGGGCTTTCATAATTTGTTCTTCGTTGATAGGTGGCATTCTTGAAATCTACCTGTCTGGGCCAATATCCTGTCTGGGTCAATATCCTGTCTAGGGCAATGTACTGGCTGGGTTCACGCTTTGGCGGGCTAAACTTACCGACGTTGACTGAATTTTTTGTTTCGTTGTTAGACGCCAGCACGCTAGCATGGCTTCATGACACGACTGATCAAAGGAACATAACCGATGCCGTGGACCAATCAAGGTAATGGTGGGCCCTGGGGCCCACGCGGTAGCAACGGTGGCAATGGCGGCGGCACCGGCGATGATGATGGGGGTTCATGGGGACGCCGCGGTCCTGGTGGTGGATCTCAAGGCCCGGACATCGAGGATCTTTTGCGTCGCGGCCAGGATAGGATTCGCGGTTTTTTGCCGGGGAATTTTGGTGGCAAGGGCATCTCTCTTGTCTTGCTAATACTGTTAGCACTCTGGCTTGGCTCCGGGTTCTATACTATCGCTCCGGAAGAGCAGGGCGTGGTACTGCGCTTTGGGGAGTTTTACAAGACTACTCAGCCCGGCCTTAACTACCACTTTCCCTACCCGATCGAAACTGTGATCAAGGTGGCGGTATTGACAGTGCGCCGAGTTGAGATTGGCTTCCGCACTGGCTCTGAAAGGACGAGAACCCCCACCCGTAACATTGATGATGAGAGCTTGATGCTTACCGGTGACGAGAACATTATCGACGTCAATTTTGTAGTTCAATGGGCGCTGAAGGATGCCGCAGCCTTTACGTTCAATATTCGCAACTCCGCCCAGACGGTTAAGGATGCCGCCGAAAGCGCTATGCGGGAAGTGATAGGAAGATCTAATATCGCCGCGGCGTTGGCCGAGGAAAGAGAACGTGTTGCGAATGACACTCAAGATTTGCTGCAGGGTGTGCTCGACGACTACGAAACTGGCATCTTGGTGACAGAGTTGCTGTTACAACGTGCCGATCCTCCGCCGGCGGTGATTGAGTCTTACCGCGATGTTCAACGGGCAAAGGCGGATCAGGAGCGTCTAATCAATGAGGCAGACGCGTTTAAAAACCGCGTTGTGCCGGAAGCCAATGGTCAGGCCGCTCAGCTTCGTGCGGAGGCGGAGGCGTACAAGGAGCAAGTGGTAGCACGCGCCGAGGGAGCGGCTCAGCGTTTTATTGCCGTTTACGACGTATATAGTGGGGCTCGTGAAGTTACCAAACAACGCATTTACCTTGAGACCATGGAAGATGTGTTTCGAGATATGAACAAGGTGATAATTGATACTGGTCAGAGTGGGCCTGGCGTAGTGCCGTATTTACCACTTCCAGAAATACAAAAACGTGCGACGACACGTGAGACTGCGGGAGAACGATAATGAGCGGACGTATCTCTGTAATAGCCATTATCTTGGTCGTAGCTGCGGTGTTTGCGACGCTTAGTGCGGCATTCATTGTCGATCAACGTGAGCAGGTTTTGGTCCTCCAGTTTGGTGACCCAATACGGATAATTCGGGAGCCAGGTCTCAATTTTAAATTGCCATTTATTCAACAAGTGGTTCGTTTCGATAAACGTTTACTCGATTACGACAATGCGCCAGAAGAGGTGATTGCGTCGGATCAGAAACGTCTCGTAGTAGATGCTTTTGCTCGTTATCACATTGTTGATCCGCTTAAATTCTATCAAACGGTGGGAACCGAGCTTGCACTTAGGCCACGTCTTGGCTCGGTGATTAATTCGACTCTTAGACAGGTGCTAGGCACCGAGCCGCTGCAAGAAGTGGTATCTGAAAAACGCGGTGATTTGATGATGCGGATTCGCGACCTCGTTCGCGTAGAGGCGAGTGCCTTTGGCATTAGGGTTGAGGATGTGAGAATCAAACGCGCAGACTTGCCCGTCGCGAACTCTGAGGCGATCTATCGACGTATGCAGACCGAACGTCAGCAAGAGGCCGCTGAGCTGCGCGCTAAAGGCGCTGAGGAGGCGCAAAAGATACGTGCTGAGGCCAATCGCCAGAAGGTAGTGATTGTGGCACACGCCGAGCGAGACTCTCAAATTCTGCGTGGCGATGGTGAGGGGGAGATGAATAGGATTTTCGCGGACGCATTTGGCCGCGATCCTGAATTCTTTTCCTTTTACCGATCAATGCAAGCTTATCAGGAGGCGCTTTCAGGCGATGACACCACAATGGTGTTATCACCGGATAGCGATTTTTTCCGCTATTTTGGTGCTCATAGCGGTGATCCTTCAAATAAATGATGACGGGAATTTACGTCCGTTAACCGGCCGGAAAACATATTGTTTGTCGATATAATCACTGTATTCGCCTTGGTGTTGGTCTTTGAGGGTGTCGTCTACACTTTGTTTCCGTCGCAAATGAAAAATTTCATGGGGCGCATGATGGATATGCCGACGTCGTTATTACGGAATTCGGGTCTCGTCGCTGCCGTGGCAGGCGTTCTTTTGGTTTGGTTAATCCGCGGATAGCGTATGGCCCCTTCGCTTGGATGAGTGTTTACAAAAGATCCATACGCAAACTACGGAGCAGCAAGCGATGGGAGTTAACACGGGTTTCACAAAACTAGGGATATCAGTGCCTGACCGTTTCGCTTGAAAAGCTCAAGGCAAGTTACTAAGTAATCGGAAATCAAAATCTATGGGCAACCAAAAATTGTTCGGTGACCAGGGCGATTTAGCGTGGGAGGATTGCCAAGTGCGACAGGAAATTGCTGTGAACCTTGATGGGTGCCACTCTGGGACCGAATCGCTCCTTTCATTAGACAGCTGGTTGTCCTTGATGCAACTCTGTCGCCGTGGAGTAGTGGTCGCGTTCTTCTTGTCATTGGTCTGGACCTCAGCCGTAGCAGCGGATTCTGCGCCACCAGATTTTGCCGATCTCTCCGAGCGGTTATTGCCAGCGGTGGTGAATATCGCGACGACCCAGGACGTGCAGTCTGGTCCTGGGCAACCAGCTCCGCAATTCCCCCCTGGTTCGCCATTTGAAGAGTTTTTCAAAGATTTTTTTGAAAAGCGAGGAGAGAAGCCACGTGAACGAGAGTCAGGCCCTCGGCCCAGATCTCTCGGCTCTGGATTCGTGATTAGTTCAGATGGTTATATTGTTACAAATAACCACGTTATTGCTGGTGCTGCAGAGGTCGTGGTAACTTTTGCCAATGATATTACCTTGAAGGCCACAATCGTTGGGCGTGATCCTAAGACTGACTTAGCCTTGCTGAAGGTTGAGCCTGAACACTCACTGACGTCCATCGAGTGGGGTGATTCGGATGCGGCTCGGGTCGGCAATTGGGTGTTGGCGATCGGCAATCCCTTTGGTTTGGGGAACACAGTGACAGCGGGCATTATTTCTGCGCGTGCACGGGATATAAATGCCGGTCCATTCGACGATTTTCTGCAGACTGATGCCGCGATCAATAGAGGTAATTCAGGCGGTCCGCTTTTTAATCTTCAAGGGCGAGTTGTAGGAATCAACACTGCGATCTATTCGCCGTCTGGCGGCAGTGTAGGGATCGGTTTCTCTGTTCCGTCCAACTTGGCAAAGAATGTGGTTCACCAGCTTCGTGATTACGGTGAAACTCGACGTGGTTGGCTTGGCGTCCGGATACAAACCGTGACCGCTGATCTGGCAGAGAGCCTAAATCTCGACACAACTTCTGGCGCCTTGATTGCTAGCGTGTCTCCCGATAGCCCGGCGAGTGCGGCAGGCCTTAAAGTCGGAGATGTCATCCTATCTTTCGATGGTAAATCGGTGAACACAATGCGCCGGCTTCCGCGAATTGTCGCTGAGACCGAGATTGACAAGCCGGTCCAGGTCGAACTTTGGAGGGAAGGCGAAACAATCACTGTCGGTGTGGTTGTGGGGCTTTTGGATGAGGGTGAATTAGAGGTCGCATCGGCGAGACCAAAGGCTGATGAACCTGTGGTTGAAGAGGTTCCTTCATTGGGACTAACGGTTTCTAGCCTGACGCAAGAGCTCCGTCAGCAGTTTGAACTCGGGGATACGGCCAACGGCGTAATGGTGGTGCGTGTCCATGGTGGGGGTGGTGCTGCCGAAAAAGGTATTCAGCCCGGCGATTTGATCGTAGAAGTCGGCCAGGAAGAAGTATCGAGTCCATCGGACGTGATTGATAAAATTGGTAAAGAAAAAGCGCAAAATAAGAGTACAGTTCTACTTCTTTTAGACCGCCAAGGAGACTTACAGTTTGTCGCGGTTC
>JYMV01022548.1_pt1 | contig 12831 bp, 9 predicted proteins | sample 338911 | NCBI WGS metagenome assembly JYMV01 (sample SAMN03354496, study PRJNA234377) | hydrothermal vent metagenome | biome: Deep sea; feature: Hydrothermal plumes at the Eastern Lau Spreading Center, Western Pacific Ocean; material: Seawater | place: Tonga | collected 2009 | depth 2000 m m | reverse complement strand
CAGAAAGAGCGCCGAGCTCACATCGGATATGAGGGCCCCTGCCGCGTCTGCTGGCATCGATAGGGGCGTAACCAGTGCCCCCTCTGAAGAGGCTTGGGGGACAAATCTTGAAGGCGCAGAGTTGGTCTCGGGTTCTGGACCGGTCCGGTTTGAAATCCGTGCACCTGCGACCATCCCCTCCGATGGGAGCGTCCATTCGGTCACCATCTCCCAGAAATCTTTCGCTGCTGAGCTCGATTTCCAGAGCATTCCTCTGATGAGCCCACATGTGTTCCGTCGTGCGAAGTTGAGTAACCCCGCCGGGGCGCCGCTACTGGCTGGTCCTGTGAGTTGTTTTCGCGAGGGTGCCTATGTCGGAGATGGACGGGTGAATCGTATTGCCGGGGGGCAGTCATTTTCTCAGCACTTTGGTTCAGAGGGGAGAATCAGGGTTCGCAAGGAAGAGATCGATGATCATTCCGGTTCTGCAGGGAGCTTCAGCAAGGATCTGAAGCTGGAGAAAGCATTCCGTATCACCGTGGAATCAGTGCTTCCCGACTCCGTTCCCTTCGAACTGGTGGACCGGATTCCGGTCAGCACTCTTCCAGGTATCGAGATCAATATGGGGGATGAGACCACCGCTGATCCAGCGGTGGATGAAGACGGCATAGTGCGATGGGTCATGACCCTTGAAGCATCGGGAAAGAGCGAGTTCATCCTGCACTGGGAGGCCACTGCAGACCCTGAGTACGGTGCTCTTCTGGAACAACTACGGTGACTCTGGATGATCTGATCGAGGGAGTTCTCACTTCCAGAGGTCGGGAGCAAAAGAACCTGCTCAAGCAGGCCATCGCTCTCGATCCCGGCAAGGAAGCCGCGATTCGTCTCGCTCCGGCTCTTCGCGACCCCAGCCCCAGAGTTTCGGCACGGATCACTGCTCTGCTGGCCAGGCATCAACTGCGAGAGTTATTCGAGAAGCAGCTGGATGGTCTCAAGCCGGGAAAGATCAGTATTCTGCGGGCACACTTCGACAAGATCAGCGCAAGAGGAGAAGGTCAGAACAGATGAAGCGCTGGGAGAACTAACCCTGCTCTTCTTGAGGTCCTTCACTCAGTTCTTCGTAATCGTTGCTCGGTACCAGCATCACTGCTTCCACATCTGCGGTACCGATCACCTCGGTCCTGTCGAAGACAACCTCCCAGGTATAGCGGCCTGGTTCGGAAAATACCATCGGTGGTAACTCGAAGATGCACTCGTGATGCTCTCTGCGATCTCCATGTTCGAGAGGGAATTCCGGGCTCTCCTCGATGACGGAATCGTCATTGAGTCGCTTGAAGCGGAAGGAAACGGTGTGCTGCCCCGAGAAGTCGCTCAAATTCAGGTATAGCGACGCTGGTTGGTATTCGCAGGGAAAATCCACAAGAGGGATCTGGTTGAATGTTCCGGCGAGAACACACTTACGAGTCTCGTCATCCTTGTATACGCGGTCGCAGAGGATGATCGCCTGGACGAGAGGTAGCAGGGGACGATTCACGGGAGAGGCCTGCCCTTCATTGAGGTTGTGCAAAACAAATCGTCGGATGAACCAGTGCATGAGAGTTTCGACTCGACACGCAAGATCGACACGCGGGTAATTCCGAGCCAACTGGATTGTCGCAGAGAGATTCCTCCATGTCATCCGATCTGAGAGCGTCAGTCTTGACCGTCCCGGGCATGAGACACAGAATGCTCGACGCTGGGGTCGGGCCAGGGGATCTCCTGTCAGGAGAGGACTCGCCGATGATTCCGGAGAAGGGCTCTGGATAGCTTGCGAATACTCTCTGCACGGGAAACTGCCTGGTTCAACATCGGCCCCGACACCACCTGGGATTCGATCCAGCGCCTTGAGGACTGGCCGAGGTGGTGTGACGGCCTGATCGAAGCGCGCTGGAGACTGGGTGAGCCGTGGACAGTGGGTTCCAGGTTTTCTCTCGACTGGGGCGAAGCAGCGGATTCTCCTCTGGCAGGGGGAGTGATTCTGGAGGTCGATGCGGCCCCCGAGCAGGAAGAAGGCTCATTGCGAAGCATTTCCTGGGTTGCTGGCATCGGGCCGGCCCGCAGTGAGGCGCAACTGATGATCTTGCAGGACGGATCAGGCTCTTTGGTCGAGTTCGTGACATCCTGGAAGGGCTGGGCATCGCCACTGTTTCGAAATCGTGCAACCCGGTGTGCAAATCGACAGAGAGACTGGCTCGCCAGTCTCAGGGAAATTCTTGAACGGGTGGGTAGCAGCGCATGACCAGAGAAACAACCCGGTTGAAAACGCTCTGGTACATGGGTGCCAAGACCAGACTGTGCGAGGAATTTCTCGACGGTGCAGTCAGGGACCTGCTTTCACCAGGGGGCACACTTCTGGACGCGTGTTGTGGAACAGCTGCAGTGGCGCGCTGGTTTGCCTCGGGCTACAGGATCCTCGCCAATGATTCGCAGCAGTTCTCCTCTGTCATTGCCAGAGCTCATCTCGAAGGAGATGGAGAGTGGACTCAAGAACTGGATCGTCTGGAGCCGCAACAGGATCTCGGACTTGCCATCAGCGAGAATCAGCGACTTCTCGACGGGCTGGTACCGAAGGCATTGGAACTGGAAGATTCAATTCTCTCCCAGGTAATAGATGCGGTGACAGGGCCTGATGAGTCCCCCGAAGTGCTGGATCGATACAGAGCATTCGTCTCGGAAGCACCCCTCCCTGACGGATCAGCTGCTGACAAGCACATCTCATCGCTTCACCAACCGCTCGCCATGCGAATGCCGGAATTGCTGGAGCAGCGGATGCAGGATCCGAGTAAGGCTCCAGCACTGATGTGTACGGCGTACTGGGCTCATGTCTACTTCGGGATCCGGCAGGCTACCCGGATCGATTCGATCCGTCATGCGATAGATCAGATTCCCATGGATGACCCGCATCGCTGCCGTAAGCAGACACTCTATCTGGCGGCACTCCTGCATGCAGTTTCGGTCAGCACATCCGGAACCAGCCACTTCGCCCAACCTCGATCCATCGCAAGGGATTCGGAACTGGTTGCGGTAGCAAAGCGCCGCATGATCGACATCGGTGTTCAATTTGAACTCGCCCTCGATGCGATCCGGACAGAATGGTTGGAGTCGCCGAGACTCGATGGGAACAAGGTGTACTGTTCTGACATCCACGGGTTACTAGAGGCTGGTAGTCCACTTGACGAGGAAGATGTGGACCTTGTCTACCTCGATCCTCCTTACACCGCCGATAACTATTCTCGCTTTTATCATGTGCTGGAAACTCTCGTGGAGTACGACTATCCGCAGTTGCTTACCAGGGGAGGCGAGTTGACGCGCGGGCGGTATCCAGGCCAGGAGAAGAGATTTACTTCCGACTTTTGCAGCAGCATCAAGGCAGAGGATGCTTTTCGCAGTATCGCCAGGGCCTGCAAGGAGCGTGGTGCCAGTCTGCTCATCTCGTACTCGACAGATACAGGATTGCTGACACGAAAGTGGAAAAACCTGGGCGATGAGAATCCCGCCAGTAGATTTCGAAATATGCTTCTTGAATATTATGGCAGCGTCGAGATCCGAGAGAAGACCCTGATGCATTCCGGCCAGGGGGATTCGAACCGCTCGGTTCGAGAACTCCTATTGCTCTGCGAGGGTTGAATTGCGCTGGCTTGGAAACAAGACTCCGCTGCTGGAAGAGATATTGCTCGCTGCAGAGCGCGCTGGATTTCAGGGCGGGACCGTATGTGACCTGTTTGCAGGAAGTGGTGCGGTGGGACGTTTCTTCCGGTCGAGGGGGTTTCATGTCGTTTCCACTGACCTGATGCACTGCTCTCTGGCCTTTCAGAAGGTGTATCTGGAGTGCCCGGGACCACCCTCGTTTCTGGGTGTTCAACAATTCTGGGACCAGTTGGAGCCGATTGATGCCAGCAGGCTCCACGATGCAATGCCGAAAGACATTTCGTCGTGGACTCCGTTTCTGAAGATCATCCGGTACCTCGAGGAGGAACTTCCAACAATGGAGGGAATCCTGGTCAGGCAATTCTCCCCCGCTGGTGCGGCAGGAAGAGGCTACCTGACCCCCGAAAACGCAGCGCGTCTCGATGCGATCATCCATCAGATCCGCTCATGGCGTATCTCCGGTCTTCTCGATGAGTCAGAGATCTGGTTACTGATCGTCAGCGTCATCGATGCGGCGGATCGGGTAGCTAACATTTCAGGAACCTATGGGGCGTATCTCAAGAACTGGCAGCAGAACTCACTCCATGACCTGAAATTGCGCATTCCATCTACCGTCGAGGGCCCAGTTGGGGAGGCCCATCGATGTGATGCCAGCGATTGGATCGAGCAGGTGGATTGTGATCTTCTCTATCTTGATCCGCCTTATAATCAACGACAATACGGTGCCAACTATCACCTCCCAGAAGTCCTGTCCTTGTTGCCGATGGAAGAATCAGATGATTCCATCGAAGCGCAACTGTACGGAAAGACGGGCCTGTTGCCCTGGAAGGATGTGGCATCGCCACTGTGTAGCCGGCGCGGTACCGAGTGCCGAGATTCGATGGAGACCGTCATCCAGAGAGCACGAGCCAGAGGAATAGTGTTCTCATACAGTGAGGAAGGCATCCTCTCCAGAGACCAGATCGAGCAGATGCTGTACAGGTGGGCCGCGCCAGAGCACCCGAGCGACCCTCCTGTTGCATCCAGAGCAAATATTCTGCACGAGATCCCTTATCGAAGATTCAAGAGCGACCGGAGTGGCGCAGCGCGTAACTTTCGTCCAGCGGAGGGCCGTACCGAAGACGAGGTTCACGAGTGGCTCTTCGCCATCCACAGGGTTCAGGAGGAGCGATGCTGAGTCGTATCGGATGGACCAGGATCGCCTACGCGATGGCGGCGATCGCAGTCAGTTGTGGTGCGGTGGGTTCCCACCTGCTGGACGACGTGCTCGAGGGAAATGCAGCGAATCAGTGGCAGATTGCCACCCGCATGCTGTTCTGGCATGCGCTGGGCCTCTGGATCTGCGCCAGCACGGCAAGATACCGCCAGGGAGCCCTGATGCTGATCTCGGTGCTCATCTTCTGTGGGTCGGTATTTTCTCTTTCGCTGGGGGGGCCAGGCTGGATGGGAATGGTCGCTCCTCTGGGCGGAGCCGGGATGGTCGTCTCGTGGCTGTGGCTAGCGGTGGGAAAGGCGCCAGAATGGCCAGCACCAGCCAGATAGGAGCATTCTGCGACTGATGTTAGTCACAAGTGGCTATCAAGACATTTTCGGGGATAACTCTTACTATCGGCCTTTGGCTTTGTACAATCTCAGTGCAGACTCTCGATCATATACATATTGACTTTGTATTGTTGCGTTCAGTTATTGTTCATTTGAGCGGCCTTGCTCGAAAGGGATCAGGCAACCGAAATAGGTGATTATTTCGGATCCCAAACCAGGAAGAAAAAGATGACTTCTGAAATGGACTGGGATGACCAGAATCCTGCTTCAGGTCGCTCAGGGGGTTTCCACTGGGCCGGCATCAGACCGGCAGCGTTGATCCTCATCACGAGTCTATTCGCTCTCAGCTGTGGACCCCTCTACCCGGCTGAAATTTACGATGGGAGTCGCCGGGGACCCGCTATGGAGACTGTGCAGGGTGCCATCCTGGGGGATCTGGAACGGGTTCTCGGAGATGAAGCCGCTTCCAGCATGACCCTTTCATGGATGCGCCAGCCCACCGAGAGCAGGGTTTTTGCAGGTTGGGTACAGGAGATCGAGGGGATTCCGGTTCGTGGAGGAGTGGGCCGAAGCATGGCCCTCAAGGATCCGAGTACGGGTCTATGGTCAGTCCACTACCGAGCATTCAGATATGCATCTCCTGAAAAAGTTCCGCTTCCGGTCCTCGACTCTAGCGCTGCGCTGGAGATCGCCAGTGTAGGCCACACGAAACGACTGTGGTCAATTCCGCGACTGGAACTCGCTCCTGGAAAAGATGGTGATCCGACCCTGTGCTGGGTCATCGATGGCACATCGACCATCCCGGGGCATCACAGTAGCATCAGGATCGATGTCGATGCCTGTATCGGGCTGGTGGTCGCGGTCGAGGAGCAGATCTGTGAGATCGACATTCCAGGGACCTTGGACACGTTCCGGACTGCGGGAACGGGTCCCCAGAATGCGTCCACAACGGTAAGTTTTCCTCTCGGGGGTGCACAGGTCAGCGGAGCAGGAGCCAGCACCTATTCTGCTCTGGACGGTTCATTCTTGCTCGCAAATGTGCCGGATAGCAACTTCACCGTGCTGGCAGGATTGCAAGCAGAGTGGGGGCTGGTCAGCAGTGCCATAGCACCCGATGCCGTCGACTCTGCGGCAGCAGATCCCGCTGGTGTGTCGCTGGTCATCAACGATCCACCCACCATCGAAGGTACGGCTCAGGCCAATGCGTTTCATTACATGGATCAAGGGATTCGATTCTTTGTAGACTCTCCAGGTGGGTTTCCCGCGATGGTGACACCGGTCACAGCCACAACATCACTTGCAGGCAGCTGCAACGCTTACTATGACCCAGCTCTGACGATGCTACGTTTCCTTCAGGCTGGAGGCGGATGCGTGGATAGTGCCTATTCCTCGGTGGTGCTGCACGAATTTGGCCACCATGTTGTCGCTTCGCTGGGGCTGGCGCAGCAGGCTTTTGGTGAGGGGTACGGCGACTCCCTCTCGGTGGTAATTCTGGGCGAAGGAATCATCGGCAGGGATTTCACAGGTCCCGGAACTTCCGTCCGTGATATTAAGAATGCCGGCGTTACGATCCCCTGTTCAGGGGGAATACACTTCTGTGGCCAAGCACTGGCAGGATTCTGGTTTGATCTGCGTGAGTCGATGATATCGCAATATGGACAGAGCGAAGGCATCGCCATGACGTGGGAACTGTTCGTGGACTGGAGTAGTCTGACACTGGGTGGTTCCAACGCGCAACCCTTCCACTTCAACATGCTCACCGAGATGCTCACCGTCGATGACAACGATGGGGATCTGGGAAATGGGACCCCGAACTTCGATGTGATCTGTGCTGCAGCACTGAGACATGGAGTGGAGAGCCCGGAGTTGACGACGCTGCTCTTGACCCTGGAGACGGGACCAGGCGAAGTAATTCCTCCATCCCCAGCGACCACGGTCAGGGTGCTTGTTGAAGAGATCCTTGCCAGCCCATTGCCCAACGGTGCCTATGTAATTTTTCGGTTTGAGGGGGGACCTTGGCAATCATTCTTCCTGATCGAGACATCGCCAGGAATCTATGAGGGTAATTTTCCGCCGCTGGACTGCCTCGATTCCTTCGAGTGGTTCGTCAGTTTTCAAGATGATGCTGGAATCACCACCACTCTTCCTCCCGATGCCATCTCACTTCCCTACTCGACAGTTGTCGTGACAGAGATCACAACGACGATGCAGGAAACCTTCGCTCAGGATCCCGGCTGGAGCATCGCTGCGCCTGACGACACGGCGACAGCTGGAAGATGGGAGTGGGGGGATCCATACGCTTCCGTTGCACAGCCGAGCGCAGGTGTCCCGGGACCGCAGGGGGACCTGACCTGCTACATGACGGGGCTCGGCGGAATCGGTCAATCACAGGGTGCTCACGATGTAGACGGAGGGGATACGACCCTCACCAGCACCTCATATCCGATTTCAGACAGTGGCCTGCACAAGGTTTCATACTGGCGCTGGTTTTCAAATGCGACCTCCATCACGACTCCGGACGATTCACTTTTTGTCTACAAGAGCCTCGATGGAGGAACTTCCTGGCAGCTGATCGAAGAGATTGGCAGAGGACATCCGGAGGCTCTTGGAGGCTGGTACGAGAATTCCTTCTGGATTTCCGAGGGGGCTTCCCCCGCAGGCAGTGTGATGTTGCGCTTCCACACTGGCGACGAGGGTGTTGGCAATGTGGTCGAGGCGGGAGTGGACCTGCTAACGGTCGAGCATTTGATTTGTTCTGGAACCCCGCCACCTCCTGTTGTCGAGAACGATTTCATCAGAGGAGATTGCAATGTTGACGGCAACCGCGATCTCAGCGATGCGGTCCAGATGCTGGATGTTCTCTTTGGCAGTGGGGCCGCATTTGCCTGTGAGGATGCCTGCGATGTCGATGATGGCGGGCAGGTGAACCTCGGCGATGTGATCGGGTATCTGAATGAACTGTTTCTGGGAGGACCGGGAAACCCATCTGTCTGCGGAGTAGACACTACCTCCGATACCATAGGGTGTGATCAGGGGCTGATCTGTCCCTGATCCTGTCGCAGTTTGATTTGTGATCATCGATGCTGACGACCCTCTCGTCATCTCTCATCCAGTGAAAGCCCACTCGCTGACAGAGCCAACATGGAATATGATGAACCCCGGGTTCCTTGCCAGGGTTCAGTTACCAGGAGTTCTCTGGTTCTGGCGGGAAGATCCTCATGAAATTCAGGCGCGACCCAATCAAATCGTCAAGAGGAATCTGATGTCAAGAATCCGATGCTGGTGGCTTTCCGGAACACTGCTGATATTCCTCGGTTTGCCGGTATTCGATCTCATGGCGCAGGAGTGGTCGGACCGACCATACGAGCAGGAGATCACCGCGGCGCTTGCCAGCTTCTCTGATCAATATCCAGCAGTCAGGCAACACCGAGATGGACTGGGAAGAACTTTTCTCTTTGGTGCGCCCATCACCCGCGGAGCCAGCGAACTGGATGCGGTGCAACTGTTCTTGCAGCAGTACGCGCCATTGTTTGGCATCTTTTACAGCGATCTTGAATTGATCTATGAGACAGAGCTGCTCGACCAGGCAGCAACGGTTTTCGCATATCGTCAGATCATCGATGATGTCCCGGTTGAGTTTTCTGCGTTCCGCGTTCTGGTCAGGCCGGACCTGGTAACCGGGGATCTCGTGGTTGTCTACGCAGCTGGCCACCTGGCACTACAACCACTGAGAGGGTATGCACCCGTCCAGTTGACACCGCAACAGGCAACCCACATCGCTGGTAGAGAACTGCCTGAAATCGATCCTTCCCGGTGGTCACACGGCGAACTGGTGATCCAGGCGAGTGCGAACCTGGGTATCGATTCGCGACTCGTCTATCGGGTCAAGGCGATCGATCTCGCGGATGCAGTGGATTTGAGTGTGATCATCGACCCGGAAACAGGACAGGTGATCGAGATCCGCGATGACATCGTTCATGTGGATGTAGAGGGAGAGGTGCGCGGCAGGGTCAGCCAGAATAATCGCCCCGACACCGCCTCCAATCCTGCTGTAGAGCAGGGAGTGGGAGCCGTTCCCGTCTCGATCTCAGGGAGTGGATCCACCCACTCTGCACTCGATGGTTCTTTCACCTGCCCCCATGGCGGCACAGCCCCGGTGAATCTGGGATCATCACTGGTAGGAAGCTGGGTCAGGGTTGAAAACGATGCTGCAGTCAATCTCACGGTGACAACTCCAGCAACTCCTCCAGGGCCAGCGACTGTGGAGTTGAATCCGGTTTCAGATCCTCTGATCCAGGCGCAGGTGAATGCTTTTCATTACACCAATATCACTCACGATTTCATCAGAGACCGGACCGCCTCTGGTGTTGCTGGTATCGATGTGCCGATCCAGTGCAACGTCAATATCTCAGATACGTGCAATGCATTTTTCAGTCCTGGCGCACAGAGCATCAACTTCTACCAGGCGGGAGGGGGCTGTGTGAATACAGCCTACTCCAGCGTTGTTTCTCACGAGTATGGTCACTTCATTGTCGACCGCCTCGGACTGGGACAGGGTGGGTTTGGTGAGGGGTACGGGGATCTGATGAGTATGCTCATCTACGACGACCCCATCATTGGCCACGACTTTGCGGGACCGGGAACTCAGGTGAGAGATCCAGTAGCAGCCAATATCCAGTACCCTTGCTCGTCGAGTTCGGTTCACACTTGCGGCCAGATTCTTGGAGCATGTTTCTGGAAAATTCGCGAAAATTTTGGCTCCGTCTTCGGATCAGCAGAGGGCCTGACTCAGGCGCAGCAACTGTTCGTGGATTGGAGCCTGGTCACTCTGGGTGGTTCTGGAGACTCGAGTGCTCACCCACAAACAGTGATCGAGGTACTCACTGTCGATGATGACGACACCACTCTCGATAATGGAACCCCCAACTTCACCGAGATCTGTGCGGCGTTCGAGGAGCACTCGATCGATTGTCCGATTTCCCCCGCGATACTGATCTCCTTCCCGGTCGGGCTCCCCCGCTTCCTTCAACCACAGATCGAACAATCGGTGCGGATTCTAGTAGTTGCGGGAACGCAGGTTCCAGATCCGAATTCGGGGCAGATGTTGCTTCGCCAGGGGCCAGGGCCCTTCACCTCGTACCCGGTAGAACTCGTCACGCCCGACGAGTATCAATCCATCATTCCAGGTATGCCGTGTGGTGAGATGGTCGAATACTACTTCAGTTTTGGTGACCTGTCGGGCGGGGTTCACACCGCACCCTCTGCTGGTGCGACAGCTGCGTTCACGGTCCCCGTGCTGACAGAGCAGTTGATCCTGATCGAGGACCCGTTGGAAGATGACCTGGGTTGGACTGTCGGTGCGCCTTCGGATACAGCGACAACGGGTGTCTGGACTCGGGTGACGCCGATCGGAACCGTCGCTGCACCCGGTGCGGACCACTCCGATTCGGGTAGCCAGTGCTGGGTGACTGGCCAGGGATCGGTCGGGGGGTCGCAGGGAGAAAATGATGTCGATGGCGGTCCCACCACCTTGTATTCACCGATTTTCGATCTGACGTCTGCCTCCTCTGCAGGGTCGACCGTATTTTCGATCGAGTACTGGCGCTGGTATGTCAACGGCACCGGCGCGACACCTTATACCGATCCCTTCATCGTCGCGATCACCAGTGATCTGGTGAACTGGGTCACTGTAGAGCAGGTGGGGCCGCAGAACGGCCCGGACACCAACGGTGGGTGGATCCTGCACTCCTTCGATCCGGCTGATCTGGTGCCCCTCACCAGCACGGTCCAGTTGCGCTTCGTCGCTGCAGATCTCAATGACGGGTCGATTGTCGAGGCAGGGATCGATGACTTCGTGGTTCAGTCGAATACCTGTGAGGATGGCCCCACATTCAGGAGGGGAGATCCCAACGGAGATGGAGGCACTGATATCTCCGACACGGTGGCGATCTTGCAGTACCTGTTCGGTGGTTCCACGCTCGACTGTCACGACGCTGCAGACATCTTTGATACCGGCACGATCAACATCTCCGATGCCATCGCACTGGTCACCTTCCTGTTTGGAAATGGACTTGCCCCATCAGATCCATACCCGTCCTGTGGTGTTGATCCTGGAAGCGACTCACTGGACGAGTGTAACTATGGAGGTTCCTGCCCCTAGTTTTCTATCGCCGATTCTGTGTGATCTTGCCGCAACAGGGATCTTGCACAGCACGCTCCCGCGATGGACCCGGTCGTCCACGCCCACTGGAAGTTGAATCCTCCGATCCTGCCCTCGCAGTCGAGAATCTCTCCAGCGAGGTATAGCCCATCGTGGATGCGAGATTGCATCGTCTGATAAGCGATCTCTTCGAGTGGAACTCCGCCAGCGGTCACCTCGGCGAGTGTCCACCCGCGGTGTCCGCAGATGGGCAGCAGATGAGAGGTCAGTTCGGTGACAAGTTGACGACGAGACTCCTTCGTGAATTGCGCCATCTTGCAACCGAGATCGAGTCCTGCACGCGTGCCGATGAACTCCGCCACCCGGCGAGGAAGTTTGCCCGAGATCTGCTGGAGAATCGACCGGTTTGGCGCTTCCCGGGCGCCATCGATGAGCCAGCGGTCAACGTCCTGTCTGGTATCGCCAGGCAGCAGATCGAGGAGCATCTGAGGTTCGTGCTCCAGGTCGTTGTGACGAATCCATGTGCGACTGATGTCCATCGCCGCTGGCCCACTGATGCCGGTGTGAGTCCAGAGCATCTCGCCGTCTGTGGTCTCGATGGCCTTGTCATCGACGCTCACCGATAGTCGAGCCGGATGCGAAATTCCAGATAGGGACTGATGTCCGTGATCCTCCTGGATCAGCAGGCCGACAAGCGCAGGCCAGGTATCTGTCACACTGTGCCCGAGACTCTTGATCATCTTCCAGCCGTGGCCGTCGCTACCACTCTTGGGAAGTGATTTTCCGCCGGTTGCGGCGATCAGTCGTTGGCAGTGTAACTCTCCGCCTGAACCTTTCAGCGTCCAGCCCTGATCATCCCGGATGATCGCCTCTACTCGCCATTTCTGGAGCAGTACAACGCCAAGGTCCTGGCAGCGTTGTAGCAAGGCGTCGAGGACGGTCCTCGCCTTGTTCGAGACCGGGAACAACTTGCCAGTTTCTTCCCGCTTCAGTTCGACGCCGAGTGAGCGAAACCACTCCACGGTTTGGCGAATATCAAAAGCATTCAGGATGTTGCGTATGACGTTCTTCTTGCCGTGAAAGTCGCCTGGCAAGACCTCATGGTGTGTCACATTACAACGGCCACCGCCCGAGACGAGGATCTTTGCACCCGGCTTCCGGGCGGTTTCCAGCAACACGATCCTGAGTTTTCGATGCGGATCCTGCTGGGCTGCAAATATCGCTGCTGCGAGTCCTGCTGCTCCTGCGCCGATGATGACGATATCCGAATCGTCACGTCCGCCTTCCATCACTCGCCGGCCTCCTGGATGCTTCGGGCGAGAGACTCGAACTGGGAGGCATCGAAGTCACAGGGTGCTGGAACAGGGAAATCGCCCAGTTCATCCGTCGGGATCAGATGAACATGTACATGGGGAACCTCCCAACCGACCACGGAGACAATCACTCGAGCGCATCCAGTTGCG
>JYMV01035388.1_pt1 | contig 12832 bp, 16 predicted proteins | sample 338911 | NCBI WGS metagenome assembly JYMV01 (sample SAMN03354496, study PRJNA234377) | hydrothermal vent metagenome | biome: Deep sea; feature: Hydrothermal plumes at the Eastern Lau Spreading Center, Western Pacific Ocean; material: Seawater | place: Tonga | collected 2009 | depth 2000 m m | reverse complement strand
AGTCAATAATCCTATTGAGTGACTCCGGCTCGCTCTAGCTCGAAAGAGATTGCTGCATCAAAGTACTGCACCGTTAAGCCACCGGTAACACGTACACCGTTGATAACGAAGGTCGGTGTCGCTTCAACCCCAAGGCTCACACCAAGTGCAATGTCATCACGCACTTGCTCAAGCATCGACGAGTACTCGGCTTCAAAGTCGTCTACCCCACCGATATCACGAGCGGCAGCTTGAACGCTGCTCACTGACAAAGTAGCCTGGTGCTCAAAGAGCCAGTCTTCGAGTGCCCTAACTTTTTCTTCACCACCCCGACCGGCCAGCAGCACGGCGACCGCTGCCTCGCAAGATGCATAGTGTATGCCATTAGGTACTGCCTGATTGCACTCTGGGTCGAGTGGATAATGCTTGATGACCAGCCGGACGGCTCCAGGTCGCGTGGCCTGGTACTTCGCGAAGACGGACTGATAATTCAGATAAGTCTGCTGGCACGGCGGGCACATGTAGTCGTTAAACTTTACGACAAGAACTTCGGCATCTTCATTCGCGATCGGCAAGTCCACGCGAGGCTGTGAACTCCACCAGCGAAGAAACTCTTCCCGCTCGACGACCGATAAGGTCGCTGGTACCGTCGCAGTAACCCCCTGCACCGTCGACGTTCTGAGCCAAACCCCACCCAGCACCGAACCAATGACCAGCGCAACCATTAGGCCAAAGCCGATTGGAAATCCTTCTAGTATCCGAATGTCCGCCATTACCAGGCCTGGCACCTGCGACATTGAATTCGACGTGGAGGCCCCCGACACGATGAAGAGCCCTAAAACCGCCACGTATACAGCAACACACAGCATACAGATAGTTCCTAGGACAATGAACGAGGTGTAGGCTAGATACAGCACAACCGCTAGCGCCAAGGTCGATAATAAGAACAGATACGCTGGGAGGTGTGCCCTAAACATAGACGTAGCTCGCCGAGCCACCAGAATAAGAGCTCCAGCGAACATGAACCACACTAGGCCAAGATAGGCAACGGGAACCCCACCTATGCTGCCGTACTGGCTAAGGTACACCTGCGTGCAACTGAGTGTGCTATTAACGTCGCAAAAGCTAACGTAGGTCGGATCGTTGAATATCCGAGCGTGCACATAAGTAGACACGGCCGAGGCACTGAACCCCACGAATACGAACGCCGCACTTAACCGATAGGCTGCTGCACTCATAAAAACACCGCCAGTCTCACTGAATCTCGTTCGCTCCAAACGGGACTCCGCTATACGTCACTGCCATAGTCCCGTTTGATTGATAAATCCTTCCGCTCTGATTCGTACCAAAAACACTCTCTTCATCGCTTATCGGAACGGCGGCTACGAAGTAAGTCGTCACGACCGTGCCGGGCACCGTACCGTTACACGGAGCAGGAACGCCAGGCGCTGCCAAACCAGCAGTCAAGGTGATGTTATAAGACCTCTTCATCGAAGGATCGTTCTGAACATCTTGGCTAAGGAAACCATGGTCGCCACCCGCAGCAGGTGGTGTAGCCAACAAAGCTAAGGTCGGCGCATAGTAGCCGTTAGCACAACTAGCTGCATAGCGTGACTGTGCACTGTTAATAGCGTGCAGCAAAGCAATTATGGACGCCTCGTTGCCCGCCACACGAGCACGAAGCCAGCCAGGAACTGAAATGGCTCCAACAGTGCCTACAACGACGATAACGATTAGGAGCTCGATCGATGTGAAACTATTCTTGCCCTTCACGGCCTTCAGTCGACTTACGGTCAAGGCTTGCCCGGCGCAACCAACCGCGTCGATCTTAATACTCTTTACAAGGTACCAGCCAGGTGTTTTGGTCGGCGCGATAACGTCCACACTAGAACATAACTTGCCTAAACAACAATAAAACAGACTGTGAATTGGCAGGGTTGAGAAGCTTAGCCAACCAGCACCGCAGCAGCAATCACGGTGGTCCAGCGCCCCTGCTTGTCGCCAACGGCAGACTGAGTGACGTTTCTAGTATGGACGATCTGATTGGAAAGCCGGTATACCTCTTTCTTCTCGTCCCAGCTCTTATCAGGATCAAAATCGAGATCCAGCGCAGTCGCCAGCATCTCGGCGGCCAACTCTTCGGCATAGTCACCAGCGGTTTCCTCGTTCTCGCCGTAGCTATGGTGCTCAGCAAGATAACCGTGAAGCTTCGGATCTCGAGGAATTGCCAAGCCGATCGTAGCGGCAACAAGTCGGTGCGGCTCACGGGAAGCCGCATCCGACATGACTACGAAAGTGACCTGCCCAGGCTGAAGCCGCCGCACGCCTTCAGTGCGTGGCAAAATCTTACAACCTGGTGGGAAGATACTCGACACACGTACAAGATTACACGCAGCGATTCCAGCCGAACGCAGCGCCCGCTCAAAAGACGTGAGCTTCTCGCGATGTCTGCCTACACCCTTAGTCAGGAATACTTCTTTAGGAACAAAACCGAGCACAGCGTACCCCACGCCAAACGCTAGATGGGCCAGCCAAACAACTTCCTCAGAGCGTCCTGCATCGTAGGGAACAAGCACCACAGTGTCAAGATGAAATTCTCGCAGACGCCTTCCACTGTCCGACAGCGAAGGCCTGATATATGATGGCTTTTCGGGTTTGTGGCCGACTTGCCTACCTAGGCATACTGGTTAGGTTTGGGTCTCTTGAAAGAGGGAGGGTAACTGCAATGCGGGTCTACGACACACCGAGCATTAGGAATGTTGCGATCGTCGGGCATAGTGGCTCCGGAAAGACGCAGCTGACCTCGGCCATGTTGTTTGATGCAGGCATGGTCAACCGCTTGGGGATGGTAGACGAAGGCACCACGGTCACAGACTTTGACGAGGAAGCTATCGAGCGGAAACATACTTTGGCCGCGACTGCTTCCTACGCCGAATGGAACAAGACTAAAATCAACGTTCTCGACACCCCGGGGATCGCTAATTTCCTCAGCGAGGCAAGAACTGCATTAGGTGTCAGCGATGCCGCCGTTGTCGTGGTGGACGCTGTCTCAGGAGTCGAAGTACAAACGGAAAAGACCTGGGCTGAGGCACAAGAACTCGGTATTCCCAGAGTGGTCGTACTCAACCACCTTGATCGGGAGCGGGCTAGCTTGACTCGCTCCCTTACGTCGCTTCAGGACGTGCTTGGACGCATCATTGTGCCAATCCAAGTGCCAATCGGTAGTGAAAAATCGTTCCGGGGAGTCGTCGATCTCATTACCATGAGAGCCCTCTTGTTTGCCTCAGACAGCGACGGCAAACCTTCAGTCGAAGACATTCCAGACGACTTGATTGCTTCGGCCAAGACCGCACGAGAGACTTTGATCGAAATGGTAGCGGAAGCCGATGACAACCTTATGGAGAAATTCTTCGAGGCTGGAACTCTCAGCCAGGAAGAACTCGAAGCCGGCCTCCGCATAGCAGTACTCGCAGGCCAGGTTGCACCGCTACTGTGCACCTCGGCTACGCTTAATATCGGCGTCGTGCCGCTTTTAGATGCTCTCGTAAAGTACACTCCATCACCAGCCGACCGTCCGTTCCCTAACAGAAACGGTGACAAAGAATCCGAGCCGGCGGTTGCCTCAAGCGATGGACCAACCGCTGCCTATGTATGGAAGACTATTGCCGATCCGTTCGCCGGACGCATTACAATGTTCCGCGTCGTGTCAGGCACCATGAAGGCTGATGCAACGGTACATAACCTCACAAAGGACGCGACCGAACGCTGCGGCAGCTTACTGCTACTCCAGGGCAAGACTCACACTTCCGTTGATGAACTCCGTGCTGGGGATCTCGGTGCCGTTGCAAAATTGAAAGACACACACACAGGTGACACACTGGCGGACAAAGGCAGCTCGATTAAGTTTCCTCCATTCACGTTTCCCTCACCAGTGTTATCCTACGCGATTGAACCGAAAAGTCGTGGCGACGAGGACAAAATCAGCACATCTCTGCAACGCCTTCGCGAGGAAGATCCGACAATCGAGTATGGGCGAGACGACCAAACGCAGGAACTGCTGCTCTCGGGTCAGGGGCAGCTACACATTGAGGTCACGGTTGCCAAACTCAAACGTCGTTTTGGCGTAGAGGTAAATCTTAAGCTACCACGGATTGCATACCGCGAAACGATTCTAGCTTCAACCGAGGCCCACGGACGTCACAAAAAGCAGACTGGCGGTCACGGACAATTCGGTGACTGCAAGATCCGCATGGAACCACTGCCTCGAGGCAGTGATTTCGAGTTCGCTAATGAGATTTTTGGTGGTGCCATCCCGAGACAGTTTGTGCCAGCGGTCGAGAAAGGTATCCAGCAGTCACGGATGCGTGGATATCTCGCGGGCTACCCAGTTGTCGATCTTAAGGTAACGGTGTTCGATGGATCGTTCCACCCAGTCGACTCAAACGAGATGTCGTTCAAGATGGCAGGTTCATTGGCGTTTAAGGACGCCATGACACGTGCCAAGCCCACACTTCTAGAGCCGATCATGAATGTTGAAATCTCCTCTCCGAGCGAATTTGCTGGCGATCTAATGGGCGATCTCAATAGCCGACGCGGCCGGATAGGCGGGATGGAACCGCGCGGCGCAATGACCGCGATCAAAGCTCAGGTCCCAATAGCAGAAATGTTGACCTACGAACAGCAATTGACGTCTGCGACCGGCGGCCGAGGGGCGTATCAAATGGAGTTCTCACACTACGAAGAGGTGCCGGCCCATCTCCATAGTGACATCATCTCGGCAGCAAAGGCCGAACGCTCATAGAAAACAACCAACATCGGCTGTCCAGGCAGCTAGCTACCAAGAAGACCCTGGGCTTCTTCGGAGCTTCTCAGGACTTCTCGGCGGAATCGTCCACGTCACCTTTGCCTCGGATTCGTCGCGCCGCAGCTCGAAGCCGCCCTCCAACTCCTTTTCTGGACTTGTCTGGAGTCGTAACTTCAGATTGCAACGGTTCCGCTAAATCTGGCGAGTACTCGCTACCCACCAGTTCCACTTGCGCCATTTCTGCCTTGTCACCAAGTCGTAAACCGAGCCGAAGGAGACGCGTGTAACCACCTGCCCGCTTCTCGAAGCGTGGCGCAATTCCATTAAACAGCTTACTCACAATCACCCTGTCGGCAATGTCACGACGAACGAGTCTACGCGCATGTACACCGCGCATCACATCACCACTCGCCAGTCCACGCTTAGCAATCGTAATCAGCCGCTCCACGAACGGTCGTAATTCCTTTGCTTTGGGCACAGTCGTCTTGATTCGCTCGTGACGCAGCAACGCCTCGGCCTGATTTCTGAGCAGTGCCTTCCGATGCTCACTAGTCCGTCCCAACTTTCGATGTGCTACTCGATGACGCATGTAACCTTCACAGTTCTATGTTGCACGTATTCGTTCACTACGCGCTTCAGACCGCAGGATCGAATTCGGATTGTGGTTTCACTTCCGGCTGCGACACCGTCTGATCGAGCCGCATACCAAGACTAAGCCCCATGTTTGTAAGGATTTCCTTAATCTCATTTAAAGACTTTCGTCCGAAGTTCTTAGTCTTGAGCATTTCGGCTTCCGTCTTCTGCACAAGCTCAGTGATCGTTTTAATATCAGCATTCTTCAGGCAGTTGTAAGACCGCACTGAAAGTTCCAATTCCTCTACGCTCTTCTCGAGGTTTTCGTTCGAGGTTAGCTTTGGCTGCTCAACTAAGAACTCCTGTGCTTGCTCGATTGGATCATCCATGGAGATAAAGATCTTTAAATGATCTTGAATCAACTTCGAAGCCAACGACACTGCATCGCGCGGCGTGATCGAACCGTTAGTCCAGACGTCCAAAGTCACCTTTTCGTAATCAGTGGTTTGTCCAAGCCGGGCTGCCTCGACAAGGTAATTAACCTTCTTGACCGGCGAGTGGACGGAATCAATCGGAATCCAACCAACTCCCAGATCATCGTCAAAATTCTTATCGGCCGACACATAGCCCCGGCTTTGCCGAACTCTCAGTTCCATTTGTAATCGACCACCTTCACCAATCGTTGCGATGTGAGCATCAGGCTCAAGGATCTCAACATCAGGGTCCGTCTGAATATCACGGGCCTTTACCTCACCAACCTTGTCCGACGTAAGCAACAGGTTCTTGGGGTGATCCACATGCATCCGCAGTGGCACCTGCTTAACATTCAGAATGATATCTGTTGCATCCTCGACAACACCTGGAATCGGAGAGAACTCGTGCTGTATACCTTCGATCTTTACCGCGACGACCGCCGCGCCCTCGATTGAGGAGAGCAGTACACGGCGCACTGCGTTCCCGATAGTAGTACCGAATCCACGCTCAAATGGTTGCGCAGAAAACCGACCGAATCGGTCAGTTAACGTTTCCCGCTCAAACTCCAAGCGCTTTGGCCGCTGGAAACCTTTCCACAACATCGACATCAGTCCTTTCTCAAGTCGTTTCTACCAAATTGCGACGGCTGTCGAGAATTACTTGGAGTAAAGCTCGACTATAAGCTGCTCTTGCACGGGCAGATTAATCTGCTGGCGTGTCGGCAGCGATGCGATGCGGCCGGAGAGTTGTTCCGAATCAAACTCGAGCCACTCGGGAATTCCCCGTCCCTTAACTTCCTCCATAGCGTGTTGAATCGACTTACTCTTGGCACTCGACTCGCGCACGCTCAAAACATCACCAACTCGAACCGAGTACGATGGCACGTTGACACGGCGGCCATTAATAAAGAAGTGTCCATGACGCACGAGTTGCCTCGCCTGAGGTCGTGAAGTCGCTAATCCGAGTCTATAGATCACGTTGTCGAACCGACGCTCGAGTAGCTGAAGCAAGGTTTCACCGGTTATACCCCGCTGGCGATCGGCAGACTCAAAATAGCGCCTGAACTGACTCTCTAGTACGCCATAGGTACGCTTCACTTTCTGTTTCTCACGAAGCTGCAAACCGTACCCCATGAGCTTAGCCTTCCGACCCTTGCCGTGGTGGCCCGGCGGAACGTTCCGCTTCTCAATGGCGCACTTCTCCATGTAACATCGCTCACCCTTGAGAAACAGCTTCATACCCTCACGCCGGCAAAGCCGGCAAACCGGACCTGTGTATCGTGCCATGTCGTGTCCTTACCGTGTCATCCCGCTGACAATTCCCATACCCGTTACACCCGCCGCCGTTTGGGAGGCCGGCAACCATTGTGCGGTACTGGGGTCACATCGCGGATCGATCTGACATCTAGTCCAATCGTCTGGAGGGCGCGTATCGCCGTTTCTCGACCAGCACCAGGACCCTTTACACTTACTTCAAGTGACCGCATTCCTACTCCCTTAGCTGCCTTCCCCGCAGCGATCGCCGCCTGGGTTGCTGCAAATGGAGTGCCCTTTCGGGACCCTTTAAACCCGATACCGCCAGCGCTAGACCAAGCGACCACATTACCGTCAGCATCGGTGATCGTTATAATCGTGTTATTGAACGACACCTGAATGTGCGCGTGGCCATGTTGCACGAGGCGCTTCACACCGCGCTTCTTGAAAGTCTTTTTCCGTTTGCCGGACTTTTTCGGCTGTTCTGGAAGAGCACCTTCAATCGATTCTTTCTTCGCCATGCCTTGAGACCTCTCGTACTAAACCGTCTTTTTCCTAGCAACCGCGCCCTTCCGCGGCCCCTTACGAGTCCGAGCGTTGGTGTGGGTCCGCTGGCCACGCACAGGTAGGTTACGTCGGTGGCGCATTCCCCGATAACAACCGATTTCCATGAGCCGTTTAATGCTCATCGAGATCTCCTTACGTAGATCACCCTCGACCTGACCTTGCTCTTCGATCACACGACTGATCTTACGGACGTCGTCTTCAGTGAGATCCTTGACCCGAACATCGCCACTGACACCAGCCGCCGCCAGGATATCAGTTGCCCGTTTTCGGCCGATTCCATAAATGGAGGTCAAGCCGATCTCAATTCGTTTCGTTATGGGTAAATCAACGCCTGAAATACGTGCCATAAGTGTCCTTCGTTCTCACGTGCAACCGTTGTAATACAGTGCTACTTCCGCTCAACCCTGTCGCTGCTTATGTTTCTGATTGCTACAGATAACCCTGACAACACCTCGTCGCCGAACAATCTTGCATTTGGCGCACATACGTTTGACAGATGCTCGAACCTTCATTTCCGCTTCCTCACACTGTTACCGCCGGCGAGTCAATCGGCCTTCGTGTCAAGACCTCTGCACCACTTGAAGTTACAGCCACAGTGTGCTCAAAGTGAGCGGACAGACTACCGTCCCTGGTCACAGCCGTCCACTGATCATCGAGTACACGCACGGTTGGTTTACCAATATTCACCATCGGCTCAATTGCCAAAACCATGCCTTCGGCTAGTCTCGGGCCTCGCCCAGGTTCGCCATAGTTCGGAATCTGAGGCTCCTCATGCAACTGCGTGCCGATGCCGTGGCCAACGAACTCCCTAACAACCGAAAAGCCATTGGCTTCTACGTGACATTGAATAGCGTGGCTGATATCCGAAACCCTCGACCCTACCTGCATCCGGTCAATGCCAAGATCTAAAGCCTCACGTGTTACCCGCAATAACCGCGTCGCCTCCTCCGAGACCGTCCCAATAGCCACCGTCAGTGCAGAGTCCCCGTAGTAGCCATCTAACAAAACACCGACGTCTAGCGACACGATATCGCCTGCCGTGAGTTTTCGCGGCGACGGAATCCCGTGAACCACCTCATCGTTAATCGAGGCACACAAACTCGCCGGATAACCGCGATACCCTTTGAACGCCGGCGTAGCACCAGCCTCACGCACACGGGCCTCGACGGTTGCATCAAGTTCGGCTGTGCTGACTCCCGGCGCAGCCATCGTCCGTAACTCATCCAGCACGCTCGCCACAATTTGATTAGCCGCCCGCATCCGTAACAGTTCCTCGGACGATCTACACACAATCACTCGCTTGCCCTCACATCGGTCGTGATCGCCCCAGCTCCACCGAACCCTGAAAACGATCAATTGTCTCATTCACCAACCGCTCGACTACATCAGGAGTCCGACTTCCGTCGATCTCAGCGAATGTCAGACGACCGCGATAATAGCTCGTCAAGGGTTCTGAATTGCGAGCGTAAACTTTCAGCCGTTCGCGCACAATCGACTCACGATCATCGTTTCGCTGTTGCAATGCACCGCCACATTTCACGCACTCAGATCCCGAACCGTCACCAAAAATCTCCCCGCACTGTCCACAAACGCGCCTAGAAGCAAGCCGACGCACCAACTCGTCCGAGGGAACAGCAATATCGAGGACCATGAGCGGAGCACGATCGACCAGTATCGCATCCAGCGCTTCAGCTTGAGCTACGGTCCTCGGAAAGCCATCTAGGACGAAGCCTTCCCGTGCGTCCTCACGCATTAATCGCTCACGGACAATGCCAATCATCACCTCGTCACTCACTAAGCCACCGGAATCCATGATTGCCTGCACCTCACGGCCAAACTCGGTCTCCAGTCGTGCAGCCTCTCGCAAAATGTCGCCAGTCGAAATCTTAGGTACATTTCGTGGTCCAGCTAGCTGCGATGCCTGCGTACCCTTCCCTGCGCCAGGCGGTCCGAGCATTGCAATGTTAAACTGCATCCCATCTCCGCTCGCGAAGGTCTTACCCCCGCCTCCCACGAATGCGAGTCTTCTTCATAAAGCCGTCGTAGTGGCGCATAATGAGCTGCGACTCAACCTGCTGCACCGTATCCATCGACACGCCAACGATGATGAGCAAGGACGTGCCTCCGAAGTAAAACGTCACGTTCATCCCCTGAGTAATAAATTGCGGAAGAATTGCATCAAGTTGCTCCCCAATGAATGGAATCGGTGCAACTCTGATACCTACGATCAAAAGATCTGGCAAAACGGCGACCATCGCCAGATAGATCGCGCCAACCAGCGTAATCCGCGTCAAGATTGTGTCAATGTATTCGGCCGTCCTCTTACCAGGCCGGATTCCAGGAATGAATCCACCGTACTTACGCATGTTTTCGGCAACATCGTCAGGATTGAAGATGATGGCCGTATAGAAATAGGCAAAGAAAATGATACCGGATACATAAAGTAAGTAGTACAGGGGCATACCATAGGTCAGCTGGTCAGTGACTGTCTGTCCCCAGCTTCCAGCCGGTAACACACCCGCAATCGTTGCAGGAAACGCTAGAATCGAGGAAGCAAAGATGACTGGAATAACCCCACCTGTGTTCACCTTCAACGGAATATGCGTACTGGTACCACCAGTCATCCGCCGACCAACGACGCGCTTAGCGTATTGCACGATGACCCGCCGATGGCCGCGCTCGATAAAGACAACTGCAGCCACCACAGCCATCATGAGCGCAATAAGTGCAATCAGACGAAACAAGCCAATCTGTCCTGAGCGAAGCTGATCGACCGTTGTAATCACCGCACTCGGCAGACCCACCACGATGCCCGCGAAGATAATGAGCGACATCCCGTTACCGATCCCGCGCTCAGTAATCTGCTCGCCGAGCCACATGATGAAGATAGTTCCCGTCGTCAGCGTTAACACTGTCAATAGGCGGAAGCTCCAACCCGGTTCATAGACTAGCGGCAGACCGCCCACAATATTTGTCTGACGTTCAAGGAAAATTGAGATTCCAAGCGATTGAACCACGCAAAGAAACAGGGTGCCGTAACGCGTGTACTGCGTGATTTTCCGCCGGCCGAGTTCCCCCTCCTTTGACAACCGCTCAAGATAAGGCCAGACGACCGTCAGTAGTTGTAGAATAATCGACGCGCTGATGTAGGGCATTATGCCCAATGCGAAAATCGTTACCCTCGACAGATTCCCGCCCGAGAACATGTCGTAGAGCCCGAACATAGTGTTAGCAGCCTGCTCCGCCAGGATCGCAAGAGCTTCGGTATTTACACCTGGCGTCGGCACGTGGTTGCCCACACGATATACACCGAGCACCGCGAACGTGAATAACACACGATTCCGCAGCTCTGGAATGGCAAAGATACTCTTAAGGCTCTCTATCATAACTACGCTGTCGTTTTCACTGAGCTCTCTATCACGACGGCTTGACCGCCACCGGACAAGATTTTCTCAGCCGCCTTAACGCTGAATCGGTGTGCATATACCGTGAGTGCTTTCGTCATATCACCACGTGCCAAAATCTTTACTTTCCGTCTACTGCCATGAATCAGACCGTGGTCGCGAAGTAGGTCAAGTGTTACGTCGACACCAGGCTCGAACCGCTCCATAAGCGTATCGAGATTAATCACGGTGTAGTCAACACGAAACGGGTTATGAAACCCACGTTTCGGAACTCGGCGGTGTAGCGGCATCTGGCCGCCTTCGAACCCACGTTTCCGGCGGAAGCCTGAGCGAGACTTCGCCCCCTTGTGTCCACGTCCAGCCGTCTTGCCATTACCGGAGCCTTGTCCTCGACCGACTCGCTTCTTGTTTCGGGTACGACCTTTAGGTGGTTGAAGCTTGCTTAAATCCATTACCTATTTCCTGCAGGTGAAGCTAATTAAGAACCGACCTCTTCGACCCGTACTAAGTGGCGCACCTTATGGACCATGCCTCGAATCGATGGTGCGTCTGGCAACTCGACACAATGTCCTAGCCGACGTAGCCCGAGACCACGCACAACAGCAGCCTGCCGTTTGTCATACCCAATTGTGCTCTTCACCAAGGTCACCTTCACCTTGGAAAGTACCGATTTTCCCGCCTTCTTAGCCATGGGCCACTCGTCCTCCCGCATCACGCGACGGGTGCGTCGACCTAATCGTTTGTTGCGACAAAGGCCTCGCCTAATTCCTCAACACTCTTTCCCCTAAGGCGAGCCACCGTAACCGGATCTAGTAAGCTCGTAAGCCCCATAAAAGTGGCACGCACAACGTTATGCGGATTCGAAGAACCAATCGACTTAGTGAGAATGTTCTGGATGCCGGCTGATTCAACCACCGCCCGAACGGCGCCACCTGCAATAATGCCGGTACCTTCCGGAGCCGGCTTTAACAGAACCTGACCCGCACCGTAGCGACCAACTACAGCATGTGGAATAGTCGTTCCCTGTAGCGGTACTCGGATCAGTGCCTTTCGAGCCGCCTCAATGGCTTTCTTAATGGCCGAAGGGACTTCTTTCGCTTTGCCGACTGCGAAACCGACAGCCCCTAGTCCGTCACCAACAACGACTAAAGCACGGAAGCTCAGATTCTTACCACCCTTAACGACTTTCGTGACTCGATTGATTGCCACAACCATGTCTCTCAAATCAAGTTCAGTCGGATCGATGTTTTCTCTCGTCTCAAACATAGTCTCTCAACCGCGGCGACCACTCCGCATTCTGTGCCCGGTTAGAACTGTAGCCCTGCTTCGCGCACGGCATCGGCCATCGCCTGCACACGTCCGTGATACAGAAATCCCCCCCGATCAAAAACGACCTTATTCACACCGCTTGCGATCAACCGCTCTGCGACGACCTTTCCGATCGCCTTCGCGCCGGCCACATTGCCTCCACCGGTTTCCTTATCAAACGCTGCCTTGACGGTAGGCTCAACACTCGATGCAGCCACCACCGTTGTGCCAGAAACATCGTCGATCGCTTGCGCATAAATGTGCTGTGCGCTCCTGAAGACTGTGAGCCTTGGGCGTTCAGCCGTGCCGATCACACGCTTTCGCGTCCTGAACTGAATGCGCTGTCGCCGATCTTTCTTCGTCTTAATTCTCATGCCCCGCTCACCCTCACGCGCCAGTCTTTCCGACTTTTTTCTTGAGCACCTCGCCGGTTTATTGGATGCCTTTCTGCTTATACGGATCGGGCTTAC
>JYMV01047783.1_pt1 | contig 12834 bp, 10 predicted proteins | sample 338911 | NCBI WGS metagenome assembly JYMV01 (sample SAMN03354496, study PRJNA234377) | hydrothermal vent metagenome | biome: Deep sea; feature: Hydrothermal plumes at the Eastern Lau Spreading Center, Western Pacific Ocean; material: Seawater | place: Tonga | collected 2009 | depth 2000 m m | reverse complement strand
TCCGCAATCTGAGTCCAACCAGTTCCTTGACGAATTGCCTCAATTGCCACTTGATAACGCCAACCATCCCGAAAAGTCAAATAATGCTGATAAGGTTGATGGCAAATATCTGCGATGAAATCGATTACCAACGCCACCCATATGTTCTGAATAATGTCACCAACCTGAGGAAGCGCTTCAATCAGTTCTTCTGGTGTTGGTAAGGAATTGGTCTGAGAATTTACAGTTTTGGAAAGTGAAAGCGATAACATCCCTCGTCCTACCAAGGTTCCCTGATCTCCGTAGAAATACCAGCCGTTAGTTTCAACTGGTTCAGCAATCCCACCTGTGACCCGCATCATGACAGGAACAAAACTCTCTCCTTTAGATTCAAGTAAACTTAATTCAAATAGGGCTGAGAAGGAACCTTCCCCATCGCAAGTTCGCCATTCCATATTGGCTGCTTCTTGGGAGCTGATTTTGGTATCTCTGAATTGGCGGAAGTCATGCACATTGGGTAAGACAGGTGCTTGTTCTCGCCCTCGTTGGGCTTGTCCAACGACCGAAACCAGTTTTCTACCTGTCATTCTTTCCAGCATTCCTAGCCAGTGTGGTAATCCGTTGTTGAGCATCCCACCACCGTGAGATAGTGAGTTCATCCAACTCCAAGACTTCAGTTCTTTAGATGCTGGATGGGAAAAGGTCACATCAATCTGCTTCAAATTACCGATCGATTGGTTGCTTAACAACTGATGCGCCCAAGTTACACTAGGGTGATAGCAATGGGTGGCTGCATAAGCATGTTTGATGCCTGCTTGGTCAACCAAACGGTAAAAGCGTTCGGCTTCTGTTGCTGTGTTGGCCAACGGTTTGTCACATAAAAGGTGTGCTCCTAATTGGACGGCAAGCTCAATCACTGGGGTTCTCAAAATAGCGGGTGTGGCCAAGGCAACAATATCGGGTTTAACCTCCATAAGAGTCTGTCGCCAATCGGTTGAAGCTATTGCTATACCTAAGTTAGATGCAACTTTACCAACAATTTCTTGTCTTCGAGCGCAAATGGCAACTACCTCCACACCACAGTGTTGCAGGGCCTTGGTATGCCCCTCACCAGCCCAACCAGCTCCCACGACAACAGCCTTCAAGTCTTGAGGATCCATATTATTAATCTCTATTTTAATTCAAGTAATTCCTAGAATCGATTCGCTAAATCCACAACCCCAACGATTGTGGTACAATTCGAAGATATCGAAGAATCATATTATAGTAGTGACGAGAAATAGTGTCAATTACCTGAAGCTAGAAAAAATCTATCTACCAGCCAATATGGTAAGTTCGGCTTCCCCATCTAATATCACTAAAGATCACCCAACCCACTGAATTAGGGAAAAGAATCTCATCACAAAGAATAGAAGTGGAATTGATTGGAGCAAATGTGTCCAAAGTTTATGCTACTGTGATATATCCCAACTTTGATCCTCTATAGAGATCGATAGTTGATCTGTCAAGGCTGACGAGAGTGGCAGACAGAGCAAACTTATTTCTGTTTTAGATCTGACCAAGTTAGGGTTATCTTATCAGCAGAATCTACCGCCAACCACGCTCCGTTGTGTAAACGCTGGATCTCCTTTTTCGAGAGGGCGACTTCAAACATGACCACCTAATCTATGATGCCATCGAAACAGTCACCACCAGGTGCATGAGCACCAATCCGAGAAGTACGGGAGTTGATCTTCCTGCCTTTCCAATCATCTTGCCTTGGAACTTGTTGCCAGACACATCAGTAGCTTGATTCCCTTTTCCCCCATCAAACTGCCAAAAGCCGATTAGTTTTTGGTCGATCTGTACTGTAGCAATCATTACCAATGACCAATAGAACGCAATTGTCAGCATATATTCAGATCTCATATCCTCGTCAGTCTCAACCTAGAAAGAACTCGCTTTCTTGTCAATAGCCGAGTTGATTTCATACATTATCTGGCATTTATCATCATACCGTGTCATTTGAATTCAACTATCAAATGCAACCCAAACAAGCAAATGAGGTGTACACCTGAGATACCATAACCAACTCATGTTTGAGCAAAAATACGGAATTTATCTGATGCTTAAGCAAGAATAAGGGGAATCAAGGAAAAGATATGTTATGTGTTACATTGTTTGGGAAGTTGTTCTTTTGCGCTGGAAAATTATCCGACGCTTTGTATCTACCGCCGTGGCTATTTCCTCTGCTGTGGGCATTGAGCCAACTTCCGGTATTCGCAGTGAGCGATTCTAAGCGTTCCACGAAATAACGCGGTGTCTGGCCTCGGCTACCAGCGGTGAAAAGTACACTGGGATGCTTGGCGATGACATTGTGACCTGTGGGACATTCCAGATTTGGCCACCATCTACGATCAACGCGGAAGGTCGCTACTGAGATGTTCCATCGAGAAGCTGTCGCCGCCGCCGCGTGACACGGGCAAAACGATGTCGCTCTTGTTCTCACGACTCAAGGTGGCGGTGACGAACATCGTTCCTTGTTTGTCGAAGGCCATTCCGGCGGCAGGTCCAATCTGCCAGCCAAGCCACTAGCGGGCCACCTGACCAGCCAGAGGCATTCGTTTCCAACCAATGCGGTCGTCGGGCGCGACGATGAGCATCTCAGCCGTCGATTCGTTTCCGGCCGAATACAAGATATACGGTACGCCGCGGGGATCGACGGCAATGCAGCCACATTTGTAACTTAGCGATCCCTTGGATCGACCTCCGGCGGCAATGAAGTCCATCGTGGCGACTTGCGACAATGTGGCTGCATTAACAAGAGAAATTTTGTTTTGAGAAGTTTAACTCGAAACGGCTTCTTCAACTTCAACCGCAATCGAGAACCATCTGTAAAGCGCCGGAATTACTAGCAATGTCAAAATCGTAGAAGTGACCAAGCCACCGATGACGACAGTTGCTAACGGACGCTGAACTTCACTACCCGTGCCACCTGAGAACAGCAACGGAATCAGCCCCAACGCCGTGGTGAGAGCGGTCATCAACACCGGTCGGAGACGGAGGCATGCACCTTCTACAGACGCTTTATCCACCGGAACACCATCGCGTACGAGTTGATTGAGATAGGTGACCAGCACCATGCCGTTCTCCAAGGCGATGCCAAACAGGGCTATGAATCCGACTGAAGCGGGCACGGAGAGATTCTGTCCCGTCAGCCAGAGCCCAACAACACCACCGACCAGCGCCAGCGGAATGTTGAGGATAATCAGCAGCGCATTCTTCAGGGAGTTAAAACTCGAAAACAGCAGCAAGAAGACGATGAGCAGTGTAATCGGTATAACGAAGGACAGGCGCTTGTTCGCTTCTTGTTGAAGTTCAAATTGCCCACCCCAATTGAGCAGGTATCCAGGCGGGAACTGAACTTTTGTGTCGATGGCTTTTTGCGCCTCTTCGACGAAGGAGCCGATATCCCTGCCGCGAACATTCGTTTGCACTGTGATGAACCGTTGGTTATCCTCCCGCGTAATTTGGCGCGGACCGACAATCTCTTCGATTATGGTCAATTCATCAAGCGGCACTTTCGCGCCGTCAGGAGCGGTAATCAGGATATTACGAATGACTTCTGGGCTGCGACGGCTTTCGAGCGCATAGCGAACCAGAATATCGAAACGGCGATCGCCTTCAAAGATCTGTCCCGCTTCCTCTCCGCCGACAGCGGTTTGAATGACGTGCTGCACATCTTCGACGTTGATACCGTAACGGGCAATTGCCGCATGGTCAATAGTGATGCGGAGTTGCGGTGTTCCGGTAACCTGATCTTTCTGCACATCCGCAGCGCCTTCGATTGTGCGAATAACGGCTTCGACTTCGGCGGCTTTCTCTTTGAGTACTTCCATGTCCGCACCGAAAATCTTGATTGCCAATTCCGCTTTGACGCCGGTGAGAAGTTCATCGACGGCAACGGCAATGGGTTGACTGAAATTCAACTGCACGCCGGGAAAGTCCTCGAAGGCGTGACTCATCTTGGCGTAAAGCTCGTCGAGCGTTTTCGCCGAGGTCCATTCGTCCTGTGGTTTGAGCTGGACGAAGATCTCCGCGTTGTTCACCGGATCGGCGTGCGCCCCGATTTCCCCACGTCCCACACGAGAGACCACTTGGACAACCTCTGGAAATTGCGCCATCATATCGCGCTCGACAAGCAGAATCGTATCACGGGAATCCTCTAAGGAGATCGACGGCGCCATCGTGGCACGAATCAGCAGGTCGCCCTCGTTGAGACGGGGAACGAACTCCGAGCCAAGAAACGAAAATATAACTGCACCGACGACGAGCATCAGTACTGCCAACCCCACCGCCAATAGACGAAAACTCACAAAAAAGCTCACAACAGGTTGATATGGAATCAGCAAAATCTGAACGATTCGGCTTTCATTCCTGCCGACCTCTTCGTCATAGCTAAGCCGTGGTCGTCGCATGAGAAATGACGATGCAACGGGGGCAAGCAAGATGGCAAAAATCAATGACCCGCCCATCGCCAGTGCGACGGTGTAAGCGAGCGGGCGGAAGGTTTTGCCTTCAACGCCTTGCAGGGTAAACAACGGCAGAAAGACAATGATAATAATGGAGATGGCAAAGACTATCGGACGTGCGACTTCGGTGCAAGCGCGAGTGACAACATGGAGACGTAACTCCGATGAGTCCGACATCCGCAGGTGCCGATCGACGTTTTCCACCATCACGATCGTACCGTCCACCATCATGCCGATGGCAATTGCAAGTCCACCGAGCGACATCAGATTCGCCGAAATACCGAAAGCGTTCATCAGAATGAAGGCGAAGAAGATTGAAAACGGGATGGCACTTGCGACAACGACGCTCGGTCTTAAGCCCCCCATGAAAACCAACAGCACTATGGCAACAAGGATAATCCCCTGAATCAGCGCATCAGTAACCGTCTTGATGCATCTGGAAACCAGCGTCCCCTGATCATAGTACGTTTTGACCTTGACTCCGGGCGGAAGCAGCTTGTTGATTTCTTCCATCCGCGCTTTCGCAGCACGAATCACTGTCGAGGTGTTTTCACCAATCAGTTTCAATACCATGCCGACAACGGTTTCACCCTGGCCGTTGATAGTTGTCAATCCGCGTCGGATTTCTCCGCCAATCGTGACATCGGCAACCTGACTGAGATATACCGGCGTCCCATCTTTAGACTTCAGGACAATTCGCTCGAGATCGCTGATCTTCTCAGCAAGCCCGATTGAGCGAACAATATACTCCTCTGAATTCTTAACAATGAACTGCGCCCCAACGTTAGAATTATTCGCCTTGACCGTTTCGATGATTTCGTTGAGCGTCAAGTCGTATCGCAGGATATCGTCGGGACGAACGAGGATATGGAATTGTTTTACCTCTCCGCCAATGGAGAGAACTTCCGTAACACCGGGGACGGTTTGAAGATTGAATTTGATGAGCCAATCCTGTATCGTCCGCAATTCAAACAAATCATAAGCCCCGTCTGAGTCCTCTACAAAGTAAAAGAGGATCTGTCCAAGCCCGGTCGTGATGGGCCCCATCTCCGGATCTCCAAAGCCTTCGGGGATTTCCTCACGGGCGAGTTGGAGCCGTTCACCCACCAACTGCCGGGCGAAGTAGATGTCCGTGCCCTCCTCAAAGTAGATATTTACCACCGACAGTCCGAAGTTGGACACCGAACGAATCCCCTTGAGGTTAGGAAGCCCGTTCATGGTAACCTCAACCGGGTAAGTGACATACCGCTCAACTTCCTCTGGCGCAAGACCTTCTGTGAGTGTGAAGACCTGAACGAGCGCAGGCGTCACATCAGGAAAGGCATCGACAGGTAGTTGACGGGAACTATAGTAGCCCGCCGCTATGACCAATATCCCGATGACGACGATTAGTAGGCGGCTACGCAGGACGAATTCGATTATCTTCTGCATGTATTTCTCCTTATTTAGTGAGCGTGTCCGTCACCAAAAGCCCCTTTGCCCAATTCGGCTTTTAGCGTAAATGCGCCTTTCGTTACATACTGTTGCCCCGGTTGCAATCCCTTTATCACCTCGGCATATAATTCGGTACTCCGTCCAAGCATGACAGGTTTCGGTTCAAAGCCTTCATCCGTCTTAATAAAAACGGAAAGCCGATCTTCGACCGTCTGAAGGGCTACCTTGGGAACAAGCAACGGAACCTCGATTTCATCGACCACAATTCTCACCGTGACGAACAGTCCCGGACGCCAGTTACCATCGGTGTTTAGGAGAACAACTCGCGCCTGCGCGGTTCGGGTGTGCTCATCAATCCGCGGACTCACCCAAGCAATTTTTCCCTTTGCCATGGAAATACTGTGTCCAGCGGAAAGCACAACAGGGAGACCCTTATGCACAACGGGTAGGTCTTTCTGGTAAACCCTGACATTAACCCAAACTGAACTGAGGTCTGCGACCACAAAGACTTCGGTATCGTCTTTCAAGGCTTCGCCGAGGACAATATGCTTTTCGACAATGACACCATCAAACGGCGCACGCATCTCGTAGCGGATCACCTCCGCGTGGTCACCTTGGGTATTTTTCGCCAACACATCAATCTGATCTTCGCTCAAACCAAAAATATGGAGTTTCCATTCGGCAGCACGAAGCGATGAATACGCCACTTCAAGCGCCTGCCGTGCGACCTTTAGGTCTTGCTCGACCACACGGACTTCCATCTCCGCTACCTGCACGACGCTTTCAGCAGCGCTCACCGCACTTGTGGCAGACTTCACCGCACCTCTGGCGGACTGGACCAACTGTTCGGCTCCTTTGGCATCACGCGCTGCTGCAGCGACAGCATGTTTCTTCTCCATCAAAGCCAGACGATTCTGAAATTCAAGTTCTTCGGTGATGGCTTCAAACTCCACTCTCGCGATGGTGTAACCTTTCTGTGCCTCAAGGTAGTCCCACTCACTGGAGATCTGCTTCTCACGAAGCGTTTTTTCCCGCTCGTAGGCCGCTTGGGCGAAATTCAGCTCAGCATACGCTTTGAGGGTGCGTTGTCGATTCTCACCAATCGGTTTACCCTTGAAGGTATCGGTAATTTCGTCTATTGTCACGTTTTCCGCAACCCGTTTAAGGAGTTCACTTGTATTGTCGTGTATTGTTTCTTGCCACTCAAAGCCGGCCTCTGCGATTTCAACTGCCGCGTCCTTCACATCAACGGTCGTCTTTGCCATTGTGACATTGGTCACAGCAAGGTCGTAGTCGTTTTTGGCAACATCAACCTGCGTCTTGGCAACATTGTGCCGTGCTTTAGCGACATCAAGTTTGGTTACCGTCAGACCAATGGTTAGTTTGGCAACATCGAGAGCCGCTTTCGTATCGAGATATGCGATCTGCGCTTCGCCCATTTCGGGGCTATCGAGAATCGCCAAAATCTCCCCAGCGTGAACATGGTCGCCGAGTGTTTTTCTCACTTCGTTTACAACACCCGGCACACGCGGTGTGATATGCGCAATGCGGTCTTCGTTGACGGTGACTTCTCCGGGCAGGCTGACATCCACTAGGAGTTTCCCTGCCCCCGCCTTAGCTATTTCGATGCCGAACTTTTTTATGTCGGCGTCTGAGAGCTTGATCACATCTTCATGGTCAGCGTGGTCGCTATCTCCTTGAGCAACATCTTCATGGTCAGCATGGTCGCTATCTCCTTGAGCAACATCTTCATGGTCAGCATGGTCGCTATCTCCTTGAGCAACATCTTCATGGTCAGCGTGGTCGCTATCTCCTTGAGCAACATCTTCATGGTCAGCGTGGTCGCTATCTCCTTGAGCAACGAGGTCGTTTGTTGCAGTCAACCACACGGTGAAAAGTCCAAGGACGGCTAAAGTGATAAGGATGAGCGTTTTTTGGTTTTTCAGGCTCTGAGTTGGCATCAAATTGTCTCCTTTTAAAACATTCAGTGTCAGCGAGAGGTAGATATCCGTGTGAGCGCGTCCAGTTTCTCCATCGCATACTCACACACTCGCTCGTCAATTAAGTGGTTCACCAATCAACCGCTCCACATAGGCAACGGCTTTGTGATATTCCACCAAAGCATCGATGTACGAGCCTCTCACTTCAAAGAGGGTCCGCTGGGCATCAAGCATCTCCAAAAAGCTGAATTTACCAATACGGTAGCCTTCGGTTGCGGCATCAAGAGCGCTTTGAGCACCGGGTAGCACGTCATTTTTCAAAGCGGTGACGGTCCCCCAAGCGGCGGAGAGGACTTGATACGTGGTGGCAAGCGCCGTGCGAACAAAAACTTCAGTGGATTTACGTTCCTCAAAAGCCTTTGCGAGGTTGTATTCGGCTTCACGGATTGCGCCTTGATTCCGATCAAAGAATGAAAGAGGAATGGATATCCCAAAGATGAGTGAGACGTCACCAATCTCGCTGAGGTGCTTCATTCCACCCCCGATAGACAGGTCCGGGATGCGCCCTGACTTTTCCAGCTTGATCGCCGCACGACGTTGCGCCATCTCCACCACCCAACGGGCAATATCCGGGTTTTGTGAAACCCGATTGGCTAACTGCTCGGCGGTTGGAATGGGCTTGGTCATTTCAAACTGACCTTCCACTCTTTCAAATGCAGGCAATGTGCTACTCCAAGTGGCAGCCAACGCTTTACGGTCCGCCTCAAGCACACGTTTGGATCGTTCCAGTCCAATTCGACTGGTGGAGAGCTCAACCTGCGCTCTGGCCTGCTCAACAGGGGAGACCTTTCCCGCTTCGACCTGCGCTTTGACAACATTACAAACCTGTTCCGCCAGACGAACCAATTCCTCGTTCAAAGCGACGGTTTCTTGCGCAGCAAGCACATCAATGAAGGCTTGTGCCGTCTGGGTCAGCACGTCGAGGCGTGCGGTTTCGTAATCCCAACCCGCGAGCTCCGTCTCAAGGGCTGCAACCTGTCTTCGTCTGCCTAGCTTACCGCCAAGTTCAATCAGGTAACTGAGTTGAACTGCCGTTTCAATTGCACCGAAACCACTAAGGTCTCCCGAACCACCAAATTCCTCAATTTCGGCTTCTAACTCTGGATTCGGGCGAAGTCCAGCTTGGAGTGTTCTTGCTTCTCCGACGCGAACATCCCAAGAGAAGGCTCTCAGATCCGGATTGTGCATCAGCGCCAGCGCGAGGGCTTGGCGTAGATTGATTGTCCCCGTCAGCTCTTGGAGTGCGGTTGGTTCTTCTACCTCTGAGGTTGCAATTGGGGGTTTTGAGGTTGTTAAATCTCTGCCCAAAGGGAGCGGTTGTTGCCAAGCTAAATCCACTTGACGACTACCGCAGCCGATGAGGAAAATCAATAACGCGATGCCAAGAGGCACGATTGGGTTTTGTCGCATAGGATCCTCCGAAATATGCTACAAGTAATCTATATCAGGACCTTCGCTAAGAACTTGTTTAGTAGAAAGTTGATGTTGAAAGTGTTCCACGTCAGAACGATTAGAAACTAGAATAAGGAATCAATCTAAAATGGAACCTAGAAATTATGACACCGAGCTGACAAATAAACAATAGCAATTCATTCAGCCATATCTACCTCGACCCTCAACTGGTGGAGCGCACTTTCCACTTATGAATTACTTTCGGAAGTTTTCTTTTTTGGTGGAACACCAAAAGCTATGGGCTGACAGCGGTTATGGGGCAATCTCGGTTTATGGTTGTGCTATTGGTTTCAAGTGGAACTTCCATGTTTGGCAATAACTGTATGATCCCCTCACAAGAGGACCGCCGTCGGCATGCTAGCGTTTTTTGATCAGCTTCTGCATGGAACGGAGTTCTTTGGAGGAATCCATATGCATACCGAACTCAGCATAGGAAACCTCTGCTACGTAGATATCATCATTGGAATCAGTGGCTATTGCGTGTGGCGCATAGAACCTGCCGGGTTCGTCACCGAAGGCTTCCTCGCTGAGCCTGGCTAGTGTGTTACCTTTCACATCCAGTATGGATACACGAGGACCCAATCGTCCCGCCACCTTATAGGCTTCGCTGCCGCCCGCGTAATACTCTCCTATATAAACCAGACCTTTTGAGACATGTACCGCTGCCGTCCTAGAGAGATCAACCCATCTTGCCTCCAGCTTGCCGGCAGGGTTGAACACTTGAACACGCCGGTTCTCACGGTCACCGATATATATGTAGCCGTCCTCGTCCACGTCGATATCATGAACAAGGTTAAAATTCCCCGGTTCGGTGCCCGCCTCACCCCAAGAACTCAGTAACTGCTTCCCATCTGGCGAGAATCTATGGACACGGGCATTCCCATAGCCATCAGCTACCAGAATATCGCCGTTGCGGGGGTCGATAGCCACTCGGGTAGGGCTACAGAAAGGCTTGCCGCTCATGGCAGGTGCGTGTTGATTCCTTTCATTGAGGGTCATCAGTAGCTTGCCCTCCGGTGTAAAATGGCGTATGGAGTGATCTTGATTGTCAACACACCAGACGGTGTCGTCGGGAGCGATGGTCACCGCATGGGGGTTGGTGAAAACACCGCCTTCACCCCAACTACGTAGCACGTTGCCTTCGGTGTCGAAGACTATCATAGGGTGATTACCCCGGTTGAATACATACACATTGTCCTTGGAGTCCACGTCCACAGAAGTAGCCTCCTTGTAGAACCAGCCTTCTGGGAGCTGGCCCCAATTCTCTCCTGACACTTCGTAGGTGTAGTCGCCGTTGCCTAGTGTGACCATTGAACGCCCCCATCTGGAATTACCATAAACCTATCTTGCTTTTAAAATATTATCTGTTAACCTAATAGCTAATTCTTTAAATTGTTGGGATTCGTATTCTTTGACTGCTTTAAGTGTTTCAGATGTTCCCAGTTTCAAACTTTCTTCTGTAATTTGACACTCCCTTCTTTCTAAATTTATCCGCTTGAGGTTGATGTAGGCGTAGCTATATTTCTAAGTTTGCATCAGACAATTGGTTTTGTGTCTTTTAACTCCAATCTGGTAATCAGGTTTAACGACCAGATGAAGCATTCTATCACAATTGCCGTATCAGGGTAAAGAAACAGGTTCGATGACGCTAATTGGGTTTGACGAATCGAGCCGCTGGCTTGGAAAAGGTGAAGGCTTACCATGTAAGTCAGATTCTCAAAGAAAGGCGTTATCTTATCTTTAACCTCAGGCGCATCAAACTAGAAACCTTACACACTCGTCTGTTCGAAGGACTAAATATAACATGAGGAGTGCTAAGGGGTTGAAAGGTATTAAGGCGAAGAAGATCACTTGGCAGAAAGATGAAGCCAAGATAGTTCGGATTCCTGAGCAGTTCAAAATAACACCTGCTACTCGAGAAGTAATAGCGGCTACTGACGACGAATTTGGTGATATTGTTTCCCCTGAGCGGGAAGCTATCACCCAGGAGAATAAAGTTAAAGCATCTGATGCTTTATGGACACTTACGAGATGACGGTGGGTCAGTTTAAGAAGTTTGTAAAATCGTCTGACTATAAACCGGACACACCTATCAATTGGGAGAAAATTTATAAATATTCACCAAGTGACAAACACCCGATGATCTTTGTCACTTGGCACGATGCAACCGTTTACGCTAAATAGGCGGGGAAGAGATTTCCCACTGAAGCAGAATGAGCATTTTCAGCATGGGGTGGATGGCTGATAAAAAATATTATTGGGGATGATCAAAGTGCTGCCAGAGACTATGCCAATTATAAAGGAAAGGGTGGCAAGGATAAGTGGAAAAGTCCACTGCAGATAGTTTCAAACCAAATGGATATGGTTTGTTCAATATGGGGCGACGTTTGGGAATAAGGGCCTACCGATGGGGATGTTGACTATCCCTACCAGTCAACATATCCCATACTCGAATTGCGTGGGTACCATCTATCATCGCCCATATAACCATTCATATCCCCTTAGCTGGACGCTAAGCCAATGTCAGGAAATCGGTACTTTAAAGAGATAGCTCTGGTGAGTACAGTAGTTTACTCTATAATTTATGGAGTGCTAGAGTACTTTGCTTTTCATAGTCCTAATTACAATGGGGCTTTAAAAATCTCCAAGTATTTCCCTAACATGTATTTCTACTGGACATTTATGCTTTTAACAGCAGTTGGAATTACTTTTGTTTTCTGTCGCAACTGGATTTCAGTTTTTTGGTCAATGTGGTTATTTCCCGTAATAGAGGATCTAGTTTTTTTTATCGCACTCGCGATACATCAGCATCGCTTCCCATTTCCCGTCTCAAATTGGTATGACGATGCTTTTTTGATCGCTAAGTTTACCCGCTTAGGCCAAGCAACTTTATTTTGGCCATTTGTTCCTCGTTTTTACTATATTCTACCCTTGATATATTTATTGGGACGCTTTATCCCCATTTTTGGTTCGAAAATGAAAAATTTCTTGAAGTAAAGGTTATTGACGTCAACGGGGCCTGACCAAAAGATGGCAGTGAATTTTAGAATGGGATAAGAATTTATACCACACGATTCCGATTACCTCATAAGGGATTAAAACTAGAAGACACCTATCATTCAAGTAGATAATATGTGAATTGAATTCCTTATGGTCGGACATTCAATAGTAAATTGCTTACTGAATAGGAGTTTTGATTTCCTTGATGAGTTTGTGGTCCTTTTTACCTTGATAGAAATCAATCGCTCTAATTTTCCACTCCCCATCTTTATCCTTGCGCAACGCTGCCAAATAGCCCGTGGCTCCACCCCAATCCTGCACCATTTTCCCACGAACTGTAGCATTCTTAGCCCTAGAGTCTATCCCGATTTTCTCAGCTAACCCTGGAATTGGATTTCGACCTATTTTTTTTTGTGTTTCTTCAAAAGATTCTTTTATCCCACTCCATTTTTCTGACA